>ERZ1740059.889-NODE-889-length-15271-cov-7.398331_pt1 | contig 15271 bp, 16 predicted proteins | sample MGYA00581744_ERZ1740059 | MGnify/ENA primary metagenome ERZ1740059 (study PRJEB43018, sample SAMN04849738) | marine metagenome | isolation source: floating plastic debris | place: Pacific Ocean | collected 2008-08-28 | study: EMG produced TPA metagenomics assembly... | reverse complement strand
GCGACGCCCCGCGGGCGTCGAGCGCCTCGCGGGCCCACACCGCCTCCCGGCTCGCGGGGTATCGCTCCACCAGCTCCTCGAGGGTCGTGCGTCGCGCCTCCTCGTGCCCCTCGCTAGCAAAGCGCTCCGCGAGGTGCCAAAGCGCCTCCGCGGGCGAGTCCTCGAGGCGGCGTTCGGGCGCCGGGTCACTCGCGCATTGAAAGGGCGCGAGACCGACGAGGGCCAGCGCCAGCGCCAGCGCCTTCACGCGCTCAGCTGCCCGCGCCGAGGACGCCTTCGAGGGGGCTCGAGGCCGTGGCGTAGAGCTTCTTCGGGATGCGCCCGGCCAGGTAGGCGTCGCGGCCGGCCTCCGTCGCGGCCCGCATGGCTCGCGCCATGCGTACCGGGTCCGGGGCCCCGGCGATGGCCGTGTTCATCAGCAGCCCGTCCACCCCGAGCTCCATGGCGGCCGTGGCGTCGCTCGCGGTCCCGACGCCGGCGTCGACGATCACGGGGACCGAGGACTGCTGCACGATGAGCTCGATACTGTAGGGGTTGCACACGCCCAGGCCACTTCCGATCGGCGCCGCGAGGGGCATCACCGCCGCGCACCCGAGGTCCTCGAGGCGTCTGCAGGTCACCGGGTCGTCCGTGATGTAAGGAAGCACGGTGAAGCCCTCCTTCACGAGCGTCGCGCAGGCCTCGAGGGTGCCCGGGACGTCGGGGTAGAGGGTCTTTTCGTCTCCGATGACCTCGACCTTCACGAGGTCCGTCGAGAGCATCTCCCGGGCCAGACGGGCGGTGCGGACCGCGCTCTCGGCGTCGTAACAACCCGCCGTGTTCGGAAGGATGGTGTAGCCGCCCTCGCTCAGCATCGCGAAGAGCGAGCCCGCGCCTCGCGCCGAGAGGTCCACGCGCCGCACGGCGACGGTCACCATCTCGCACCCCGATGCGGCGAGCGCCGCGGCCGCGATCTCCGGCGACGTGTATTTCCCCGTGCCGGTGACGAGCCGCGAGTGGAAGCGATGGTCCCCGAGCGTGAGCTCGTCGTCCGGAGGCTGGATCTCGGGCTGCGTGTCACTCATCGGGAGCCTCCCTGGCCACGACCTCCGCCCACGAAGTGCACCACCTCGAGGGCGTCGCCCTCCGTCAGCGCCGTCTCGCCGTGTGCGGCGCGGGGAACGATCTCTTGGTTGCGCTCCACGGCGACGAGCCGGTCTCCGAGCCCCAGCTCCTCCAGCAGCTCGCGCACGGTACGGGCGCTCACCTCGCGGGCCTCGCCGTTCACCACCACGTTCATGAGGCCGGCAGCATACACGCCCGGCGCGCCCCGGGCGCGCCTGCCATCGAGGCCCTCCGCGAGCGCGCTCCTTGGCGCGAAAGCGGAGCAGCGCCATGAACCCGAGGCATGCGCCCGGATGCCCCGAGCTATGACGTCGCGACCGTTCGCGCCCAGTTCCCGGCCCTCGCACAGACCGTCCACGGCAAGCGCCTCGCCTACCTCGATAGCGCGGCCACGGCGCTGAAGCCGCAGGCGGTGCTGAACGCGCTCGCGACGGCCTACGGTCGCGACATGGCCAACGTGCACCGTGCGGTGCATGAGCTCGCGCGGCGCGCCACGGAGGGCTACGAGGCGGCGCGGGCCCGGGTGGCGCGATTCCTGGGCGTCGCCGACGCGAGCAGCGTGGTCTTCACCCGCGGGACCACCGAGGCCTTGAACCTCGTCGCGCGCGGATGGGCGACGCCCCGGCTGCGGGAGGGCGACGAGATCCTCCTCGGGGAGCTCGAGCACCACTCGAACCTCGTACCCTGGCAGATGGTCGCCGAGGCCACGGGCGCACGCCTCGTCTGGGTCCCGGTCCCCGTCGACGGCGTGGTGCGTGCGGAGGACTACCTCGAGCGCCTCGGCGCCCGGACGAAGCTCGTGGCCCTCACCCACGTCTCGAACGTGCTCGGGACCGTGCTCCCCGTCGCCGAGATCGCCCGCGGCGCCCGCGCGGTAGGCGCGATCACCGTCGTGGACGGGGCCCAGGCCGTGCCGCATGTGCCCGTCGACATGACGGCGCTCGGCTGCGACTTCTACGCCTTCGGCGCGCACAAGCTCTACGGCCCGACGGGCATCGGGGTCCTCTGGGGCCGCCGGGAGCGCCTCGACGAAATCGTCCCCCAGCAGGGCGGAGGCGAGATGATCTCAATCGTCGAGCGCGAGGCGAGCCGCTTCAAGGAGGTCCCCCACCGCCTGGAGGCGGGGACCCCCCACATCGCGGGGGCCCTCGGGCTGCACGCCGCGCTCGACTGGTACGCGGGCCTCGACCAGGCCGCGCTCCACGCCCACGAAGCGCGGCGCCTCGCCGAGGCCACGGTCGGCGTGGAAGCGCTCGGCGGGCGGGTCATCGGCGCCGCCCCGGGCAAGGTCGCGGCGCTGAGCTTCGTGATGGAGGGCATCCATCCCCACGACCTCGGGACCATCCTCGACCACGAGGGCGTGGCCATACGCGGCGGCCACCATTGCGCCGAGCCCCTCATGGACGCGCTCGACCTCGAGGGAACGGCGCGCGCCAGCTTCGGCGCGTACAATGACCACGAGGACGTCGCGGCGCTGCTGCGCGGGCTCGAGCGCGCCCGGGCGCTCTTCGCCCCCTCGCCGTGATGAAGCACGCGCCATGACCGACGCCCTCGACGCCCTCTACGACGCGGCCATCGTGCGGCGAGCCCGGGAGGCTCGCGCCGTCCGGGTCCCCGAAGGCGCGACCCATCGGGCCAAGGTGCACAACGCGCTCTGCGGGGACCGCGTGGAGGTCGGCGCCGTGCTCTCCGAGGCAGGCATCACGGAGCTCGGCTTCCGCGCCCGCGGCTGCGCGCTGAGCCTGGCGGCGGCGCACCTCCTTCGCGAGCTGCTCGCAGGGCGTGACGTGGAGGAGGCCCGAGCGCTCACCCGGGCCTTCCGGGCCGCGCTCGAAGAGGGCGTCCCGCCCGAGGATCCCGCGCTCGCCGAGGCGCTGGCCCCCTTTCTCCCGGTGCGCCGCTTCCCGAGCCGCGTCCGCTGCGCCACGCTCGCCTGCGAGGCCACCGAGGAAGCCTTGGAGCCGTGAGGGCTCCGCGGGCCTCGACGCGGTGCGTCACGCTTTAGTCGAAGAATTTCCTGCCAGAATGCGTACGGAGCATTGACCCTCTTCCGAACATCCCCCTAGTCTACCTCTCTCACGGCGCAAGGAATCGAACGCCGGCCCTCGCGCCGCCCTAACGAGTAGTGGTTGCCGGCTCAGGCGTGTCGGCGACGTCTACAACGGAACTTTCCGCTGATATAGCGGCCAAGCTCCACCTTGTCAGCGAGCCGCCCGAGAGCGGCCAGGAGGCCGTGGATGTACCCGCCCAGGTTCGACTACGTCGCGCCAACTTCCCTCGAGGAGGCGCTGGACGCGCTGGCCGAGCACGGCGATGAAGGCAAGATCATCGCCGGTGGTCAGAGCCTGATTCCCATGCTCAAGCTCCGCTTCGCGTCGCCGGAGACCCTCATCGACATCAACCGACTGCCGGGCATGGACGGGGTCAGCGAGGAAGGCGGAACGCTCCGTTTCGGTGCCCTCTGCCGCCATAACCAGCTGGGCGCGCACCCGCTGATGACGTCGAAGTACCACGTCGTCGCCGAGGCCGGGACGCTCATCGCGGACCCGCTGGTGCGAAACATGGGCAGCCTGGGGGGCTCGCTCTGTCACGCCGACCCTCAGGCGGACTGGGGCTCCGTGATGATCGCGCTCAAGGCCACCATCGTGTGCCAGAAGAAGGGCGCGACACGAGAGTTCGGCGCCGCCGAGTTCATGGAGGGCATCTTCACGACCAAGCTCGCGGACGACGAGATCGTCACGGAGATTCGCTGCGATGCCGCCAATGGGGGCTTCGGATCCAGCTACCTCAAGATGGAGCGAAAGGTCGGCGACTTCGCGACCTGCGGAACCGCCATCGCCCTCACGCTGAAGGACGGCACCATCGCGAGCGCCGGCGTCGGTCTCACGGCCATGGGCGCGAAGAACCTCCACGCCGAGGACGCGGAGAAGGTCCTCGTCGGCCAGGCGCCGAGCGCGGAGCTCTTCGCCGAGGCCGCGGAGGCCGCCGTGGCCATCGCCGACGTCCGCGAGGACAGCCGGGGCACCCCCGAATACAAGAAGAACGTTCTTCGAACCTTCATGAAGCGCGGCCTCGCCAAGGCCGCCCTTCGCGCGCAGGCCTGAGCCCCGAGAGAGCCATGGAAGTCACGATCACCGTCAACGGTCGAACGCACACGAAGAGTGTGGAGCCCCGCATGCTCCTCGTTCACTTTCTCCGCGAAGAGCTCGGTCTGACCGGAACGCATATCGGATGCGATTCATCGCATTGTGGGGCGTGCACCGTCCTCGTGGACGGCACGCCTTTGAAGAGCTGTACCTATCTCGCCGTGATGGCCAATGGTCGATCCGTCGAGACCGTCGAAGGATTGAAGCAGGGTGGAAAGCTCCACGTCATTCAGGAAGAGTTCAAGGAGCAGCACGGCCTTCAATGTGGCTACTGCACGCCGGGTATGATGCTCGTGGGTAAGGCGCTGCTGGAAGAGAACCCGAACCCAACGGACGATGAAGTCCGCTTTGCGATCAGCGGAAACATCTGCCGCTGCACCGGCTACATGAACATCGTCAAGTCCATTCAGGCCGCTGGAAAGCGGATGCAGGCGGAGTCGGCCGACGCGGCCGAGTGAGGCGGAGAGCACGATGGAACCGAGCGAGCAGAAGGCCGTCCGCGGTGTGGGCCACAGCGTCCGCCGCGTGGAAGACGACCGCTTCATCGTGGGGCGAGGCAACTACCTCGACGACGTGAAGCTCCCGCGCATGCTCCACATGGCGATCGTTCGGTCGCCGCTGGCGCACGCCACCATCGAGAGCATCGACATCTCGGAGGCGATGGCCCTCGAGGGCGTCGTCGCCGTCGTCACGGGCAAGGACCTCGAGGCGCACAAGCTCGCGTGGATGCCCACGCTGAGCGGCGACACGCAGGCCGTGCTCGCCACGGACAAGGTGCGTTTCCAGGGCCAGGAGGTGGCCGCCGTCATCGCCGAGTCGCCCTACGTCGCGGCCGACGCCGCGGAGCTCGTGGAGATCGAGTACGAGCCCCTCGACATCTTCGTGGACCCCTACAAGGCCCTCGAGAACACCGAGACCATCATTCGCTCGGACAAGGAAGGGCAGGCGGACAACGTCGCCTACGAGTGGGAGGCCGGGGACAAGGCGAAGACGGACCAGCTCTTCGCCGAGGCCGACCACGTGGTGAAGCTCCACACGCACTACCCGCGCTCGCACCCCGCGCCGCTGGAGACCTGCGGCTGCGTGGCGGACGTGAATGGCGCCACCGGCAAGGCGACCATCTACCTCACGAGCCAGGCCCCGCACGCGCACCGGACGCTCTTTGCCCTCGTGGCCGGGCTTCCGGAGCAGAACATCCGCGTGATCAGCCCGGACGTCGGCGGAGGCTTTGGCAACAAGGTGCCCATCTATCCGGGCTACGTCGTCGCGACGGCGGCCTCGCTCCTCCTCGACGCGCCGGTGAAGTGGGTCGAGTCGCGCTCCGAGAACCTCATGAGCACGGGCTTCGCCCGCGACTACCACATGGACGGGGAGCTCGCGCTCACGAGCGACGGCACCATCACCGCGATGCGCTGCCACATCACCTCGGATCACGGCGCGTTCTTCGCCGACGCCCAGCCGACGAAGTTCCGTGCCGGCCTCGTGCACATCTGCACGGGCTCCTACGACATGCAGGCCGCGCACATCACGGCCAAGGGCGCCTACACCAACAAGGCGCCCGGCGGCGTGGCCTATCGGTGCTCCTTCCGCGTAACCGAGGCGAGCTACATCATCGAGCGCCTCGTCCAGAACGCGGCGTACGAGCTCGGCATGAGCCCCGTCGAGATCCGCCGGAAGAACTTCATCAAGAAGGAGCAGTTCCCCTACACGAGCTGCACCGGCTTCATCTACGACTCCGGCGACTACGACGCGTCGCTCGACAAGGCGCTCGAGATGCTCGGCTACGACGAGATCATGGCCGAGCGCGACGCGGCCCGGGCCGAGGGGCGGCTCATGGGCGTGGGCATCGCGACCTTCACGGAGGTCGTCGGCGCCGGCAACTCGAAGGAGTACGACATCGCCGGCCTGAAGATGTTCGACTCGGCCGAGCTCCGCGTGCACCCGACGGGCAAGGCCATCCTCAAGCTCGGCGTGCAGACCCAGGGCCAGGGCCACGAAACGACCTTCGCGCAGATCGTCGCCAACGAGCTCGGCATTCCGCCGGAGGACATCGCCGTCGGCCACGGCGACACGGACAACACGCCCTACGGCCTCGGCACCTATGCCAGCCGCTCGACGCCCACGGGCGGAGCGGCCACGGCGGTCATTGCCCGGAAACTCCGGGACAAGGCCAAGAAGATCGCCGCGCACCTGCTCGAGGCGAGCGAGGGCGACCTCGAGTGGGACTCGAACAAGTTCGTGGTCAAGGGCACGGACAAGTCCGTGTCCATCCAGGACTGCGCCTTCGCGGCCTACACGAACCCGCCGGATGGTGAGGAGCCCGGCCTCGAGGGCGTCCACTACTACGATCCGCCCAACATGACCTACCCCTTTGGCGCCTACGCCGTGGTGGTCGAGGTGGACCCGGAGACGGGCGAGTGGGAGGTCAAGCGCATGGTCGCCGTCGACGACTGCGGCGTGCGCATCAACCCCATGGTCGTCGACGGCCAGATCCACGGCGGGCTCACCGAGGGCTACGCCATGGCCTCCATGCAGTACATCCACTACGACGACGACGGGAACTGCGTCGGCGGCAACTTCATCGACTACCTGATCCCGACCGCGGTGGAGACGCCGAAGTTCGAGCTCGGGGAGACGGTGACGCCTTCGCCGCACCATCCCATCGGCGCCAAGGGGGTCGGCGAGTCGGCGACGGTCGGCTCTCCGGCGGCCTACGTGAACGCCGTGCTCGATGCACTCCAGCCCCTCGGCGTGAAGAACCTCGAGATGCCGGTCACCTCGGGCCGGGTCTGGGAGGCCATTCAGGCGGCCAAGGCCGCCGCCGAGTGACCGCCATGGAGCTCCTGACCGACGTCGTCAGCGCCAGCCGTGACCTCGACCGTCGCCGCGAGCCCTACGCGCTCGCGACGGTGGTCTGGACGAAGGGCACCAGCTCCGGCAAGGCCGGGGACAAGGCGCTGGTGACGGCGGACGGGACGCTCCAGGGTTGGGTCGGCGGCGCGTGCGCCATCGGCACGGTCATTCGCGAGTGCCGCGCCGCCATCGAGGAGGGGCGGCCGCGGGTGCTCCTCGTGGGGGCGGACGAGCTCGCCGACGCCGACGGGTCGCGGGTTCCGCGCATCGGGCGGCCCGCGAGCTGCGCGAGCGAAGGGAGCTACGAGATCTTCATCGAGCCGGTGCTCCCGCGACCCCAGCTGGTGATCTTCGGCGACGCTCCCGTCGCGCGCACGCTCGGCGCGCTGGCGCGGACCGTGGGCTTTCGGGTCGTCGTGAGCAGCGCCGCCGAGCCCGGGCAGCGGCCGGAGGCGCACCGCGTGGTTCCGAAGGCCGAACTCTCGGACGTGGTGGTCGACGACCGTACCTGGGTCGTCGTCGCCACCATGGGGCGGTGGGACGGGAAGGCGCTCCGGGCGGCGCTCGGGACGGGGGCACGCTTCGTCGGGCTGGTCGCCAGCCGCCGGCGCTGGGTCAAGCTCGAGCGCGAGCTCCGCGCGGACCTCGGCGCCGCGCTCGGCCGCGTGCGCGCTCCCGTAGGCCTCGACCTCGGTCCCCTGCCGCACGAGGAGATCGCGGTGGCCGTGCTCGCCGAGCTCGTCCAGGACAAGGCCGCGATGGCCTCGCCCGCCGCCTCCGCAACTGGCGAAGGCTCGCCGGCGGCTCCAGAGACGATCCGGGTCGGCGACGTGGGCTGAGCGCCAGGGCGCGGCGGCTCGGAAGAAGCAAGGGCGAGATGGAGATCAAGAACACCTTCGAGGTCGCGGCCACTCCGGAGGCGGCGTGGAAGTTCCTGCTGACCCCGGAAGAGGTCGTGCCTTGCATCCCGGGCGCGTCGCTCGTCGAGGTGAAGGAGGACGGCACCTGGGTCGCCAAGGCGAAGATCAAGCTCGGCCCGGTCACGCTCTCCTACAAGGGCAAGGTCAACATCGTCGAGCAGGACGACGCGAGCTACCGCGTCGTGCTCAAGGGGTCCGGCACGGAGACCAAAGGCAAGGGCACGGTGAAGGCCGACGTCATCAGCCAGCTCACGGCGCTCCCGAGCGGCGGCACCAAGGCCGAGATCACCACGGACCTCACCATCACCGGCAAGGCCGCGCAGTTCGGTCGCGGTCTCATCGCCGACGTCTCGACGAAGTTCACCAACGAGTTCGCCGAGGCGATGGAGTACAAGCTCGCCAGCGCCACCACCGAGGCGGCCGGAAAGGAAGCTGAGGAGGCGGCCGCGGCCGCGGCGAAGGCCGCGGAGGACGCCCAGAAGGCTCTCGAGGAGGCCAACCAGGACGACGACGAGCCGCCGAGCGCGAGCGGCGGAGGGCCCGACACGGCCGCGGTGGCTGCGGCCGCCGGCTCCGACGCCGCCATCGCGAGCATCGAAGCGCTCATCGCGCGCGCCGAGGACGCCGCGAAGCGCGCCGAGAAGGCGGCGAAGAAGGCCGAGGCCTCACAGAAGCTCGCCGAGGCCAACGCGGCCACCGCCGACGCCGCCGTGAAGCGCATCGCGGCCCTCAAGGAGGAAATCGCCTTCCTCCAGAAGGAGAAGCCCGAGGAGAACAAGCCCGTGAGCGCCCTCGGCATCGTGTGGTTCGCGCTCGTCTCGGGCATCAAGCGTCTCTTCGGCATCAAGTCGAAGCCCAAGCAGCTCGAGGGCTGAGACGTGACGGACGAGGCCGTCCTGCCTGCCTTCGGCGCCGTCGAGGAGGACGTGCTCGGCGCGGCGGCGCGCTGGCGAGACGAAGGCGCGGGGGTCGCGTTGGCGACCGTCGTGCGGACCTGGGGCTCCTCGCCTCGGCCGGCCGGGAGCCGCCTCGTGATTCGGGACGACGGGACCTTCCTGGGCTCGGTCAGTGGCGGCTGCATCGAAGGCGCCGTCGTTCAGGAGGCGCTCACCGTCATCGCCGAGGGCCCCGCGAAGATGCTCGAGTTCGGCGTGAGCAACGAGCGCGCGTGGGAGGTGGGACTCGCCTGCGGCGGTCGCGTCGAGGTCTTCGTCGAGCGCGTGGGCTGACGCCATGAAGCGCGGGATCCTCGACGAGCTTCGCGCCGCCCGCGCCGAGAAGCGCTCGGTGCTTCTCGTCACCGAGCTGCCCAGCGGAGCGCAGCGCGTGCTCGGCTACGACGCGGCCGAGGCGCTTGGCGGACCGCTCCGCGACGCGGCGCTCGCGGCGCTTCGCCGGGACCAGGCGACGGTCCACGGCGAGGGCGAGGGGCGCCTCTTTCTCCAGCCGCAGCAGCCGCCGCTCCGGCTTCTCTGCGTGGGCGCCGTACACATCGCGCAGCCGCTGGTCCGCCTCGCGGAGGTGCTCGGCTTCGAGGTCGTGGTCGTCGACCCCCGCGCGGCCTGGGCCAAGGCCGCACGCTTCCCCACCGGCGTCACCCTCGTGGACGAGTGGCCCGACGATGCGCTCGAGGAGCTCGCCCCCGATCACCGTTCGGCGGTCGTCGCGCTGACCCACGACCCGAAGCTGGACGACCCGGCGCTCGAGGTGGCCCTCGCCAGCCCGGCGTTCTACGTGGGCGCGCTCGGGTCGAAGAAGACGCATGCCGCACGCGTGGGCAGGTTGCGAGAGGCCGGCGTCGAGGACGCGGCGCTGGCGCGCATCGCGGGCCCCATCGGCCTCTCCATCGGTGCGCGGAGCCCGGCGGAAATCGCGGTGGCCATCCTTGCCGAGGTCGTGAAGGCGCTCCGGCAGGGGTTCACGCCGCGCGCGCTCCCGGCGAGCGAGTCCGCCCCGTGAGGCGCCCGGCATGAGGTTCGGTCCGGTTCCCGTGGCGGAGCTCGAGGGCGCGGTGCTGGCGCATACGCACCGGCTCCCGCGGCCCGGTGCGAAGTCGATGGTGCTGAAGAAGGGGCGCGTGCTCGACGCCCGGGACGCCGAGGCCTTCGCCGCGGCGGGCTTCTCCGAGGTCATCGTCGCCGTGCTCGAGGCCGGCGACGTCGGCGAGGACGTCGCTGCGGAGCGGCTGGCGGAGGCCTTCGTGGGCGCGGGGCTGCGGCCCGGCCCTGCGACCACGGGCCGGGTCAACGTCTTCGCGACGGGCGACGGGCTGCTGCGGGTCGACGCGGCCGCGGTGGACCGCATCAACGCCGTGCACGAAGCGTTGACGGTCGCGACGCTCCCACCGCGGAGCCGCATACGCGAGGGCGACCTCGTCGCGACGGTGAAGGTGATCCCCTTCGCCGTACCCGCGGCGGTCCTCGAGCGGGCCCGCGCTGCAGCGACGCCGGCGGTGGCGCTCCGCTCCTTCGTCGCCAAGGCCGCGGGCCTCGTCCTGACCCGGCTTCCGGGCTTCCCGGAGTCCCTCCTCGACCGCGCCTCCCAGAGCCAGCGTGAGCGCCTCGCGCGCCTCGGCGGGCGCGTGAAGCGCGAGCTCCGGACGAGCCACGACGAGGCCTCGGTGGCGGAGGCCACGCGCGAGCTCTTGGACGATGGCTGCGACCCCGTCCTGCTCCTCGGCGCCAGCGCCATCGTCGACCGCGAGGACGTCTTTCCGCGCGCCGTGCGGCGCCTCGGGGGCGAGGTCGTGCACCTGGGCATGCCCGTCGACCCCGGCAACCTGCTGCTCCTCGCGCGCGCGGCCGGGGCCGACGTCGTGGGCGTCCCGGGCTGCGCACGCTCGCTCAAGCCGAGCGGCTTCGACGAGGTGCTCGCCCGCCTCGCCGTCGGCGAGCGCGTGGGCGCCGGCGACGTCATGGGCATGGGCGCCGGCGGGCTGCTCAAGGAGGTCATGGCCCGGCCCTCGCCGCGGCGCGGCGGCGCGGGTCTCCCGGCGAATCTCGAGGGGGAGCCCGTGCGCGTCGGCGCCGTGGTGCTCGCGGCGGGGCGCTCCTCCCGCATGGGCGCGTCGAACAAGCTCCTCGCTTCCGTGCGCGGTGAGCCGATGGTGCGTCACGCGGTGCGCGCGGTGCGCGAGGCGGGGGTGGCGCCCATCGTCGTCGTGACGGGCCACGAGGCCGAGGCGCTCCGTGCGGCGCTCGAGGACTTCGAGATCGAGCTGGTGCACAACGAGCGCTTCGCGGAGGGCATGGGCATGAGCCTGGCGGCGGGGATCCGCGCCCTCGAGCGGCGCGTCGACGCGGCCTTCGTGTGCCTGGGCGACATGCCCCGCGTTGGTGCGCGGCACCTCGAGGCGATCCGCGCCGCCTACGCGCCGCGCGAGGGGAGGCTGCTCGCCGTCCCCGTGCACGGCAAAGGAAAGGCGGAGGAGCGGGGACACCCCGTGCTCTTCGACGCGCGTTTCTTTCCGGCGCTCGCCGCCCTCGAGGGCGACCGCGGGGCCCGGCGTCTCCTCGATGAGCACGCTGACGTCGTCGCATGCGTCCCGCTCGACGACGCCGTGCTCATCGACGTCGACACGCCCGCGGCGCTGGCTGGCCTGGACGCTCGCAGCGCCGATTGAAGGCCCGGCAGAGCTCCGACTCGGTCGCTTCCTGCGGCGCAACTCCTCGCGCTGATACGATCGCTTCGTCGTGGCGGAGGATCCCGAGCGTGACGCCGAGGGCGGCGAGGAGGGACCGCTACGTCCCACCGTACGCCCTCGCCGCCGACCCGTGCGACCCGAAGGGACCGCGCCCACGCAGCGCGCCGCTGGCCTCGCGCCCTCGGAGAGCTCCGGCTCCCTCGGCGACGAGACCGAGCACGAGCCGGTCTTTCGCCTCGGTGAGCTCGTGTCCGGCACCTTCGAGGTGCGCACGCTCCTCGGGGAAGGCGGCATGGCGCAGGTCTATGAGGCCCATGACCACGTGCTCGACCGCCGCGTCGCGCTGAAGGCGTCCTGGCCCGACCCGCGGCTGCCGCCCTTGCGCAACGAGGCGCGGGCGCTGGCGGCCTTCCGGCATCCTTCGCTCGTCACCGTGCACGGCGTGGGGGAGCACCGGGGCGTCGAGTACATCGTGATGGAGCGCATCTACGGCGTGCCGCTCTCGGAGCATCTCCGGAACCGGCGCGCCGCGGGCGTTCCCTTCCCCGTGGACGAGGCGCTGGGGCTGCTCATCGAGCTCGTGGAGGGCCTCGCCGTCGTGCATCGCGCGGGCGTCGCTCACCGCGACGTCAAGCCCGGTAACGTCATGCTCACGCCGGACCGTCGCATCGTACTCATGGACTTCGGGTTGGTGCTCCCCGAGTACAGCGTGGCGGACCAGCGTCTCATCGCAGGGTCGCCGCCCTACATGGCGCCCGAGGCCTTGGCCAATGCCGTCGCGCCGGGACAGGGCCAGCTCGTCGACCTCTACGCCCTCGGCGTCGTCGCCTTCGAGGTGCTCGCGGGGAAGCGGCCCTACGCGGAGACGGAGCTCCGGGCGCTCTTCCAGGTGCTCGGCGCGTCCTCGGTGCCGGATCTTCGGGAGGTGCGTCCGGACGTGCCCGAAGCGTTGGCCCACCTGGTGAGTGAGATGCTCGCCCGGGACCCGCACGAGCGTCCGCCCAGCGCCGAAGCCATCGCGTGGCGCCTCGGCGGCGTCGCGGCGCGCCTCGGCGCGGAGGTCGCCACACGCGAGAGCCTGCCCGTGGCGCGCTCCGTGCCGCCCGAGCCGGAAGCCCTCGAGGTGCTCGTCGTGGAGGACGACGACGACCTCGCCCGCATCCTCGGCTTCTACGTCAAGAAGGCCCTGGGCGAGGCCGTGGCCCTTCGCCGGGCCGCGGATGGCGTCGAGGCGCTCGAGCGCGTTCGCGAGCGCGCGCCTCAGCTCCTCCTCCTCGACATCCACATGCCGCGCATGAACGGCATCGAGGTCGTGATGCAGATGCGCGGCGAGCGGCTCGCTCCCGGCTGCAAGGTCATCGGCGTGAGCGCCGGGGCGCAGGAGCATGATCTTCAGCTCCTGCACCAGCTCGGCATGCATCACTTCGTCCCGAAGGACGAGCGACTCCGCGAGCGGCTGCAGGTGGCGCTACGGGCGCTCTTCGGGTGACGTCGTGGGCTCCGGGGCGCCCAGCTGGCCAGCTGCCACCTTGTCCAAAACGAGCGCCGCGGTGAAGGAGACGTCCGACTGAAGCCGGCGTCGGATGGTCGCGTCCCCGAAGGCGAGGCTCTGTCGAGGCACCCAGTGCGCGCCGATCTCGACGCCGAGGGGCCCCAGGAGATGCACGCGCGTCCCCACGTCGAGGCGAACCTCCTGCCGGACCAGGCGCTCTTGGTTGCCATCACGGGGTGCGTTCCACGCGACGCCCTCCCAGTGGAAGGCAGCGTAGAGCTCGCCACGGCGCGACGCGCCCGGGATCCAGGCGACCTCTGCGTAGCGCGGCAGGAGCATGTCGACGCGCACCGGGCGGTCGCCCGGACGGTAGTAGAGCCCGAGGAGCGGCACCGGCGCGACGCCGTCGAGGACCGTCGGCGAGTAGAGCACGGACAGGGAGAGCGCGAGGGGCTGGGTGGCCGGCGCCCAGGTGGCGCCGGCGCGTACGCTCGGCACCCAGGCTTCGCTGCCGTGCTCGTCGAAGGCGCTGGCGTAGGCGAGCCGAGTGTCGAGCTCGACGCCCCAGCGCCGCGCGGCGCGGAAGGTGAGCGGCAAGCCGAGCTCCAGCACGTGGAGCGTGCCGTCCGTGACGCCTAGCGTTTCGAGGGGGGCGCGCCGGAGCACGTCACGGCGATAGGTGGTCAGGAGGGTCACTCCGTAGCGCGCGCCGGACGCGAGCGGCGCCGGCAGGCTCACGAGCGTGCTGCTCTCCGTGATCGGGCTGCGCGGCCGCTCGTCGTGACGGATCACCTCGTGCCAGAGGAAGGGCCCGGCGCTCCGCGGGTCGAGGCCCGGTCCGGGCTGCGCGGCGGCGGGCGACGCGAGGATCGAGACGCCGAGGGCGAAGACCGCGAAGCCGCAGCAGGACCCGGACCTCCGACGTGAACGTCCTCGGCTCATCGGTAGTTCAGACGAATACGAACGGCCGTTCGTTCGGATTCGTGGGCGAAGCTACAGTCACGGTAGCGGGGGGCGCCGAAGGTCCGGAGCGGCTGATTCTTGGAGACGCCCCAGCCCTCGCGGGGGAAGCCCATCAGGTTGGTGCGGAGCACCCCGTTGCCGTCCTCGTCGTGCATCACGCTCACGGCGTAGGTCCCGGCGGGCACGTCGTCGAAGACGCAGGTGGCCGCGCCTTCACGAATCCGGGCCCAGCGACGCATCGTCGCGCGGCCCGTCTCCGAGGGCCAACCTTCGTCGCTGGCCCAGAGCGAGCAGCCCACGCGCCCTTCGGCATGCGCGGCGCCGGTGACGCGCACCGTGATGCGACCCTCCGACGCGGCGACCTCCTGAGCGGAGGCCTGAGGGAGGAGCATGGTGGCGGAGAGCGCGGCGAGGAGGAGAGAGTGGAGGGTCTTCATGAGGCTTTCCTGTGGGTGTCGGTGACGGGGTCCGCGCCGCGCAGCAGGCGGCGCGCGCGGTGAAGCGCGACGCGAAGTGCTTCCCTATTTGTGCCGAGGCGGCGGGCGACCTCGCCGCGGTCGGCGCGCTCCCCCACGCACCCATCCATGGCGGCGCGGGCGGCAGCGGGGAGGGCCTGGTAGCGGGCTTCCACGCCCTCGAGCTCGAGGCGCGCCAGGGTTACGCGCTCGGGGTCGAGGGGCGTCGACCCCTCCGGCGCGGCCGCGAGGGGGAGGGCGACGCGCCGGCGGTAGTGGTCGGCGATCTTCCGCTTGAGGATCGCGACGAGCCAGGTCCTGGGGGCCGCGCGGCCCTCGAAGCGCGTGGCGCCGGCCAACGCGGCAGCCCAGGTCTCCTGCACCACGTCACGCGCGACGTCCGGAGCTACGCGCCGTCGCGCGTAGGCGAGGAGGTAGGCGTCGAGGCGCTCGGCCTCGCTGAAGAAGCGAGTGCTCACGGGCTCGCCTCGCTGGCCGCGCCCGTCGCGCGGTCGAGGCGAGCGCGCGCGATGCGCGCCTCGATGGCCGCGTCGATCTGCCGAACGCGTGCGGCGGTCAGCTCGACGTCGGCGTCGAAGACGTCGCCGATGGCGCCCGAGCCGACCTCCCAGGCCCGCTCGCGGGCCGCGAAGGCGGCCTCCGCGGCGAGCACGCCGGCGCGGGGGGCTTTCAGC
>ERZ1740059.887-NODE-887-length-15284-cov-8.727034_pt1 | contig 15284 bp, 8 predicted proteins | sample MGYA00581744_ERZ1740059 | MGnify/ENA primary metagenome ERZ1740059 (study PRJEB43018, sample SAMN04849738) | marine metagenome | isolation source: floating plastic debris | place: Pacific Ocean | collected 2008-08-28 | study: EMG produced TPA metagenomics assembly... | reverse complement strand
ATAATTCTCAAGCAAACGTTAGTAGTAAAGGTAATGGAAGTGCTGGTAGTGTTTTAATTAATGCCAGTGATGTTTTGCTTAACAATCAAGCCAGAATATTTGGTACTACAGAATCAGGTATTGGCGGTAATATTACTTTAAATGGTTTAACTTCTTTAAGCTTGAATAATAGTGAAATTTCGGCATCGACAGAAGACGGGGTTGCAGGTACTTTAAATATTAACGCCGCAGACTCCATAGAATTAACTGGAAAAGGCGGTTTTTCAGTACAATCAACGGAAGGTGGAATTGCTGGTTCGGTAACAGTTAATACTAGTCAATTTAATATCAACGATGAAGCTCGAGTAACCGTTAGCAGTCGCTTAGGGCAAGCAGGAGATTTAGAGATTACAGCAGATGATTTATTTTTAAATGAAGGTATATTGACTGCTGAAACAGGAGTTGGAGAAAGTTCCGAAGGTGCCAATATCACCCTTGATATTCAAGATTTATTGTGGATGCAAAACAATAGTTTAATTTCTGCCGAAGCTTATGATACTGCTAATGGCGGTAATATTACTATAAATAATGCCGAAGGTTTTACCATCGGATTAAGGTTTCAAAATAGCGATATTAGTGCAAATGCAACTCAGGGAAATGGCGGTAATATTGATATCACCACTCAGAATATTTTTGGCTTATTATTTCGCGATCGCAAAACATCATATAGTGATATTACAGCAAGTTCTAAGTTTGGCGTTAGCGGAGAAGTAACAGTCAACCAGCTTAACGTAAACCCTGATTCTGGTTTAATAGAATTACCATCCAATTTGGTAGGAACAACTAAAATTGAGGCTGGATGTGCAGCCTCTGCCGGAAATAATTTTGTTATCAGCGGTAGAGGAGGGTTACCACAAAGCCCTGATGATTTATTTACTGGAAATACAACCATTATTGAATTGCTTGATTTAGTAGTACCAGAATCAATACCTTCTAATATTAGTAATGAAAATAGCGATGTTAGTGTTGAGCATCAAAAAAATCAAATTGTAGAAGCTACAGGATGGGTAGTTGATGCTGATGGTAACGTAATTTTAGTTGCACAAGTTTCTGAAGCTAATCCACAACATTCTGAGCTTTCTTCTGTATCTTGTGAAAAATTTAACGACAATAAATAAGAACAATAAATATCGCAAATTTCTGAGAAAATATACTACTATTGAAGATTAAAAACTTTCCGAATACGTTTGCGAACCCAAATAACTGGATTAACATCATCTTCTGATTCATCTATTAAACCCATTTGTCGCAATTGCTGCTGACGAGAAGTTAATTCTTCTTGATGCTTTGCTAATTCGTTAATAATCTCTTCAGCTAACTCAGAATTCCCTTTTAAAAATGTTTCAAATGCTTGATTATTGATTACAAATAAAGTTGTATCCTCTAAAGCTCTAACTGTAGCGGTACGCGGTATTGCTAGCATTAAAGCTAATTCGCCGAAAAACTGCGCCTTTCCAAGAGTTGTCAAATGTTTATTAATTTTTGCGACAAAAACTTCAACTTTCCCAGACAGAATAATATAGAAAGCATCTCCTGGATCGTTTTCATGAAATAAAATTTGTGACTCTTTTATTTGTCGCCGATATCCAATTTCTATTAATTTTCTTAAGTCTAAATCATTAAATGTTTTAAAATAAGTGACTTGTCTTAATAAAGTTCGCAAAGATGAGTTTTTTTGTTTTTTTTCAAATTGATTATATTGAGAATATAAGGAGTAATTTATTTCATTAATATGTTTATTTGCAGCGAAATGAATACCTTTATGGCGCAAATTATATTCTATAGTATAATTTAAAATACTTCTAACATCATTTTTTTCATTAATTTGATTTATCCATACTTTCAATTCAAAATCTAAATAACCATTTGCAAAACCGTTAAAAATTACCTTTGGAGGATTATCTACTATAACTAATAGTTCCATATAAGCGGAATCTAGTAATGTTTCGGTAATAACTAATGGATCGTTTCCATATTCGATTTTAACGGGAATAGAAATTTGGATAATATTCTGATTATAAGTACAATTAAGAATTGGCTTTTGAACTAACTCACTATTAGGAATAATTAAACTACTACCATCAATAGTTTGAATAATGGTAGAACGTAAAGTAATTTTTTTAACTTTTCCTTGGAGTGTTTTAAATTCTTCTGATATCCATAACTCAACAACATCACCAACTTTTACAGAACGTTCTATTAATAAAGTTAGCCCGCTTAAAAAATTTGCAGTTATATTCTGAATACCGAAACCAAGTCCAATACCTAAGCCTCCAGCTAATACAGCTAAAGAAGCTAAATTAAAACCCGTACTTTCGAGAATAATTAAGAAACCTAGGGTACCAAAAATATAAGTAAATATTGTGGCAAGGGCTTCTCTATTTCCTTCATCTATTCCAAAATTTACGAGTATTTTGTTTTTGAGTAAATTATCAAAAATTCTGCAAATAATAATCACTACCACAAATGAAAAAATCAGTTGTAATAGTGATGCTAAAGATATAGTAGTTTGTCCTATTTTCAAAACAGGGTTCTGCAATATTTGAGATAATTCTAGGAATATTTTTTTGATCAATCTTTTCATTCTTATTTCAGCCCGTTTAGGCGGGCTTGTTTGTAGTAGATTATATTAATCTATACTCAAAAACTTAAAACTTCCAAGCTGTCAATAATGTATCTAGCAGCTTCAACGAAAACCTCATCCATTTCCTGAAATTTATCGGGATGAATTAAGGAGTGTAATTCATCAAAAGTTTTTGTATCATCGATGCCATCACCACCAAAACCGCTTTCTAAAACCTCTGTATATTTCAGATTAATATCTAATAAAGTTGCAGCTTCTTGTAAATACTTCTTCTCCTCAATAGAAATATCTCCATCCACCGCTGACATTTCATAACAAAAGCTCATCATTAATATCTTTTCTGGTTCCGTTAAAGATGTCGCAATTTTTAGCCATTCTTGAGGATGTTGATAAATTCCAGTTTGTGGAACTTTATAGAGTAAAATCTCCATAATTTCCCGAATTTGATTGCTTTTACGAGGAATTAGACGCTTGATGGTTTTTGCTAACAATTTCTTTTCAGCTTCCTCCTGCATCCCATCAGCTTCAATTACACCCCAAGTAATTATTAGCAAAACTGATAAGAAGATTAAAGTATCATTGATATCGGTTTTAACAAACTGTCGCTCCGTAAGACGCGATAGCAATTCTACAGCATCTAAGCTCACAAAACGCAAATTTAAATGGTTAAAATTTCGCGGATTAATAAAATCTTGTAAATTATTCCAAGCAGATTCTTGAACTTCTTTACCGCCATACCAAGCCTCTAATACTTCCGTATATTGAGTTGGAACTTTTAAAGCATTTCCTGCTGCTTTTAAATATTCTTTCTCGCTAGGATCAATGTGTCCATCTACCGCTGACATTTCGTAAGCAAAACTCATCAATAGAGTTCTTTCTTGTTGTGATAAACTTGCTGTCAGCTTCAACCATTCTGATGGATTTTGATATACCGCATTTTCCCGGTTGCCATTAATTAATTGTTGAATTAATACAGTTACATCACCTTTTGATGGAACTAACTGTTCAATAGTTTTTTCTAATAACTCTGCTTCCGATTCAGTCACTACTCCATCAGCAAACATTACGCCAAGAGTCATAGTGACTAATGATGCTAAAAACATCAATTCTTGAGTTATTTGCGTATGATGGAGTTTCCTTCTTGTCAGACGCGATAACAATTCTACAGCTTCGGAACTAACTAATTTAGAATCAAAACTAACTGTTTCTTGTCTGACTATTTTTGAATCAACTAATACTGTATTCACGAGTTTAACTCCCTAAAAATGAACAATAATAAGAATGCACCCAAAACTAAATTTGTTTTTAAAGCTAATCAACCTTTACTTTTAGAAGACTCTTCTGTTGTTTGGACGATCGAATCGGGCACTGTAGCGTTGTTTGCGGTTGTGGTAAAAGATAGAACACCAGTGAGCGAACGTCGTTACCTATTTAGTTCCACTGTTGGAGAGGCATTATTTGCCATCGATTCTACCAAGGTTAAATCGATAGTTACATCAAATGATAACGATGACCATCCGAAAGAATACGGTATTTTGGCAGTTCCCTTAGAAGAAGTATCTTTAAGTCAAATCACTCAAGCTGACTTTGAAGTTTTAAGAAGCAATGATTCCACTCGATTAATACCGAAGGCTGCGGGACAAGAATTTATTCAACTTGCAGAAAACTGGATCGAGAAATTTTCTATTTTCCCCAGTGTTGTCAATGCTTCAACAATTTTTGATACTTCGGTTGCATATACTTGGGATGATGCATCAGTTTTACATACTTGGGAGAGAGTGTCAGAAAAAGTAGGACATTTGCACAGAGATTTTCTGCGCTATCTTCATCAATTAGAACAAGATGAACATGAAGCAAAACTTGCTCAATTTGAAGCTAGAGAAAAACTTAATCATCGAGTTACTGTTAATGCCCTAGATGAACTAGCTTCTATCATCAAATCTAAAAATCAAGATATTGTTGAAGAAGACAGCGATTTATTAATGGCTGCTGGTGCGGTGGGAAGGGCTTTAGGAATTACGATTCGACCCCCAGCCAGGTCTGAGGACATCCATCGTCTTAAAGAGCCGATAGAGGCTATAGCAAGGGCTTCTCGCGTGAGGATGCGTCGTGTTATCCTCACCCCTGGTTGGTGGAAAAAAGATGCTGGCCCTCTTGTGGGTTATGTTGGCGAGGAAAAACGGCCTGTAGCATTATTACCTGTAGGAAGTGGTAAATACGAGATATTCGATCCAGCAAACCGCAAACGAACCCCCGCACAGACATTTCTTCAAAAACATGAATTAGAACCCGTAGCTTACATGCTTTATCGGTCTTTTTTTGATAAAACATTGAAAGCTGTAGATGTAGTAAAATTTGCGATTAAAGGTCGAACTAAAGATTTAATTGTGGTTTTTTTAGCAGGAATTGTAGGTAGTTTGTTAGGAATGTTGACTCCTCAAGCTACAGCGATTCTGATCGATAAAGCTATCCCCGATGCCGATAAGGGATTATTGCTACAAATTGGTTTGGGTTTATTAGCAACAAGTTTTGGTCAAGCTATATTTCAACTAACTCAAAGTTTTGCTTCTTTAAGATTAGAAAGTAGTACCGATGCTACTACACAAGCTGCAGTGTGGGATCGGTTATTAAGCCTGCGAATGTCTTTTTTTCGTTGCTATTCTGTGGGTGATTTAAGATCGAGAGTTTCAGCAATTAATCAGATTCGTCAACACTTAAGTAGTAGCACTTTACAAAGTATTTTTACCAGCTTTTTTGCCTTACTAAATTTAGGTTTATTATTTTTCTATAATTCCCAATTAGCTTTAGTGGCAGTGGGGGTTGCAATAGTAGTAATGGCAGTTACCGTTCTTTCTGGTATGGTAACTCGTCAGAAAATGCGTCCTCTGCAAGAACTAATGGGAGAAATATCAGGTTTGATGGTACAGCTAATTGGTGGGGTTTCTAAGCTCAGAATTGCAGGTGCAGAAAATCGTGCTTTTGCTCATTGGGCAAAAAAATATACGAAGCAATTGAAGCTGATGTTGAGTACCGAATTAATTGAAGATTTGGTCAGTATATTTAATGTCATGCTGCCTACAGTTTGTTCCATGATTATTTTTGCATTGTCGGCTAAATTGATGCTTGAGTCTAGTTTAGAACCTGATGGAGGCACACCTTTAACACCAGGAACTTTTATGGCTTTCAATACAGCTTTTGCGACTTTTATCGGTGGAGCTACCGGCTTAAGTGATACAGCTATTAGTGTTTTAGAAGTAGTCATTTTATGGGAGCGTGCAAAACCAATTCTTGAAGCTACACCAGAAGTTGATTTAACTAAAGCAGATCCAGGTAAACTTAAAGGTAAAGTAGAGTTAGAACACGTATCTTTTCGTTATCGAGATGATGGCCCTTTAACTCTTGATGATTTGAGCATTAAGGCTGAGCCAGGGGAATTTATTGCATTTGTTGGCCCCAGTGGGAGTGGTAAATCTACAACTATCCGCTTGCTATTAGGATTTGATACCCCTGAGTTAGGGAGTATTTATTATGACGGCCAAGATTTATCCGGATTAGATATATCAGGAATACGTCGTCAATTGGGTGTAGTGCTGCAAAATGGACGAATTAGTAGTGCTCCAATATTTGAAAACATTTCTAGCGGTGCTTTGATTACCATGGATGAAGCCTGGGAAGCAGCAAAAATGGCGGGATTTGATAAAGATATTGAAGGGATGCCAATGGGGATGCACACCGTAATTTCCGAAGGTGGTACCAACCTTTCTGGAGGGCAGCGTCAAAGGTTATTAATTGCTCGCTCGTTGGTTTTGAAACCGAAAATTTTGATTTTTGATGAGGCGACATCTGCTTTAGATAATCATACTCAAGCTATTGTGAGTGAAAGTTTAGATAAGTTGCAAGTGACTAGAATAGTCATTGCTCACCGTCTGAGTACCATTCGCAATGCCGATCGCATTTATGTAATTGAAGCCGGTAGAGTTGTACAACAGGGAAGTTTTGACGAACTAAAACAACAAGAAGGATTATTTGCGAGTCTCATGGCTAGACAGATGGCTTAATGAGGTTAGGAGTTAGTTGTTAGGAGTTAGGAGTAAGAAGTAAGGAGTAAGAAGTAAGAAGTAAGGAGTAAGAAGTAAGAAGTAAGAAGTAAGAAGCAACTACTAACTATTCATTCATTGTAGATATTTAATCTTGGTGCTAACAACTATCAACTAACAACCATCAACCATCAACCATCAACTATCAACCATCAACTATCAACTATCAACCATCAACCATCAACTATCAACAATCAACTATCAACTATCAACCATCAACCATCAACCATCAACTATCAACTATCAACCATCAACTACCAACTAGATTAAAAATCAAAATATATATAAGGTAATCGACCTTCAGGAGCTAAAATCCAAACTGCCCAGAGACATAGTGGTATGAATAGTAATTTCAGATGCCAATTTAGCTGTAGCTTCAGGCGATTGTTGAAGATGTAAGCGATCGCCATAGCAGTTGCAATAGAAATTAATAAAACAGCTAGTTGATATTGACTAATATTAAGGGCTTCTACATAGACTTTTTGGGCAAATTGTGCATCAGCAGAACGGCCCCACAAGTGGGTAAATACTAACCAGGAGTCTTGTAAGTTAGGTAAGCGGAACCATATCCATGAGGTGAAAACCATTAACTGAGTAATTAGCCAAGCTAAAGTTATTCCGAGGGGATTTTGCCAGAAATTTTCTAGAGGCTCAAAGCGATCGCTAATAACATCAGTCAGACGATGCACTACTAGTGCTAAACCATGGAATCCACCCCAAACAATCCATCCCAACGCCGCATCGTGCCAAATTCCGGCTATCAACATGACAATCGTTAAGTTAAAGCAGGTGCGAGCTAAACCCCGACGGGAGCCACCGAGGGGAAAGTAAAGATAATTGCGCAGCCAATCACCTAATGTCATGTGCCAGCGCCGCCAAAAGTCAGCAATACTGGTGCTGAAGTAGGGATGGTTGAAGTTTTCTGGCAATACTAAACCGAAGAGTAAAGCACTACCGCGAGCAATATCTACATAACCACTAAAATCTAAATACAGTTGTAAGCCGTAAGCGAAAGTAGCTAACCATAGATCGACGCTACCGGCTCTTTGTAAGCTACTGAAACATAAATCTACAAAAATTCCCAAGTGATCTGCTAAAAGTGCTTTTTTCAAGGCTCCTCTAGCAATTAACCACAATCCTTCAGCAATGGTATCGGCATTGGGAAACTTGAGAGTATCAAATTGACTGGCTAAATTATGGTAACGAGTAATTGGACCAGAAATTAGTTTAGTAAAAAAGGATTTGTAACTAGCAAATTTAATAAACTCTTTTGAAGCAGGAGCGCCACGATAAACATCAACTAAATAAGCAATGCACTCAAAAGTGAAAAATGAAATTCCCAGAGGTGCAATTGCTTTGAAAGCGTTTACGTTGCCAGGATTGGTACTGCTGGGGTTGAAGAAGTTAAATAAAGGCGGTAAATACTTGAATCCAAACAACAGCACAATATTTAAAATAATCCCCAGCCATAAAATCTGTAAACGGCGGCGATTCCAATCAGCCTGAGCGAATTGCCACTCTTCATTGGAAATGCGCCAGTCAAGAGTATGCTTTCCGGGGGAAGTATTTTGCCCTAGGGCTAACCCCAAACGAAAATTGATAAAAATCAGCGTCAACAACAACGGTACATAGTAAATTTGGTTAGACGCATAAAATATTATACTGGCAATCAATAAAGTCCATAGTCGCAACCTTTGTTGTTCTACAGACCAATAAATTCCCAACACGCTGAGTAAAAATAGTCCGTATCCAAACGAAATAAAGTTCATTCTTTTGTTAGTGGTTAGTGGTTAGTGGTTAGTTGATAGTTGGTAAAATTATCTTCCCCCTCTCACCTTCTCACCTTCCATTTCACTTAGCGCTCCAGGGAATCATTGGATCTTTGGCGAGTTTTTTTGATACTTCGTACGCGCCGTAACGGTTGAGGTGACTGGGATCGGAAAAGTAGTCGTTTGCTTTTAACCATGTTTGACTTAAGTCTCGGTAAACGAAATTGGGGCGGCTTGCTAAATTCAGCATATATTTTTCAAATTCTTGTTCGTATTTTTGACGAAAATTATCTAAATACTCTGCTGTCAAGGGCATATTTACGAACACTATATTTATATTTCTCGACTCAGTGTAATTGAGTACTGCTCGCAAAGCTGCGTTTTGTTCGCCAACTAAATCAAAATTTTGATAGTCTCGATCGTAATTACCCCCAACTTTTGCGTGTTTTTTATAATAAGTCTTGGGGTTAAAACGGATGGATAAAGGTAAAAATCCATCAAAGTCTACTGCGTAATTGGAAACGTCTTCATCTAGAGTTGTTAAGTATGAGTCAGAATTTTCTCCAGAAAGAGCGCTGATTATGGGTAGAGATGTGAATATGTTTTTTAACTGACTTTTTAATCGATCGCGTTTTTCGTAAGAACTCGAAACTGTGGCAAATCCCTCATTTAACTTGTCATTAATAACTTGATAGCCATTACTTTTTTGTTTGGCAATTTCTGCTTCTTTGGCAGTTTTTGGGGAAGCTTCTGTGTCTCCAAGTCTGGCGAGTGATGTTTTTAACGCATGTTGGTAACCTGGTGATGCCTCAATTGCTGCAAAAGTGTTATCTTTTCTACCGCTATTAAAAGCACGAGAACCATCTGCCCAAATAATTGTCTTTGGTAATTCCGAGGGGGAAAGTACGCGACGAATTATAAAATCGACAATTTGTGCTGTTGCGCCGTTAATACCAAAGTTAAATATGTCAACATCAGAATAACCAACTGTAGCCAAACCTTTAGAAAGTGCATCTGGATCTACACCTCTTAGAGCACGAGAGGAACCGATAATTAAGACATCGGGTGGCGCACCATTTTTTGCCAGACGCTGTTTGTATAAGGCTAATTGTTCGTCTAATTGGCGAGAATTAAAACTTGGAAGTGGCGAGCGCGCTGCTAAGAGAATGGCAGTTGCTGTTGCTTTAGCTGGCGATCGTTTGTTTTGGCTGGTGAAGCCAGAAGCGTTAAATGCTGAGTTGGAGTTGGGTAGCGATTGTTCTTGGGTGGCGTTGGCGAGAAATGTTGTTGTTGTTTGTTCTTTTGAGGTAATAGAAGAAGGCACTCCGGCAATGTTCGGAGTTGGGGGTGTTAATGAAGTCAAGATTTTACCGAGTACCCAATCAGTCTGTAAAGTCAGTAATAATCCCAAGCTACCCCAAATTAAAGCGACGCGACGTACAGATAATCCCGAACTTGATTCGGATGGCTGCTGCTTTTCAACAAATAGCTGAGTTCTCAAAAACCAGTCTTTGAGTGTTTCACCCCAATCGAGAGCTACATCAGTAACAAAAGTATGAATTTCTTCGGTGGTTAAATCTGGACGTACTACCGCTTCGCTGTCGTCGGGTTACAGTTCCTCCACGTAGGCGGAAGTCGCGGCAAATTCTGGAGTTGCTTCCGGTACTACCCGTTGACGCTGTTTGAAATCCTCACCAAATTGCCAAAACGGCTTTTTATTACCGGCTCGTCGTCCGTAAACGCGCACTCCTCCAAGCTCGGGCAACTGCAAATGTCTAATAAAATTAATAATTTTGGGAGCTACTTGTTTGCGTGCCGGACATACTGGTGCATCGCACATAATGTGTAATAAATCTTGTTTTCGCACCAAAATTACGCGAATTCCACCAGTTTTTAAACGCTTTTCTAAGTCGGGATTGAGCAAGCGCTGGAGTAAAAAATTAATCGCTTCGATGTCCCCGGAATTGGCTAATTCCATTGGTGATGTGGACAAGGCAGGATGTTCTTTAGCTGGTAAAGACACCCAATCAATCCAAGCTGGTTGGCTATCCGTTGCTGTTTTTTGTCCGTAAATGGCTGCCGATATTATCCCTTGGGGGGCTAATGTTTCTAAGCTCGGGATAATTTGATCCAAACACAATGTTTTGGCAGGAATTACTCCCTTGGAGGAGGCTTTATCCGTTGGAATACAAAATATATGTAGCGTCTCATTTTGTAAAGAAGCTTGTACTTCTACCTTTGAATTAGCAAATCCAAGATTTAAAAGCTTGACAATTGCTTGCACATCTCCCCAGCGTGCCCATTCTTTGAGCATTACCTCTGGGGGAGTCAAATCAATCAATAACAGCCAATCTGGTTGAGTTTCGCCGACAACCTGTGTAGAAATGACTGCATCTTGATAACCACAAAGTTTAAGATTTCGTAACTTAGCGGCAACGGGTTCTGCAATTAATGATGGGTCTGGCGTATAATTTGACTGACAAAAAACCCACAAACGACTTTTATTTTGGGGATTATTGTAGTCAGCTTTTTGCTTTTTAACTTTGACTTGGACTGCTACACCCAAAGTACTCAGGGTTTCGCTGAGATAGCGAGCAATAGCCCCAGGATCTCCTTGGCGAGCTAAACTTTCATTAGATAAGATTAGTGCTCCACCGGTCGGCGCATTGCGATTATCTGCTCTTAAAAGTGCAAGACTTACTTCTTCTAAGTGCTTGTCGATTTGGTTTAAGTAAACCTTATGGCACCATTCGGGACGTTTTTCGCTTTTTTTCTTTCCGTAAACGAAAACTTGGTATATTGAAGGTTGGTCGCTGTGGGCTAAAGCATCTAAATCTGTTTGCTGTAGAGCTTTGAGCAGGTCGGATAAAGTGTCCCAACGAGGAGGGCCTTTATGTGATTCGCAAAGAATGTGCAGGTCATTTCCTCGCAACCGGACTTTTACCCCTAAAGAGTTGATCCCAGTTGCTTGACTTACCCACTGTGCTAATGATTGTTGGGTTTCTCTTATGGCTGTTTTCATCTGTTATTGACGAAAAGGGATTGGGCGGATGCAGAAAGGTTGGCAACAGCTAGTAAACTAGAGCTATCGCAATATAAAGCTATGTCGGTTTTTTTAACATTTTTGTTATCTCATTGGTAAGTTTTATGTAGTGATTTAATTTGCCCATATTAACTTCGTAAAGAAACTTATAGCTTGATTTTGTGAAGTTTTGTGTTTTATCTAACTTATCTTACAGCAGTCAAAAATATCTATGTCAACTGGATCCGTTAATTCTAAATCATCTTCATCCGAATTAAATCTGGGTTTATTTTCAATTCCCCAGTCTGTCATATTGCAAGCAGGTACCGTTTCTGTCTTAACATTAGTGTTAGCAGAAAAAGCCACCCGTGAAGCACTTATAGCCCTAGGAGAAGCTAGCGAAGAACTATTTCGAGGCGAACGCCTACCCATGCTTGATTTTCCGACTTCAAATTCTACAGATTAAAGTCCCGAACGCAGTTTGTCCGCAAGTCTTGCACCGTCGTTGGGTGGAAGTTTCATCAAATGTGGGTGCACAACCACTCAAAAATAATAAACAGTAATCAGTTCTATTACTACAGAGGATATGAGTACCGTTTTATACCCTTCGACTCAGGCTATGAATATGTATCCCGCGTCAGATTTGTTTTTGCGCCATCGCTTACAAATCGTCGAGGAAGTGTGGGAATTGGTTCTCCGCGAAGAATGCGGGCAACAAATGGTGGATTTGCTCAAAAAATTACGCGACTTATGTTCTCCGGAAGGACAAGCAACTGATAATCAAGCTTCTTCAGTACTTAAGTTAATTGAACAATTGAGTATTAATGAAGCAATTAGGGCAGCGCGTGGATTTGCTTTGTATTTCCAGTTGATAAATATCATAGAACAGGACTTCGAGCAACAGCAGCAATTAACTCGTTATGAAGAAGATGGGGAAGGAGTAGATCGAGAAACTCTACCCAATATCATTTATTCGAGCAATCAACAGCAAGATGATGTTCATCTCAACAACAAAGATGATGCAGATTTACTAGCCAAAAATTGGCAAGCTAAACCCAACGCGAAAGACAAAGGTACCTTTGCCGAACTATTTCCCAAGTTATTTAAGCTAAACGTTCCACCGAGACAAATTCAACGGTTAATTGAGCAATTGGACGTGCGCTTAGTATTTACAGCCCACCCCACTGAAATTGTCCGTCCAACCATCCGAGAAAAACAGCGGCGTGTGGTAAATTTACTGCAGAAAGTCGATGCATCAGAAAAGCCTTATGGAAATATAAGCGCCGGAGGATATTCTTGGGAAACTTTTCAAGTGCGCAGTCAATTACTCGAAGAAATTCGTTTATGGTGGCGTACCGACGAACTACATCAGTTTAAGCCCAGCGTACTTGATGAAGTAGATTATGCGCTGCACTACTTCCAAGAAGTATTGTTTGAAGCGACTCCCCAACTATACGAACGTCTGAAGTACGCTTTAAATTCAACCTTTCCCAGACTTGAGCCACCAATTAAAAGCTTTTGTAAATTTGGTTCTTGGGTAGGTTCCGATCGAGACGGGAATCCATCGGTAACGCCAGAAATAACTTGGCAGACGGCTTGCTATCAACGCCATATGGTGTTAAAAAAATACATCGATGCGGCTACCGGATTAATTGAATTATTAAGCGTATCGCTGCACTGGAGCGATGTTCTACCGGATTTATTAGAATCCCTAGAAATCGAACAATCCCAAATGAGCGAAGTTTACGAGGCATTGGCTTTACGCTATCGTCAAGAACCTTATCGGTTAAAACTCGCTTATGTAGTCAAGCGATTGGAAAATACACGGGCACGTAATTCGGCATTGTGGAAGCGCGAAATCATCAAAGATGACAAAGCCCCAATTTACCGTTCTGCTGCTGCTTTTTTAGCAGATTTGAGGTTAATTCAACGCAACTTGTCAGAAACCGGCTTAAAGTGTCAGCAATTAGAAAATCTCCTGTGTCAAGTGGAAATTTTTGGCTTTAATTTGACACAATTAGATGTTCGACAAGAATCAACTCGTCACAGCGATGCAATCGGCGAAATATTGGAATATTTGGGGATCTTAGAGACAAGTTACGACGAACTACCAGAAGCAGAAAAAATTGCTTGGTTAATAGGAGAATTACAAACTAGACGGCCTTTAATACCAGCACAGTTACCGTTTGGAGATAAAACCAACGAAATCGTTGAAACAATGCGGGTTGTGAATTCGCTGCAGCAAGAATTTGGTTGCAACATCTGCCAAACTTATATTATCAGTATGTGTCGTTCCGTCAGCGATGTACTGGAAGTATTGTTATTAGCCAAAGAAGCAGGACTTTACGATCCTGGAACCGCCGTAGGTACAATCCGAGTAGTTCCCCTGTTTGAAACAGTGGAAGATTTACAGCGTTCGAGACAAGTCATGGGAGAGTTATTTTCCCTGCCCCTATATCGCGCACTACTTGCAGGAGGATATGCAGCCTATGAAGAGGAAAAGGAGACAAGGAGACGAGGAGACGAGGAGACAAGGAGACAAGGGGACAAGGAGACTAGGGGACAAGGGGAAATTTCTTCTCCTCTGAATCCGAACTTACAGGAAATAATGTTGGGGTATTCCGACAGTAATAAAGATTCGGGTTTTCTCAGCAGTAATTGGGAGATTCATAAAGCTCAAAAATCGTTGCAGCAAATAGCGGAAGAATACGGCTTAAGCGTACGAATATTCCACGGACGGGGTGGTTCCGTCGGACGTGGTGGCGGTCCCGCTTATGAGGCGATTTTGGCACAACCAGGTAAAAGTATCAACGGACGGATCAAGATTACCGAACAAGGAGAAGTTTTAGCTTCCAAATACTCCTTACAAAACTTAGCGCTGTACAATCTCGAAACCATCACCACTGCCGTAATTCAAGCCAGCTTACTGCTACGCTCCGGGTTTGATGATATCCAACCCTGGAACGAAATCATGGAAGAATTGGCAGCGCGATCGCGTGGCCACTATCGGCATTTAATCTACGAACAACCGGATTTTATCGACTTTTTCAATCAAGTTACCCCCATTGAAGAAATTAGTCAGTTACAAATCAGTTCTCGGCCAGCCCGTCGCCCATCGGGTAAAAAAGGATTAAGCAGTTTGCGGGCGATTCCTTGGGTATTTAGCTGGACACAAACCCGATTTTTGCTGCCTGCATGGTACGGAGTCGGTACGGCTTTACAAGAATTTTTAAACGAAGCCCCCGACGAACACATACAGTTACTAAGGTGCTTTTACAGTAAATGGCCATTTTTCAAAATGGTGATTTCCAAGGTAGAAATGACCTTAGCAAAAGTCGATTTACAAATGGCGCGACATTATGTAGAGGAACTATCTAAACCTGAAGATAAAGAACGCTTTTATCAAGTTTTCAATCAAATTTCCAGCGAATACCATCTGACAAAAAATTTAGTCTTAGAAATCAATGGAAACGAAAGACTTTTAGATGGAGACCCAATTTTACAGCGTTCGGTACAATTGAGAAATGGTACTATTGTACCTCTAGGATTTATTCAGGTATCCTTACTCAAGCGTCTGCGCGACAGCAAAAATAACGCCACCTCTGGAGTAATTCATTCCCGTTACAGCAAAGGAGAATTACTCAGAGGCGCACTGTTGACTATTAACGGTATTGCTGCTGGCATGAGAAATACCGGTTGATGAAAAGTTAGGAGTGAGGAGTTAGGAGTTAGGAGTTAGGAGTTAGGAGTGAGGAGTGAGTAGTGAGTAGTGA
>ERZ1740059.883-NODE-883-length-15304-cov-5.577546_pt1 | contig 15304 bp, 14 predicted proteins | sample MGYA00581744_ERZ1740059 | MGnify/ENA primary metagenome ERZ1740059 (study PRJEB43018, sample SAMN04849738) | marine metagenome | isolation source: floating plastic debris | place: Pacific Ocean | collected 2008-08-28 | study: EMG produced TPA metagenomics assembly... | reverse complement strand
GAGACACAAACATCTCGGGAGGAGGTGATTGAAGCCAACGCGTCGGTCGAAGGCATCTTCACGGCCTTCTATGGTCTCGACAAGATTGACGTTACGGCACGGACCGCGACCGCGGAAGCATATGAAAAGCTCGAAGTCGCGTTGGTCCTTGATATCTCCTCCTCGATGACCGGCGATAAAGTCGCTGAGCTGCGCGAAGCCGCCAAGGCCTTTGTCACAACGCTTCTCGAAGAAGAGACCGACCGTGAATTCCGCCATATCTCGATCATTCCCTATGGCGGGACGGTGAAGCTCGGCGCTGACTTCTTCGACTATCTCAAGCCGGGCTACTCGGAAGCCAAGTGGAACGGATGCCTGGAGTTCGACAGCTCCATCATGAATGACGGGCTTATTCCTCTTGGCGCGCACGACCCGGTTCAACACATCTGGCGCTACAAGAACCACAAGAACAACGAGTGGTGCCCGCCTGGCGCGTCGGAGCCGCTCTTCTTCTCCAACGACGTGACCCAGCTGACGACCTACATCGACAATCTGACCCGTCTGTCTGACGGCACCGGTTCGGATATCGGGTCCGCCTGGGGGCTCAAGGCGCTCTCGCCGCTTTGGCGAGGCCGCATCGACGGCGCGCCATCCGACACACCCGCCGACTACGGCGACTCGGTCAAGTCGCTGGTGATCATGACGGACGGCGGCATCACCTATCAGGGCCGCGCGGCGAGTTACGATCTTCTGGCGGCGTTCGGCGATGACATTGACGATCCAAGCGACGACCACCCGACCGTGGATCCGGTCTATGCGGACGGCAGCCTGTACTCGAAGGCGCAGGCCCAATTGAACTTCACAGCAGTCTGCGATGAAGCGACGGCCAAGGCCGGCATTCAAGTCTACACCGTTGGCTTCGCGGTCAGCCAAACGTGGATGCTCGACCTGCTCAAGGACTGCGCGACACGGGAAGCAAACTACATGACGCCGGCGACAGGCGAACTCGAAGAGACCTTCCGCGCCATTGCTCTGCGTCTCGACTCGCTCAAGCTGGTCAACTAGCCAGCCGACCGCCGACGGATCTCAGCCCGCCACGCCTGTTGCGGGCTGACTGCGCCTTTTTACGGCCTGTGTCATTCCTCTTCGAGCCGCACCGCGATCACCGTCGTCTCAGGCTTTTTGCCCCAGTATTTCGAACAGAGCCGCCGGCAGGCCTGAGAGGCCGTCTCCTCGAGGATCTCGTCGGACAGCCGCTGCTTCTTCGACAGCTTCTCAAGCGCTTCGTCGACCGCTTCTGCGATCATCTCGTCAAGCGGCGCAGGCCACCCGTCGCCGTCTTCCGGAGCGCCGACCGGCCGCACTTCGGGATCAGCGATCAGCTCGCCCTCTTCATCGACGACCAGAGTGCTCGCCACATGGCCCTGCCGCGCGAGCTTGAGCCGCGAGCGGATCACGCCATCCAGCGCGCCGACATGGGTCTCGCCATCGACGTAGACCCGACCGGTCTCGATCTCCTCGACGATCTCGGGTTGCGTGTTTCCTCCGGCCAGACGAACCATCGCCCCGTTTGGAGCCACTTGAGACGCGCCGGCGCCCCACTCCAGCGCCATACGCGCGTGCTCGACAAGGTGTCGATACTCGCCATGAACCGGGATCGTGATCTGCGGCTTGAGCAGCTCATGGAGCTGTTTGAGTTCGTCACGATTGCCATGGCCGGACACGTGCACATGCTCCTGGTCCGCGTCGATGACGCGAATGCCCCGCTCCGCCAGACGGTTATACGTGCGGTAGACCTCGCGTTCGTTTCCAGGGATCGTGCTCGAGGAGTAGATCACCAGATCTCCCTCGCCGAGATCGACGAACGGGTGGCTGTCTGAAGCGATGCGACCGAGCGCCGCCCGACCTTCGCCCTGGCTTCCGGTGACCAGGTAGAGCACGTGGCGCGACGGCGTTTCGGCGGCCTGATCACCGGAGATTGTGTGTGGAAAATCCGGGATCGCGCCGGATTCCACAGCCGCCTCAATCATCCGCTGCATCGCGCGCCCAGCCACGACAACGGCGCGGTCGTTTTCGCGGGCGATCTCCGCAATGTTCCGCAGCCGTGCGACGTTGGACGCGAAAGTCGTCGCCGCCACCGCGCCGTCACAGGACGCGATCGCGCGGCGCAGCCCTTCTTTCACGCTCTCTTCGCTGCCCGCCTCGCCATTCTCAAAGACGTTGGTGCTGTCGCAACACAGCGCGAGGACCCCTTCCTCGCCGAGCTTCGCAAGCGCCCCCAGATCCGTCGGGGGGCCGATTTGCGGCTGTGGGTCGAACTTGAAGTCGCCGGAGTGATAGACGGCTCCCGCAGGAGAGCGGATAACCAGCGCGTTCGCATCCGGGATCGAGTGCGTGACCGGAAAGAACGAACATTCAAACGGCCCCGCCTCCACCGCCTGATGCGGCTCCACGACGGTCAGGTCCGCGTCGGACAGGCCGGCCTCAGCCAGTTTGCGCCGTGCGACTTCGGCCGTGAAACGGGTGCAGTAGATCGGAGCCCTCAAGCGCCGCCAGCGCCGTCCGATCGCTCCGACATGGTCTTCGTGCGCATGGGTGATGAAGATCCCCGCCAAGCGCTTGCGCTCCGCCGAGATGAAGTCGATGTCCGGGACGATGATCTCAACGCCGGGCGCCGAGGCCATATCGCCAAAGGTCACCCCGCAATCGACCATGATCCAGCGCCGGCTCTTTCCGGCGCCAAACCCATACAAATAGCAATTCATGCCGATCTCGCCTGCGCCGCCTAAGGCGACGTAGACGAGCTCATTCCGCTCGCTCATGCGCTACGCGCTCCCTTCCTCGTCTCTCACGCCCGTTCAATGGCCGGCGTTGCGCCTGTAAATCTCGACCAGCCCGCGCAGGGTCAGGTCATCATCGACATGCTCGATAACCTCCGCGCCCTCATTGAAGAGCGGTGACAACCCTCCGGTCGCGATCACGGTCATCTTGCGATCCATCTCCACCGAGATACGGCGGCAAATCCCCTCGATCAGCCCAACGTACCCCCAGAAAAGACCCGACTGCATCGCTGGAACGGTGTCGGTTCCAACCACGCGCTCCGGCTTTTCAATATCAATTCGCGGCAGTTTCGAGGCGGCCTGATACAGAGCCTCGGCCGATGTGCGCACCCCAGGGGCAATGACGCCGCCGGCATAGGCGCCGTCGTGATCAATAATGTCAAACGTCGTCGCCGTGCCGAAGTCGACGACAATCAGATTGGGCCCGTATGTCTGGAACGCAGCCAGAGCGTTGACGACGCGGTCGGCCCCAACCTCGGCGGGACGGTCCGTGCGCACTTCGACGCCAAGATCGACGCCCGGCGCGCCCACGATCATCGGTTCCGTGTCGAAATAGTCCGTCGCCAACCGACGCAGGTTGAACAGGGTCTGCGGGGCGACCGACGCGATGACGATGCCGTCGATGTTCTTCCGGCCAATCCCGGCATGGCTCATCAACTGGTTCAGCCAGACGAAGTACTCGTCAGATGTTCGACGGCCTTCCGTCCGCAACCGCCAACGCTGGACGAAGCCTTCGCCGTCGTGGGCTGCGAAGACGGTGTTTGTGTTGCCGACATCGATGACCAGCAGCATCCGCAACTCCGTCAGGGAAAATAGATGTCCGCCGCCGCGATGCGTCGGCTTCCTCTCGAGGTTTCTAGAACGAGCGCCCCGTCAGCGTCCACATCTGTGAAGCGCCCCGAGATCGTCTCGTTCGGCAGTCTTGCTTCAATCGCGTCGCCCAAACGCGCGGCGCGGGCGAGCCAGTCGGTTCGAAGACCCGCGAACCCTTCGTTCCGCCATCTCTGCAAGCGCTGATCGAAGAAGAACGCCAGGATCCTCAGCGCGTCGTCCGGCGCCGGGGGGGCTCCGTATTGCGACAGCGCCGCCGTCCGCCAGGCGCCTGCTTCGACCTCATTCTCGGTCGGAGCGCTGACGAGGTTCAAACCGACGCCAATCGCAACCCAGTCCCCCAGCTTGGGATCGGTTCGCCCTTCGAGCAGAATGCCCGCCGCTTTCGCGCCGTCTGTCAAAACGTCATTGGGCCATTTCAGGGTGATCTTCGGTTTCGGAGTGACAAAGCCGATGGCGTCCGCCAGCGCCAAAGCCGCGACGAATGAAAGGGTCGCGGCTTCGCCGAGGCTCGCCTCGGGACGCAGGATCCTCGGCCGCACCAAAAGCGTCGCTGTCAGATCCTCGCTGCTGGAAAGCCAGGCCCGCGCGCGACGCCCGCGCCCCGCCGTCTGATGCTGCGCCCAGATCCAGAGCGGACCGATCTCGCCATGTTCGGCAAGCCGGCGCGCTTCCTCATTTGTGCTGTCCACGCTCGGAAGCGCCTTGAGGCCGACACCTTGCGGCCAGCTCAGCTCGGCGGTTCGGGATGCGATCAATTCAACAGCGCTTCAGCGGCCTTCGCAGCCGCTTCCGGAGCGCCTAATCCGTTGAACGGCTCAAACGGCGCCACTGCAAACAGCATCAGGAGCGCTGCGACGCCCCACGCGATCCGGTGCTCGATCCCGCCGACGATCTCCAAAGGTTCGCCCGGCTCGTCGAAATACATCAGCTTTACGATGCGCAGATAGTAGTAGGCGCTGATCACGCTCGCGATGACGCCGGCCACTGCGAGCCAGCCCAGGCCGGCGTCGACCGCTGCGCCGAACACGAAGAACTTGCCGAAGAAGCCGGCCAGAGGCGGGATGCCGGCGAGCGAGAACATCAGCACCGCCACCGCAGCCGCTGAAGCCGGGTTCGTTTTCGCCAGACCCGCGAAATCGACGATCTGCGTGGCCTGCACGCCATTGCGCGTCACCGTCAACAGGAACGCGAACACCCCGATATTCATTACGAGATAGATGCTGAGATATACGAGCATCGCCTGGACGCCCTGTTCGCCGCCGGCGGTCAGGCCGACAAGCGCAAAGCCCATATGCCCGATCGACGAATACGCCATCAGGCGCTTGATATTGGTCTGGCCGATCCCTGCGAACGCGCCAAGGAACATGGAACAGATCGCCAGAAACGCGAGGATCTGCTGCCAATCGGCTTGAATGCCGTTAAACGGTTCGATCATGGCGCGCGCGAACAGAGCGCCCGCCGCGATCTTCGGCGCCGTCGCAAAAAACGCCGTGACCGGGGTCGGCGCGCCCTCGTACACGTCCGGCGTCCACATGTGAAACGGCGCCGCCGAGATCTTGAACGCAAGCCCGGCGATGAAAAACGCCAGGCCGAACAACAGCCCAAGCGGCGCGTCGGTGTCAGAGACAGCGACCGCGATACGGTCGAACTGGGTTGTTCCCGCATAACCGTAGATCAGGGAGGCTCCATAGAGCAGAAGGCCGGAGCTCAGCGCGCCAAGGACGAAATACTTCAGCCCCGCCTCCGTTGAGCGTGTCGAGTCGCGCCGAAACGCGGCGATCACATAGAGCGACAGCGCCTGAAGCTCGAGCCCCATGTAAAGCGCGATCAGGTCGTTGGCGGAGACCATCATGCACATGCCTAGCGTGGCGAAGATGATGAGGACCGAGTACTCGAACTTCAAAAGGTTGTTCCTGCGCAGATAATCGGTTCCCAGAAACAACATGATCGCGGCGCTGAACAGGATGAGAACCTTGGCGAAACGCGAGAAGTCGTCGGTGATAAAGAGGCCGTTGAACGCCGACTGCGCGCCGTCGAAACGCGGCACGACAAAACCGACCGCCAACAGCAGCGCCAACGCCATCGGCAAGACAACCCGGCCCTTCCTTTCTTCCGAACCGCCGACGAAGACGCCGACCATCAAAAGCACCATCGCGCCGATCGCGAGCGCCACTTCGGGCGCTGCTGCGAGAAGATCATTGGAGAAGTTGTTCATCGTCTCGTCCTTCGCGCCGGGCGTCTAGTCGGCGGCCGCGGTGGTGATGGTTTCAGCCGCAGCCAAAGCCGCCTCGTAGTCGAGCAGCAGGCGCTCGACCGTTGGACTGAACATATCGAGCGCCAAGCCGGGCGCGACGCCAAGGATCAACGCGCCGGCGGCCAAAGGCGCCAGCACCAGGATCTCACGCGTGTTCATGTCTTTGATGTCGGCGAGCTTGGGGTTCGTCATCTCGCCCAGGACGACCCGCCAGTACAGCCACAGCATATAGGCCGCCGACAGGATCACGCCGGAGGTCGCGACAAGAGCGGTCCAAGTGCTGGCCTGATACGCGACCACCAGAGCCAGGATTTCGCCCACGAAACCTGAGGTGCCTGGAAGCCCGACATTCCCCATCGTGAACAGCAGCATCACGATGGCGAAGATCGGCATTCGCGTCGCCAGTCCGCCGTAGAAACTGATTTCGCGCGTGTGCATTCGGTCGTAGATCACGCCGACCAGCAAGAAGAGCGCGCCGGAGATGAAGCCGTGGCTGATCATCTGGAACACGGCGCCGTCGACGCCCTGCTGGTTCGCCGCGAAGATCCCCATGGTCACGTATCCCATATGCGCGACCGAGGAGTAGGCGATCAGCTTCTTGATGTCCTCCTGCATGAGCGCGACCAGCGACGTGTAGACGATCGCGGTGCAGCTCAACACGAAGACAAGGGTCGCAAAGCTCTCCGACGCGACGGGGAACATCGGCAGGCTGAAGCGCAGAAAGCCGTAGCCGCCCATCTTCAACAGCACCGCCGCCAGGATTACCGAACCGCCGGTGGGCGCCTGGACGTGCGCGTCGGGCAACCAGGTGTGCACCGGCCACATCGGCATCTTCACCGCAAATGACGCGAAAAACGCCAGCCACAGAAGGGATTGAATGCCCGCGGGAAGATAGACGCCCAACAGGCTGAACGGCTCAGCGGAGAACTCATGCTCTAGCAGCACTGTGATGTCCGAGGTCCCGGCCTCGCCGATCATCCACAGCATCGCGACCAGCATCAAAACCGAGCCCAACAACGTGTAGAGGAAGAACTTGAACGCCGCGTAGATCCGGTTCGCACCACCCCAGATCCCAATGATCAGGAACATCGGGATCAGGCCGCCCTCGAAAAAGAGATAGAACAACACGATGTCGAGCGAGACGAAGACGCCGATCATCAGCGTCTCGAGGATCAGGAACGCGACCATGTACTCGCGGACGCGCGTGGTGACCCCCCAACTCGCAAGGATCGTCAACGGCATCAGGAACGTCGTCAGCAGCACGAACGGCAATGAGATCCCGTCAACGCCGAGCTTGTAGGTCAGGATGCCGAGCCACTCTGTCTCCTCGACGAACTGGAAGCCCTCGGCCGTGGGGTCAAAGAAGCGCAGCAGCGCCAGCGACGCGATGAACGTGACGATGCTGACGCCCAAGCTGAACCGTTTGATCTGCGCCTGATCCTCGGCGCTGCGCTCTGAAAACAGCAGCAGCAGCCCGGCGCCGATCAACGGCAGGAAGGTAACGAAGGTCAGCCAGCGATATTCCGCGATGAATGATGCGTCCGCCATCACTGGCCTCCCCGCAGCAGCAACCAGGTGACCAGAACGGCGATCCCGAGGATCATGACGCTCGCATAGCGGAACAGATACCCTGACTGCGCGCGTTTCGTCGCGGCGGTGACGGCGGGCACTACGCCCATCGCGAGACCATTGATCGTGCCGTCAATGACCGCGCCGTCGCCCTTCTTCCAGAAGAACGAGCCGACCCACATCGCCGGACGCACGAAGATGAAATCGTAGATCTCGTCGAAGTACCACTTGTTGATGAGGAAGTCGTGGGCGTGGCGATGCCGTGCGGCGAGGCGGTTCGGCAGCTCTTTGTCGAGGATGTAGAACCAGATCGCGCCAGCTAGGCCGATCGCCATCGCAATGAAAGGCGCTGCCTTCACCCATTTCGGCACTTCATGCGCGGCGTGCAGGATCTCTGGGATCTGGGTGCCGTGATCATCGTACCAGTTCAGGTGGAAGACTGATCCTTGCCAGAACTCGGCGACGTGATGACCCACGAACGGCTCGTAGAAAACCATGCCGGCCAGCACGGCGCCCACCGCCAGCAGATACAGCGGGATCATCATGACCATCGGGCTTTCATGCGCGTGGTCATAGGTATGCGCGTCGCCGCGGTTGGTTCCGAGGAACGTCTTGAACCACAGCCGCCAGGAATAGAACGAGGTCATCAGGGCCGCGAGCACGCCGCACCAAAAGGCGTAGGCTTGGCCCGCGTTCTCCGACGCGTAGGCGCTCTCGATGATGATGTCCTTCGACAGGAAGCCGGCAAAGCCATAATAGGTCAGAGGGATCCCGACGCCCGTGATCGCCAACGTGCCGATCAACATCACATACCCTGTTATCGGGATCTTCTTCAGCAAGCCGCCGTACTGCCGCATATCCTGTTCGTGATGCATCGCGTGGATCACCGAGCCCGCGCCGAGGAACAAGAGCGCCTTGAAGAAAGCGTGCGTGAAGAGGTGGAACATCGCCGCCTCGTAAGCGCCGACGCCCGCGGCGAAGAACATGTAGCCGAGCTGCGAGCAGGTCGAGTATGCGATCACGCGTTTGATGTCGTGCTGCACCAAGCCGATCGTCGCGGCGAAGAACGCCGTCGACGCGCCGATCACGGTGACGAACCACAGCGTATCCGGCGCGAGTTCAAAGAGCGGCGACATCCGACAAACGAGGAACACGCCCGCGGTGACCATGGTGGCCGCGTGGATCAGGGCGGACACAGGTGTGCAGGAACAACTGCGCCGACTTGCCCATCGCGCCGATAAACAGCAGGAAGGTCAGCAGCGTCAGCGTGTGCCATTCGGCTCCAAGGAACGACACCGTGTGCTCTGCAAACTGGGGCGCGGCCTCGAAGATGCCGTCGAACTCGATCGTGCCGAAGACGGCGAAGACGCCCATGATCCCGAGCGCATAGCCGAAATCCCCGACCCGGTTCACCACAAAAGCCTTGATCGCGGCCGCGTTGGCCGTCGGCTTTTTCCACCAGAACCCGATCAGCAGATACGACGCGAGGCCGACACCCTCCCACCCGAAGAACATCTGCAGCAGATTGTCCGCCGTCACCAGCATCAGCATGGCGAAGGTGAAGAGCGACAGGAACGCGAAGAAGCGCGATTTCGCCTCGTCTTCTTCCATGTAGCCGATTGAATAGAGGTGGACGAGCGCGGAGACGTTGGTCACGACGACGAGCATCACGCCCGTCAGCATATCGATCCGGAGCGACCAATCGGCGACGAAATCTCCGGACGCGATCCATGTCGCGACGACCACTTTGTCCGGCGCCTCGCCGCTCCAGATCTCGAAGAACGCGAACCACGACAGCACTGCGCAGATCAGCAGCAGTCCGGTCGTTCCAAACATCGAGGCCTTTTCGCCGATCATCCGGTGGAAGAACCCCGCGATGATCGCGCCCAGAAGCGGCAGGAAGACGATGAGCTCGTAGATCATGCCCTCAGCCCTTCATCATGTTGATGTCTTCAACCGCGATCGACCCGCGGTTTCGGAAGAAGCAGACGAGGATGGCGAGGCCGATCGCCGCCTCCGCCGCCGCCACGGTGAGGATGAAGAGCGCGAAGACCTGACCTGTCAGATCGCCCAGATAACTCGAAAACGCGACGAGGTTGATATTGATCGCGAGCAGCATCAGCTCGATCGACATCAGGATGATGATCACGTTCTTGCGGTTCAGGAAGATCCCGAACACGCCGGTGACGAACATGATCGCCGCCACCGTCAGATAATGCTCAAGGCCAATGGCCATTGCTCACCCCTTTCGCCCGGCTTCCCGCCGCGCCGCCATCTCGCTCAGGGCTACCCTTTTGTCGGAGCGCCCATTTCTTTTTCTTCCGTCCGGCCGCTAATTGATGCCCTGACCTGGTTTCACATCGACGACCGCGATCGATTCTTCGCGTGTTCTGTGCATCTGGCCGACAATGCTTTGTTTCTTAACGCCTTCGCGCTCCCGCAACGTCAGAACGATCGCCCCGATCATCGCCACCAGCAGGATCAGGCCTGAGGCCTGAAACAGGTAGGCGTAGTCGTCATAGAGCACGTTGCCGAGCGCCGCGGTGTTCTGCACGTCCGACGGCGCCGGCTGGACGCGCAGCGTCGGCGCGCTTTCCGATGCGAACCAGGCGCCCACGCCGAACAGGATCTGCACAAGCAGCACAAGGCCGATCGTCGCGCCCAGGGGCAGATACTCTGACATCCCCTGACGCAGTTCCGCGAAGTCGACGTCCAACATCATGACGACAAACAGGAACAGAACCATCACAGCGCCGACGTAGACAATCAGCAGCAGCATGGCGAGGAACTCTGCGCCGAGGAGCACGAACAGCCCTGCCGCCGAGAAAAACGCCAGAATGAGCCAGAGAACCGAACGGACCGGGTTTCTGGCGACGACGACCATTAGCCCCGAGGTCACGGCGACGCCCGAGAACAGGTAGAAGGCCAGTACCGGAAGCACCTCTGCCGCTGTCATTCCTCTCGCTCCTCCTGCGCCGCCCGCCCTGCGAAGCCACGCGCCCGCTAGGGGCTTTTTGCGTCGCAGCATCTTGATCTGCCGCGTGTATTGAACCTCGCCCCGCCCTCGGTCAAGCCGAGCCGAACGGCGCCGTCACCGATACGGCGCGTCGATTTCCATATTGCGGGCGATTTCCCGCTCCCATCTGTCGCCATTCGCCAGCAAGCGATCCTTGTTGTAGAAAAGCTCTTCGCGGGTTTCGGTCGCGAACTCGAAATTCGGTCCCTCGACAATCGCATCGACCGGGCAGGCCTCCTGGCAGAAACCGCAATAAATGCACTTGGTCATGTCGATGTCGTAGCGTGTCGTCCGGCGGGAGCCGTCCTCGCGCGGCTCGGCCTCGATCGTGATCGCCTGCGCCGGGCAGATCGCTTCGCAGAGCTTGCAGGCGATGCAGCGTTCTTCGCCGTTCGCATACCGCCTCAGCGCATGCTCGCCGCGAAAGCGCGGCGACAGCGGGCCTTTCTCAAACGGGTAGTTGAGCGTCGCCTTGGGCTTGAAGAAGTACTTCATGCCCAGGACGAAAGCGCTCAGAAAATCCCTGAGAAGAAAGTAGTTGATCGCCTTGCCGAGTTTGAAACTGGTGGCCGCCGCCATGGCGCAATCTCCTCAACTTTCAGTTTATTGCAGCGCTTGCGCCGCTGCGGTTGACGCCCAAGGCGCGATGTCGAACGCGCGCATCACCGTCGCCGTCAGCACCACCCAGAAGAGCGAGAACGGCAGGAAGACCTTCCACCCCAGCCGCATGAGTTGGTCGTAGCGGTAACGCGGCACAATCGCCTTCACCATCGCAAACAGGAAGAACATCACCACGATCTTGATCACGATCCACAGCACGCCGTCCGGCAGCCCGGGGATCGGGCTGAGCCAGCCGCCGAAGAACAGGATGGTGGTCATCGCGCACATCAGCACGATGTTCATGTACTCGCCGATCATGAACAGCAGATACGGCGTGGAGCTGTATTCCACCTGGTACCCGGCCACGAGTTCGGACTCAGCCTCGGGCAAATCGAAAGGCGGACGGTTCGTTTCGGCCAGAGCCGAGACGAAGAACAACACCAGCATCGGCAGATGCGGCAGCCAGTACCAGCCCAACAAGCCCCAATCACTGTCTTGCGCGCGCACGATGTCGGACATGTTCAGCGACCCGACCGTCAGCAGCACCGCCACGAGGATGAAGCCGATCGACACCTCGTAGGACACCATTTGCGCCGCCGAGCGCAAACCACCCAGGAACGGATACTTCGAGTTAGACGCCCAGCCGCCCATGATCACGCCGTAGACGCCAAGGCTGCTGATGGCGAAGAGATACAGAATGCCGACGTTCAGGTCTGCGATCACCCAGCCGTCCGCCACCGGGATCACAGCCCAGGCGATGACCGCGAGAACGAACGCGATCATCGGCGCCAGCAGAAACACCGCCTTGTCGGCGCCGTCCGGGATCACGATTTCCTTGAGGACGAACTTCAGAAAGTCGGCGAAGCTTTGCAGCAGCCCCCAGGGGCCGACCACGTTCGGTCCCCGGCGCAACTGCACCGCCGCCCACACTTTGCGGTCCATGTAGAGCAGAAACGCCAGCGAAATCAGGATGGCGCCAGTCAGCAGCAAGCACTGCAAAAGGATCCAGCCGCCAGGCAGCAGGTACTCAGAGACGAAAGTCGGCTCATATCCGGGCATGGTTGATCTCGTCTCCCAGCTTTACTCGGCGGCGATCGGCGCGGAACGCTCGGCGGCCTGCCTGGACAGCTCGGCCATCACCTCGCTCGCCCGCGCGATCGGGTTGGTCAGATAGAAGTCTTTGATCGGCGACATGAACGGCGCATCGGTCACCTCGCCTTTCGGCTCCGCCGCCCAGCTTTTTGCGACGACGGCTCCGATGCTTGACGCAATCCAGGGACGATACTCGAACAACCGCGCGCGCAACTGCGAGAGGCTGTCATATGGCAGCGTCGCGCGATCGTCCGTCGCTCCCACAGTCACGTGGGCGGACAAAGCGCGGATGATCGCCCAGTTCTCCTTGGCGTCGCCCGGTGGCAGGATCGCCGCATTGGTGAGTTGCGGTCGCCCTTCGGTGTTGAGAAACAGCCCCGCCTCTTCGGTGTAGGCGGCGCCTGGCAGGATCAAGTCGGCGCTATGGGCGCCCGCGTCGCCGTGGCTGCCCTGATAGAATACAAAGGCCTTCTTGAGCCGCGACATGTCGATCTCGTCTGCGCCCAGCAGATAGACGAGCTTAACCTCGCCAGCCTCCACGCCGTCCAAGACCCCGGCGACGTCGCGCCCTGTCGGGGCGTCCGCAATCCCGCCAAAGTCGTCGTCGCTGTCTTCGTGATAGGGGACGAACCCGACTTCCATCCCGCCGACGCGAGCCGCCGCCGTGTGCAGCACCGAGAAGCCGACCCATTCGTCCGACACCGCGCCAACGTCTTCCGCCAGCGCCATCGCGTGCCCCAACACCGCAGCGCCATCCTCTCGAGCCAAAGCCCCCTGCCCAACAATGATCATCGGGCGAGAGGCGTTCTTGAGAAGCTCAAGCATCTCGCTCGGCGGCTCGGCAAGCGTCCGAGGGCCGGTTCCGAAGTGCTTGTATTCGTATGTGAGATCGGCAGCTTCGCCGATCATGGCGACCTCGGTCCCCGCGAGCCACGCCTTGCGGATCCGGGCGTTGAGAACCGGGCTCTCCGTGCGAGGGTTCGTTCCCACAAGCAAGATCGCGTCAGCCTCTTCAATCCCTGCCACGGTCGCGTTGAAGATCCACGCGTTCGGGTTCGACGGCGGCAGCTTCGCCCCGTCCTGGCGACAATCGAAGTTTTTCGAACCGAGCTTCAACATCAGCTCTTTCAGGGCGAACATCGCCTCGGCCGAGGGCAAATCCCCAGCGAGCGCGGCGATCTCGTCCCCAGAATAGCGGCTGAACTGATCAGCAGCGGCCTCAAGCGCGACCTCCCAACTCACCGGCTTCAGTTTGCCGTCGAGTCCGCGCAGATAGGGTTTGTCGAGGCGTTGACGCGACAGACCGTCCCATACGAAACGCGTCTTGTCCGAGATCCATTCCTCATTCACATCCGCATTCTCACGCGGAAGGAACCGCATGACTGCGCGACCACGAGTATCGATGCGGATGTTCGCGCCCAGCGCGTCCATCACGTCGATTGATTCCGTCTTGGTCAGCTCCCAGGGGCGCGCCGTGAACGCATAGGGGCGCGAGGTCAGAGCGCCAACCGGGCACAGATCGATCACGTTCCCCTGCAACTCAGACGTCAGCGCCTGATTGAGGTACGAGATGATCTCTGCGTCCTCGCCGCGTCCGGTGCACCCCATCTCCGGCACGCCGGCGATCTCCGTCGCGAACCGAACACAACGGGTGCACTGAATACAGCGCGTCATATGCGTCTTGATCAACGGCCCCAGATGGATCTCGTCCATGGACCGCTTGGCTTCTTGAAACCGCGAAAAATCAACCCCGTACGCCATGGCCTGATCTTGAAGATCGCACTCGCCGCCCTGATCGCAAATCGGACAGTCCAGCGGGTGGTTGATCAGCAGGAACTCCATGACCCCTTCGCGGGCCTTTTTGACCATCGGGCTGTTGGTTTTCACAGCCGGCGGCTGGCCCTCTGGCCCGGGGCGCAGGTCCTTGACCTGCATCGCGCAGGAGGCGGCGGGCTTTGGTGGGCCGCCAACGCCATCCCCCAGACACATCCGGCAATTGCCCGCAATCGACAGACGTTCGTGATAGCAGAACCGCGGGATCTCGATCCCCGCCTCTTCGCAGGCCTGGATCAGGGTCAGTGCCCCATCCACCTCGATCTCGTTTCCGTCGATGACGATCTTGCGCAGGTTGCTCATGTATCAGTTCATCCTTAGCAGCGCGCCAATCTGGCCGCCTTTTTCAATCTCTGCCCGTCCAAGGGCACAATAGGTCTCCGGTGCGCCCGCCTGCACGCCGCCCGCGGTCAGATATGCGTCGCGCTGCGCCTTCAGCCGCGCCTTTTCGGCGTCAGATTCGCGGTAGGCGTCAATCTCGGCATCGGTATAGCCCAGGCTTCGCGCCTTGCCCTTGAGCCCGCCCACCAAGCTCACCGCTCGGATCATGCGGGCCGAGATGTCGGGGCAGTTCTTGCGGATCTCATCCGCGATGCCGACGGCCAGAATGGTCCCGTCAATCGCGGGAACGTCCCGCAACGGGGGCTTGGCCGAAGCGGCGCTTGCTGCCAGGGCAAGTGTAAAGGCTATGGTCATTGCGCGCATCTTTCCTCTCCACGTGAGTGTCGCTGGGACGTATGTGGAAAAGCCCTTATCTGCTATGCAATAACAACGGCTGGCACAAGCCGATACCGCGCAAAATGTCGCCTTTGTCGGTCACGAATTATTTGGGCGCGCAGGTCCCGCGCAGCAACAGCCGATCGTTTGCGATGGTCAGCGTGCCGTCGTCGCCATCCGGGCCTTGAACCCAGTCGATGTCGGACGAGCCGAAATTGCGGATGCAGTAACGGATTGCCTCATGCCGACCCGCATCGCGCGCACCGTCCAGAGAGGCCGAAACCGGGCGCACCGTGACCTCGAAATCCTCGCGCGTCCGGTCGATATTGGACGCGGTCGAGCGGAAGAATACACCATCAAACGCGATCCGGTCCGCGCGCCGTTCCTGGCACGCACTCACCAGCAGCGCACCGATCAGCGCAAGGGGCAATAGTTGGATCTTGGTCATGGTCGTCTCCACCGCCGGGCGCGACATGGGTGCGTCAATTGGCTAGAATTTGCAAGGGGTCACGCGGGCGCGACGTGCGCCCAACCAAAGTCGAGGTCGCTGTGCCAAAGTTCGGTGAGCTG
>ERZ1740059.881-NODE-881-length-15321-cov-4.079458_pt1 | contig 15321 bp, 15 predicted proteins | sample MGYA00581744_ERZ1740059 | MGnify/ENA primary metagenome ERZ1740059 (study PRJEB43018, sample SAMN04849738) | marine metagenome | isolation source: floating plastic debris | place: Pacific Ocean | collected 2008-08-28 | study: EMG produced TPA metagenomics assembly... | reverse complement strand
GCATATCATCATTGATACCCAGGCCCGACCGACCACCGAGGATTTAGCCGCTTTGGCTAATACCTGTGACTTGCTTGTACTGCCCACCATGCCAGATATTTTGTCCTTAGATGCCCTTGTCCTAACCATTGAATATCTCAAGTCTATCCAAACCGATCAGTATCGAATTTTGATTACCTCCATTCCACCTAAACCGAGCCGAGCTGGGGATGAGGTCAAAAAGCTACTCAGGGATGCGGAGATTCCCACATTTGATACTGGTATTGGGCGACTGGCCGCGTTTCAAAAAGCGGCTATGCAGGGTGTTCCGGTGTATGACGTTAAAGACCAGCGGTCTGAACGAGGTTGGCAGGATTATGAGTCCGTTGGCAATGAGATTCTAACTTTGATGGACGGTCATTAGTGGTCAATCAATTGATCACTAATGACCGTCATCAGAGCAGTAGGTTTTCTTGACGTGACAGCTGTATTTTAGCTGTAGCAAAGCCCCGGTCAGATGACCAGGGCTTTATTCTCATGCTAGAAGGTCTTGATGGTAAGAGGGGCCAACGAACTAACGGCGAGAAGACATCAGAATACGCAGGACGTACCAGAACAGCAGCATGACTGCAGCGAATAATTCTAACGAGGCGGCCACATGCTGAGTGGTGGAATAGCGATACATCACATTGGATGTCTTGTACAAAATCGCTGCTCCGGCAAAAGCAACCATAAAAAACGAGAAGATCAGGCCCAAAGAAAATCCAAACAACAGGCTGCAGACAATTAGACCTAGGGCAACCATGCCAGCAATATTCAAGATGCCACCCAAAAACGAAAAGTCTTTACCAGAGGTAAAAGCTACTGCTGTCAGACCTCCAAACAAAAACAGCGTTATGATTGCCGCAGTGGGAAGCACTGATGGGTCCTGTGTGTAATAAACAGCTGCATAAAGCAAGGGAGCAAAAATAATTGCTTCACCTACAACGTAAAGCCCAAGGCCCGTGTATTGAGCATTAACATCGTCAGCCTTAGATGCCATGTTGCTAGCTAGATAACCTAGCAGGGCAAACCCACCCAACAAAGCCAGCCAACCAAACCGACTGCCACCGAGAAAAACGTTAGCCAGTAGTTTAGCAATACCGAGTTGAAAAAATAAAAATTCAACCACGACAAATGCCCCTACCGCCCCAGCAAGATGGGTGTAGGTCCGTTTAATAAATTCTGCTCGCTCACTAGGGCGAGCCTGAGCCACCATAACCATGCAAAAATGCCTCCTGTCGGCAAAAAACGTTAGTTAGTTTTGTAGTGTGCAATTTGCTGCAGAGACTCTGCAAACTGTCAATCAGCGATACCTTGATCAGAGGCTAACATATTTCACAATCTACGGTATTTGATGAAATTATGGACCATGCAAGGTCTGGGAAATTAGCCCCAGATGCATTAGAGATGTAGTGTGAAATACGAGGCTAAGTAATTAAGCCATAAAGCGGACAATAAGGTCCTTTGGTAACGATTTCAGTGAAAGTACTGAAAATGTAAGATAGCTATCATCTCGTTCAATACTCATGATGGTTGACTTAACCACTGCTCCCTCAGGCCAAATAGTCTATGACACCAGCCTTTTAGAAACGTCGATTGAGCTACGACAGACCCTAAAAGGAGACCGAATTTTAGCCGCTATTGACGTCGGAACAAATTCGGTGCATATGGTGGTGGTTAAAATTCAACCAGAGCTACCTGCATTTACAATCATTGGTCGCGAAAAAGATACTGTCCGTCTAGGTAACTTTCGTCCGGGTACGAACTGTCTATCGGACGGCGCGATGGATCGAGGAGTTGCGGCTTTGAAACGCTGCAAGCAGATTGCGGATAGTCATCGGGCTGATGATATCGTGACCGTTGCGACTAGCGCCACCCGTGAAGCTAGCAATGGTCACGTTTTTATTGAACGAGTTAAGCAAGAGGTTGGCTTAGACATCAACTTAATTTCTGGCCAAGAAGAAGCCCGACGAATCTATTTGGGCGTGCTCTCCGGCATGGAACTAAACGGTAAACCCCATGCCATTATTGATATTGGGGGCGGTTCCACCGAAATCATTTTGGGCACTGGCGAACGCCATCGATTTCTTAGCAGCACTAAAGTAGGGGCGGTTAGACTCAATGCCCAGATGGTTACTACAAACCCCATCAGCACGAAAGAATTTTTGCAGCTACAGGCCTATGTGCGAGGGCGACTAGAACCCAATGTTGATGAACTAAAAGCCAGATTACTAGAAGGGGAATCGCTGTCTTTAATAGGGACCTCTGGCACGATTGAATCGTTGGCGATTTTAACGGCGTTTGAAAAACTAGGTGCTGTACCCGAGCGGATTAACGGGTACACCATGACGATGCATGAGTTGGAAGACGTGATTCAAAAACTAAGGCGCATGAGCTTTAGTGAGCGCTTGAAACTTCCAGATATTTCGGCTCGACGAGCTGAAATTATTGTGCCTGGAGCCGTTATTTTGCAAGAAGCCATGCGGATGTTGGGCTTGGAGCGGATCACGATTTGCGAACATGCCCTGCGAGAAGGCCTGGTTGTCGATTGGATGCTGACCCATGGCCTGATTGAGAATCGGATGCAGTACCAGCAGTCGGTACGCGAACGCAGTGTGATGAAAGCGGCTCAAAAGTACCAGGTGGATATGCCCCATAGTCAACTGGTGGCAAAGTTTGCTCTAGATTTGTTTGATCAAACTCGTGGAGTTTTACATCAATGGGGACCATTAGAGCGAGAAACGCTATGGGCAGCGGCCATCCTGCACAACTGTGGGCATTTTGTTAACCATGGTTCTCACCATAAGCATTCTTACTACTTAATTCGGAATGGTGAGCTGCTGGGATTTACAGATGCTGAAATTGAGATGATCGCAAATATCGCCCGTTATCATCGTAAGAGTGTTCCTAAGCTAAAACACGATCCTTACAAAGCATTATCTAAAGACGGTCGACGGATTGTTAGCCAGCTGAGTGCCATGTTGAGGGTAGCTGTGGGCTTAGATCGGCGACGACTTGGTGCGATCGCAAGTTTTACAACGATCTATGATTCCAACGCCCACACCTTGACTCTGAACTTTATCCCTGCCTACTCTGACGAAAACTGCGAGCTAGAAATTTGGAGTGCCAACGACAAAAAAGACTGTTTTGAGCAAGAGTTTGATTTGACTTTAAACCTTCGCGCTGTTCGCTAGCCATCGCCTTCTGGGATTACGGCTGGGAATAGTTTCTTTTACACAAAGACTTTACTCTCTTTGACTAGCCTGGTGTATATGATGCATCGCCTGTGCCACCGGCTTAAAAAACTCTTGTGCTGTTGGCTGTTAGTGGTGCCTCCTCTGTTGCAGTTGGAGCAACCTTGCTGACCATATGCCATTGGACATCTCAGAAAAATGATCCTAGCGTAGGGATAACGTTTTACACCTAACGGCGATGGTCTCTGATACTCAGCAAACCTGGGATACTGACCGCTATCAAAAGCAGCATAGTTTTGTCTGGCAGTATGGTGCAGCCTTGGTTGACCTGCTTGACCCCAAACCCGAAGAGCAGATTCTTGACCTAGGCTGTGGTACCGGCCAGCTGACTCAAGCCATTGCACAAACGGGGGCTAATGTTCACGGCATTGATATGGATGCCGCCATGATTGCTGAAGCTCAAAAGCGGTATCCCCAGCTATCGTTTGCGGTGGCTGATGCGCGAAATTTTTTGGTAGAGCAGCCCGTTGACGGTATCTTTTCAAACGCGGTGCTGCACTGGGTCAAACCGCCAGAACGGGCTGTCCAGGCCATTGCCAATGCGCTTAAACCAGGGGGGCGACTGGTGGCTGAGCTAGGTGGTAAAGGGAATGTGCGGCAGATTGTCGAGGCGGTCGCAACTGTGAGACAGCAGCCAATCATGACTCCTTGGTACTTTCCAAGTATTGGTGAATATACGCATCTGTTAGAAAACTATGGTCTCGAAGTGATTTTTGCTGGGTTAACGGATCGGCCAACACCTTTAAGTGATGGTGAGCAAGGTCTGGCCAACTGGCTCAAAATGTTCGGTGGAGCCTTGCTGGCAGGTTTGGATGCTCCGACAGAACAGGCTGTGATTGAACGTGTGGAAACTCTGTTGCGATCGCATCTATATGATGGGCGTCAATGGAGCGCTGACTACCGCCGATTACGTTTGGTGGCCATAAAATATTCCGACAGCTAGATCCTTGCGGTTCATAACGCTTTAAGAGCGATTCGGGTAAACAATTTTGAGAAAGCCTTTCCGTTATGATGCAATGATGTAGCAGAGCCAGCTGATATCTGTGGCATTATCTTCATGGCATGCCACAGCGTTACCCATTAGGGACGTTGTCACCATGGATATCTATGGCATCTCATATCGGCATCACGGAGTGGTTGAAACTATGGCAAATGCAGTGCTAGAAAGCGATTTAGATCTTAAAGCACTCAACCAAACCCTGAATGATATGGATGCCTCTGACCTTGTTGCCTGGGGGGCTGAGACCTTTGGCAAAACCCTGGTAATGAGCACCAGCTTTGGGATTCAATCAGCGGTGATGCTACACCTTGTGACTCAGGTGACGCCAAAGATTCCGGTGATTTGGGTGGATACCGGATATTTGCCAGCAGAAACCTACCGCTTTGCTGAAGGGCTGACCCAACGACTCAATCTGAATCTCAAGGTTTATCAGTCACCCATCAGTCCGGCGCGGATGGAAGCCCTCTACGGACGGCTTTGGGATCAAGACAACGTAGACGCGTTTAACCGCTACGATCAAATTCGTAAGGTTGAGCCCATGCAGCGAGCCTTAAAAGAATTAGGGGCTAGGGCCTGGTTAGCTGGTTTGCGTGCTAATCAAACCTCCCATCGAAAAACCATGGGGCGCAATGCTCAGCAGAATGATATTTATAAGCTGCATCCAATTTTGTCCTGGCACTCGCGGGATGTCTATCAGTATCTGACTACCCATGATTTGCCGTACCATCCGTTTTTTGACCAAGGGTATGTATCGGTGGGTGACTGGCATTCGAGTCGTCCAATGACGGCGGCTGATGGTGACGAGCGTGATACTCGCTTCAAAGGACTAAAGCAAGAATGTGGTTTACATCTGCCGCAGACTCAAGGGGAAGCGGACAGTTTGAATTCAAGTTCGCTTTAGCGATGAGGTAGATTTTAGTTAACGTCCACCCATGATGGCGATATCTGACTTAACTAAGCTGTCAGTTTTTAGGTTTAATTCTGATGGAAAACTCAGGTATTTGGGGCTGCTGGTCTCTGGAGTTTTAATGGGGCTGTGGCCTGGTTGGCCGTTAGCATGGGTAGCGCTGGTGCCGCTGTGGTGTGTGGTCTATCGCGGGGGAAGTCTGCGGCAGGCAGCTCTGTGTGGTTTACTGTGGGGGATCGGCTACCAGGGTACATTGCTTACCTGGGTGCTGCACTTGCATCCGTTGATGTGGCTGGGGATGCCCTGGTTGGGGAGTATTGCGATCGCAACCGCTGCCTACCTATTTGTCACCCTTTGGGGAGCCAGCATCCCGATGGTTTGGGTGCTACTGCTAGAAGTATTACAACGTCGGGTAGCGCTAAACCGTCTGGGGCAGGTCTTAGTAGGTACGACGCTTTGGTGCAGCCTCGAAGCATTAGCCAGCCTAACGCCGATCTATGGCACTTCTCTGGCCATTACTCAGAGTCCAGGCAATCTGGTGGGGCTACATTTGGCGCGTCTGTCGGGTTATTTGACCATTACCGCCGCTATTGTCGCTGTCAATGGTCTCGGCGCGGCTGGACTCTGGTCATATATTCACCTCCGGTATCAAACTGTTTGGCTGCGCTGGCTACTGGCCTCTCTCAGTTTGTTTTGTAGCGTACATCTAATCGGCTGGAGTCTTTATCAACAGCCCCTGGCCGATGTGGATACCAGGGCTATTCGTGTCGGTATTGTTCAGGGTAATATCCCCACCCGAGAGAAGCTGACTCAATCCGGTATTCGTCAGGCCCGCGATCGCTATCTCAGCAGCTATAGACAACTAGCTGCTGCCGGAGCCGATGCAGTGCTGACCCCGGAGGGAGCTATCCCTGAGATTTGGCGGCATCAGCTTCGCGATCGCAATCTGTTTTATCAGGCAGTGCAGACTACAAAAATCCCCTTATGGTTGGGCACCTTTGTCGTAGCCCCGACTGAAGAGTTTCATATGTATCAAAGTCTGCTGGCGCTGTTGCCTGAGTCGTTACAGCCAACGCCACAATCAGTCGGTGATAACTTAACAACAACCCAGTACAATAAAATCAAGCTAGTACCCCTGGGAGAATATATTCCACTCCAGGCATTATTGGGGGGGATAATTCGGCGACTATCGCCCCTGGACACTACGATGATTCCTGGCGCAGCGCGGCAACCTCAGATTGAATCTGGTGTGGGGCCTGCAGCTGTTGGTATTTGTTATGACTCTGTCTATGGTTGGATTGTTCGACGTCAGGTTGCCCAAGGTGGGCAGTTTATTTTGACAGCGTCCAATAATGATCCCTATCCCCCCCGAATGATGGGGCAGCACCATGGTCATGATGTGATTCAGGCGATTGCCACCGATCGATGGGCGGCACGAGGCACAAATACAGGTCTATCAGCAATTGTGAATCCCCATGGACAAACGCAGTGGATATCGGAACCAAAAATCTATGATGCTCAGATCAAGACACTTTATCGGCGAGAGACACGGACGATGTATGTACGGTGGGGCAATTGGTTGTTGCCACTGTTGTTGTTGATCAGCGCTGGATGGGTCTTGCGTTGTCAGCTAGTAAAATAAGCTGTGGGCTATCGTGAGTTTTTATGAAATCTTTTACAGTGACTACCCTGATTAACCGTTCCCCAGAGGCTATCTGGGCGATCTTAACCGATGCCGCTACCTATCCAGAGTGGGCGAAGGGAACCCATAGGCTTGAAGGCCAGATTATAGATGGTGGAGTTTTGAGGCTTTTTACCGCGTCCAAACCCCAGCAACCCATGACGCTCAAAGTCACTCAGTTTATTGCCCCCAAAACCTTTACCCTTAGCGGTGGGTTGCCATTGGGTTTGTTTAGGGGGAATCGTACCATTACCCTCACACCACAGTCAGACAGCACCACTGAATTCACTATGCGTGAAGTGTTTGTTGGTCCGCTGGCACCTCTCCTCGGTAGAATGATTCCCGATCTCACGCCATCTTTTGAAGCCTATGCTGCCGGTCTGAAAAATAAGTGTGAAAGCTAGACTGGCAAAAAATGACGGAGCCGTTATCCCAGATTTCTGACATGGTTTCTGACATACAGCTAGTCGAACGTCAAACGTTGACAGAGCTGGCTCAGATTAAGCATAAACTGATGACGCTTAAAAAATTGCCGATACAGGATGCTTATAAAGCAGTAACCCAGCAGTATGCTGTTGAACTAAAGCAAATGGTCGTAAGCCATCGTCAGAGAAAGCAGAGTCGCGATCGCAAACGAAGCCAACATCACAATACGCTACAGGGAGAGTCTCTGACAAAAGCGCTAGATAATCTCAAACGAGAAAGCCAACACGATAGCCGTGAGTATCGCCACCTCAAGCAGCAACGCGATCAAGCACTTACGCCCTTTATCGAGACCATTGCCCAAACAGAACAACAAATACAGCAGCTCAAACAACAATACACCACACTTTCTCGACAGTGGCAGACCAAAATGAAAACAGTCTATGTCGCTGAGCAGACTAACTCTAAGACATTACCCCTGCCGATACTATATCAGGACAAGGGCTTAATCGTTGTCGATAAACCCGCTGGACTGCTGTCAGTTCCAGGACGTCGATATCAGCAATACGATAGTGTGCTTAGTCGGCTTCGGTGGCAGTTGCCGAATTATGATTTTTTACAAGTCGTGCATCGTCTAGATCAGGCCACATCGGGAGTTTTAGTTTTAGCGACCGCTTCTGATGTCCATAAGATTTTAGGTCAACAGTTTGCTAACCATCAGGTTTATAAAACCTATGAAGCTATTCTCAGTCGTCCGCTCCTTAATACAGTTGGTGTTATTGAGCTGCCCCTTTGGAGTAATCCGGATGAACGTCCTAAACAATCAGTGAATGCAGAATATGGAAAACCGAGTGTGACACACTTCAATGTGGTACGGGGGGGTGAGCATCCTAGAGTTGAGTTTGTTCCCCATACAGGACGAACGCATCAGTTGCGGGTTCATGCAGCGCATTCGCAAGGTCTTGATTCACCTATTCTTGGGGACTTATTATATGGGCAAGTAAACCAAGCAGAGCGATTACATTTACATGCCAAAGCTCTTCAGCTGATTCATCCAATCACTCAAAAGAAATTACAGTTCACTAGCCAGGTACCATTTTGATTAAGAACCCTGGCTGTATACCCTGGGTTACTTAACTTAGGGCAGCCATCATAGCTTGTTGAGCAACAGTTTGATAGAGGCTGGTAAAGTGCGCGTTTAAGATTTGCGCATCGCCGGCAGGTAAGGGCATCGAACCTAGCAGATCTAAGACTGTTTGCTCTGCTGGAGTAATCACCACCAGAGATGAATCTAGCGGAGTGTCATATTGCCAAAAGTTCTCCAGGTTGAGGGTTTGAGATTTTGGCTCGGGAGGGACAACAATCTCTTGTGTATCTTTAGCTACGGATTCTACAGGGTTTTCTTCTACCTGTTGTTTCCGTCGTTCACGAATAGCTGCAATAATTTGCTCCTTGGTCCGACCGCGCAGTTGAAAGAGCACAAATGGGTCCTCGCGAAACGCGTCTGCTAGCTGGTAATAGACTGCAGCGATATGTTTGCAGGGATTTTTGGGGGCAGGGCAGTTGCACTTAGAGTGGACGTCCGCCAGGGTAAAGGGAAATAGGCTTAACCCGTTTGCGGTGAATACGCTTTCAATGTCAGCAGGCATCTCCCCCGCCAGGAGCTGAGCTGAATACAGCGCTTTTTGAGATAGGGTATCAATCACAAAGGCCCAGTCTTCATCGGCAAATCGGTCAATCGAAATGGATAGTTGATAGGGCTCGGCGGCGGTACCTTGGACTGAGGCAAATACTTTTGACTCTTTAAATTCGAGCTTGAGTATATGGCCTTCGCGAGCGTAGCGTCGACCTCGTTCTAGACGTTTTTTGAATCGGTAAGAATTGAGCAGGTCCACCCACTGTTGTACCCACCAGGCTTCGGACTCAAGTTCGTAAGGGTTTGTGGCGGCTTGGTAAGAGGTCATGGGCGATGAAGGTGATTGTAGTGGATAAAAAGAGAGTGGATGGAGATAGTTTCTAGGGTGAGAAAAGGATTGACGGAAAAAGACAGAACGCACAGCACAAACTGAATAACCTATCCCCTCCTCGGAGGGGTAACGGGGTGTATCAGCCGTTGGTGCTAGCGATCGAGACCCACCCCGCCTGTTGGGCAACCCTCCGAGGAGGGGGTTATTCAGGAATTTGGCTCATTTTCTCCAAATCAAGCACTTCGTCTAGTTTATCCTCAGGCATCAAGTTTTTTTCTAGCACAAGCTGACGCATGGGTTTGCCGGTTTCTAAAGATTCTTTAGCAAGGCTGGCGGCATTGAGGTAGCCGATGTGGGTATTGAGAGCGGTAACCAGGGCCAGACTGCCCTCTGCAAAGTCACGACAGCGCTCGGGGCGGGCGGTAATGCCAGACAGACATCGCTGGTCGAGGGAACGAACGGTATTGCCCAGGATTTCGATGCTGTGGATTAGATCATAGGCAATTAGGGGCATCATCACGTTTAGCTCTAGCTGACCCGCTTGGGCCGCGCAGGCAATGGCCTGATCGTAACCCATGACTTGAAAGCAGACCATAGAGGTCATTTCAGCCATGACGGGGTTATATTTGCCCGGCATAATCGATGAGCCTGGCTGGACCGGGGGGAGCTGGATTTCTTTTAGCCCGGTTTTAGGTCCGGAGTCTAGCAGACGCAGGTCGTGGGAAATTTTGACCAGGTCTTGGGCTAGATTCCGCAGGGCGCTAGAAACCGCGACAAAAGGAGCCATGCTTTGCATCGCCGCCATCAGGTGAGGGGCGCTGGTGAGGGGTTGACCTGTGAAGCCTGCAAGCAGCTCAGCCACGCGATGACGGTAACTGGGATGGGTGTTAAGACCCGTGCCAGTAGCGCTACCGCCGAGGCCCAAAACACAGAGATCTTGAGCGGCAGTGCGGAGACGACGGAGGTGGTCGGTGAGAATAATTTCCCAGGCACGAAAGCTTTCCCCTAAGCGGATGGGAACGGCATCCTGCATGTGGGTGCGCCCGGAACGGACGATGGCCTGAAATTCAGTAGCTTTGGCTTGGAGCGTTGCGATCGCACCCTCTAACCCTGGATACAGCGTATGCTCCAATGCCAGCAATCCGCCAATCCGAATCGCGGTGGGAATGACATCATTGGTCGATTGACCATAGTTCACATGGTCGTTGGGGCTGACCCGACCGTAATTGCCTTTTTTATCTCCCAGTAGCTCCACTGCCCGGTTGGCCAACACCTCATTGATATTCATATGGTGGGACGTACCGGCTCCCGCCTGGTAAACATCCACAATGAACTGATCGCGCAGCTTGCCCTTCAGAATTTCGTCAGCGGCGGTGACGATGGCCTGGGAGAGTTCGGTGGGGATGCAGTTGAGTTCACCATTTGCGATCGCAGCCGCCTTTTTAATCAACAAACATGCATCCACATAGGTGGGCAACGGTTTGAGACCACTGATGGGAAAATTCTCCACCGCCCGCAGGGTTTGAATCCCGTAATAGGCAGCTGAGGGAATCTCCTTTTCCCCCATAGAGTCTTTTTCAATCCGGCTGGTGGCAGTGGTCATCACAAAATCAACATTCAAAACGGCCTAGTTGATAGTAGCGGTAGAGCGAACCTCTGCGCATCTTCACGAGAGCAATTGTGATGGTGGCTCACAGGTTAGAGTCATACAATCCCCTGCTGGATGGGTAAACGATAAACGGTGGGCATGGAGCCAGTAGCCACAGTCACTGGGGATAGCCGTGCTGGCTGGGTGGGGGAGACCACCCGAAATATACAGCGGGTCTCCCAGCAACGGATAGCCCACTGCCGCCATATGAATTCTAATCTGGTGTGGTCTGCCGGTGAGAATTGTTACATCTAGCAGGGTGGCATCACGCCTGCGCTGGAGCACGCGACAGTTACTCTGCGCATCAGAACCACTGGACGTTGCCCCATAGATATGACCGAGCTGAGGGTAGGGAATCTTGCCAATGGGATGGGTAATGGTTAGCCGCTCAGGCAGCTCCGCTGGTTCCGTTGATCCGATTAGAGCGCGATAGGTTTTACCCAACTGACGCTGACGCATCTGACGACTAAGCTCGGCCCGAGCGGCTTTAGTTTTGGCCATCAGGACCAGCCCCGAGGTGCCTCTACCTAGCCGATGGATGGGAGCTGCAGCTGGATATCGCTGGCGCACTTGCCACAGCAGCGTATGTTGCAAAAAAAATCCCCCCGGCAGTACGGGCAGCCCTGATGGCTTATTGACTACCCAGAGCACCTCGTCTTCATAAAGCGTGACCAACTTCAGAGGAACTGACGGTTCCTGCCAGGGAGGGCGATGGTAGCTCAGACGTTGACCGGATAGTAGCGGTGTATCGGGAGAAACCGGCAGATCGTTCGCTAAAATCTGACCTGACTCGATCCGCTGTCGCCAGGTGCTGCGGTCTGAGTGGCGATAGTGATGGGTGTAATAGTCAAGAACGGTGGCTGGGCCGGTTTTAGCAGCTTGCTCTAGGGACTTGGGGGTGATGCGATCGCAATAAACCCAGCCAGTATTAAAAGCCGAAGGGTGGTCAGTAACCACCCCCCGAGGACCTATCCCCTGCGTTTGATGCCCCGCCTCATTCAAGGGTTCGCTGCTGTCTATTTCTTAAATAAACCCGCTACGCTATTCTTCACCTGATCAGCAATTGCTTGTACACCGCCAGCAATACCTGGTTTAGGCATTACAGCGACCGTGATTGGCTCATCCTTAAACGCTTTTAACCGATAGCCATATTCCAGATTAGTCTTATTTTTCCGCAGAATCGGATAAATCCGAAACGCTCCCTGGAGCAAATCTTCTTCACTGGCAAAAATTGCTCGATCAATATCCGTAGAACGCTTTACCGCTACCACCCCTACTGGATACCACTGCTTTTTATCCCTAATGCGGATGTGTACCTCAAACTCAGGATCGCCAGAAGAACGACGCTTATCCATTTCCTGAGAAGCTTCCTGCCGCCGCTTAGTGCGCTCCGAGGGTTTGGGTTTAGGTTGAACTTTGCCAAATCCACTGGCCATAGGAATACCTCTCAAGGTTAATGCGTTATAAAAGTTTACATCTTTTTAAGCATCGGTGATTAGTTAGCTCCCTATTAACGGTGTCGATGGTAGCCAGAATAAGTAGGCTGCTAGGCTTAAATCGCTCTACCGGCAAATACCTTGAATACAAAAACAGGTCCGCTCTACGCCATTCTCGCCTACGGTTCCTGGGGGCTGCTTCCCATCTATTGGAAATTGCTTAAGACAGCGTCTCCGCTTGAGGTGTTGAGCCATCGCATGGTGTGGTCGCTGGTATTTTTGGGGCTAATTTTGGCCCTCCAGCAGCGGCTGTCAGAACTACGCAAGCTGCCACGTCGTCAGGTGCTGGGGCTGTTGCTCACGGCAGTACTACTCAGCACCAACTGGGGTCTGTATATCTATGGTGTGAACACCAACCAGGTAGTGGAAACCAGTTTGGGATATTTTATCAATCCGCTGGTGTCAGTGCTGCTGGGGTTTGTTGTGCTGCGCGAGAGCCTGTATTTGGGGCAGTGGGTGGCAGTAGGGCTGGCAACCATCGGCGTCAGCTACTTTATTTGGCAGTTTGGCTCAGTCCCCTGGATTGCTTTGGGTTTAGCAGGCACCTTTGCACTGTATGGGCTGTTGCGTAAAGTAGTAGCCGTCTCTCCTATGGTGGGTCTGGCGGTAGAAACTGCCCTGATGACCCCCGTTGCCTTGCTAATGATTGGCTACTGGGGCAGCATCGGGTCGGGTACCTTCGGCAGCAGCTCTGGACTAACGCTGTTGTTTATCGGTGCAGGTGTCGCCACATCCATGCCGCTGCTTTGGTTTAACAACGCCGCCAAGCGATTGTCGCTTTCCACATTAGGCTTCTTTCAATATGTGGCCCCATCCATCCAGCTGATATTAGGCGTGTTTCTCTATCAGGAACCCTTTACCCAAACTCATCTAGTCAGCTTCAGCTGCATTTGGACCGCCCTGCTAATTTATTCAGGCACATCTTTGCTACAAACAAAATCACCATCTACCAGTTAGTTTTTTTGCAAACTCAATAGAATATTCCTAATCTCAGATTCCATTCTACTGAGAGCTAAAAGCTTGACATAGCTTCCTCTACCCAAATATTTATTGCAGTTGTGGCTTAACTACTCTAAATCAAACGATTCCACCTGCTGTCGCTGCATATCATGACCTTCTAGCTTTCTTAGAAGAGCAAATTGTGCTAGCTCGATCTTCTCATAAGTTAATCTCTTTCGGAGGACATAAGCCTTTCTATGTTGCCGAGAAGGAATGCATAATCGACCATCTCTTTTTATGATGACACCTGTGATTTCAATTGCTTTAGCAAAGCGGTAATGTTTCTCTTTAGAGGCTTTACTCCTTAACCCATACTGATTAAGCACCCCTTTGATCTCTGCTACTACTACTTTCGGAACAGATTCTCCCGAAATAGTTACATCATCCATATACACTGTCAGAGTGCATTGGTAATAACTTACTAACTCATATATTTTTGCCCACATATCTAAGTGAGCAAAGTAAGAAATTATTGGACTTGAAGGACTTCCAGTGGGCAGACGTTGATCTAGAGTTAAGATTCTCGTGAGAATACCAGCCACATCTGGTGAGCACTGCATCTCTTTATGAAAAAACCAATAAACTCTTTTGGATGAAGTGGATTGGAAGTACGCTGTTATGTCTAAGCACCTTACTTCGAGGGCTTCTCGATGGGCTACAGCATTGCTAATATAGGATTTCTTTTTAGCAGGAGCATAAACGAAATCTGGAAGACAAACACGCTTAAGTAGGTCTTCTATACGTTTCTGGAGTTCTTTAAGTCGATATTTAGGCTCTTCAATTAGTCTACCGTTTTCTGTTGTCCTTCGAGAGTAGAGGTTATTGGCAGATAAAAGCTTATTTAATTTCTTCTTATCAGTGTACAGAAGCTGAAACAGTTCCTTTTTTGTTCTTAAGTTATAAAAAGGTGACTGTTTCAGCCCATATCTTGCATACTGACTAGCTGGCATGTGAAGAATCTGCCTTCTGAGCGATAAAGTCTAGAATGGCGATAATCTTCCCTGATATAAATCCTCGAAGTTGCTCTGTTTTAATTTCGCTATCCAAGCTTTCTGAAAAGAACATAATTGATGACACCGGGATGTTAAAAAGTTCTGAATAACTCCCAATGATTTCTAATGTCGGCTGCTTCTTTCCTGATTCAATCTCTGATAAATACGACTTAGAAATTTTCAGTTTTTCAGCCAAATCTTTTTGTTTCAAATCATGAAAAACTCTGATGAGTTTAAGCGCTTTATTTAACACTTTTCATTCCTCAACTGGCAAACTATCCTGTCTTGGAAAGAGTGGCAGCCTAAAGGTCGATTAACTCGCTGAGCCACTTCGCTACGTTGTAGGCTGTGATGCCCCATTTAACTAGGTTACGCAAGGTAGATGGATTACGTAACTTCTGGGCCCAGTTATTTTTTTTAGGCTGCTGTTGCTGTTGCTTGTCAGACTGTGTTCTCTTATCTTTCATAATTCGATTTCCAGAATTTTTGTTCGTTTTCACTTGTCAACATTTCTGTAAACAAGCGTCACCACAAACGACAAAAACTAAGGACGAACACATAGGAGAGCAACAAACTTTGCTTTCCAACACAGCCTACCCAACTCACCGGGGTAGGCTGTGCGAGCGCGCGATGTGGCTGTGAACGGGCGATGAGGTGCTGTTGGTAGCCTATGAAATTCAGTCTCCCTGGGGTTTCTGAGAATAGACTTTGAGCCACCCATGTTCCTTGAATGCAACCTATGAGAAGGTGCAGTCTTGGCTCCAATTCACAAGACAAATCACAATGACAGAAGCTTAAAGCTTCCACGAGTCAACTTAAAAGCGACTCAGAGAATGGTGAAAATATCATCCTTTGAACTGACATTTTTATTATAACACAAACCCCAAAAAAGTTCTCTAGGAGTGAATTTTTTTTAAGGTTGTAGTGAAAATG
>ERZ1740059.880-NODE-880-length-15326-cov-16.851614_pt1 | contig 15326 bp, 10 predicted proteins | sample MGYA00581744_ERZ1740059 | MGnify/ENA primary metagenome ERZ1740059 (study PRJEB43018, sample SAMN04849738) | marine metagenome | isolation source: floating plastic debris | place: Pacific Ocean | collected 2008-08-28 | study: EMG produced TPA metagenomics... | reverse complement strand
TGACCTATAAAAACACAGTCTCTAATATGATCGGAATTACATAACAAAGATCCAATACCTCTGGGACACATTGTAGGTCTATCACCATCTTAGCTGGAGGGAAGAATCAGTATATTTGAATCAACGACTGGGGTGGAATAAACTGAACTGCATTTCATATCATTGTTGTTTGAAATATTCATGAAAGGACTCTCTCACTCTAAATTACAGAAGGATACAGATTGATAGATAGTGAGTAAGTAATGAGGTTTTCGAATATGCAAGATGAGAAGTGCTGGGCTATCATGACTACTAACTACTATGACTTGAGTTAGAGTCCAGTATTAGTTAGTAGTGGTTGGTGTTTGTTTGATACTGGACGTAGTGTAACCCCACTCATGGGACATCCATGGTCCAGTCCTTGACAAGCCGCTGAAAGAGTGTCTCTTTGTCATGTGAGAAGCCTGTTTATATCATGGGCTTCTAGGGACTGTCCACATGTGTGTTTGCAAGTGTAAAAGGCTGCAAAAAATACGCATGTGGGCAGTCACACATACATACATACTTATACACTCACACTCACTCCACTACCCTGTCTGTCAACTCAAAGAGACTCCCTCTCTCACTCACACTGTGGGACTTTTGGGTTAAAAATTGTAAGTGGTGCTGGCAGTTTTGAAATGAGAGCTGTTATGACTGAGAATTTAAACTCTCATCAATAAAAAAAAGTGGGAAAGCGTGGTGTTGGGAGCACTCCACTATTTCATTACTCTTCTTATTCTTAAAGGCTGAGGTGAACCTGTGTCATAAATAGTCTACATCCATTTGAATTCATAACTGTTCATCTATGTATGTAGACATCAACGATGGAGTTTGGAGCAAGCACCAGGGAAGCTGAAAGAGATCGGATGACATTAACGCAGAAAGCCGAAAGTAGGCCTAATGAAGCAGGTATGTTTTGATTCAATGCATGTTTCGTTTTGTTTGGAAGCTTGTGGACAGTCTCCGAATAGTTCTATTACACGCGGAAGCATCAATCATCACTGCCTATAGCCATGTTGACTAATAAATTAATGCAGGTAAACACTGACTGGATGATAATAAAAAGTTAGTGAATTTATTTCATATTGAGGTATTTCTCTCCGAGAATAATAGGTTTACTAGTTTTCTTGATTGTCTCCATTGATGAGGCTTGCAGATGTTTGCCATTATTAAAACTTGAGCGCTATCTTCTACGGTTATCTCTAGCCAGTCAGATACTCTGCGATTATCATTCAATAGTTAGAATGTAATTCTTTATATTTGCTGCACTTTTCAGATCAAGAGGGTGTTAGCAAGCAGCAGACGAGTGGTTTTAGCCGTCCGCCTGCCCATAAGCACAACCTGGTATGTACTTAGATCTGTACTCATTTCATACATCCTAAATTGGTCTTACATTCACTACGGTCTGCCTCTACAACTGGTGATGTACTGGGTTGTTTTGTTCTGGAAAGTTTGCAAGACTCAAAGATATTTGGGTAAAGGTTAGGCACTTTTAAAAGCACGTCTGATCAAGTTCATTGATAAATGATTTTGTTGGTTTATTGATGATGAGACAGCAGTGTCTCCATATTCTACTTTTGCAATTTATAAAATCTTTTTAGAAACCTGTGTTGGTGCGGAAGAAAGGGGTAGCTAATGTGACAAGGCATGGACAGCAACCAAAGTGGGATATCCAGCTTGTTGCAAGTATGATTAATATCAATAGTTAGACTGTTGGCCTATTTCCGCTCTCTCAATGTCATCTTCTAATGATGACATGTGTTTAGAACGGTATGTCTGGCAAATATCAGTGGCTTGCAGTCTATATGAACCACAGCGTACTAGCAAAAATGTAAACAATCCATCAGTCGTGCAAAATTTTTAACCATTCATGTTCAAAGGTGAGAAAATTGCAGTGACCAAAACCCCTCGATTTTATTTATCATAATTAAAGGTATACACATGTTTTCCACTGTCACCAAATTATGTCTAGGACATGTAAACTTACCTCTTGTGATATGCACTGTATCTTTTGTGTTGTTTTTGTAGGCTCTCATTGCAGACGTCGGAGGACTAGAACACAAACGCAAAGAAGACCATCGAAAAGAGGCCTTAGTAAGTCTAATAAGGCAGCAGCCACACCCGCTCCCAATGAGATTACTGTTGAGGATCATTCCTTACATGAAGATTGTGGCTCCTCACAGACAGATGATCATCTTTTCACCACCAGCAATTTCGTTGAGCCAGAGGTAAGCTTGAGCCAATTGTTAGTCTCTAAAATATTGTATTGTTGCAATCCCAACAGAATGTTATATGTGGTTGTTCGGCATTTGGACATCCGGAAAAATAAGCTCTCTGTGATCAAGGAACACAGAAACCCATCCTCTCAAAACTATTCATAACATCCTTTGTAATTAAAATGGATTGTAACTGTTGGAGTTGCGCTTGGCGTTAGGGGTCTGGCAGTCAGGGTGTTAGCTTGGCAAGGCCAAATAATTACTTCCCTCAGCTATTTGTCGCTAATTAATTACACTTAAGTCCAAAGCTATATTTCTCCGTGCCTATGTTAACAATAGGAAGCATGACTCATGTAAAGGCATTACAGAAAGCAAAGCTTTTTTTTGTAAATTCATGATGCTCACGAGTCATCAATTATTCATGCTGGACACATCTACAAGCTGAGGGCAATACAATATATTCTGACGCATACCGGAACTAGTCTATACACCCAAAAGTCTATATTGTATTGGCATTGCTAAGTGAATCCATTTAATGACAACACTATCTTACATGTCATCAAATAATACTGCGTCATTCACATAGTATTGCCAAACGGGTATCAAGCTTACTACTGAGCGTTATTACATGCTTAAGTTCAGTAACCAGATTTTTCATAGTGTGACAGTTTTCTCATGAAATAATTGTTTCTTATAGGATGATCAGGCACAACAGTACCTGTATATGCAGTACTCCTCTATCATAAGATTGCTCAGTACGTTGACGGTGATGCCGGCAGCCATTAAGGTGAGCCTACAATTGGGAGGTTGGCTTGTTGATAAAGTCCTGTTATTGAGATTTGATTTCATTGACATGGCTGTGTATAATCATTTCAGAGGCATAATCACTGTCGTTAAGTCCTTACTTATCTCATGTGTGATATGTCGATAGACATCACATTCATTTTAATGCAGCAGCAGAGGTTTGGTATCATCACAAAACATGTATGACCAGACACACACTTGCATCTATGGCAATATTTATTTCTGTTGAAAAACTTTCATAGTACCGAACATCACCTGTCCAACATCCGTTTTGTGTAAAATCCCTTGAATAAGGTTTCCCTCTGCTATTCATTTTAATCCTTTTTCATTGATATCTTGCATTCCATAGTGTGGGGAGTGTGCCCTTTATGAGTTTTATCCATGTTGTCCAATTAACATTTACATGGACAAAATAATATGGAACACATAATGATTGGTGCACTATGGCTCTAAATTGTTGACGACTGGTTTATATTTTACAGGATGAAAAGACTTATGTTGCCATTATTCAAATAAATGGCCAGCTGTGCTGTTCCTGCAACAAAGCCAGTATGCAAATGGCGCTCTCACTTTGTCGGCTATCTACTGGTTTTCCACAAGGTGGGTTATCTGAGATAGTTGGTCTGCTGTATAACATTTCCGTCAATCTTCAATATACATGGGAGTTATCCACACACACCCAATGTGGGCACAACTCCTTATAAATTCATATCCCCTCTGAAGTAAACCCTCTTCAACTCCAGATTCTACCAAAGTCAGTTAAGGGTGTTTGTGGACTTCCTCTTGTTAGAAATAACTTGAGTCTGTGTGAGTGGTCTGAGAGTTGACCCTAACAAACAAAGGATGAAAACTCTCAAAATGTTTTTTTTACTTCGTTGATACCAAATAACATTTATCACCAAAAATACCCTTTTATTACTCTATTATTACACTTGGATATGTGGGATATGCCCTGAATCATCACATGGAGTTGTTATTCTTTGTCTGGTATGTAGACCATACCATAATGCTGCAGCTGTTTCCTATTTTTTTACTCAGCCAAAGGTTTGCATTCAGTTTGTGTCTTGAATTTTTTTTCAAATCTGCAACTTGTATTCTTATATTCTGTATTTTGTATTCTTTACTCTGTGTTTTCAGATTTTGAGTTTCCAGAGTGTGTTCATCTTCAGGTTGCAGCTAGGACTAGAATTACTTTAGGTATGTAATGCTGGTTTTTTCTCTGTAAATGGTGCCAGTCTTTACCTTACTCTCATAAAAACATGACATTGTATTGACTGATCAGCTCATTTGTTTTGTCTATGGATCAGCTTCAAATGTTAGATCCTTTTGCTGATACTTTGTAACCGACCTATACTTTTTACTACTTTTTTCTACAATTCTAAATATGAATGTTATCGTTTTTGCTATCCTCTCTCACAAACTTTCTCTCATAGATGCCTGGCTAGGGGCTCAGTGTAGTTTTGATTTTCGTAGGGCCTTTGTCTTTAGGGGCTTGACAGAGCCGGGTGTTATTGTAGATTGTCTCTGTCTACTCACACACAATTTTGTCTCTGTTTCAGATGAGTGGTCTGCACAGTCTGTTCTACAGCCTAGTCATGAATACCCCAGTACCATGGCTCCTCATCAGCTCTATTCCATCAATCAGCACACACTGTTGGTGCTCATGAATGACAATTTTCAAACTGTTTATTTCTCCAATGGTAAGCTGAGATGTGACTGTCAGAGTCATCACGGCTTTTGCAGCTACGTTCAGATCATCCACCAACTTCTGAAGAATCCTACTAGTGAGGATATTGTACTGCTAGCTGACTTCATGAAGCAGCCTGTTGCAACCACAGATTCATATCAGCAGACTAGTGTGTCAAGTCACTTGATCGAATTTTGTGGGTAAGGGCTTGTACATGTACTTTTATAGACACTATTCCCAATGAATGTTGTGACGTTATGCATAATACGATGAAGTAGGTATATACTTGAGCAACCTATATTGAATGATACATCAATTCTGATAACTGCAAGGATATTCATTCTTATGGATTGAAATACTACCTTGTATGAAATCAAGTTTTATCCCTTCTAAATTCTTCTGATTAAAGGCTTTTGGTCTGATGACGGTATATAATACCACTACATACCACACAGGGGACCTCATAGCAAAGCATTTTTAAAGTAATTTTTAGAGTCAATGCTCTATGACAACATATATCTTTCTTGCAGCCGCCCAGAGAAATCATCATCAGAAAGTGATCTACGTCCTACTGCATGCAGTCACTGTGGAGAATCGGAACAACAACTGACAAAGACAACAGTCATGCTTTATGATATTTGCGATATGCGCGAGGTTAATTGTAAGTAACTGCTGTTGGTATTTCTATATAAGCTCTTAGAGAAGTGATATTAAAGTAAATTGTCGATGTAATTTATTTCTGAACAGAACAATTTCTTTACTTGTAATTTGAAAGGGCTTAGAAATGTTGTAAGGGTTATAACCTGCTCTTGGTAGGGCGCTTGGCTAACGTTTGTTAGCCATGTGCCCTACCAAACAGTTAAATGTCTTGTAGGAAGCCAGTATGCTTTACAGGAGTTTTATTTAGGATTTTAAAATATATAACTAGAAGAAAGTTGTCTGTGTCTTGTTTGTAAAAGTGTACTCAGCTGGCCAGCTCTAGGGTTTCACCACCGAATTCGGAGAAAAGTGCGTATCTCTGGTTAACATGATCTGATACTGTCTATGTTGTCTATGCTGACTGTGGGTGGTTCAGTAAAATTAACATTTTTTATATTGTAGTGTATCATGGTAAATGTGGCTGTGGAAACAACCTGTACGTGGATGGCCTTGCTGAAGGTGTTCTGAACATGGGTACATACCTGGTGTCTCATAGACTACTTGCTGATTACCTCCACTCATTTCTACTTAATGGGTATGTCTCTAATATGGTTGCAAAAATGGATCTATCAATCAGATCAATCTTGTTCTCATACCCGACCCAACCCTCCAAGCAGGAGGTTCCCTGCTCCAAGGGATCATTAAATAAATATGATGGCAATCTGGAGTTATCGGCTCTCAGAACCTTCTGTTCAGAGAGCAGACAACTTGTAACATACTTACAGAGCTTGTCTGTTAGCCATGCATGTTAATAAAAAAATTTAATCGTTTAAGAGTATATGGTTTTAAATCATTTATTGTTGCTTCTGTTTCCAGATGTGCAATGTACAGTTATTATAGAACCTGGGGTTGGAGATTGCAGTACGACCATTTGTGCAACTTTCCAAGCTACTCACAGTTCAGACTGGCTTGGTTGGCCTTTGCCGAGCTCAATGCTATTCCAGATGGAGTATTCCAGTGCAATCAGTGTGGTAGACAGCCCAGTACTGTTATTTGTGACGGGATATGCCTCAGCTACCCCAAACGTTACAGCCAGCAGCCTGCGGAGTCGACCGACACAGCTAACTCACTGACTGGCAGCAGGTAAACTTTCATAGTTCCAATTACAGGCATTAGGCATAAACCTGGAAATTGACGTTATATTTATGATTGAACTTATCTGATTAAGCTTGTGAGCTGCTGCTATCTAAGGCTCTGTATCAGGTGTTTCTCCTTGTAATAATGGTAAAGTTAAACTTATCAGACTAGTGTTTATGACGAAATATATTTCTTTTTTTTCAGATCTGTTGAAAGGTGTTTGCCATTTGCCCCATCTACCAGGAAGACATTACTCAAGCTGATCAATGAGAAAGATATCTCATTTGACGACTGTTTGTCAGCAGCCAAAGATACATGTCTGCAATCCCTGTTTGAGGCTGCTGTCGAAAACAATGCTCTCCCTCAGTACTGGGTTGACCTTCTAAATGATGTAAGTTGTATTGACCCTGTGACTCCTGATTTTGAGCTACCATTCTGTATTGATATCAATGAAGGGCAGAGAACCCAACACAATTTTCTAAATACATCACATAAATTATTGAATTATTAAATTATTGGACTGCTGTATAACAAAAACCTTATCAATGATTGCTTGTTGATACATAGTCATGTGATTTCACTAGTTGGGAGGCGGGATTCATAGTCTGTAAGGAATGCTGAAAAAAATTGAATAATTTAAGTTATCATTATTGTTGAAGGTGCTCAAGAATTCCCCGATCACAGCATTGATCTTTGGTGACTCCATGGGAAGTTTACACAGCATCTCTGAAGGACTGCCGAATGGTGATGTTCTTCAAAGTCTCAGGATAGAATCACCACCATTTTACAAGTTTGCAAGGCGAATGTGTGCTGAGGATGTTACATTGGTGAAACCAATAATCGATGAGCTCTCAGTGCCATTCAACTACCTGCTGTCATTCACTGCTCATGAAACTGGTGCTGCCAACCCTGCTGACTCTCATGAGTACTTTCCTCATCTACCACTGGTCCACAGTCGAGGGAAGTATGAAATGGACAAGAGCAAAACTGCTGATGATCGGAAACTGTGTGAGAAAGCATTCCCATCTCACAAGACACTGTCTCCTGGTCTCTTCACCATACATTGTCCCCACGGTAGGTGAATTTCTGCTGTAGTATGCCTTGAATGTCTACATTTGTGATGTGATAGCTTAATTGCTGTCTCAATAAATCTTTACCCAAGTCATCGGCATGCAATAATAGCCATTATAATACACATGACAAAATCAAATTGATCATTGTTTAAGCCAATGACTAGGGCTTGAATCGTTTTGAAGTAACAGAGATCGCTTATCAATTGGAGTTCAATGAAATGAGGATATTATGGTTATCAAGCAAGTTGGTAAATGGCAGTATCTATAAAATGTATTGGTATCATTTTTATTTCTGCAAACTTTTCAAGAGGAACACTGCATTTTGTAGGTATTTGTTACGGTTTCAAGGCGCTGGACCAGGTGGAATCACCGAACACAGCTTTTACCATATTCCGCACTAGATTTGAGGAGGGTAAGTTGAAATGACAGTTATAAATGACCTTGTTCATAATCATCATATTGATGCGGATGTGCGAATCAAAACTTAAACTGCTACCTTTTTGTTGTGTTGATAATGACTACAACCTTGAAGATTTTTCTATAAGCTTACGATTATACCGAATCCATGATAGCATTCCAGAATAATTCCCACTGTACATGTATTTTTATTGTATTACAGCTCCAAAAGTTATCATCTATGACAATGCCTGTCGTCTCCACATGTACAGTCTCAACAGGGACCCAGGTTTTTTTATGAAAACCCGCTTCTTAGTGGATCGCTTTCACTGGAAGAACCATACAGGTGAATTTTGTTAACATACTTACATTTATATGCATATGTTAGTAAATTGAAGTCTCAAAATGATCAATTTAATCATTATTATACATGCTACTAGGGAAGGAAAAGTCAAGTTGCAAAAGTAAAGCCAAGTAGCATTGCTGAAGGAAAATTTTTGTGGTCTTGGAAATAAGGTCTATTTACACCATCGGCGTAGATTTGGGAGATAATTTAGAATGACATTATTTTGCAGGATGCTGTTCTGCATACGACGTGAGGCAACATCCAGACCTTGATAAAGTCAATACTCAAGTCGCTGAGCAGAGTAATTCGTTGCTCAACAGACTAAAAGGGATGGTGTCTTATATGACTGAGGCCAATTTTATCACACATGTGAAAATGTTTTTGGCATACAGGAACATCGTGCGTGGTTCTACCTCATCAGAACTGTCAGAAGGAGAAGCGGCCATCTATGACCACTGGAGAAGATTCACTCACCAAAGTAGAAAGTAGAGGTATGGTATTGGTTGCATGGTACTGGGTATAAAAACACTGTCTGCCCTACACACAAAAAGTATTCATCAGCACATCGGGTAGATAAAAGCATCTAGCCTATTGAAACCATTAGTATGGTATTAAGATAACTCGTATCAGCTGGCACCATTTATGTCTCGGATCAGATGAACTGAGATGATAGTGGCTTTAATTAATACTTAATAGCACTTGTATGGCGGAGTCGTCTTCTTAATGTCAATGGATGCATAACTTCTCACTAATATGCAAAGCTGTTATCAAGTTTAAACACTAACAGGAAACAATTGCATATTGTAGGTTCCAGGTTGGAGACCACAGATATGTCTGAACAGGAGTGTGAAAGATCTGGTTTGCTTATCATTATCACTATACTATCGGCCTTTGCTGCTCAGGTCCTACAGAGCTGATATTCCATGTTACGCAGCTAAATTTTTCTACTTGCAATATCAGCATGGCAAGTTTTGTCAAGATTATTGCTATATAATTTTTCCTCCTACCTATGTGCTCAAAGCGTTTTATAATTATAATTACTAACATTTGTGAGGATAAACAATGAGGTAGTGATGTTCAGAGACGACACACCTTAAAAAGAATACATTATGATATGTCAGAGAAATCAAGAAATAAATATACTTTTGCTGCGTATTTATTCTTGCTATATCAGTGTGTCAGGTTTTCCATGACTATTGCTATGTAATTTTTCCCCTATGTGCTCAAACATTTTTGTAATTGCTAATAATTGTGGTGATACTTTTGTTGTTGGGCTGCACTTCAACGATCATGTCTTTTGTATGAACTTTAGTCAGAGATGTAAGTTTGAATTTTTATTTATTTATATATTGGCATAACACTACCTTGCATAACAATATATTTTTAAAATCAGAGTCATCAAGAAAAGCATTTTTATTCATACATTATCAGCCACTGCCCCTTCCTCATGTCTTTCCTGAAAGAAGAAAAATCATCGTTAATTTACAAGGCTAAAGCAATTAGAGGCAGCAAAAATTTTTGGTAAACATTTTTGAGTTTTGACAGGCACGCAACTCAAGCAATTTTGATGGCATTCTGAAACCCTATACAATGTATTACTGTAAGATATATTATAAAGACTGCATCATGAGCCTCAGAAGCTTTTGCAAGTAGTGACTAGGGGAAGTTGTGGCCCTTTTACACATGTGCATACAACTCCCAGAATAAAGTTAATGGACTGATATTTGTAGATTAAACATAGATAAAGAAAGCTTACCATAGCCCACTTCTTCGCAGACTCCAGAATCATTGACAATTCTGGCTGACAATACCTCATCCTTTGTCCCATCTTTTTGCTGCCTAAAACAATTAATCGTACAGAAATGTTCCACAGAAAAGTAAAATATTATTAAGACCCTGAATTTTTTGTTGCACTTTTGCCTATTCAACTATTCAAATATATTACATCATAGACTCTAACGAGCAGCATGTGAGCAGGTGACATACACTTCATGTGCATAGCAGTAATAATGATATTCTGACTGACCTTCCTTTCTGTATGGGGTGTCAAACACCAGACCTCGCGGCCACCATTCTGGTCTGTTCCCGCTGTCCCCCCACACTTTCCTGATTCCAACAGAATCCCTACCTGGTAAATGAAAGAGCCATATTGCTATAAGCATGGATAACGCACTTGTTTGTACAATCGCAGTGAAAAATCACATACAACGTTCACAAGGAAATAGCGAACATTTTGAAATATCAAGCTTTGGACTTTCTGCAAGGCTTAATTAAGGACAGTTTTTGAGTATGGGCCAGAACCACAAAGAGGTGGAACCGTAGAACACATTTTTTACAAATGGTTCTACCAAGGTCGGTTGATTTTTGGTTTCCGGTTCTGATTTTTTTTGCTTGCGAGTTTTTACACCAGCCAGCTGTTCTATATAATGTAATCTGCATCTCAACAGTGGAACAATAAATAAATCCGTAATCAGTAAAAGAACTCACCGTCCAGCACAAGATGAGAGATGATTTTTCTCATTGTGTCTGAGTCGCGTCTGTGAAAATTATATCTCCTTACCCCCTCCCATAAGTCACCCGATTCCAAAACATCTTCCATTTCAACCTCCCCAACTTCTTCTTCAACCTATTAAACAAAGCCATATCAGTACATCATATTAGTGTTGATAAGCCCCTGCCATGACCGGCATATATTGATGGATATAATATGCCTTAACAATCATTATACAAAGTATCAAGGAATGATGAGAATTTTCTATAAGACAAGCACAACAGATTTAGTTTAGACAAAAGTTTCCTTATTGCCAGGCAAGGAAGTTCTGCATCAGACCGCAAAAATATCTAATAATTTTATGTGGCGACTTCTGCTCTAATGGTGGGTTTTTCACTCACCAGTTTGCACTCCACTGCTCTGTTTATGACCAAATCCTTTAGTTTTGCCCTAAAAGTTGGACATTGTAGCATCCTCCCATCTCCTGTAAAACAAACACATGTTGAGTTTTTTTAGCTTAGGTTAGATCAGATATGTAGGATAGTCTCTTTTGATATACCGAATACTGTATTAATGTGTATTGATATGAAATATTCGTGATGTATGTAATTATAGATTTAGAGCTGATTATTTTATTTTGGGGTAGTTGAAAGTAAAGGTTTTTACCTTAAATCATTTTTTGCTACTTTATTTATTCGAATAATTAGTATGAATAAATTTATGAAGAACACACAGGCAGGATCCTTAAATGCCGTTCTTCCACGAGATAATGACTAATTTGAGGGTCTCATAATCATATAAGCAGCTCTTTCAATCATGCCAAAAATCCCATTGTTTGAGTAAGAAGAGTAATTTAAATATTGTATACTGCCATGAAAATATTCCCAATCGATAGAGGTAAAAAATCAATACAGAATTCCCATAATAATAGCAAAAGATGAGATTCTGTTATATTGCCCTGCGCTGCCTTTGAATATTGATGGATTTTCAGGGTCTTAACAACAAATTTGTCCATCTGTTTATTACACAGATGTCAGTGTGGACCATGTATCATCGATATGGCTGTTAAACAACTCTGCTTTATTTTTGGGACCCAGTTCTGAGTTTCCTGTATAACACAGATGAAATACCCGGAATAGCCTCTGAATATCAACGGAAAATCAGGGTCTTATCACAAAATTTCACGAATGCAGTTTATAGATTCTGATCTTTTAGTTTTTGCCAGTATGTCTGCCATTAGTTTCTTTTGATATACCGAATAGTTTTTTTTACTATATATCATTTTCTGCTACGTTATTTATTTAAATAAAAGGTATGAATAAATTTATGAAGAACACACAAAGAATTATTGGCAGGAACCTTAAATGCTGTTCTTCCACGAGATAATGACTAATTTGAGGGTCTCATAATCATAGAAGCAGCTCTTTCAATCATGCCAAAAATCCCATTGTTTGAGTAAGAAGAGTAATTTAAATATTGTATACTGCCATGAAAATATTCCCAATCGATAGAGGTAAAAATTCAATATAGAATTCCCATAATAATAGCAAAAGACTAGAGTGCCAATGAATTGCTATTCTGTTGTTCTATTATATTGCCCTGCGTTGCCTTTGAATATTGATGGATTGTCAGGGTCTTAACAATGAATTTGTCCATCTGTCTACTACACAGATGACAATGTGGACCATGTATCATCGATATGGCTGTTAAACAATTCTGCTATATTTTTGGGAACCAGTTCTGAATTTCCTGCATAACAGATAAAATACCCGGAATAGCCTCTGAATATCAACGGAAAATCAGGGTCTTATCACAAAATTTCACAAATGCAGTTCATAGATTTAGATCTTAGTATGTCTGCCATGGACTGCAGTAAATCAGCAATTCCCAAAATTCTATCATGGTAATTTATGCGTACACTTTTACATTAGAAAGCGCTCAACATGAGTGAGAGTGCCATTCTGTTGGAAATAGGATTATACTACGGTGCCAGAGCTTCACTCAGCAGTCAAAGGCAGACATGATGTAATCACACAGGAGACAGCTAAGAATTCAAAATCGGCTCATTTCCTAAAGTATGGTATCCTTGTAGCGATACCTTCATGGGAAAAAATAGCCCAAGGTAATGCAGCGATGGCAAACAAATAATTATTGTTCAGATCAACACTTTTGATAAGTCTGTTGCCCTTAAATAACGTCGAATATTGATGGAATACAAGGGTCTTAGCGATTTTTCCCTTATTATTGCCACTTTGAAACATAAGACTGATCAGTAAAATGCTATGAATATTTTCCAGCAGAGGAAGGATATACAGCATATGACAGTGTAACACTAATTTATCAAACTATATTTCCATAATAATCTTAAAGATTTCTACCAAAAGAAATCACATCAATTTGCCCATATACATGTACATACAACGAGGAGCAGCTACATAACTTGGCCGACATGTGTATTCTCAATCCCCTCTCTCTCTATCGAATAGAACGATAATCAACATTCTGCTGGTTTTAAACCAGGCATACATAAATTATAACAAAATCATCAAGTTAGCTACAGCTAGCTAAATTTTATTAATGTTAAAAAACTGACACGCAATATCTCTTTTGGATTCCAATGGATTGCCAGGGTCTTAACATATGAAACTTGGCCAGCTCAAAGCAAAACTGCTGATGGCATGGATTTTCCATTTAACCTGGTGGGCGTCATCACTATGCATATTGAAACAGCATCTTAGGTCTTTTATTAACCCGCTTATTGCGTTTATACACTTATGTGCCTGTACTGACAGCTGTAGCTAACACCCTTAGTGGTCTTCGCATTTTTGGAACTATGAAACTTATCTCTGATGGACACCCCATTACCAATTGGATGATCTAAAGCAGAATTACCAGTCCTATAGACTTAAACATACATGCATTGTGTCACATAACTGTTTATTTAAGTTGTAACCCAACTCATACAATAGCTTACAGTAATACCCTGAGTAGACCGCTAATTATTGTTGGATTGCATGGGGCATGGTCTGAGCAATTAACTTAATAGATAAATATTGTTATTGATTCTCACTGTTGTTTTATCACACTTAATAATTAAACCAAATTATGCTTCTCATTATTTTTCAGTTCCAACCAACTGCCATCAATTTTTACCTTGGCACTCTGGATCCATATTGTCCTAATATTATGGCTATCCGAAGTGGATAACTAGACATTCTCAAAGAATCAAGTTAATTCTTAGTTTGCTCTGCCAGTCTTAGTTGAGCTGATGAGATTCCCTAAGCTCATCATCGACAATTGAGAAAGCAATTTGAGTGAAAATGCCATTCTGTTGCAAATAGGATCCAAACAGGTGTTTGGCATGACATTATCAGACCAAAGACAAAACAGTTTACTCTAACGGCACCACTACTACTACCTTTAGTCCAAAAGTTGGTGAATTTTGATACTTCATGCAGCTGTGAGATTCTTATAATTTTAACTGCCAAATCCTATCTTATCTAGCATTTCTTTTCAGTCCAAACATATTCAGTTTTTATACCAAAGAGTTATATACTTAATTTAACATTATGAAATAATAAGGTTGAAAAGCTTACACCCTCACCGGCCTGCAAGTATTGAGGAACAGCTAGGGTCTTATCATAAACTTTGTCTGATCACTATGCAAAAAAAATTTGGTTGTGACTGGCGTTACTAGCTGCTATGGATGTACCTAGATAAAATTACTATCTCAAAATTCAAGAAAATCATGACTTCTATAATGGGCTAAAATATTGCTAATATTTCCATTCACCCACCAGAGGTCCAATATCATGATGCGTTGTCCGCTACATTTTGATAATCATTCAAGGTGAAGCTAATTTTCTGCATGTGTTCCAGTTACCATATTCTTGGATCGAATGTAAAAAAAACTTGAGACAGCTTTAAGCCTTGAATGTCAGACGGACAAATAAGACCCTGATAGGCCTCTAAATATCAACTAAGTACAAGGGCCTTATCAATGAGTTATCATGCCTGCCCCTTCCAGACACACCTGCATCAATTTTATCATTCAAAAGATAAAAACCTGTGCCAGATTGACTAGACTTCAAACCTTTGGTGAAAATGTGCTAAAATTTGTTAATATTAGTGAATATGCCTGTGTGAATGGTATGAATGATACTTAGCTGCAGCTTTATGATGCTGAAAAACATACCCGACATATCAACATCTGCGTTCTCTTTCACCACAATAAACAACGTAGGCTGAGGGACTTTGGCTGATCTTTTATCCACCTACAGATGAAGAATCAACATGATCTATTAAGCCTCATACCCCACTTAACCAACCATTACCTCTTGGTTCTATTTTGCATAGGGCTAACAATTTTAGTATTATCAATAGCGGTACAGTGTTTATGCACAGTTTCCAACCTTGACTCGCAAGCAAACAAAAAGTATATCAGTAATCAGCATTCTACAGTCTTACCAATACCCAAACTTTGATCTACCCTGCTCTTACATTTATAAGTTGTAGA
>ERZ1740059.878-NODE-878-length-15336-cov-3.725280_pt1 | contig 15336 bp, 14 predicted proteins | sample MGYA00581744_ERZ1740059 | MGnify/ENA primary metagenome ERZ1740059 (study PRJEB43018, sample SAMN04849738) | marine metagenome | isolation source: floating plastic debris | place: Pacific Ocean | collected 2008-08-28 | study: EMG produced TPA metagenomics assembly... | reverse complement strand
CACTCGACCGGCTACGCGATCGTCGCGTACCAGACGGCGTACCTCAAGACCTACTTCCCGTCGCACTACATGGCGGCCTTCCTCACCTTCGAATCACAGGCCCAGAAGGTCAGCGACTGGATCCCGTATCTCGAGGACTGCAAACGGTGCAAGTTTATCGAGCCATCGACGGGCGAGGTGATCAAGACGGTCGGCGAGGTCTGGCCTCCCTTCGTGAACCTGTCGCAGGCGGACTTCTCGGTGGTCTACGAGAAGAAAGACGACAAGCTCGCGAGCGCGGGGCACGTGCGGTTCGGCTTGAAGGCCCTCAAGGGCGCGGGCGGCAAGGCGATCGAGGCGATCATCACCGAGCGCGAGAAGGGCGGCGCGTTCAAGTCGTTGCACGACTTCTGCGAGCGCGTGCCCTCGGGCAGCGTGAACAAGGCGACGATCGAGGCGCTGGTCAAGAGCGGCGCGTTCGACGATGTGCACTCGCGCGATGATCGGGCGTCATTGGTTGCGACGATCGACTCGGCGGTGAGCGCGGGGCAGAAGCTGGCCGCGGACAGGGCGGCGGGGCAGGGCGCGCTGTTCGGCGCGCCCGAAGACGACGGGCGGGACGCCCGTCCCACCGAAGACAGCGCCCCGCTCGTGCGTGTCGACCCGTGGAGCGAGTCGGAGACGCTCAAGCAGGAGAAGGAGACGCTCGGGTTCTATGTGTCGAGCCACCCGCTCGAGCAGTGGAAGGACTGGTCGGGCGTGTTCGCGAAGGTGCGGGTTGGTGAGCTTGCCGAGGTTCCTCAGGACCAACGCGTGATCGTGGCGGCGCTGATCCAGAGCGTTCGGCCGAGCGTCGTGCGCAACGGCCGGAGCGCCGGGCAGAAGATTGGCATCGTGACGATCGAGGATCTCTCGGGTTCTGCAGATGCCGTGATGTTCGCCGACTGCTACGCGAAGTACATGCATTTGTTTGAAGACGACGGCCCCAAGTTCGTGCTGGGCCGGATGGACCACTCGCGGGGCGGGCCGCAGATCATCGTGGACCGCATGGTGCCGATCGATGGCGTGCCTTTGGAGAAGGGCCGGCTGCACCTGCGCGTCGACGCCAAGCGGCTCAACGGCAGCAGCGAAACGGTCGTCGGCTCGCTCCGGCAGATGCTTGGCGAGCGGGCCAAGACCAACGGCACCAGCGTGCCGGTGCTGCTGGACATCGAGACCGAGTCGGCGCTGGTCACTGTACAGCCCGAGCCGGTGCTGCGGGTTGACCTTGAGCCGGAGCTGATCACCGAGGTCAGCGGCGTGCTCGGTGCGGGGTGCGTCTCGCTCGTCGGCGGCAAGGCGATCGATATCGAGGAGAAGAAGCCTCGGTACCGCAAGGGCGGCTAGCCGGGTGACTGTGGTTCTACGCGATCGATCGCTCGACGAAACTCGGCGCACATGATCAAGTGCGTCACGAGCACCCCGGCTGCCAGCAGGACCGTGACGCCCGTAGCGACGAGCATCACGGCGTTCCCAGCTGGGCCGCCCCACGGAAGCGACAGGCCGGCGCAGATGGCGACGGGCCAGCCGACGATGGTGATGGTCACGGCTGCTTGCATGGACATGTGAAAGATGTCCGCCTTGCGCGAGACATCGTCGTTGGGAATGCGGCGTGCGAGTGATTGCATCAGTGGCCCGGGTGCGTGCAGAAGCACGGCCGATGCGATGATCGTGACGAGGAGCACAAGAAACTGGAGCAACGCTTCGTCGGTGTGTGTTGCAGAAACCGCTGCGAGCATGACGTTGGCTGTGGTCCCAGCCAGCGTGACGGCGAGCCAAGTCCGGAGCATGCGGCGACGGGGCGGCTGGTCAGCGTCGGGAGCGCCGGGAAGTCGGGCAGAGAGCAACCACCACCCGGTTGCAACAAAGCTGACTGCGCCCAGGCCCACGCCCCAGGCCAAGAGTCGGCAGAGCACGGGTAGGTCTCGTACGAAAGCGCGCGTCCCCTCCGAGGCGGCGGAGAGCCCGCTCACGTTCAGAGTCTCCGGCACAAACAGTTGAAGGAAGCCCCATGTGCAGGCGATCAACGCGAGCCACGCGCCGGCGTGTTGGATCCGTGCGCCCAGCTTGATGCGGTCGAGATAGTCGGGAGGTGCGGAGGTGAGCAGGACGGCCCGCGACTGATCGGTGATCGTGCCGCACTCAGGACACGCGGCGCAATGGGTGAGGCCGGCGAGATCGTATCCGCAGGCTCGGCACGTCGCGGCGCCCGCTCGTTCGACGTGCTCGCGTTCGTTCGCGTGTCCGGCCATCGAAGAGACTGTATCAGACCGCAGCTGTGCCCAGCTCCCGCGCCAGTGTGCCGTGCAGGTTGATCGCGCCGATGATCGCGATCGATGTGAGCACGAGCATGACGGCGCCGAACGGGGCGGCGAGCACGATCGTGATCGGGGCGAGGATCGGCACGAGTGCCGTGAGCCCGGCGGCGATGAAGCCCGCCACCGACGTCATCGCGGTGACCCCGGCGTAGGTGAACCATGCGTTCAGCCGGCGTGACAGGCGATCGCTTTCGAGCCGCGGTGCGATGGTGCCGACGACGGCGATCCAGGTCATCGCGCGGCCGACGGCGGTGACGAGCAGCGCGCCGCCGGTGGCGAGGGCGATGGTGACGCTTGTGGTGTTCTGGTCGCGCGTCGCGAGAAAGGCGATGCCGCCGGCGAGGGCGATGACGAGGTCGAGCAGCGTGAGGGCCCGCAGCGCGGGTCTGGTCCATGCGCGGACGGGGACGCCGCCGCCCGGGGTGAGTTTGAAGGCGGCGAAGGCGTTGACGGCCGCGATGAGCGTCGCGCCGGTCACGAGTATCCATACGAAGGCGTTGAGATTGACCGCTGCGAACGTGCCGAGCGCGATGACGTAGCCGATGCGCAGCAGACAGGCGGTGTGGGCAAAGCGAGCGCCGACCGCAAGAGAACGGCGGTACTCGATCGGCTCATCGGCGAGCGGTGGGAGGGCGTCGATGGGGACCCGGCCGCACTCGGGGCAGGGGGCGTCGGCGTCGAGGCCCTGGCGGGAGTACTTGCAGAACTGGCAGCGGGTCACGACTCGTCGGCGAGTGTCGAGGACTTGGAGGCGATGTGCGCATCTTCCCAGCGGGTCTTCAGGTCGTGTTGCACGCCCATGAGGCGGAGCTCCTTGCCCACGATGATGTCGACGATCTCGTCGACGCTCTGCGGGGTGAGATAGAACCCCGGGTTCGTCGGGCACATGATCGCGCCGGCGAGGGCGAGGGTCCGCATGTTCTCGATGTCGACCAGGTTCAGCGGCATCTCGCGGTGGCAGACGATCAGCGGGCGGCGCTCCTTCAGCGTGACCATCGCGGCGCGGGGCAGCAGGTTGCTGCCGGCGGATGTCGCGATCGCGCCGAGGCTGGTTGATGAGCATGGAAGCACGGCCATGCCGTCGTGCAGGAAGCTGCCGGACGCGATGACCGCGCCGACGTCCTTGTTGGGATGTGCGATGAAGCGCTTCTGATGGTCAGGATCCGACGCGAGTTCGGGGAGCATGTCCTCAAGCGTGACGCGTTTGATGCGCTTCTCGTCGTAGAGCAGCCGCTGGCGGTAGGTGCTGACGACGCAGTGGACCTCGGCCCCGGTGAGGAGCAGCTGCTCGAGAAGCCTGAGGCTGTAGGCCGCCCCGGACGCGCCCGAAACGCCCAGGACGAAGCGGTTGGTTCGTGGGAAGGACATGAACGCATCCTAGTTCGGCACTCCGGCACGGTGTGTCGATCGGATGCCCGGCGGGCGCGCCGGCCGGCCGCGGGCTCGATACAGTGGACGCGGCGGCAGGAGGCCCAGGAATGCGGAACGCAAGCGTCGGACGGAAAGCTGGTATCGGGCGGTTGATCGGGGCGGCCGCGGCGTCGGCACTGATGCTGACGGCCTCGGTGGGTTGCCTGAACTACGGCAACTACCCCCGCGCGAACAACGATTTCACCTGGCACAACACGCGGGTGACCGCGGGCGTGCTCGAGCTGATGGAGCAGAGCCTGGGCTACGTGATCGCGGATGACGCGACGTCGCAGCCCCGGCTCGCGACGCCGCCGGCGGGCGAGCCGCTCGCGGCGATCAATCTGCCGGGCGGGATCACGCCCGATCAGTACCGGCGGGTGGCCGAGCGTGCGTACCCGGGCGTGGTGCCGCTGAGCGAGGCGAGGGACGATCTGCCGGTGTACCAGATCGCGCGGATCCGTCTGCGTGGCGGGTCGACGCGTGTCGATGTGCTCCGGCCGGCAACGGGTCTCGAGCGCGGCGTCGAGCGGCCCGTGTACTCGGCGGTCCAGCTGACCTTCGAGGGCGGCTCGGGCTCGTGGGTGATCGTGGGCCAGCGGCTGCGCGAGATCGGGACGATCGACCAGCCGCGCTGGGTGCCGATCGAGGCGCTCGAGCGGGCGCGCGAGACGGATGACCCGTCGCAGACGGCCGCGCCCGAGAGCTCGATGCAAGCCGACAGCGGCACGCAGGAGTAGTCAATGCCGGCGGTCGATGCACAGCGGCACCTGCTCGGGCTTGACGGCATGGACCGGTCCCGGCTGGTGTCGCTGCTTGAGCGCGCGCGATCGTTTGATGATGGGACGGGCCGCGCGACGCGTGGCGGGGAGCACGCCGAGCTGCTGCGGGGGCAGAACGTCTGCAACCTGTTCTTTGAGGACTCGACGCGGACGCGGGTGAGCTTCTCGCTGGCGGCGACGAACCTCGGCGCGGGCGTGATCGACCTGACCGCGCCGGGTTCCAGCGTGACCAAGGGCGAGACGATCATCGACACGGCGAACGTCGTCGAGGCGACCGGAGGCGATGCGCTGGTCATCCGTTCGAGCGCGCCGGGCGCGGCGCAGAGCGTGGCGAGACATGTCGGCGTGCCGGTGATCAACGCGGGCGACGGTGCGCACGAGCACCCGACGCAGGGGCTGCTCGACATCTACGCGCTTGCGAGCGCGCTCGGGCGTGCTGATGCGTTTGAGCTTTCTGGGCGGACGGTGGCGAGCGTGGGCGACAGCATCAGCTCGCGCGTAGCACGGTCTGACTTCTTCGGCATGATAACGCGCGGGGCGCGGGGGATGTGCGTGGGGCCGCCGACGCTCGCGCCGCCGGCGCTGAGGGCGATGGGGTGCGCCGTGTCGAGCGATCTGGACGCGGTGCTTGGCGAGGCGGACGCGGTGCAGATGCTGCGGCTGCAGTTCGAGCGGCACGGGGGGTCGGGTGAGCGCGTGCCGCCGGGCGTCGGCAGCCTGCGCGAGTACCGGGCGCTCTACTCGCTGACCTCCGAACGGGCGGCAAGCATGAAGCCGGGCGCGTTCGTGATGCACCCGGGCCCCGTGAACCGGGGGCTCGAGCTCGACGGGGCCGTCGCCGACGGCGGGCGCTCGATCATCCTCAAACAGGTCTCGGCAGGGGTGCTCGTGCGGATGGCGGTGCTCGCCGAGCTGCTGGGTTAATTGCTGTTTTGCAGCACGAACTCGCGTCTGGCCGGAAACGCTGCAGCCAGAATTGCGTATACTCGTGTCACGTGATGCGCGAACTGGTGGAATCGCGGTCGGTCATCGCTGTCGTCGTCGGCCTGTACGTGCTGGCGACGCTCGGCGCGATCCCCGTGCCGGCGTTTGTGCTCACACATGCCGCCGCGGACGAAGCATGCGTGAGCGTGTGCACGTGCACTGGCTGTTCGCCCGCGACGTGCTGCTGCGCGATGCTCGAGCCAGTTTCCGACGATGAAGACGACGAAGACGGCGGCCTGGCCATGTTCGGCTACAGCTGCCAGCCGACGGTGACGTGGTTCATTGCGATCCTGCCGCCGGCGGTGGAGGGCGCGGCGCTCTCGGGCGTTGATGCGCTCCCGCTTGTCGAGCGCGCACCGCCCGCGGTCGTGCGCCGTGCCGAGTCTGACATGGGCGTGCCGACGCCCCCGCCCCGACGCAGCGCCTGACCTTGCAGGACCGCTGTTGTTTCTTCCATGAAGACATGTGATGCGTGCGCACAGACCTGTGCGCACGGGAAGGGGTGTGGCATGGGTATGCCGTGCACCGGTGTGGATGTGCGACGGCGCGGGTTCACGCTGATCGAGCTCTTGGTGGTCATCGCGATCATCTCGCTCTTGATCGGGATCTTGCTGCCGACGCTGGGTCGCGCACGCGACGCGGCGCGGTCGGTGGTGGAGCTATCGAAGCTGCGCGATCTCGGGTTCGCGACAACGTTCTATACCGAGGCGAACGATGGCCTGCTGCCGATCTCGTCGCACTCGGCGAACTACGACTTCAACTGGGTCCTCAGCGGGTTCCCCTGGCCGCAGGCGTTGTACGAGTTCTTCGCGGATGAGCCGTTCGATCCGCTGGAGCCGCCGAGCGACTCGGCGTGGGCGAAGGTGGTCAACGCGCACTACCGCTCGCCGCTGGACCGGTCGGACGGTGTCGAGCCGGGTGAGTTCGCTCCGACCGCCATCACGCGGCTGTCGTTCGGTCAGAACGCGTACTTCGATCTGATCGAGGGGCTAGAGCTTCCGGGTGCGCAACTGAAGCCCGGCAAGGCGCCGGTGCGGACCTTCCGCGCCCTTCGACGGATCGCCTTCCCAACGACAACGATCGGCCAGGCCTCGATTCTGATCGAGACCGTCACCGACATGTCGGACCATCACATGGCCCACCAGTGGAAGGACAGCATGGTCGCGGCGGAGCCGGGCGACTCGGTCGACACCGAGCGGCACGGCGGCGGCGTCGGCTTGCTCATGCTCGATGGGCACGCCGAGGTTCTGCCGTTTGAGAAAACCTTCGACCTCGAGCGCGAGGTCGACCGCTGGGATCCGGAGGGCTTCTAGCCCTTGTTGATTTGTTTGTTTGAGTTCAGAACACACACGCGGGCAACGACCCGCGATGCACAGAAAGAAGTTTGAGATGACCAAGACAGTTGTAACGGTTTCGATGATCGCGCTCGCCGGTGCCGCCGGCGCGCAGCTGCCGCAGTTCATGTGGGATGGCGGCATGAAGCACGTGCTGATCACGTTTGATGGCGTGAGCGTCGGCGTCGAGGTTGACCCGAACACGCCGTCGCTGGAGCTGCCGCTGGAGATGCGGAACTTCGGCGGTGCGTACCAGGGCAACGCGAGCGTGCTCGACGGCGCGTACTACAGCAGCCAGTACGGCTTCCTGGCCGACGGCTTCATCACGCTGCCGCAGGGCGCGGCGATCTCGATCGAGATGCTGAGCGCGACGCCCGGCCTGAATGCGTACGAGGGTGGCATGCGCCCGATGCTGGCCAACCACACCTACGCGCCCATCTTCGGCACGGATGCCTCGGACACGTCGTGGGAGTGGGGCGGCACCATGCACCACCCGTGGTTCGCGGTCGACGAGCTCGGCGGCTACGAGGCGGTGTTCGAGGTGTTTATCAGCGACGCCGTCACGGGCGACCGGCTGTCCGGATTCGGGTCGGAGACGGTGACGCTGCAGTGGCAGGCCGTGCCGGCTCCCGGTGCGGCGGCGGTGCTGGGGCTCGGCGGTCTTGTCGCGGCGCGTCGTCGCCGGTAAAGGAGGTTGCGCATGAGACACGCACTCACGGTGTGCCTTGCGGTGTCAGCGAGCGGAAGCGCGATCGCGCAGCCGCTGGTCGACCCCGCGGACATGCTGCATCTGTTGATCTCGCAGAACGGCCAGTCTTTGGAGCTCGACTTCGAGACGCCGGTATTCGAGCCGGTGCCGCTCGTGCGGACGGGGGCGTCGTACTCGGGGCCGGGCTCGGTCTTGAACGGGCGCGGGTTCAACTCGCAGTACGGCTGGCTGGCGAGCGGGTTTTTCAACCTGCCGTTCGGGTCGGCCGTGTTCGTCGAGGCGGACCGCGTCGATCGCGGGCTGGCGTTCCATGACGCGTTCACGTTCGACCCGATCCTGACGACGTCTGGCAGCGACCCGGCGTGGCGGTGGTCGGGGCAGATGACGCACAACTGGGTATCGGCTGCGCGGCCCGGGCTGTACGAGGCCGACCTGACGGTGTACGTCGGCGACGCGTCGACCGGCGCGCCGCTGGCGGGCTGGACGGGCGCGAGCGTGAAGCTGGAGTGGGAGCTCGGGTTCGACGCCATCGGGCCGTTCGCCGAGCTGGCCGCGAACGAGGTCGGGCCCGTGCCGGCTCCGGGCGTGGCGACGCTGCTCGCGATGGGGCTGGTGCCGCTGTCGCGTCGGCGTCGGTAGGAGCGCTGCCCTTTGGTGAACCAAGGCGGGCCGGCCGGGCGGTCGATGCTCGGCCGGCCCGTTTCTAGTTGCGGCCCGATCCGAGATGCGGTCGATTGCTACGCAGGTGGCATGAGCGACGCGGGGCTGCTGCTGATCATTTCGGGGCCAAGCGGTGTCGGGAAAACGACGATCACGCGTGCGGTGCACACGCGGACGGCCGACGCCGTGGTGAGCGTCAGCATGACGACGCGGCCCCGGACCTCGGCCGACCGCGAGGGCGTGGACTACTACTTTGTCGACGAGACCGCGTTCCTGGGGATGATCGCGCGGAACGAGCTGCTCGAGCACGCCGAGGTCTTCGGCAAGCGCTACGGCACGCCCCGCAAGCCGGTCGAAGAGCGGCTGGCCGAAGGCAAGGTCGTCATCCTGGAGATCGCTGTGCTGGGGGCGGCCCAGGTGAAGGCGGCGATACCAGACGCCTTCGGCGTGTTCATCCTGCCGCCGAGCGAGGACGAGCTGCTCCAGCGGTTGCGCGACCGCAAGCGCGAGGGGGAAGAGGCGATCCAGAGGCGGTTCCAGGAGGCGCAGCGTGAGATCGCGGCGGCCCGTTCGGGCGATGTCTACGACGCGTTTATCGTCAATCGCGACCTCGACAGGGCGATCGCCGAGACGCTGGGGCACGTCGAGCAGGCACGGATTGCGCGTCGCGGCTGAACAACTGCATTGATGGTCTGAAAATCTTGCCTTCGGCTGATCGCGGTCGGTGCGGCGCGTCGATGTCCCCGTCCCGACGGGCGGTGTGCGCCCGGGACAGCACACATGCCGCGGCCGCGACGGCCGCCGACAGAGACGAGGGAACGCGATGCTCCGAGCACTTGCAGGCGGGATTCTGGCACTTGTTGGCGCGGCGTCCTCCGCCGGGCAGGACGATGTGCCAACCGATTTCTCGATCTTCGGCTGGGAGGCGCCGCAGATCGTCGAGCCGTACATGGCCGATCGTGCGACGTTCACGCCGCGTGCGCGGGTCGTGCCGCAGGGCCGATTCATCATCTCGGCGGGCACGACGTACACGTACAACGACGACAACGATGTCGAGGTGCAGAACTGGACGGGCCCCGAGCTCAAGATCCAGTCGGGCATCCTGCCGCGGGTGAACTTCAACGTGTCGTGGGACGGCTATAGCGTGACGGAGATCGCCACGACCGGGTTCAGCGACACGAGCAGCGGCAACACCGCCCTCGACGTCGAGGTGAAGGTGCAGATCATCGAGACCGAGCGCTTCCTGCCGGGCCTCGCAGTGTTCGGCGGCGCGAGCCTGCCGATCGGCTCCGACGCTCTGCCGAGCGCTCGAGTCGCTCCGAACCTCGGCCTCTCGCTCTGGTGGGACGACTTCGATGACGTCTGGCAGGCCTTCGGCTCTGCGCGCTTCACGCTGCGTGAGGACGGCACGAACGAGGAGTTCGTGCAGAGCACCGTCTCGGTCGGCTCGGCGCAGGCGTGGACCAACGGTGTCACGACGTTTATCGAGTACTTCGGGTTCCTCAACGACAACGACACAGTGAACGACGCCCACTTCCTCCAGGGCGGCGGGATCTTCGAAGTCGCGCCGAACGCGACAATCGATGCGAGGTTCGGCGTGGGCCTGAGCGACGACTCGGCGGATCTGTTCTTCGGCTTCGGCGGGAGCATCAGCCTCTGAGCGGGAACGCCGAGGAGGCAGCGGTCTGGGCCCGCATCGCGGCGGGCGAGCTCGACCGGTTGGTTGAAACGGCGGCGGCGGCGGACCCCGGGGATGTGTCCGCCGTCGCTTCGCTGCGCAAACGCTTCGACGCAACCGAGGTTCGCGTGGCATTGCAGCTCGCAGAGGGTCGGCGGCGGCTGGAGGGCAAGGTCGATGGTCCCGAGCGGTGGCTTGCGGACAGCGACGGTGCGCAGATGGCGACGGATCAACTGATCGCGCGGCACAAAGCCAATCGCTTCGAGGATGTGCAAGCGGCGATCGATCTGTGCTCCGGCATCGGCGCGGACGCGCCCGAGCTCGCTCGGCGGTGCATTGTCCGATGCGTCGAGCTTGATCCATCGCGTGCCGTCATGTGCCGGCATAACACCGGCGGCGTGGTCAGCGAGCTCGCCGCGGGCGAGGTCGGTGTGCGCGGCGCAGTGATCCATGCCGACCCGGCCCGGCGCGGCAAATCGGGCCGGGTCTTGACGCTCGAGGATCTGCGGCCCGGGCCCGATCTCATCGGTCGGTTGGTTCGCGAGGCCAGCGGCGCGTGTGTGAAGCTGATGCCGGGCGTTGATCGCGACGCAATCGATGAGGCGTTCCCCGGCGTCGGCGGCGAGGTTGAGTATGTCTCGCTGCGGGGCCGGATGTCGCAGGCCGTGTGGTGGACGGGTGAGCTTACGACCAGCGGGCTGGTGCGTGCGACGATGATCGGTGACGCGGGTGTCGAGACGATCGCGGGAGTTCCCGCGCCCGCCGATGCAATGTCGCCGCTCGGCGACTGGCTCTACGCGGTTGATCCCGCGGCCGAGCGCGCGGGGCTGCTCGGCCGGCTCGCCGAGTCGATCGGCGTCGGCGTGTTGCATCCCAAGCTGGGCGTGCTGGCGTCGCCGTCGCGCGTCGAGTCGCCCTGGCGTACCGCGTGCCGCGTGCTGGAGCGACTGCCCTGGCGAGTCGATCGTGTGCGCGGGGCTGTCGCTTCGCTCGGCGGGGGCATCGTCGAGGTCAAGACCCGCGGCGGCGCGGTAGACCCCGATCGTGCGCAGCTCGACCTTCGCGGCGAGGGCGATCGCACCCTCACGGTGTTCGTGCTGCGGTTCGGGAGCAAGGTCGAGGCGATTGTGACCGAGCGGGCGTGAGACGATCCGCTGGATTCGCATTGCTCATCCGCGGCATCCGTGGCGCTACGGGCAGCCCGCGTTGAAGTTCAGGATCCACGCATTGAAGTCGTTCTGGCGGCAGTCGCCGTCGCCGTTCTGGTCGCACCCGGGGGATTGGTTGTTGAAGGCGAGGACCCAGGCGTTGAAGTCGTTGGGCGAGACGACGCCGTCACCGTTGACGTCGGCGAGGCACGGCGCGAGCTAGCTGACGACCACGGCGCCGTAGCTGTCGGACCACGGGTCCTGCCTTGCGCTCACGCGTGTGGCGATCATGTTGCTCGCGTTGATCCCGTGCTCGATGTCGAACGCAGTCCTGAAGACCGGCAGCGGCCCGATCGGCGTCTCGACGAGCGCACCGATCTCGACCCCGAGGATGTGTGAGCTCCCGCCGTCGGATGTCAGAATGATTGCGGACGGGTCGAGACCGGGCTCGTAGAGCTCCGCCTCCATGGCCGGGTAGCCCGCGGGCGAAATGACCGGCCTCGGGCCCTTGTTCTCCGATGAGAACTGCCACTCGAAGCGTTCTATGCGTATGTTCGGCGCGAGCCACGGCAGCGTGTCGCCTTCGGTGATGACCGGGTTGACCTGCAGCGGGCCGTTCTCGGTGAAGAACGCGGTGAAGCCCGGCGTTGTCGCGGTCGCGCCGATCTGTGCGATGAACCCGATCGTCAGGTCGTCGCTCATGTAGCCCTCGACCAGCCACTCGTAGTACGCGCCCGCCGGGAAGCCCGGCACCTGCATGCCCTCGCGGTACTCGAGCTCGAGCCCGTTGCCACGCCGATCGCTGAAGATCGCGCGGTCCGTGTCGGGCGGGATGCCGAGGCCGTCGATGGTCCCCGTGACGATCAGGTGCCCGCCGTCGGTGACGTCATAGCTGAAGTCGCCCATCGTGATTCCCGTGCCGAAGCCCGGCAGGCGGAGGTCGTTGCTGAACACGACCTCTTTGGTGCCGTCGGGCAGCCGCCTCAGGATGCGCTGGCGGTCGTCGCTGTTGTTGCCCGCGCCGGTGATGCTGCCCTTGTAATACACGGTGCCGTTGCCGGTGACGATGCCGTCTCTCGGGAAGAAGGTTTCGCGCGGCCGGCCCGGCACGGGGTCGCCGTCGCGAGTCACCAGCACGACCTCGTCGCTGCCCGCCGGCACAAGGATGAGCGCGCGGTCGTTCTGGTTGCCGATCCCCGGGCCCGAGAGCTCGGCCTTGTAGAGCACATCGCCGCTGGACGACACGTTGAAGATTTCGGTCGTCCCCTCGGCCCGCGTGGTGCTCGGGTTGGTGAAGGGCTCGACTGTGAGGTCGGTGCCCGGCAGAGGATCGCCCGTGTACGCGACGTTCTCGACGATGCCACCGGCTGTAACGCGCCAGATGCCGCGACGTGTGAACTCAAAGTCGTTCGTCGCCGCGTAGAAGAACAGCTCGCCGCGAGCCGATTGCTGCGGGAAGCCGCGGCGAAGGGAGTTGCGGTCGGGCGCGGCGTAGTAGAAGCTCAGCAGCTCGTCGGTGCCCGCGCCGGGCAGCACGTCGCCGTAGGCAACAACCGGCTCAAGGCCCGCATCGGTCTCGCGGTACAACACCGTCTCGCGATCGCCGGACGGCAGAACGACGGTGCCAACGAAGGCGACCCGGCTCGATGGGTCGATGGTCGGCCGGCCCATCCCGCTGATCGTGCTCCCCGTGGGGAAGCCCGGCGCCGGGTCGCCGCCGGTGATGACGGTGCGGTACACGCGCGCCTGGGCGTGCGACAGCGTCGCGGCCGCGACGGCGGAAACAAGCATCAGCGTTCGCATCACTCTGGCCTCCTCAGCAGCCCGCGTTGAAGTTCAGGATCCACGCGTTGAAGTCGTTCTGGCGGCAGTCGCCGTCGCCGTTCTGGTCGCATGCGGGCGATTGGTTGTTGAAGGCCAGGATCCATGCGTTGAAGTCGTTGGGCGAGAGCTGGCCGTCGCCGTTGACGTCGGCGGGGCAGGGCTGCGAGACGGTCACCTCGGCGGCAGTCGTGATGGCCTCGTCGGTCCCATCGCTGGGCGTCACGTCGACGCGGACGGCCGATCCGCCGCCAAAGGCGTTGACGCTCGGGATCATGTCCGCGTGACCCGCCGAGATCACGTCGCGCACCACGACCCCGTCGATCGTCCACGTGTAGCGGTCCCGCACAAGGTCGTGCTCGATGTCGTCGATGACAAGATCGGAGATGATGCGCGCGACGATCGCGTCGTCGGGATCGGGGTTCGCCGGCTCGAGCGTCGGGAAGACCGGCAGCGGCGGCCGGTTGATGTAGGTCTCCCCGTCGTCGAGCACGGTGATCGGCGACGTGACCTGCCGCACGCCGTTGAGATCGAACGCCACCGTCCAGACCCCCGGTACACGCTGCATGTCGGCGATGTTCCAGTAGAAGAACGCCCAGTAGAAGCGAGAGAAGCCCGCCGACGTAAAGCCGAGCGGCCTGGTCCCCGAGTCGAAGTCGAGCTGACCCCCCGGCATGTAGAAGCGGAAGCGGTAGGTCGTGTCCTGCGGCAGGAAGTTGCCCATCGTCCAGTACGTCACGCGGTCGGTGTCGAGCGTCACGGCGCGATCGCGCGGGAACGGCTCGGGCCGCTGCCACGCCGGGTCGAACAGCTCGCGGAAGAAGCCGAAGTCGCGGGTGTAGTGCTCGGTGGGCTTCTGCCACTGGTTCGCCCACATGCTCTCGAACGGCGAGCACGGCCCGGACATCGTCTCGACCCACGACCCGTTCCGCCAGACCTCGAAGTGCAGGTGCGGGCCGTCCGAGTTGCCGCTCGAAGCGACCCGCCCGATCTGCTGCCCCGCCTCGACGCGGTCGCCGATCTGGGGCAGCACCGAACCGTTGCGCATGTGCCAGTAAAAGGTGCGCAGCCCCGGCTCGATGTCGCCGTGATCGATCACGACAAAGTTCGCCGGCTGCTGGGCCCACACCGTGTTCTGGTCGAAGTGGCCGTCGTCCCTGTCGATCACGGTCCCGGGCAACGCCGCGAAGATCGGCACGCCGATGAACTGCTCCTCGAACGCCTTCCGCCCGACGTCGTGGCCCCGATGGGTGTGATAGGTGTGGTCGCCGCAATCCCAGTCGAGCACGCCCGGCGCGGCGCCGTTCAGGTCGGTGTAGTTGTTGATGAACAGGTCGCCGTAGATGTCGCCGCCGATGGGGTAGAACTCGAAGAGCGGGAACGCGCGCGGGCGCGCGGCGCTCGCCGGGCTGTCGCCCGGCAGCTGCGACTCGAGCCGACGCATGAACCGCTCGAGCTCGGCCCGTCGCGCCGGCGGGATGCACGGCTGCGCGAGCGCCGGCGGCGGGCCGGCATCCGACCCGCCCGCGACGAACCCGCCTCTGTCCACGTCGACAGCCTGGCCGTCGGCGACCGCGCAGCAGCTGATCCCAAAGAGCACAGCACAACACCGAAAGGTCATCATGACGGGAGCCTACCCGAAAGCCGCTCAGCAGCCGCCGTTGAAGTTCAGCAGCCTGCGTTGAAATTAAGTACCCAGGCGTTGAAATCGCCCGGCGTGCATTGGCCGTCGCCGTTCTGGTCGCACTCGGGCGACTGCGTGTTGAACGCGAGGATCCAGCTGTTGAAGTCGCCGGGCGTCAGCGCGCCGTCGCCGTTGACGTCGGCCGGGCAGTCGGCCACGGGGTTTGTCGCGAGGAACAGCGCGCGGCCCGGGGGCGAGGAGACAAATGCGCTGAACACCACGTCGCCCGCGTCGTTGAGGGCGAAGGTCTCGTTGGTGATGCTGATGGGTCTCGGGTCGTCGATCAGCGGGTCCGGATCGGCATCGATGACAGAGCCGGGCAACGCAACAGGCGTGGGCGCACCACCAAGGCTCGCGATGAAGATGGTGCGGCCGTCGAAGGGGGAGTTCGCAAGCGGGCCTGCTTCCACATTGAACGCGAGCAGCCCGCTTCGGCTGAAGCTTGGTGTGACCCGCAGTCTCTGGAGCACGGCATCGGGGCCGAGCTCCGGTACGGGCATGCCTGTCGTGGCAACGAGGTCTGTCATGCCGTCGGGAGCGAGTGCGGCGAAGAACGGGGCGTTGCTATCTGCAAACCAACCACTCGCCGCAAGCCTGCCGTCTTCGAGCCAGCTGTCGTCAACGGGGTCAAGCCATTCGATGACTTCACCGGGTGGCGTGCCGGTCGGTGCCTGTCCGGAAGTCGCCAGCACCGAGTAGTCGCCCTGCGATGAGACGACCATGATCGACTCGTCGGTCGGGCGTGGGATGCTCGGGCCCAGCCGCTCGGTGGCAAAGAGCACCGCGCCGGATT
>ERZ1740059.877-NODE-877-length-15343-cov-5.455521_pt1 | contig 15343 bp, 12 predicted proteins | sample MGYA00581744_ERZ1740059 | MGnify/ENA primary metagenome ERZ1740059 (study PRJEB43018, sample SAMN04849738) | marine metagenome | isolation source: floating plastic debris | place: Pacific Ocean | collected 2008-08-28 | study: EMG produced TPA metagenomics assembly... | reverse complement strand
TCGGTGGGGCCTTCATTGACGTCTGCCACGTCGATGGTGAAGCTTTCGGTGTGGGCCGCGGCCTCAGGATTGTCTGCAGTCTGGTCCGGATTCACGCCCTCATAATCTGAGCCGTAGTGCAACGTGCTGCGTGTCGGGTCAGAGTCGTATGCCTGTGTTTCACGACCAAATTCTTTCAGAATTTCCTCTTTTTCGTCGTCGTCATCCGCTCTGTCGACAAAGCCGGATACGTCTGTTTTGGAGCTATCATCAATCATGAGTTTCACCGTTCAACCGACTAATACCACGCTGTATATACTCGTAAGCGCCGGAAGAATTCACATCTAAGTAGCTAAAATAATGCAAAAAAGTTTCTAAAATTCGGAATGGGAGCGGCGTTGAAATTTACGACGCTTTAAGGTGCTGACGCTATCGGGAGCCTAAATGCTTTAAGAGGTTCCCATTGGGTTTCGTTACACGCGTCAAAGACTTGAGCACCGAGTTTCCGATTGTGCTTTCGTCGCTCTTTCTAAACGTCTTGGGTTTGCTCATGCCATTGAGCATTCTTCTGGTTTTCGACAGGGTCATCCCGTTTCAAGCCACAGAAACGCTGACGCTTCTATCCCTTGTTCTCGTTGTTTCAGCCGCATTTGAATTTGGCCTGCGATGGTGTCGTTCAACTATTTTGACCTGGTCTGCTGAGAAGACGGCCGTTCAAAACCATGGGCGTTTTCTGAACCGGGTGCTGTCGGCAAACACGTTTGAGTTTGACTCTCAATCCAAACCTGCAATTTTGGAGCGTTACTCCGCCGTCGCGAAGCTGCGTGATTTCTATTCTGGCCAAAACCAAGCTTTGGCCATCGATATCTCGTTCACATTTGTCTTTATCGCAATGATCGGGCTTGTGGGCGGATGGCTGGTTATGGTGCCGTTGGGGGCGCTTGCTTTGATCCTCGTATTCGCATTTGCCACAAAGCATGCCCAATCGAGCATCTTTGGAAAACGAAAATCCCTCGATGAACGAAGATACGCGTTTCTTTCGGAAGTTTTGGGTGGGATCGAGCCTTTGAAGGCGAATACGATGGAACGCCAGATGGCTCGGCGCTTTGAAATGCTACAGCAACAGTCTGTCGCCTCCAGTCACCGCCTGATTGTCTTTGCCGGATTTGCTCAGAACTTCAGCGCGGTTTTTTCACAGTTTTGCGTGGCATGCATGGGGTTGGTCGGCGCTTTCTTCGTCATAGATCAGCGCATTGGGATTGCTGAGCTCGCGGCATGCATGATGCTAAACGGGCGCGTCATTCAGCCCTTGATGAAACTGATAACGTTTTGGGTGCAGTCAGAGAGCATCTCCATGCAGCGAAAAAAGCTGGCTGGTATTGAGGCGTTGCCCCAGCAGGACTTCAAGCCGCTGACCCCTGAGGTGCTGCGCGGGCGGGTCAGGATTTCCCAGCTTGCATTAACCGTTCGGGATGAGACACTGGAAACCCGCGTCAGTCTGGACGGGGATATCCAACCGGGCCAAATTGCTTTGGTAGACGGGGTTCAAGTGAACTCACGGCTTACTGATCGGCTGTTTGATGTTGTGACGGGCCAACAGCGTCCTTTGGCAGGTCAGGTTCAGATCGACGGACGACCGGCAGCCGAACTTGCCGCGGCGCGGGGCAAGTCGTCGCTTGTTCTGCTAGAGCGAGATCCCGCCGTCTTTCATGGCACGCTCATTGAAAACATGAGCGGGTTCGGAGGCTTGGAACAAGCAGATCTTGCCGGCGAACATGCAGCGGCCCTCGGGCTTGCGAAACGTGTCAATAGGCTCCCCTTTGGCTACAATACGCAACTGGGAATAGGCGACAATTTCGAACGCGACCCGGGCAATAGACAGCTGATTTCGCTGGTGCGGGCGTTTTCGCTCAAGCCCAGCATTCTGCTTATGAATGAACCGACGGCCATCCTTGATCAAGATGAGCGCGAGGCCCTGAAATCCTTCATTGCACGGCTTGAGGATCGCCCGACAATCCTAATGTACAGTCCTGATCCACGGATGAAGTCGCTGGCGAACACGAGTATCACAGCCACCGTTGAAGTAGATCAAACGCTTCAAGCCTTTCGCACAGATGCGCAGTCAGACGGCGTGAGCTATGCCCAGAAAGGTGCCGCATGACCGCCTTTGTCGCCGATCGTTTTATCGTTCAATTCCAGAAGCTTCTGGAGCACGCCGGTCTGAGCAACCGACGCTCGGCGATCTCAGAAGCGATACCGCATTTGACGGATAAAATTGCGACCGAAGATGTGTTTCGGACACTCGATAATCTGAAAATTCCTTATCAGTGTGTCAGCTGCCGGGAACGCGAGATTTCCCCGGGCGAATGTCCTGCGATCGTATTTCCCGGAACAAACGCCCCTTACTTTGCTGTGTCGCGCGACGATAAGGATTTATGGGTTTTGACCGCGACCTCAGACACCCCTTCCAAGCGTCTGGTATCTGACATCCATTGCGTTGTCATAACGGTGCAGCCACTGAAAGTTCAGCGCGTCAAGGAGACATCTAAGACTGCGACCAATGCGTTTGCAGCCGTCAAGCCAATGTTGCCATGGCTTTTGATCGCGTCCTTTTTCGTCAATGTCTTGGGTCTTTTGGCGCCCTTACTGATTATGGCGATTTATGACCGCGTCATCCCGTCTGGATCGTCATATTTTTTGATCTCTATCGAGCTCTGAACGGTGATTATCTTGCGCACTGATTTCTCCCTCTTATATGCGCGCGCATGAACTAGCGCTTTTATTGGTATGCAAGCAGAGCACGCGCTCTCGTTGTCGCTGTTTCGCAAGTTTATGTCACTGCCTTTGGTGCAGCTGCAAAAATCCAGTGTGGATCAGCAAATCTCTCGATTTCGCCAATTTGAGGCGTTGCGCGAGGTCTTTACAGGACAAGCCGCAACTGGCTTGCTTGATCTGCCATTCGTTCTGATTTTCCTGTGCGTCTTGTTCTATTTGAACTCCGTCGTCGCACTTTTGGCGATTTGTGTTGCGTTGATCTTGATCCTGCATGCCCTGATCACGATCCCGATCCAGAAGACACTGGACGCGGACGCCAGTGAAACCTCACAGCACAGCCGTTCACTGATCCATGACGCTATCATACATCAAAACGCCATCGTGGGACTTGGCCTAGCACATGTTTGGCAAACCCGCAGCCAACCGTTGATTGAGGCGGCCGAAGCGGCCAGCAAGCGAGCCAAACAGTTCCAATCAACCCAGCAATCTCTGGTGCAAAGCCTCTTGGGTTTGGCGACTGTTACATCGATCATCATAAGCGCGTACGCCGCCTTGAACGGTTCTATGAGTTTCGGCGCGCTGATCGCGGTGATTGCACTGGTCTCAAAAGTGATGGCGCCGATTGCCGCGCTTCATGGCAACGCTATGCAGTTGGCCACGTTCCGCTCCAGCCTAACCCAGGCCGATCGCGTGCTGTCTCTGCAGGAAGAGGTCGAGGTTGGCGTCGCGCGGTCCTATAGCCGCAGGATCGCTGGGGCCATTTCGTTCAAAGGTGTCACGCACAGGCCTGATCCGCTGAACGAACCTCTCTTGTCGCAGGTCAACCTGTCAATATCCCCACGAGAAACCGTTGTCGTGTTTGCGAGTGACGTCTCAAGCCGCACGGCATTGCTGAATTTGGTTGATGCGCTTGCATCGCCGCTGGCCGGTACAATCGAGCTTGACGGCGTCAACATCCGTCAAATCCCCTGCGATGAGTTGCGCCGGCCGATCAGCTACAGCACGTTCGACCTAGGATTGTTCTACGGAACGATACGGCAGAATTTCAAACTCGCTGAGCCTGATCTCACAGATGCCGACATCAAAGCGTCGCTGCAACAACTGGGACTACTGGGTGCCGTGATGGCCCTGGATGAAGGGTTGGACACGAGGCTGAATGACGAAACGCTCGCAAAGTTGCCAGCTGACCTAAAGCGCGGCATCTCTTTGGCGCGTTCGTTGGCCCGCCCCTCATCCATTGTTCTTCTCTCAGAGCCGACACATGATTTGGGCGCGAGGACACGGGCAAAGCTCAAAGAGTGGATCGCATCTCAACGCGGTCAGCGTACGATCGTTATCGCCACCGCGGATCGCTCCTTGCTCTCTTATGGGGATCGTTTTGTGTTTCTCGACGCGGGCAAGATTGTTGTGAACGACCAAGGCGAAGCCGGGTTGAAGAAAGTAAATGCAGCATTGGAGAATGCGGGGCGCTGATATGTTGACATCTCTTAGATCTTTTTCCGGCAAAGGCCCGATCCAAAAAGCGGCTGACAAATATCACAAAGCGCAACCTCGTGTCGCGGCGTTTCTTGTTTTCTCGCTCGCAGCCATGGTGTCCGCACTGCTTGTTTTGGCTGCGCACACGCAAGTCCCGCAAATCACCCGCGCCCCTGGGGCAGTCATTCCATCTGGCAGCTACGGCAAGATTGAAAGCGTTGATGGCGGCATAGTTGAGGCCATTCACGTGCGCGACGGTGCAACGGTCAAAATAGGTGATGTGCTCATTGAACTGCGCAATCCACAACTCATCCAGGAGGCGGGCGAGCTTGACGACAACCTGAAAGCCGCCAAAGCCCGTCACGCCAATGTGGCCGCGATCCTGGAGACGGTGGATGCCGATGATGTGGGCCGCGATAAAGTTTTGGAAGATTTACGCAAATCCGGGCTCGCCCAGGCGGCAACACGGCTTCAACTCTTTTACGGGGGGCAGGACATACTTCGCCTATCTGTAGAACAAAAGCGTCGTTCGGTGGACATGCTCCAAAGCGCAGTTTCCCTGGCGCGTCTAAGGTCCCAGCGTCAGCTGCAGATCGTCGACAACAAGAAAACTCTTTCAGACAGCGGGCTGGTCACGATCAACGAATATCATAACGCCGTTTCACGTTCGGACGATGCCAATGCCCGGCTTGCTGATGCCGAAATCCGGCTGGTTCAAGCCGAAGAAAGCCTCGTGCTGACCCGTGCTCAGCTGCAAGAAAACCTGCTGACCCTGGTCGAGGAATTGGTGCGCGAGGCGTCAGACTTGGAGGCGGAAATCGGACGTCTGAACTCGGCTCAGAGGATCGTCACGGAACGGTTGAGCCGTCAGAATATTGTGACTGGTCGTGCGGGGATCATTCAATACACCACGTTTCCGTCCATCGGGGAGTTCATTGAACCGGGGCAAGCAATTTTTGACGTTTTACCTGTGCATCAAAACTTGGTCATCGAAGCAAGGGTTCCAAACTCAGATCATGGGCATATTGAAATTGGGCAACCGGTTTCAATCACTTTCGACAATTTTGACGTTCGTCGATACGGAAAAGCCAAAGGCGTTTTAAAATCCTTATCTCCGGTCCCGCTACAAGACGAAATGACCGGTGAAGTGTACTTTAGAGCCTTTGTCGAACTCGATACCGCAGTTCTTGGAAACAAGTCTTTCCAGACCCCGATCCAAGCAGGCTTCACCAATGTCACTGAAATGATCACCGGAGAGACGGCTCTTTTGTCATATTTGCTGCGACCAGTTGAACGTACGATCAAGACCGCTTTTTCAGAACGTGAGTGAGTGTTTTTTGGGACGTGCCAGCCCTTGAGAACGGGCGTTTATGAATGTGTCACCAGCCAGCCCGAATGGCATTCGGTGAACCCTCCAGTCAAGCGAGTCCGGCGGCATCTGAGAGCTGCTGACGCAGTCATTGCGCGCCTCCCGGACAGTCTAAAAACCGCAACAAAACCTGGCGACCCTTCCCGCCATAACCGGCGAAGCTCAAACCAAGCTTTTCCGTAGCACAATGAAGCTCAAGTCGGATTGGTAGGCCCGGAGGGACTCGAACCCCCAACCAAAGCGTTATGAGCGCTCTGCTCTAACCAATTGAGCTACAGGCCCGACTTATATGCGGCATAGGCGGACGGGTGAGGGGCGTCAAGCGGTGCTGTCGGCAAAGAGGACGGCAACACTGGTCAAACTCCAGATCTCAAACCAAAGCGCAAGCGCGGCCATCACGGCAAAGAGTGCCGCGAAACGCAGCCACCGGATGCGGCTGCCCCGTTGCAATTGGCGCGCCACGCGAAGGGATTTCGCGGCTTAATCTGTCTCGGGTACGCTGTCGTCCCAGTGGCGCATTTCCTCTACAGCAATCTTTGTTGGGTCTGGGCTGTCAAAGAGCCAGAGCGAGAGCGCCCAGGCAGCATGAACCAGCGTGGGCAAGAGTGTGGTGAAACACATCACCCAAAGGGCGATCCCTGCGCTGCGGTCCTCTTGCGCCGCGCGCCAGTACGCGGCCCAGTCGAGCGGGGGGTGGCGAACATCGCCCACAGCTCGAGAAGACCCACAAGACCCGCGAGCAGGATCATCAGGCAGCCGATCCCGATGAGCAGATCAATGGCCATGAAGGCGATCAAAGCCCCAGCCCCGTGCCGATGATCCAGATTGACCTGCAACAGCTTGCGTGTCGCGGACACAGACACCCAATCTGCCAAAGCATTGGCGGCGGGCAAGAGGAGGAAGAAAAAAGCAATCGCCGACGCGTCATCCGTGTCGCCGAAAAACACGTCGAGACCGGCAAGGGTAGTAGCGACAAGGGCAACGGAAACGACACCGGTACGGAGACCGGCAAGGGTAGCGGCAACGGCAACGGCACAAAAAAGGGCAAGGGCAACGACAAGGGCAAAGGAAGCGACAACGGTACGGAGACCGGTAATGGCAACGGTACCAGAAAGGGCAAGAGCAAAGGCAACGGAAAGGGAAACGACACCGGCAACGGCAGAGAAAAGCTGTTCGCTTACCCAACAGGGCAGCTTTGACAGAAAACCGGCCCGTTTAGCGAGGATTTCAACTCTCTTTGCAACCTTCAATCCAAAGTCGGGTGCATATCGAAGAGCTGCCCAAAAAATGAGCGCACTTGCCCCCAAACTGACCAAGAAAATACTGGCGCGGGTCAAACGCGCCTTCCATCCTTCAAGGTCTTGTAAAACGGGTATTGCGCCCACATTCGGCTGTCCGGTGGTCACCTAAGCGATCAGTGCTCCCAGCAGCGGATACAGAAACGCCAAGAGCAAACAGGTGAAAAACGTCTGACGGCTCCAGCGGGGCCCGTAGACACGGTGTGACGATGTGAGGAAGCGATCAAGAAAGGCAAAATAGCGCTCTGACCGAACCAGATCATTGCGTTCAATGAGAGCTGTGCGGGCCTCATGAAAACGGATTTCAACCCGCAAATCCTCGCGGACATTTCTCTGATAGCTTGCAAGCCATTGCACCAGGAAACGCCAAAACGCCTGCGATGGATGCCGCTGTCTGCCAGTCCACTGTGGTTGTACCCCGATACGTTGGTCATATCTCACCGTGCCGCTTGCCACTCTGTCAAGCCGCGCTTCGTGTTGCGCTTTAGATGGCCTTGCTCTAGCAGGTGACAAAGCCATGGGGGACGCGATGATAGGCGGAAAAAACGGCATCACCTATGCGGATGCAGGTGTGGATATCGACGCGGGCAATGCGCTGGTGGAGCGGATCAAGCCTGCCGCCAAGCGGACCGCACGACCGGGCGTGATGGCGGGGCTTGGCGGGTTTGGCGCGCTCTTTGATCTCAAGGGGGCGGGCTATGTGGATCCGATCCTCGTAGCGGCCACGGATGGGGTTGGCACCAAGCTGCGGATTGCAATTGACACCGGTCTGGTGGACGGCGTCGGCATCGATCTGGTGGCGATGTGCGTCAATGATCTGGTCTGTCAGGGCGCGGAGCCGCTGTTCTTCCTGGACTATTTCGCGACTGGAAAGCTGGAGACAGAGCAGGCGGCAAAGATTATCGAGGGAATCGCCGAGGGCTGCGCGCGGTCGGGCACGGCGCTGATTGGGGGTGAGACCGCCGAAATGCCGGGCATGTACGAGGCGGGAGATTTTGATCTGGCGGGCTTTGCCGTTGGTGCTATGGAGCGTGGCGCGGATCTGCCCCGGGACGTGGTTGAGGGAGATATGCTGCTGGGCTTGATGAGCGACGGGGTGCATTCAAACGGCTACTCGCTGGTGCGCAAACTCGTCCAGGTGTCTGGTCTGGGCTGGGGCGATGCCTGCCCCTGGGCCGATGCATCCCTGGGCGACGCGTTGCTGGCGCCGACGCGGCTTTATGTGACACAAGCGCTTGCGGCGGTGCGGTCAGGCGGCGTGCATGCGCTCGCTCATATCACTGGGGGCGGGATCACGGAGAACGTGCCGCGTGTCCTGCCGGAGGGGTTGGCGGCGCAGGTGACGCTTGATGCATGGGAGCTGCCGGGTGTGTTTGCCTGGTTGGCCAAAACCGGCGGGATGGATCAAACTGAGATGCTCAAGACGTTCAACTGCGGCATTGGTATGATGCTCGCCGTCGATGCGGAGCGCGCTGCGGATCTGACGACGCTTTTGACACAAGCCGGAGAGCGCGTGGTGCGCATTGGACACGTGGTGGCCGGTGAGGGCGTGACCTACAAAGGTGCGCTTTTGTGACCACGCGAGTGGCTATTCTCATTTCGGGTGGTGGATCCAATATGGTGGCGCTGGTCGACAGTATGACGGGCGATCATCCCGCCCGGCCGTGTCTGGTGTTTTCCAATAATGCAGATGCCGGTGGGCTGACGAAGGCAGCAGAGCGAGGGGTTCCCACCGCCGTTGTGGATCACCGGCCGTTTGGCAAGGATCGCGCAGCATTTGAAGCGGAGCTGCAGATCAAGCTGGAAGAGGCCCGTACGGAGCTCATTTGCCAGGCGGGGTTCATGCGCATTTTCACCGCGCCTTTTGTCGAGCGTTGGAAGGGGCGCATGTTGAATATCCACCCCTCGCTTTTGCCAAAATACACCGGGCTCAACACTCATGCGCGCGCGCTGGAGGCCGGCGATCTCGAGGCTGGATGTACGGTGCATGAGGTTATCCCGGAGCTGGATGCCGGCCCGATCCTGGGACAAGCGCGCGTTCCGGTCTTGCCAGGGGATACGCCTGAGATGCTGGCCGCGCGGGTTTTGGTCGAAGAGCACAAACTGTACCCGCTCGTGCTGCGTTCGTTTGTGGAAGAGCGGTTTTCGTCACAGGGTGCGCGAAATCTTTGAAAGATTTCGGTCCGAATTCTTTCAAAGAATTCGGTTGCCCGTGGAAAATAACGGCGCCATCCCACTGAAGTGCTTTTTTTTGTTGGCAAAATCACAGACCACAGACGGATTTCCGTTTCAATTTGCCCACGCATGACCTATCACTGGTGCACCCTGAAGGGCGTATGGTGCGTTTTTCAGAGCGCGAACGACCCTGATGATTACAATCACCAAGACCGACGATCTGGCCGCGTTTTGCGCGCGAGCTGCGGCGTGCGACTATGTCACTGTCGATACAGAGTTTTTGCGCGAACGCAGCTATTACTCAAAATTGTGCCTTGTACAGTTGGCGTTGCCAACGCGTGAAAAAGAAGATGCTGTCCTTGTCGATCCGATCGCGGATCATCTGTCGCTGGAACCGCTCTATGAGCTCTTCCGTGATGAAGCGGTGGTCAAGGTGTTCCACGCGGCCCGTCAGGACCTTGAGATTTTCCATGTCGATGCAGGGCTGATCCCCAAGCCGATGTTTGATACCCAGGTGGCCGCCATGGTCTGCGGGTTTGGTGAGCAGGTCGGCTATGAAACCCTTGTGCGCAAAATCGCGCGGCAAAACTTGGATAAAACCTCACGCTTCACCGATTGGTCCCGCCGCCCGCTGACGGATGCGCAAAAGACCTATGCGATCGCGGATGTGACGCATCTGCGCGATATCTATGAGTTTCTGAAAGACAAGCTGTCCCAGTCCGGTCGCGAGCGGTGGGTGGCCGAAGAGCTGGAGATCCTGAACGACCCAGAGACCTATACGATCCGACCAGAAGATGCTTGGCAAAGAGTGAAAACACGCAATCCCTCGGGCCGCTTTTTGGCGATTGTGCGGGAATTGGCTGAGTTTCGCGAAAACTATGCCCAAAGCCACAACATTCCCCGCAACAGAGTGTTCAAGGATGACGCTCTGGTCGAGTTGGCATCGACCAAACCCACCTCGATGAAAGATCTGGGCCGGTCGCGGCTCTTGTTGCGAGAGGCCCGCAAGGGGGACATTGCAGATGGGATCATGGCGTCGGTTCGGGCCGGGTTACATGTGTCACAAGACAGTCTGCCAAAGCCTGACCGATCCCGGGAGAAATTACAGGTGAACCCCGCTCTTGCGGATCTTTTGCGCGTGCTCCTCAAGGCGAAATCAGAAGAGTTTGGCGTTGCCGCCAAGCTGATTGCCAATGCAGCCGAGCTTGATGCGATTGCCGCCGGGCAGCGGGATTTGTCGTCGCTCAGGGGGTGGCGCAAGGATGTGTTCGGGTCTGATGCTCTGCGTTTGTGCGACGGTCAAATTGGCCTTGCAGCCCAGGGCGCGCATATCGTTGCGGTGAAGCTCTAACACCGTCGGCAGCATGCGTCGAAAATGCGTGTGTCGCTGAGTTTGCCGCAGGCATTCGGAGCGTCGAGGGTGGACAGTTGTAACCTCCATCCAATGGGATCTACGTAGATCTAATAAGGTATGAAACGCAGCGCAAAAATCATGCGGCGTCAGCGCCGGCTTGTGCGCGTGTTGCGCCTCGCCACAACCTGCACTGTGCGGACCAGCTCCAACTCTTGCACGCTGATCGGTGCTGCGGCCTGAATTCTGCGCGTGCGTTCGGGGCCTTGCGCCGTTTGGATCGGCTGGAGGGCGCGGAGCTCATAGGTGAGGACACCGTCGACGATGGCGCCATTATTGAGCGCCACAAGCCTCACATCATAAGCGCCTTGCCGCGTGGTCACACCCGAGACAGTGACGATCGCCCCGGTTGTCGTTTTCTGGATTTCAAGCGAGGTCACCTGATCGACCATCGTTCCCAGATAGGGTTCTTCGTCATCCGCTGCCAAAAGGCTGGCCCTGTCAGCGACGCTGGTGCTGCGGTTCGTCACATTCTTTATCTGGCTTTGTTTGCGTTCGCCGATAAGCGGGTTTACTTCCACCACCTCGCCGTCCGCTGCCACGACCGTCCCGGTTTCGTTGGTGGAACTTGTGCTCGATCCGAACCAGTTGATCGGGTTGAACCGCGACTCGCGCACGGTACCACAAGACATCAGGACAAGGCTCGTCACCAGCAAGATCAAAAGGTTATGGCGCATTGGGGTCCCCTTCCATCCACGGGTGAGGTCTACCGCATGCGGGCCATCTTGAAAAGTGTCGGCTGGAGCATGAGGGTCTGGACGTCTGCGCCTCGCCCGCTTACCTCTGGGCGTGAAGAGCAAGGAATGGGTTTCCGTGGCACAGCCTGCATTTGAAGAGATCGTCGAAGACTTTGAATTCCTGGAGGATTGGGAAGATCGCTATCGCTATGTGATCGACCGGGGCAAGTCCATGGATGCGCTTGATGACGCGCTTAAGGTACCGGCAACCAAAGTGGATGGCTGCGCCAGTCAGGTTTGGCTGCACCCCCGCGTTGAGGCGGGGACGTTTTCTTTTGAAGGCGACAGTGACGCGATGATCGTGCGGGGGCTGATCGCGGTTTTGAAGGCGCTTTACAACGATGTGCCTGTGGTCGAGGTGCCCAAAGTTGATGCGCCCGGTGAATTGGCGCGGCTGGGATTGAACGATCACCTTTCGGCACAACGCTCCAACGGGTTGCGGGCGATGATTGAGCGGATCCGCCACGTGGCAGAGGACGCGCTCTGATGCCATGCCCAAAGGCTGCGTTACGAGATGATCACCAAGCTGTGTATCGCGCAATGCCTTGGTTGGCTTACGTTTACCGAGAACCGAACCTGGAGGCTTTCCGAATGATGCGTTTGATCCCTGTCGTCTGTCTTGCCCTTTTGGCGATACCGGCCATTGCGCAAGACAGCGAAAGCCCGGACGTAGACATTCCGCAGGCCGAAGAGCCGCAAATTGAGGGACCGCAGAACGAAGGGCCGATGACCTACGAAAAGCTGGGCCGCATCATCTTTGCGCTGGACCCTGGCGCGCAGCCACAAGGGCCCGGATTCGTTCTGACAATTGCCGATGTAACTGTCTTGGTCGTGGTCGATCCCAATGCAGACCGGATGCGGGCTATGGTGCCCGTGGCGGATGTCGCCGATCTCACCGAAAAAGAGCTTGTTCGCATGATGCAGGCCAATTTTGATACCGCGCTCGATGCTCGCTATGCGATTGCCAACAACACACTTTGGTCGACCTACATCCACCCTTTGTCGCCTTTAGAGAAGGATCAGTTCATTTCCGGTCTGGGTCAGGTGGTCAATGCCGCCAAAACCTATGGCACGCTTTATTCAGGCGGGTTGATGCAATTCAACGGCGGCGACAGCCCGGGGCTGCAGCGCGAATTGATTGATGAGCTGTTGAAGAAGGGCGAAGAAATCTGACCCGGTCCCTATCGCCCCTTTTGTCCTGATTTGGATCAGCGACCCAAACGCTCTTTGACGTCGTCGGCAAAATCTTCGTAGCGGCGCAGCGATTTCACGTCGACCTGCACATGGTTTCCAATTTTGCGCATGATTGGCAGATCAAAGAGGATCTGATCGAGCATGTCGGGGCCTTCGACATCGACCACAGCCACGACCTTGCGTTCGCCCACGACTTTCCAAAGATCCACGACGACACCGGCCTCTTTGGCGCCAAGCGCGGCACCGGCCTCCTCAGCCCAAATCGAAAACAGGCCCTGCTGGCCCATGCCTTCGCTGTATTCGACGGTGAAGTTTAAAAGATAAAGCATGTATTCCTCCCAAAGCTATGGTGAGCAGACTAGCCAGTTTTCCCATGCATTTCGATGCTCAGTCGCATGGACGCTTGTTTACTATTAAAGCGAGCGGCTCGATTTGGGGGTGAGATTGCGGTTTGGTGGCGCCTGAAATGTCGTATCCATCGTGCATTCGAGGCGGTCGAACCGTCCGTCTGCAAGGTCTTCGGGTTTGATCCAGATCTGCAAAACTGCGTCTGGACCAATCTCAAGAGGCAATCCAAAGCTGTCGCCGAACTGAAACAACAGAATGTCATTTGCATGATCGCGCACCGATGATTCGATCTCAAAGCCTAGGCCAAACATTTGAAGCGGCATTGTTCCAGGCGACAAACGCGGGCCGGCCGGTTGGCTTTGAAGTGTCACGATTCGCCTGTCCCAACGTTCGTCCTGATCCAACCTTTTGAAGTCTTGCTGTTCTCTGGCAACAGCCCGCTTGCAGGCGTCCTGAAGTGCCATCTTTGCAAGGGAATGTGTGGTGTCTGCTAGGAGGTCATGCCCTATTGCCGTCATGTCGAGCAAATCGAGCCAAAGGCCCAAAAGGTTTCCATCGGCATCCCTTTTGCTTGCGTGGCGCTCAATTTCCACCAGCATGTCGACAAACCGCTTTAGCATTTGCGCGCTCACCGGTCCTGTCTGGAACTGAGCCAGCGCCATCCAGCGCTTGGCTTGCCGGTCAAAATTCTCCGTCACCGCGATAGGTGTGTCAAAGGCAAAGAACACAGGTTTGGGGCCCTCTCCGAAAGCGTGTTCCTGCACTTTCTTCTTTGAGGTTGCCACGTTCCAAATCGCTGTTGAGTTCAGAATGCCTTGTGCGCCTTCGTCATGCGTTGATCTGAGGCGCTCAAGTATCTTGTCATGGCATCGGTCATAAAAATCTTTAGACCAGTCAAAGATGAACTCCCACGTCAGATGCCGCGCCTGGAGTTCAAGCAGGTGCTCGCGAAGTGCTTTGGGGATCCTGTTCACAAGATCGGCGGAATCCTGGGTCTCATTCGGAAATGGCGGAAAGGGCCGCGCAGTGCTCAGCGCTTGCGCGAGGCCGTCTTCATGATGGCAATTTGCCTGTTTCCAAGGCCCTGTATTGGTTCCGGCCTCTTCGATCATGTTGAGGGCAAGCCGATTGACTGCGTGGTCCGACGGAAATGGCAAAACCTCGGCGCGCTGCCTGACCAGCAAGCGGCCGTTATCGGTCGTGCCGTCTGCATGGACGAGATTTGACTGCATTGTGCCAATGTCTGCCAAATCGGATGGCAGCTCGCATTCCATCAGGGTCGAGGGATGTTCGGGGGTGAAAACGACTGCTACCGCTGATGCAGCGTAGAGGAGGTCGAGATGCAATGGCAGGAAAAGGGACAACGTGCCCTTCTTCGGAAAATCCGGGGTCGGGTAACCCGACGCGCTGCGTGGAAGGCGTCCGAGGTTCGCCTCGGCGACGAAATGCAAAGCTTGTCCGTTCTTGTCCCGCGGCCACCGTGTGCCTGGCCCGAGGCGTGGCTTGCCGCCAAAACGGATGGGTTCATCGCCGCGCCACATGCAGCGTGGAAGGGGCCGCACCAAAAGTCCTGCGGTTCCTGGCCGTTGCATTCCATCGTGCATTGCGAAATCTCCGGATCAAATACGACTTCGGAATAAATGATTGATCTGTCTAAAATTAGGCGGATGAAGATGTTGGTGTGGGGGCGGGCCTTACAATCGCCCGATTTCCAAATGAGACGGGACCGGCGCTAGGCGGGGAACGTTACTCTGGTCCGTCCACAGCCCTGCGCAACCCCTTGCTATCAAGCCCGGGCTGTCTTATACGCCCCAAAGTCGACGCGGCAGGTTAGACCGCGAGGAAAGAGCAGGGGCCGGGAAATACCGCGGCCCTTTGTTTTTTGCTCGCTGTTATCTGTGCCAGACCAATCGAAACTTGAAAGACCGGTGGATCCAACCGCCCGGCCTGAAAAACCTGAACTTTAAGGATAGAAACGCCACATGGCTCAAAACGCATCTATGGAGGAATTCGAAGCCCTCCTGAACGAAAGCTTCGAAATGGACACGCCCGATGAAGGGTCTGTTGTCAAAGGCAAAGTCATCGCCGTAGAGGCAGGACAAGCCATCATCGACGTCGGCTACAAAATGGAAGGCCGTGTCGAACTCAAAGAATTCGCAAATCCCGGTGAAGCCCCCGAAATCGCTGTTGGCGATGAGGTTGAGGTGTACCTGCGCTCGGCGGAAAATGCTAAAGGCGAGGCTGTCATCAGCCGCGAAATGGCGCGCCGCGAGGAAGCCTGGGATCGTCTGGAAAAAGCCTATGCTGACGACGCACGCGTCGAGGGTGCGATCTTCAACCGCGTCAAGGGTGGCTTCACGGTCGACCTCGGCGGTGCCGTGGCGTTCTTGCCCGGCTCTCAGGTTGACGTGCGCCCGGTGCGCGACGCGGGCCCTCTGATGGGTCTCAAGCAGCCGTTCCAGATCCTGAAGATGGACCGTCGCCGGGGCAACATCGTTGTGTCGCGCCGCGCGATCCTCGAGGAAAGCCGTGCCGAACAGCGCGCCGATGTTATCGGCAAGCTGGCCGATGGCGACAGCGT
>ERZ1740059.876-NODE-876-length-15347-cov-5.838739_pt1 | contig 15347 bp, 8 predicted proteins | sample MGYA00581744_ERZ1740059 | MGnify/ENA primary metagenome ERZ1740059 (study PRJEB43018, sample SAMN04849738) | marine metagenome | isolation source: floating plastic debris | place: Pacific Ocean | collected 2008-08-28 | study: EMG produced TPA metagenomics assembly... | reverse complement strand
CCCGCGCGCCCGGGCGGCCCGGCCCCCCCCCCCCCCCCCCCCCCCCCCCCCTCCCCCCCCCGCCCCGCGCCCCCCCCCCCCGCCCCCGCCCCCCTCCCCCCCCCCCCTCCCCTCCGCGCCGGGGGGTGTGTCCGGGGGGGCCCCCCCCTGGTCGCCCCCTTCCCCGGGCGCCTGGCGGCCCCCGCGGCTCCCGCGCCGCTCTCGACGACTCTGGCGGCGCCTCGACCAGCGCCCGTGCCCCAGGACCTGCCCGACGAGAGCCCCGCGCCCGCGGAGGACCGCGCGCCGGCGGCCGTGACCACGGCGCCCGTCCGGGACCTCGCCGCGGAGCACCCCGATGCGCCGCCTGCGCTCGACCCGAACTTCCGCATCCAGCTGCCAGGCTTCGAGGGGCCCCTCGACCTCCTGCTCTATCTCATCAGGAAGCACGAGCTCGACATCGAGGACCTTCCGGTCGCCTTCATCACGGAGAAGTACGTCGAGTACTTGAAGCTCTTCGAGACGCTCAATCTCGACGTCGCCTCGGAGTACCTCGTGATGGCGGCGACCCTCGCTCACATCAAGAGCAAGACGCTGCTTCCGGTGGCGCCCCTCGACGACGAGGAGGACGACGAGGAGGAGCTCGATCCGCGGGCGGAGCTCATTCGAAGGCTCCTCGAGTACCAAAAGTACAAGCAGGTGGCCGAGCGCCTCGGCGCCCGGGGCATCGCCGGACGCGACGTCTTCTTCCGCGGCACGCCGCCGCCCAAGGCCGAGGGGCCGGCGCCGCTGGCCGAGACGAGCGTCTTCAAGCTCATCGACGCCTTCCAGACCATCGTGGCGAAGAAGCAGGGTGAGCTCGCCTTCGCCATCGACGCGGAGCGCATCACCATCCAGGAGCGCATGGGGCAGATCTCGGATCGGCTGCGCCGCGGCGGCCGCCAGCCCTTCGAGGCGCTCTTCGACGGCTATGCCACGACCTACGATCTGGTCGTCACCTTCCTGGCGCTCCTCGAAATGGCGAAGATGCGCATCATGCGGCTCACGCAGGACGGAAGCGGCGACATGGTCTTCGTCGAGATTCGCGTGCTGGAGGATGCGCCGGCCGCCGGCGAGGAGCCGTCGTGAGCGCGGGAACGCCGCCTCCGAGCTCGGACACCGAGTCGGCCACCGCGCCGAGCGCTTCAGCGGGCACCGGTCCGGGAGCGGCGGGGCCGGGGCTCGAGAAGGCCGTGGCCCAGACCATCGAGGATCCTGCGCGACTGGAAAGCGTGCTCGAGTCCTTGGTTTTCGTCGCCGACAAGCCCATCACCGAGCGCCAGCTCGCCAAGCTCACGGGTCGTCCCGTGCCGGAGGTGCGCGACGCCCTGACCCGGCTGGAGGCGCGCTACGTCGGCCGCGGCGTCGAGCTCCAGGCCGTGGCCGGCGGGTACCAGTTCCGCTCGGCGGCCGCCAACGCCGCCTTCGTGCGCGAGCTCGTCGCGCGGCGCCCCGTGCGCCTCACCCGCGCGCAGCTCGAGACGCTCTCCATCGTGTCCTACCGGCAGCCCGTCACGCGCCCCGAGGTGGACGAGATTCGCGGCGTCGACAGCGGCTCCGCGCTCAAGGTGCTGAGCGAGCGAGGCCTGCTCCGCGTGCTCGGCCGCAAGGACGAGCCGGGCCGCCCGCTGCTCTACGGCACCTCCAAGCTCTTCCTCGAGTTCTTCGGGCTGAAGTCCCTCGGGGACCTTCCGACGCTGAAGGAGTTCACGGAGCTCAGCGAGGAGAGCCGGGGGATCTTCGAGCGCCGCATGGGCGAGCCCCTCGACCTCGCCGCCGTCGAAGCGCAGGCTCAGGCCGCCGAGGCGGCGGCGCAGGAGGAGCTCCTGCTGGACGACGACGACGCGGACGACGAGAAAGACGACGCGCCGCCCGACGCGGCGGGGAGCGACGACCGGGACGCCGACGAGGACGACGACTGAGATGCGTTTTCAGGACCTCATCCTGCGCCTCGAGCGCTTCTGGGCCGAACGGGGCTGCCTCGTGGGCCAGCCCTACAACTCCGAGGTCGGCGCGGGCACCTTCAACCCGCACACCTTTCTTCGCGCCATCGGGCCGGAGCCCTGGAACGTGGCCTACGTGGAGCCCTCGCGGCGGCCGACGGACGGGCGCTACGGCGACAACCCCAACCGGCTCCAGCAGTTCCACCAGTACCAGGTCATCCTCAAGCCGAGCCCCATCGACATCCAGGAGCTCTATCTGGACTCGCTGCGCGCCCTCGGCACGGACCCGCTCCAGCACGACGTGCGCTTCGTCGAGGACGACTGGGAGTCGCCTACGCTCGGAGCCTGGGGGCTCGGCTGGCAGGTCTGGCTCGATGGCCTCGAAATCAGCCAGTTCACCTACTTCCAGCAGTGCGGCGGCATCGACTGCAAGCCGATCAGCGGCGAGCTCACCTATGGTCTCGAGCGCATCTGCATGTATCTGCAGGACGTCGACCACGTGATGGACCTCGAGTACGCCGAGGGCATTCGCTACGGCGACGTCTTCCAGCGCGCCGAACGCGAGTGGTCGACCTACAACTTCGAGTCGGCCTCCGTGGATCTGCAGCGCGACCTCTTCGACCGCTACGAAACCGAGGCGCTGCGCCTCGTCGGCGCCGCCGCGAAGAAGGGGAAGGGCGGCAAGCTCACCTGGGACGTCGAGGACCCCACGAAGCGCCTCGTGCTCCCGGCCTACGACTGCGTCATCAAGTGCAGCCACTATTTCAACGTGCTCGACGCCCGCGGCGCCATCAGCGTCACCGAGCGGCAGCGCTACATCGGCCGCGTGCGCCACATCGCCCGCGCCGTGGCCGAGGGGTGGTACGCGCAGCGCGAGGCCCTCGGATTTCCGCTCCTGCGAAACGGGGAGGGGACGCATGGCTGAGCTCCTCGTCGAGGTGGGCGTGGAGGAGCTGCCCTCGTCCTTCGTGGCGTCGGGGCGCGAGAGCCTCGAGGCGGCGGCCCGCGCCATGCTCGCCGCGCAGCGCCTCTCCCACGACGGCCTCGAGGTGCTCGGCACCCCGCGGCGCCTGGCGCTTCGCGTCCGCGGGCTTCCGTCGGCCCAGGCCGACCGGCGCGAGACCGTGACGGGACCGCCCTGGACCGCGGCGTTCCGCGACGGCGAGCCCACGAAGGCCGCCGTGGGCTTCGCGCGAAAGAACGGGGTCCCGGTCACGGACCTGGCGAAGGTCGAGACCGACAAGGGCCCCTATGTGGCGGCCGAGGTGCACGAGGTGGGACGGCCCACGGCCGAGGTCCTCGCCGCGGAGCTTCCCGCGGCCCTCGGGCGCATCGCCTTCCGCAAGGCCATGCGCTGGGGCGAGGGCGAGCACGCCTTCGGGCGGCCGGTCCAGTGGCTCGTGGTGCTCCTCGACGAGGAGGTGGTTCCCGTCTCCTTCGCCGGCCTCGACGCGGGGCGGCTCACTCGGGGCCACCGCTTCCTCGCGCCGAGCACCTTCGTGCTCGCCTCGGCCGCGGAGTACGAGGACCGGCTGCGCGACGCGCGGGTCGTGGCGGACGTCGCGGCGCGGACGGCGCTGATGAACGAGCGCCTCGGCGTGGCGGCGAGCGCCCTCGGGGGCACGCTCGTGGACGACGCGCACCTGGAGGCCGAGTGCGCGTCGATGGTGGAGGAGCCCTTCGTGGTCCCCGGGACCTTCGACGAAGCCTTCCTCGCCCTGCCGGACGCGCTCGTGATCAGCGTCATGCGCGATCACCAGTTCTACTTCGCGCTTCGGGACGGCGAGGGCCGCCTCATGAACCGGTACCTCAACGTGGTGAACACGGCCGAAGCGCCCGCCCTGATCGCGAAGGGCAACGACCGGGTGCTTCGCGCGCGTCTCGCCGACGCCCAGTTCTTCGTGACCGAGGACCAGAAGCAGCCCCTCGAGGCGAGGCTCCCGAAGCTCGACACCGTCACCTTCCATTCGAAGCTCGGAAGCGTGGGGCAGAAGGTCGGGCGCGTCGCACGCATCGCCGAGCGACTGGCCGCCGACGTCGGTGTCGACGCCGACCTCGCCGGTCGCGCGGCGCGCCTCGCCAAGGCCGACCTCGAGACGCTCATCGTCTTCGAGTTCCCCGATCTCCAGGGGCTCATGGGCCGCCACTACGCGCTCCGCGAGGGGCTCCCCGAGGAGCTCGCGGACGCCATCCGGGACCACTACCGACCCGCCGGCGGCGAGGACGACCCGCCGGACGCGCCGCTGGCCGCCGTCGTGGGCCTGGCCGCCCGCGCCGACACGCTCGTCGGCTGCTTCGGCGTGGGCCTCGAGCCGAAGGGCTCGAACGATCCCTTCGCGCTCCGGCGCGCCGCCCTCGGCATCGTACGCACGCTCCTCGAAGGACCCGTCGACGTCGGGCTCACGCGGCTCGTCGACCTCGCCGCGGCCGAGCTCACGGACGCCGGGCACTTCGACGACGCGGCCCTCGAAGGCCAGCGCCGGGTGCTCGAGTTCGTGCGCGCCCGGCTCCGCGCCCTCTTCCGCGAGGCGCATCGCGGGGACCTCGTCGACGCGGCGCTCGCGGCCTGGTGGGAGGAGGGCAGCGGCGACCTCGACGGTGGCCTGAGCCCGCGAGACCTGCGCGCGCGCCTCGTGGCCCTCGAGGCGTTCCGCGAGCGGCCCGAGTTCGACGACCTCGCCACGGCCTTCAAGCGCGCCTTCAATATCGCGAAGGACGCCGCGCGGGGCGCCGTGGACCCGCACCTCCTCGAGGCGGGCGCCGAGGCGGACCTGGCCGAGGCCTTCACGGCCGCGGGCCCCATCATCCGCGAGGCCCTCGATGCACGGGACTACACCGTCGCCTTCGAGACCGTCGCCACGGGTCTGAAGGCGCCCATCGACCGCTTCTTCGACGAGGTCTTCGTCATGGTCGATGACCCCAGGCTGCGGACGAACCGCTTGCGCCTCCTGGCCGCGATCGCCGACACGGTGAACGCGGCTGCTCACCTCCACCTACTGGCCCCCGCCTGACGGGGTCGCTTCTCGAGGGTCGTCACCGCGCCCGGTGCGCCCCAACCCAGCCCCGACGAACCGTCGCCCCAGCGAGGAACCGCCCTTGAGCCACGCCAACGTCCACCTCTTCGACGCCGACCTCGGCGACACCAACCTCAAGCACCTCCTCGGCGGCAAGGGCGCCGGGCTGACCACCATGACGCGCCTCGGCATCCCCGTGCCGCCGGGCTTCACCATCACGACGGAGGTGTGCGTCGACTTCCTCGCCAACGGCGGGAGCTACCCGGACGGCCTCGAGGCGGAGGTCGCCGCGTCGCTCGCGAGCGTGGAGGGCCAGGTGGGCCGGCGCCTCGGGGACGCGAGCGCGCCGCTCATGGTCAGCGTTCGCTCCGGGGCGCGGGTGTCCATGCCGGGGATGATGGACACCATCCTCAACCTCGGCCTCAACGACGAGACCGTGAAGGGCCTGGCGCAGCAGAGCGGGGACCCGCGCTTCGCCTACGACGCCTACCGGCGTCTCCTGCAGATGTACGGCGACGTGGTGATGGGGGTCGACCACGCCCGCTACGAGGAGGTGCTGGGGCAGCTCAAGAAGGAGCAGGGCGACGCCCGCATGCTCGACAAGGACCTCTCCCCGGAGGCCCTCCAGGAGCTCGTGAAGCGCTACCAGGCGATGATCGAGAGCGAGGCCGGCAAGCCCTTCCCGCAGGACGTGCAGGAGCAGCTCTGGGGCGCCATCGGGGCGGTCTTCCGCAGCTGGGACAACGAGCGCGCGATCCGCTACCGCAAGATGCAGGGCATCGCCCACCGCTGGGGCACGGCGTGCACCGTGCAGGCCATGGTCTTCGGCAACATGGGGGAGACCAGCGGCTCCGGCGTCGCCTTCACGCGGAACCCGTCGACGGGCGAGAAGATCCTCTACGGCGAGTACCTCGCCAACGCGCAGGGCGAGGACGTCGTCGCGGGCATCCGCACCCCCGTCGCGCTCACCGCGGCGGCCGCGGCCCCGGGCCACGAGGACCGCACCCTCGAGCGCCGCCAGCCGGACGTCTTCGCCGAGATCGTGGGTCATTGTGCCGCCCTCGAGGCGCACTTCGGCGACATGCAGGACGTCGAGTTCACGGTGGAGCAGGGCAAGGCCTACGTGCTCCAGACGCGCACGGGCAAGCGCACCGGCCGCGCCGCCGTTCGCATCGCCGTGGAGCTCGTGGCCGAGGGCGTCGTCACGCCGGAGCAGGCGCTGACGCGCGTCGAGCCGGGCAGCCTCGAGCAGCTCCTCCACGCGCGGCTCCCCACGCCGGACGAGCTCCTCGCGAAGGGCGTGAAGCCCCTCGCCAGCGGCCTCCCCGCCAGCCCGGGAGCGGCCACGGGCGCCATCGTCTTCGACGCGGACGAAGCCGAGGCCCAGGCCAAGGAGGGCAAGACCGTGCTCCTGGTCCGCCGGGAGACGAGCCCCGAGGACATCCACGGCATGAAGGCCGCCGTCGGCGTCGTGACGGCGACCGGCGGCATGACGAGCCACGCGGCGGTCGTCGCGCGGGGGCTCGGCAAGTGCTGCGTCGCGGGCGTGGGCGCCTTCGACGTCGACTACCGGAAGCGACAGCTCCGCGTGGTGGTCGGCGGGGAGACCCGCACCTTCGGCGAGGGCGACGTGCTGAGCCTCGACGGGAGCCACGGAAAGGTCTACGCGGGAGCCCTCGACGTCGTCGCAGCAGCCACCATCCCGGAGCTCGATCAGCTGATGACGTGGGCCGACGAGAGCCGGCGCCTCAAGGTCCGGGCCAACACGGACACGCCCGCCGGCGCGCGTACCGCCCGGAGCTACGGCGCCGAGGGCATCGGCCTGTGCCGCACCGAGCACATGTTCTTCGCGGACGAGCGCCTCGAGGCCGTGCGCTGCATGGTGCTCGCCGACGGCGAGGAAGGCCGGAACCACTGGCTCGACGTGATCGCGCCGATGCAGCGCGGGGACTTCGAGGCGATCTTCCGCGCCATGGACGGGCTCCCGGCCGCGCTCCGCCTCCTCGACTGGCCGCTCCACGAGTTCCTGCCGAAGACGGCGGACGAGATCGCGAGCGTGGCCCGAGCCCTCGGCGACTCCGCCGACGCCGTGCGCGCGCGCGCCGAGGCGATGCACGAGGTGAACCCGATGCTGGGCCACCGCGCCGTGCGCGTGGGGCTCACCTTCCCGGCGATCTACCGCATGCAGGTCCGGGCCATCCTCGAGGCCGCGCTCGCCGTCGCCGGCGAGGGGGTCACCGTGCACCCGGAGATCATGATCCCCGTGGTGGGCCTCGCGAAGGAGCTCGAGGCCATGCGCGCCATCGCCGAGGCGGAGGCCGAGCGGGTCTTCGCGGACGCCGGGACGCGCATCGCGTATCAGATCGGGACGATGATCGAGCTGCCGCGCGCCTGCCTCGTGGCGCACCAGCTGGCCCAGCACGCCGAGTTCTTCAGCTTCGGCACCAACGATCTCACCCAGACGACCTTCGGCATCAGCCGTGACGACGCCGGGCGCTTTCTCCCGACCTACGTGGACGACCTCGAGCTCTTGAGCGCGGACCCCTTCGCACGCCTCGACGAGGAGGGCGTGGGCGCGCTCATCCGCATCGCCGTCGAGGGGGGGCGCGGCACGCGCGAGGGCCTGAAGCTCGGCGTCTGCGGCGAGCACGGCGGAGACCCCGCGAGCATCGATTTCTGCGAGCGCGCGGGGCTCGACTACGTGTCCTGCTCCCCGCCGCGGCTCCCCATCGCGCGCCTCGCAGCGGCGCAGGCGGCGCTTCGGCGCCGGGACTGAACGGCCCTTTCGGCGCGCGGCCCCCTGGGGCGCTTCTCTTGACGCTCCCGGGACCTCGGGGGAGGCTGTCGCGCGGCGGGGAGGACCCAAGGAAAGGGCTCCCCGAACCGTTCATCCGAGCATGACATGTCGCAAGGGAGCGATTCGATGAGCCAGGCGGAGCTCGAGGCGCTCCCCGGGGACCAAGACGGCCCCGGGGACAAGCTCGTCGGCACCACCATCGACGGCCGCTACGAGGTCGAGAGCGTCCTCGGCGAGGGAGGCATGGGCCTCGTCTACAAGGCGAAGCACATCGTGTTGCAAAAGTCCCTGGCCGTGAAGGTGCTCCGGCCGGACGTCTCCCGGGACGAGGAGATCATCACGCGCTTCCGCCAGGAGGCGCAATCCGCGTCCGCCATCGGCAACCAGCACATCATCGACATCAGCGACTTCGGTACGCTGCCCGACCAGTCCACGTACTTCGTGATGGAGTACCTGGAGGGCACGGACCTCACCGGGGCCATCGAAGCGGGCGTGCTCGAGCCGGTGCGCGTGGTGCATATCGCCAAGCAGCTCTGCCAGGCGCTCGGCGCCGCCCACGAGGCGGGCATCGTCCACCGCGACCTGAAGCCGGACAACATCTACCTCATCCGCCGCGGCGGCGACGCGAACTTCGTGAAGGTGCTCGACTTCGGCATCGCCAAGGTCGGTGGCTCGTCGAGCAAGCTGACACGCGCGGGGCAGGTCTTCGGCACGCCGCACTACATGTCCCCGGAGCAGTGCTCCGGGAGCGGCGTCGACCACCGTACCGACGTCTACGCCCTCGGCATCATCCTCTACGAGATGTGCACGGGCGCGGTCCCCTTCGACGCCGACAATCTGATGGGGATCCTGACCAAGCACCTCTACGAGCAGCCCGTGGCGCCTCGGCAGATGGTGCCGGAGCTTCCCGAGGACCTCGAGGCCGTGATCCTCAAGGCCATGGCGAAGCAAGCGGACCTTCGCTACCAGAACATGGGGGAGCTCTACGAAGACCTCCTCCGGGTGGAGCAGGGCGTCGGCACGCTCGCGCGCGCGCAGCCCACCAATATTGACGCCATCCTCCTCTATCGTGCCGCCAGACCACCAGCCATACGCTCCCGCGAGGAGACGTGAACGCGCCCTCGCGGCTCGCGTCGACGCTGGACCCGCGCGGCGGGGAGGCGCTCCCGAGCAAGAGCCGCATGCCGCTCGTGGGCGGTCTCGTTTCGCTCGCCGTGTGCGGTGGAGGCGCCGCCGCGGCGTTCCTCGGCGGAGAGTCGACGCCGGCCGAGGAGCCCCCGGCCGCGGTGGACACTCCGCCCGCGCCGCCGGCTGCCGCCGATCCCCCGCCCGGCGTCGAGCCGCCGGCCGCCGTGCAGCCGCCGGTGGGCGCGGCGCCCGAAGAGGCGGCCCCGGTCATGGTGACCATCGGCTCCGAGCCCCCGGGCGCCGAGGTGTGGCGCGCCGACGAGCTACTGGGCAATACGCCCTTCGACGTGCCGCGCCCGGGCGACGACGGGCGCCTCGACCTGCAGCTCCGCCTGCCCGGCTACCAGAGCCGCGACTTCGCGATCTCCTCGCTCACGGACACGGAGGTCTCCTTCGCCCTCGTCCGCCAGTCGTCGCGGCGTCGCCGCCCGACGCGGCAGCACGCCATGGAGGAGGCGCCGATGATGCAGCAGGCGACCATGCGCCCGCGTCGGCAGAGCGAAGTCCTCGACCCCTGGGCCAACTGCGCGCCCGGCCGCCTCGCACCACGGACTGCGCCCTTCGCGAGCGCGTTGTGGGTGAGGAGCGCCTCGCCGCCCCGCGTCCTTGCTGGGGTGGTCCCCGGCGACTACGTTCCGCCGCCATGCCGACCGACGCCGAACGCTCGCGCGCGAGCCTCCGACGAGCACGCGCCGCGTCGCGCGTGCTCGCGGCGATGCTGAGCGTCGGCCTCCTCACGGGCTGCGAGACCGAGGGCCAGTCGCCACCTTCCGGCCAGCTCTTCTTCCCGACGGCGATGGCCATCGGGCCGACCGGCGACGTGCTCTACGTCGCGAACTCGAACTTCGACCTCCGCTTCAACCGAGGCGCGCTCCACAGCTACGATCTAGCGCGCCTCAACCAGCTCATGGACGACTGTCCGCGCCTGGTCGACGACCCGGCGAATCGCATCACCTCCGCCGGGGAGTGCCAGGTGCTGCCCCTCGAGCTGGAGGACCGTCTCGCGGAGCTTCGTCAGGAGGACGTGCGCTTCGAGGCCGTGCTGACGGACCAGGTGCAGACGGGCTCCTTCGCCGACGGCATCGCCGTCGCGCCGGACGGCCGCCGCCTCTATCTCCCCATGCGCGGCGACGCGAACCTGACCTTCGTCGACACCGACGAGCGCGGGACGCTCTCGTGCGGCGGGGACGCGGGCGCGGCCGTCGAGCGCTGCACCGAGGACTTCGCCCGCGTCGACGAGAGCCTGGCCAACGAGCGCGACGTGGGCCTCCCGAACGACCCCGTCGGCGTGATCGCGGGCCCCTTCGCGGATTTGCTGCCCCCGGGGAGCGCGCCCGTCGAGGGCAACTACGTGCTCTTCGCCCACCGCGGCGGGAGCGCGAGCCTCTTCATCGACGGCGACCAGCCCGACCGGCCTCGCCCGCGGCTCCTGAGCTCCCTCGGGGGGCTCGGTGCGCTGCTCGTCGACGTGACCTACGACGACGCGACGGGGCTGGGGTGGCTCGCGAGCGCGAGCACGCTGGGCGTGGCGCGCTTCGGCATCGGCGTCGAAGTGCTCGAGGGCGGGGAGGGCAGCTTCGCGCAAATCGAGCGCACCCAGCTCTTCCGGACGCGGACGCTCGTCTTCGAGGACCTCGACACCAGCCGAGGCTTCGGCGACGTCCGCGCCTTCGCCCTCGACCCGCGTCCCGACGTACGACGCGCCTACCTGCTGAACCGGACGCCGAACGCCCTGCTGGTGGCCGACCCGGATGCGGAGCTCGATCGCATCCGCGTGCTCCGGCGCATCCCGGTGGGCCTCGGTCCCTCGAAGCTGACGGTGCGGGAGTTCCCCACGGAGGGGCGGACGCTGGCCTTCGTGTCCTGCTTCGACAGCCAGGACGTCTGGGTCATCGACGTGGACCTGGGGGCGCTCGTGGGCGTCGTCCGTAACCTGGGCGGCCCCTTCGAGATCGCGGTCGACGTACCGCGGCAGCGCGCTTACGTGCTCGACTTCGTCGCTTCGACGGTGCGCTTCGTGGACCTCGCGCCCATGTTCGCGTGCCTCCGGGGCGACCTGATGGCCGGCGCCGAGTGCTCCCCGCAGCTCCTCGGGCTCCTGGGCCGGCCGTCCGCGCGAGACGAGCTGAACTGATGTGGCGCCCCGATGCACGCTCCCTCGCGCTCGGCCTGGCCCTCGCGAGCCTCCTGGGGTGCCGCTCGGACCCCGTGATCGTGGTGCCCGCGACCTTCGAGCGGCCTGGCGCGCTCGCGTTCCTCTGCGTCCGGGAGACCAACGTCTTCGGCGTGGACGAGGACGACGAGACGCAGGTCATCGTGCCCTTCGCGAACTGCCGAGGGTTCCCGGCCCGGACGGATACCTTCGAGGGCCTCGACCCCTCCTTCGACTACGTGGTCGACCTGCTCGTGGCGCAGACGGCGAGCGGCGAGGTCGGCACCGTGGACCTCGATCGCGGCAACGTGCTCGACCTCGATGCACGGGTGCCGGGCTTCACCTTCCGCCGCGTGGGAGAAGGGCCGACGGCCATCGTCGTGCGCGCGCGGCAGGCGGAGGGCGCCGCGCCGAGCGACCCGGTGCCTCGCTCGACGACCTACGTGGCGAGCTTCGCGGCGCGGAGCCTCGCCTGGCTCCCGACCCGTGAGTTCAACCGGCAGCTCGCCACGCCGGGCGACGCCGAGGGCGAGGCGATCCTCGCGGGCGGCCCCGTCGCGATGGCGCTCCTCGAGCGCGACGATGCCGGGAGCGACGATGCGGTGACGGGCTTCCTCGTCGCGGCGATCCCCGAGGCCGGCTCGCTGGAGGTCGTCGCCCTGGGTCCCGACGACGCCCCGATCGCGGACGGCTCCGACGCCGACGGCATTCGTCGCCTGCGCTTCCCGCTCCCGGTGCCGGCCGAGGAAGCGTTCACCCCCGTGCCGCTCCTCAGCGCCGAGGGCGAGCCCCTGGTGACCACCGGCGAGTACCGCCGCGCCTGTCGGGACATGACCGACGGACGGTCCGAGATCCGGAATCCCGACCCGGTCCGCGCCCAGGCGGAGGCGGAGGTGGTGCCCCTCGGGGCCGTGCCCGAGCCGCTCGACCTCGCGGTCATCGACCTCGAGCCCGGAGACTCCGGGGAGCCTGCGCGGCAGCTCTGGGTGGCCGACGGTGTCCTCCCCGTCATTCATCGCTTCGGCGTCTCGGCGGAGGCCGACGCGACGCCGCGGCTCGACGCGCTCGCGCCCATTCCGACGGGTGTGCCGGTGCGCCGCCTGGTCGTGTCACCTGCGCAGCCCCGCACGATTCCCGAGCCGGAAGCGGAGCTGCCGCGGCCCTCGCTCTCCGAGACGTCGCTCTACCGGCCGGAGCAGGTCGCGACCTTCGAGCGCTTCCTCTACGCCATCGACGCGACCGACGGGAGCGTGCTGGTGGTCGACGTGAGCGATCCCGGCAGCTCAACCTTCGGCGCGGTCCTTCCGGTGAGCACGGTGGAGGGCGAGCCGGCGGCGCGCCTCGATCTGCGTGCCGCGGCCGACGCCCTGGCCATCGTGACCAATGACGTTCTGGTGGCCAACGGCGTAGACGGCGACGACGGGTTCACCGGCGACCTCGACGGCGACGGTACGCTCGAGACGCTCCCGCGAGGCACCTTCCTCGACCGGAACGGCGACATCCTCGAGGTGGGCACGGCCGACGCGCCCACGACCCCCTTCGACCTCATCTGGTGTGATTCACGCCTCGACGATCGGCGTCGCACCGGCATCACGGCCGACGCGCCGAGCCCGACGAATCTCCGCGGCGTCTTCCTGGTCGCGGCGCTCGCGAACGGCGAGCTTCAGCTCGTCGACGTCCCCGACCTCGACGCCCCCAGCCGCGGCGGACGCTTCACCGACGACGGGCGCGTCTGTGGCTTCGGCGTCGACGCGAGCGGCGACCGGCTGACCACGCGCGACGGTTTCGCCTACGTCGAGCGACATCGGCCCCGCATCGGGACCCTCATCAACACGGTGGAGGTCGACCTCGAGATCCCCGCCAACCCCTCGCTCACGCTGGGCACCAGCGCCGCCTCGGTGGGCGACGACGGAACCGGCGTCTCCGGTCTCTGCCTCGGTGTGGTCACGGAGGAGCCGACGGCGACGCCCCTCGGGTGCCAGGCGAGCTCGGCACCCGGCACGACGCTTCGCTGCCCTCCCTTCATGGCGCCGGTCTTCCCCGACGCGGCGGCCCGCGTCGGCGGAAACCAGGAGGGCCTGAACGCACGCATCTGCGCGACCATCTCGCCCTACGACCGCCGCACGGAGGTCTGGCGCGCCGAGTGGGGCGGGCTCATCCCGGGCACCGGCGGTGGCGCGGCGCGCTTCGACCGTCCGGCGGGACGTGGCTTCGCCGACGCGCTCTTCGCCGGCGAGGTCGTGGTTCGCGATACGAGCGTCGCCTACTGCACCCGCGGCGTGCTCGGGAGCGACAACATCGCCTCGGCCTGCGCCGCGGATCCCACCGCGCCGGAGTGCCGCTACGGCGGTGACCGCCTCCGTATCGCCGACGACCCGCCCACGCCGGAGGCCGACGCCGCGCCGCGTTGCGAGGCCTTCTACGCCGACGACGAGGGGGACCGCGTCCTCGAGCTCGACCTCGCCATCGTCCGCTCCGAGCGAGGCGCGCTTCGCGTCGCGCCCCTGTCGGACCGCGAGCTCGTCGACCGTTTCGTCGAGTGCTACGCGCCGCCCGGCGAGGAGGCGCTGCCGCCGGGACAGCTCTTCGAGTCGGTGGTGCTCGCAGGCGAGGCCTACGCCGTGACCGGAACCCTCACGGGCTTCCTGCACCGCGTCGTCGACGGGCCGGGCGACGTTTGCGCCGTCGACCTCGAGGGCCAGCCCGTCGACCCTCGGGACCCCACGACCTTCCGCTTCGGCCGCGCCATCCTCGGAGAGCTCTACCGGAATCCGCGGGTGGCGTTCCGGCTCGTGCGCGATCCGATGGACGCCGGGGCGCTCGCGCCCGACGAGAGCTCGCGCTTGACGTTCACGCTGGACGATCCGGCCGCCGACGCCGTGGTGAACCCCAACGGGTCCGCGGTATTCACGGAGCTTCGGTACCTGCCCGAAGCGCGCCGGCTCTATGCCGTCGACGCCAACGGCGACCGCCTCCTGGAGCTGGGTGTGGAGCCCTTCGCCGCGCTCCGCGAGATCGACTGAGGCCCGGCGCCGTGGCGGCCAAGAAGGGCAAGGCGAAGCGCAAGGGCCCGACGCCCGTCATGCAGCAGTTCCTGCGGGCGAAGGAGCAGTACCCGGACGCGCTTCTCTTCTTTCGCCTCGGCGACTTCTACGAGCTCTTCTACGACGACGCGGTACGCGCCTCGGAGCTCCTCGACATCACGCTGACGACGCGCGGGAAGGGCCCGCTCGGCGAGGCCATCCCCATGGCGGGCGTCCCGCACCACGCGGCGAGCGGCTACCTGACCCGGCTGCTGCAGCAGGGGCAAAAGGTGGCCATCTGCGAGCAGATGGCGGACCCGAAGACCGTGAAGGGCGTGGTGCCCCGCGAGGTCGTGCGGGTCGTGACTCCAGGGCTCTGCCTCGAGGAGGACGCGCTCGACGCCCGAGCGGACAACTACCTCGTCGCCGTCGCAGCGGGCGAGGAGCACGCGTCGGGGCCCACGCCGCGCGGCCTCGCCGCCCTCGAGCTCTCGACGGGCGTGCTCCGTACCTGCGCGCTCCCGGACGACACGGCGCTCCTGGCGGAGCTCGTTCGCCTCGACCCGCGGGAGGTGCTGCTCCCCCCGGGGCCGGAAGGCGCCGCCTTCGAGGCCAGCCTCGGAGGGGGGCTCCTGCGCGCGACGCTTCGCCGCAGCCCCGCTCCCGAGGCCGAAGGCGCCGCGCTGCTGCATCGCGTGCTCGGCCAAGAGGCCGAGGGGCCGGCGCTCGAGAGCCCGCTGGCGCGGTCCGCGGCGGTGCGGGCCTTGGCGTACGCCGAAGCCTCGCAGCCTGGAACGCAGCTCTCCATCCGGCGCGTGGGTCGCTACGACCCGGCGGACCGCCTCGTCCTCGACGAGGCGGCGGTGCGCCACCTGGAGCTCGTGCGGACGCTGAGCGGCGAGCGCCGAGGCTCGCTCCTCCATCAGGTCGACGCGACGCGTACGGCCATGGGCGCCCGAGCCCTCCGGCGGCGGCTCCTCGCGCCGCTCACGGACGTCGCCGTGATCCGCCGGCGCCACGACGCCGTCGCGGCGCTCGTCCGCGACGCGACGCTGCGCCGGGACCTTCGCGCGGCACTCCAGGGGGTGGCCGACCTCGAGCGCCTCGCGACGCGCGCCGAGCTCTCGCTCGCCACGCCGCGCGACCTCGGCGGGGTCCGCGGCTCGCTCGGCGCCGCCCGCGCGCTCCGGGAGAGGCTGCGCGCGGCCGCGG
>ERZ1740059.874-NODE-874-length-15349-cov-8.990323_pt1 | contig 15349 bp, 16 predicted proteins | sample MGYA00581744_ERZ1740059 | MGnify/ENA primary metagenome ERZ1740059 (study PRJEB43018, sample SAMN04849738) | marine metagenome | isolation source: floating plastic debris | place: Pacific Ocean | collected 2008-08-28 | study: EMG produced TPA metagenomics assembly... | reverse complement strand
GTTTTCCCGTGCTGCCAGAAGTGTATAAAACAAACAGCACATCTTCAGCATCCATAGGTTCGGCAGGACAATCAGCAGAAACTTCCTTTTGCAAATCGTGCCACCAATAATCCCTTCCCGATTCCATGTGAATATCTTGTTTGGTACGCTGCACCACCAAGACATTTTCTACAGAAGGAGCGGCGTTATTTTGTAGCGCTTTATCAACTTGGGGCTTGAGAGGAACAATTGCATCCTTGCGGAAGCCACCATCAGCGGTAATTACCACCTTCGCTTTCGCATCATTAAGGCGATCGCGCAAAGCTTCGGCACTGAAGCCGCCAAAGACAACGCTATGGGGTGCGCCAATTCTAGCACAAGCTAACATGGCAATAGCAGATTCAGGAATCATCGGCATATAAATGCCCACGGTGTCGCCTTTCTTCACCCCAAGTTGTTTGAGTGCGTTAGCAAATTGACTAACTTCGCGGTGTAGCTGTGCGTAAGTTATGGTACGGGAGTCTCCTGGTTCCCCTTCCCAAATAATCGCGGCTTTATTTTTATTTGCAGTAGTGAGATGTCTGTCAAGGCAGTTGTAAGAAATATTAATCTTACCGTTAACGAACCATTTCGCAAAAGGTGGTTGCCAGTCTAGGATTTTATCCCACTTTTGAAACCAGTGTAACTCTTGTTCTGCAAGTTCAGCCCAGAAAGCTTCGGGGTTAGATTGTGCTTTATCGTAGAGACGTTGATAGTCTTCCAAGCTTTTGATGTGAGCATTTTGGGAGAATTCCGCGCTGGGAGAGAATAAGCGCTTCTCCTGGAGAATTGATTCTATAGTAGCTTCAGCCATGATTTGTAGTCAATTCGTTATAGTTACTGTCTATTTTTAACTGATATTTGTCAGAGAATCTTTAGATTTTCATTAAGCATAGGAGTTATGGCCTATACTTTGGCGCATCATAGCAAGGAGTTATGAAAACACAAAGTTAACTGACACACATTGATATATTTATAAAGACAGGGGGAAGAATTCGTATCACTTTTAGGGTGTCATACCCGCTCGAAATAATTTGATTCAAAGATTATTATCGTAATGGCGACCGTAACGCACCGTTGTTTATCTTATGATGGTGCTTTACGGGATTTTCAATATTGTGATTTAGGATTTTAACCGGCTTTGAGCCGTAACAGCAACGGCAATAAAGCGAATATCTACACCGCTTTTGCCTCCCCTACAAGAATCTTCTATTAGAGGTTTTATTTATTACGAATCGATCTAATATAATCCCGATTATAATGAGATAATTACTTACTTTTTGCTTAAACTTGTATATTTCATTGCTTTTAAAAAAAATTATATAAATACCGCGAATTTTTTTTATTAGCGGCGGTTTCGTGATATTATTTTTGATATAAAGAATTTATAGAATGGGAAGGCTTGCTTTCCAGAAAAATTTTGCTAATATTCCGATTATCTAAAAATAATCTTTCTATTCTCAATCATCCCATATTTTCGGCATTTTGAAAAATTTTTTTTCACTTAAATGAAAATCAAAACAATTTTTTGATTTATTTTTAATCAAATATGATGGCCTTATATTTTCAACGTCTACCTTTGATTAAACTGGGTTTAGCGATTACCAGTCGGACTACATTTTTTGTATATATATGATGGTGGATTACAAAAAAATAGATGTTGTAATTTAACAAAAACCGGAGAAGTCCCACACCTACCTGCTAAGGAGGTGTTGGGATGAATCCGAGGATAAAAGTCTTGCGTCCTAAAATGCAATGTTTACGACGAGCTTTTTAGGACAGCAAGACTTTTATCAATCTCTTCGGATGGCAACGAGTCAATGAAGTCTTCGATTACTGTCGTCATTGATTTATCCTTGCTCGCTGCGTACAACCGAAGTTTATTCATTCTACGGTCACTCAGTCTTACTTCCAGCTTTTTATTTTTCATTACTATCCTGACATAATCATTACATTTATGTTAGTATATAGATAGGTCGAACAACAATAAATTTATTTATGAGAACTTCGTATCAGTATCGGTTAAAACCTAATAAAAAGCAACGCGAGAAAATTGATAATACCTTGGATATGCTCCGCTATCAATATAATTATCAGCTTGCTCAACGGTTTGATTGGTACGAGAAAAATCGTTGTTCTATTGACAGATGTCTTCTTGTTTGTCATCTTCCAGAATTATCAGAAAAACCTAACCGTTTTAGTCAGCAAGCATCATTAAAGCAACTTAAAAAAGAACGTCCTTGGTACAAAAATATTCACAGCCAAGTATTGCAAGAGGTTCCTAAAAAGGTTGAAATTGCATTTGATAGATGGTTAAAAGGTGACTGTAACGGCAAGAAATCGGGACGACCAAGATTCAAGGGTGCAGGGCAATATAAAACTTTTACTTATCCGCAATTCAAGCAACATCATTTTGCAAATAATAAAATAACGTTGTCAAAAATTGGTGATGTAAAAGTAATTCTTCACCGTCCTATACCTGATGGTTTTGTTATAAAAACCGTATCAGTTACTAAAAAAGCTGGTGGATATTATGTAACTCTAAGTTTAGATGATAAAGAAGTTCCAACAATTAAACCTGACTTTAATGCTAGCAATATTGTTGGTATTGATGTGGGATTAATCGATTTTTATGTAGCTTCTGATAACACCCGAATTGCCGCACCAAAACATCTTCGTAAAGCTGAACGTAAATTAAAGTCAGCACAACGCAAAGTATCGCGCAGAAAAAAAGGTTCTAAGCGCAGAAAGAAAGCAATTAAACAATTAGGTATCAAACACAAAAAAGTAGCTGACACCAGAAAAGATTTCCACTTCAAAACAGCTAAAAAATTGCTATCTAAATATGATGTAATAGCTGTCGAAAAATTGAATATAAAAGGACTTGCTAGGACACGATTAGCTAAATCTATACATGATGCTGGGTGGGGACAGTTTGTCAATATACTTTCATTCAAAGCCGAAAAAGCTGGGCTGAAAGTGATAGCTGTAAATCCAAATGGTACAAGCCAAGAATGTTCTAGTTGCGGTCATGTAGTGAAAAAGCCGTTGTCTCAAAGAATGCATAACTGCCCGGTATGTCATACCAGTATTTGCAGAGATTGGAATGCGGCTATCAACATCAGGAATCGTGGGGCGCACGACCTGGATAAACAAGCTCAGTCAATGTCGTCAAAGACGAGTCGCTGAGAAGCCTACACTTACTCGAAGAGAAGTGTAGGTACGTCACAACTTGATTTATTTATGCCGTGACGGCACCCTACAGTTGAATAAGAGTAGCAACAAGTATAAATATAAGTTAATTTTGGGCGATCGCCGATATAAATATAAGATAAAATTATTAATAGAACATTTTTAGCTTATGTGCTTATAAATAATTGTTGAAAACATGAGTACATAAAATCGGGTAAAATTTATGTCAAAATCTAAATCCTTAAATATAGATTTCTCCAAAGGGAAAGAAGAGGGATATCGACGTGTTTATGGGCAAAGTCCCCTTTTAACAAATCCTGGAGATTGCTGGGATGGTGTATATTTGGCATACGATTACCAACCTGCGAATGAAACTCCCGAGGTTTTTGCACCACAGATTGGGTTGGCTATTTTTACGGAAGTTTCAGAAAATATTTGTTACGAGCAAACAATAAATGGTCGGTTTTATAAGAAACAAATTGTTCCGGGAGACATTGTTATAACTCCAGCAAATATTGGTACTCGTGCTTGTTGGAATCAATCTTTAAAAGTGATTTTTATTGGTTTTGAACCAATTGTTTTCAAACGTACAATTTACGAATATGCCGATACAGATAAAACTGAAATAATACCACAATTTGCTATTGATGACCCTTTAATTTATCAAATAGCTCTAACACTTAAATCTACATTAGAAAATAACGGTACGAGAAGCCGTCTGTATGAAGAAACAATGGTAAATGCTGCTTGTGTCCACCTATTGGAACATTACTCAACACAAAAACCAAAAGAACAAAATTATCAAGGTGGTTTACCTAGACACAAATTGCAATTAGTAATTGATTATATTTACGCACATTTTAATGAAAATATAAGTTTAACAGAATTAGCGGCTTTAGTAAAAATGAGTCCGCGTTATTTTCTACAACTTTTTAAACAATCAACTGGTATTACTCCTCATAAATTTCTCATTAGTACCAGAATCGAACGTGCTAAGGAATTACTAATTTCAAAAGAAATGAATATTGCTCAAATTGCTCAACAAGTAGGTTTTTCCAATCAAAGCCATTTAAATTTACACTTCAAACGCCTAATTGGTATAACCCCCAAGCAATTTAAAAAAAAATAGTAATAATTTACAAAAATCGGAATAATCTGTAAGACAGCTAGCTATAAAAATTGGTTTATTCATAGTAAAGGTGTAAATTAAGCTTGAAAAAGTTTTCTATGAGTCAGCAACTTGATTTAAATAATTACAAACGAAGAATAGTAGATTTATATGACCGTAGGAGTCAAAATTATGATAGTAATGAATTATGTTTAAACATTTGTCGTCGTCTTATTGAGTATTCTCAAATTACTTCTCAACAGTATATTTTAGATATTGGAACCGGAACAGGTAATCTAGCAATAGCATCTGCTGAACTTGTCGGTGCTTGCGGTAAAGTTATTGGTGTAGATATTTCTGCAGAAATGCTCGATATAGCTAGGAATAAAGTAAAAGTATTAGGTTTGAGCAACGTTGAATTTCAACTAGCAGATGCTGAAGAACTGAATTATTTAGCTAATAGCTTCGATCGGATTTTATGTGCAAATACATTTCCTTGGATGGAAAATAAACCAGCTACATTACGAATTTGGTATAAATTTCTTAAACCGGGTGGAATGATTGCTATTCATACACCTGCGGATACAGCTTATATAGGACAGGTTGTTTTACGTTCCGTACTTGATAAATATGGTATTAAGCTTGAACCTAGTAATAGAATTGGTTCAATTGAAACATGTAAAAAACTATTTGTAAATGCTGGTTTTGAAGACATTAATATCAAAACCGAACAGCAGGGTAGTTACGTTAGTTTAGATTCAGTAAAATCGCAGTGGGAAGGATTAATTTCATTTTCATCACACAGTAAATCGGAAAAACTTCTATCCCAATTTGCATTAATACCCGCTTCAGAAGCCAAAGCCCAATTTGAAGCAGAGTTAGACAAACTTCAAACCAAACAAGGAATTTGGGATGACCTTACTACTTTGTATATTTTAGGGCGCAAAGGAATAAATGTGGAAATTCACTAATCATCAAGATTTTATTATGTTCTGATTAGTTTATAATAATTGAGTTTTAATTAACCCTCCTGACGGCGATAAGCATTACCTTCTTAACTATCCCTTGTCTTACTTAATGCTTTTTTGTTGTATTTGTTACTAACTTTTATAATATAATCCCCATTATTATGAGATAATTACTTACTTATTGCTTAAATTTGTATATTTAATTGCTTAATTTTTTGAAATATAAATACCGCGAATTTTTTTTATTAGTAGCGGTTTCGTGGTATTATTTTTGATATAAAGATTTTATAGAATGGAAAGGCTTGCTCGTTATAAAAATTTGGCAAATATTCCCATTATCTAAAAATGATCTTTATATTCTCAATTATCCCATATTTTCGGCATTTTGAAAAATTTTTTTTTCACTGAAATGAAAATCAAAACAATTTTTTGATTGGTGTTTTGCAAAATGGTATATGACAAAAATGCTAATATGAGCGATTTACCACTGGCCGATTTAACTAAAAATCCCTATCCTGCATTATCTGAGCATCCTATCCTTTCCAGCGAGGGCTCGGAATGGCAGGGTGTATTTTTCAATCACTACTCGCACCCTGCTTATGAAAGTCCGGAATTTCAATATACGCAACATGTTATTGGCATTACGGGAAATGGGCATCCCATTCAGTCAGAACATCGGTTTGATAGTCGTGTAGAAACCGCTCCTTAAAACTTAAACAAATATAAACTTTATTAAACAAAATTACACTTATTCAAGACGCAGGTCGAGCAGTGCTACCTACTGGCTCCGAGGAATCTCGCCTCCCTGATGAAGGGCGTTTAGGCTTCCCATATGACCTGGAAAAATCCTCCTGGCTACAGGTTAACCTCATCTCGGCTGTTAGCCACGCCTGTGTAGAAACTATTTTGCTGCCAATCGTCTAGCCATTCACAATGGTTAGAATATCCATTTTCTGATAAATTATATTGTGCTTTAAATAGCTTGCGAGAACCAAAAACCATATGTTTATTTTTTGTTTTAAGTGAAGAATTTCGGTTATTTTTTAAAGATAAACGCCGCTGTTTTTGATGAATTTCCCATTCTAACTGTTTTTTTAAAGTCTTATTGCCGTTAATTCCACAGCATGGATAAAGCTTTTTTAATTTTTTTCTTTTGGGTAAATGACAAATCTCTCTTTCTTCTCTTCCTCTGTGTACCTCCGCGCTCGGAGGCTGTAAAAAATATATAATCGGGCACCAACAGATTAAATTATTATCGCAAATTACAGATGGTGCGTGACGGTAAATTCAAATTATTTGATTAAACTTGATAAATTATCGTAACCGTCACAGCACCCTACAATCAAAAGATTATCAAAATACAGATAGTGGTGCATTATCGTGGTAATGCTAAAGCCAATTGTTGATAATTTAGCTAGTGATTCTGATCGCAAACGTTACCAATAATGCACCACTACCGCTTATTTCTTAAATTAAGTTAACCAACAGGAACTAAATCAACTTCATCTGCTCCGCCAGTTTCACCTTGCCCTGATGTGATTTGTTCACCATTCACTTCAACAGCTAAATTTGTGCCGTCTAAGTTAATATTGTAGTCGGTAGCATCAGCAGTATATCCTACACTAGCGACCATTTGACGACCTTCATCAGTGTATTGGAAGCCTAACAATTGATTTTTTTCTTTCTCGTTATCGTAACTCCAAATTACCATGTATTGTTGGTCTTGATATTCAAACACTTTGGGTGGACGAGTAGGAACATAACGCCCAGGAGAGCCAAAGCTAGCATCAAGGAATGGTTGGACTGATTCGGGTTCAACAGTAGCAAAAGCAATATCATCTGCTTCCAATTCTACTTCTGCGTCTTCAGTTGTTTCGGGATCTGGCTCTTCTTGATCGCGATTTTGAAAATAATCTACAGCTTTTTTTACACCATAGCCAGTAGCAGCTACACCAGCTACACCAGCTACAATTTTAGCAAGATTACCGAAGTTCATTTTTTCCCCCAATTGTGATTCTGGATTAACTAGAATTTGAGAGATGTGCTACTAGCCCGACTACGGAAGAATGTAGTTTGCTCGTAACTCGATCGCTCCAATTGATACTACCAGAAACAGACAATTTTGGGATGGGTAGTTAAATCCCAATTGCCGCCTTTATAGCGATTTTCATTTGACGGGTACCCTAGATAATTTTTTCTCCTAAAAAATTATCTAGGGTACCCTTGACTTCTTAAGGGGGGAGGTTTTGAAATAAAAATAAAGGAAAAATTAAAGTTTTATATTCCAATAAGCGTGTAATATAATTATTTTGGCATAATCATTTACTATCCGTAAGAAGTAATAAGATACTTACTTATTTCATGAAGCCTGTTATTTTTTATCTCTAAACCGGCAAACAAACTGTAAAAACACTCCCTTCACTCAACTTAGAACGCACGGAAACCTTACCACCCATCCCTTCGACGAGCGTCTTGACAATCGACAAACCTAAACCAGTTCCACCAGCACGATTGCGAGCTTCATCTAGACGGTAAAAACGCTCAAAAATCCGGGATTGATGTTGTAAAGGTATACCATAACCCATATCAAAAACTTGAACGCATGCTTCATCTTCCTCCCGAGATAATTTTAAAGTTATGGTTGTATCGGCTTCTGAATATTTAACAGCATTGTCAATCAAATTAAGCAATACTTGTTTGAGGCGATTATAGTCTGCTTTGACTTCAACTAAATATGTTGGAGCTTGAATTTGAATATTTCTATCGCTATATTTATCTGCCATTTCCACAACTTCCTTAACAACGTCATTCAAGATGCAGCTTTCTATATTAAGATGCAAATTACCGTGGTCTGCTCTTGCTAACTCTAATAAATCTTGCAATAAACTAATGGTACTTTCTGCTTCCGATGCTGCAGTTTGCAAAGCTTCTTTTTGGATTTCCGTTAAGTTCTGCTGTCGTCGCAATACACTTTGCAAGTAACCATGTACAATTGACAAAGGCGTACGTAATTCGTGAGATACATTACTCACAAATTGCCGCTCTTTTTCCCAAGATTCAGAAAGACGAGAAAGCATCATATTACAAGTTTCAGCTAACTGTTTTACTTCGCTGGGTGCTTTATCTAAATATAATTGTGCTTTTCCTAAATCGTCAGCAGAAATAACTTCTGTCATTTGACTTAGTTGACGCAAAGGTTGTAGAGAACGTTTAATATAAATCGCAATTCCAGTAGTCATAATAACTATTACCAAAACACTAGTAACACCCACACCTTGCAGCATTTCCACAAACATAGTTTGGTCGCGGGTGATATCCTGGGCTATGGAAATTTTTCCTATTACCTTTCCTTTTATACTTAAGGAATCGCTGCACAAAATAAAATAGCGATTACCGACTTGAACAACTTTAGGTTTTATCGGTATATCTTCCAAAGAAATTAATTTATTTTCTTGAGATTCGGATGAGTTTGTTAAAGTATTGGATTTAGCTAATATTTGATTATCTGAATTTTCGATCCATAATAATGTATTACTAGTATCTAAATTATCAACGACTTGGGAAACTACTTCTTCTTTCGGAGCCATTTTATTCAACATTTCGACATTATGCGGTACCCTTGTCGCAATTTTTTCTAGATTTTTTTTATGGCCCTCAATTAATATTTGCTGCATTCTCCAACCAGTCCAAGAAGCAAGACTACCTAAACCCAGAATTGAAAATGCAGCAAAACCTGCTGTCAGTCGTAATCTTAGGGAATTAGGGTCACATTTTTGGAAGATTTGATTTATTTTTTTCATTTTGCTTTCGTTGTAAATTAATAGTCTTTGCTAGTTAGTATTTATAATAATTAGATAGATAATTGATAATATATTGATTTATCTAAAACTGGTGCCTCATAATGTCGATAATTTAAAGTTTAAAATAATATGTATCAGTTATCAATTCACAGCTTTAACCGATCGATGATAACTGATTAACCCTTCCGTCTCTGTAAAAATGATAATTACTTAGGACACACTTTATTTACATAGTCACATCCATAAACAAATTGTTCCTGCCAAGCTAAAGGAAGTTCTAATAAATCTCTTGTTCCCGTCAAACCTTGACCAATAAATAGTAACAAGGCAACAGTGTTTAAAACTGTGTGGATAATACGCCAACGGTTGGATTTATCACGATAAATTTCCGGTACAATTGCTAAAGAGAAAACCATTAGTAAAGATGCGGCAATTCCATAATAATAATGGGATACATACCATTCAAACGTACGTCGATAAACTCCATCTTGACAACCTAAGATAACTAATCCCGCACCTGTTAAAGTTGCAAAAATTCCTCGCCATTGCTTGCTCTTTGCTTTGTAGAGAAACACTAAAGAGGTGATTGTCGCAGCGAACATCAAAATGATAAAAACAAATTGAAAAGGTGCTTCGCTCCACAATTGTTTCTTGATAATATTTTTTCCAATAATTGGGTGAGCTAACCCAACTAAAGTTAATCCTACAACCGATCCAGTTAACCAGTCTCCCAAGCGTTTGTGCTCCGCACCAGAAACTGGAGGAATTTTACTTTTACCTTTACCTTTGGTTTGCAAACGACGCTGACGGGCTGCCCAAGCAAAATTGACTACATTACCGATGAGAGGAAATACAAAAACAACTGCGATTGCCGGATGTATGAGGGTGAAAAAATCTGCTAGTTCCATCTTTATTGTCCAAGCCTTGTAAAATAAATTCGAGGGAGATAAGCGACTGTAATACAACCTATGCTTTTAAAACTGCATAACCAAAAGTAGCGTTAAATTGACGACACCAAATAGCTACAGATTTGAAGTTGGCTAAATCTACATTTTCCGGAATTTCATACTTTTGAGTGCCACTTGTTTTTTTCAGAGGAGCGATGCTTACGTAATCTGCTTCTTTAATCCCAGTAATTGGTAATTCATCGTCTTTGTGGAGAATGACGAATAAATCTGGGCCGCTATCGGATTTAAACTGGTTATCAAATTGAATGTATTTTTTACCGTTTTCAGTAATAATACTAGCTGTTCCTTTGGTTGGGTGTTCTGCGTCTATAAAAGTTCCTGAAGCTTTTACCGAAGCTGCATCTGGGGTTTGTGCTACTGTCTGTGCTGTCTGTTGAGTTTCTGACTGTTGCGATTCTACATTTGCCGCACAACCTACGCTTAATAAAGCAACGATACCTAAAACTGTTACATACTTAAATTTCATTGCCGTGTCCTCACATTCATCTATGAGTACACTTTAAGACTTTGTTCTAGTAGATAAATTAATAGAAGCTGAGAAGTTGTTGAAAATTAGACAAAACTTTTGGTTATATTTTTCATCTTGTTTTAATCTAAGAGCCTAAGGGTAAACCTATACTCAATTATTAAATTATATAAGAAGTTATTTAGATTAAACCGAGATTGATTTGAGTGATAGTACCCACACAAAGACGCAATTTTTTCTCTAAATTATATTAGATAATGCCAAATTGAAAAATGATTGTAATAGATAGAAACCTTAAAAATTTATCCACTAAATCATTCAAAGTGATATAATTTACACCTTTTTTCGATATACCCAATTTAGGAAAATAGCGATCGCAATTACACAAACGAATAAACGAAAATATCAAGTCTAGGGATCCCATGAGATTTTTATCTCCTAAAAAAATTATCTAGGGTACCCGTCATTATCCAAAAATAAGTATTTTTGAAATTAATAGACTACAATTGTAGTATTAAATTGAAAAATGCAAAGGAGGATTAAATATGAGTGAATTCATTGCAGCCCGAGAGAATGTCACAATTGCCACAAATCCGACACAAGGCGCAAAGACGATGGTATTCGGTTTGACGGGCACCCATGACGGGTACTCTAGATAATTTTTATCTCCTAAAAAAAATTATCTAGGAAGCCCTTCACTGAGATTTTTCTTTTATAAAATAATTTTCAAAGTCGAAAAACTAAATCGTACCGAATCAAACCGAATTCCTCCCTGCTGCGCTTTGTGGAAAACAAGTAGCACCAATTGAGGAAAACAATGAAATTAGAATATTTAGGTTGGAACGATTATTTTGCTTCTAACTTTGAATTGCTGCATCAAGAGTTCCCTTCAAAGTTTTTTCCTCCTGAAAAAACTTACAGGGCAACGATGACAGTAGCTAGAGTTGCGGTTGAACATCGAAATAGGTACATTCTCTACAGTGAATTCGGCGAACTTTCAGCTTGTATTACGGGTAAATTTCGCCATCAGACAAGACAACCAGAAGACTTTCCAGCAGTGGGAGATTGGGTTGTAATTAGCCTGAGAGAGTCAGAAAAAAGTGCCACAATTCACAGTATTTTACCCAGAAGAAGTAAATTTTCTCGTCAAAGTATAGGCGCAATGACAGAAGAACAAATAGTTGCCGCCAACGTTGACACAGTATTTTTAGTTTCGGGATTGGATGGTGACTTCAACCCCAGAAGAATCGAACGCTATTTAATTTTGGCTTGGGAGAGTGGTGCCAATCCAGTTATTTTGTTGAACAAAGCAGACTTATGTAAAAACATAGAAGACTGCTTCAATCAAGTTGAAAATATTGCTTTGGGTGTACCCATAATTACTTTAAGTGCTGCCAACTCTCAAGGATTAGACGCGCTCCAACCCTATTTACAACAGGGAAAAACCGTAGCTTTACTGGGTTCATCGGGTGTGGGAAAATCGACAATTACCAATCAACTTAAAGGCGAAATGGTGCAAGCAGTGAAAGCTGTACGTCAAGGTGACGATCGGGGTAGACATACCACAACCCATCGCGAATTAATTTTACTACCAAATGGTAGCTTAATTATCGATACCCCAGGAATGCGAGAAATTCAAATTTGGGCAAGCGAAAATAGTTTACAATCAACCTTTGAAGACATCGAAACCTTAGCCCAAGAATGTCGTTTTCGTAATTGTCAGCACGGGCAAGAGCCTGGTTGTGCAATACAGGAAGCATTGCAATCGGGGAACCTTGATTATTCCAGATTTCTGAGTTACCAAAAATTACAGAAAGAACTCAATTATCTCAATCAAAAACAAGATCAAAAAGTTTATATCGACACTAAAAAGCGATGGAAAAAAATTACTAAATCGATGAAAAATCATCACAAACGGTATTAAGTCCGTAGTTACGCTTTAGCGCTCTCCATTTGAAGTTGATTATCGATATAAATCGAAATATAGCAGTTTTTGGTTGAGTCTAATACGGAAACCCCACTCCATACCTCTCCCCTCAAGAGGGGAGAGGCTTTAACGAGAGTTAAATCGGCTATAAACGGGAAACTTACGCCTGGTGCACGCCGTCTGCCCAAAGTAATCGGGAGACATATTTGCTGCTCTTAAGAATAAAATTAATTGAGTTAGAATAAATCACCATCAAGGGAAATATGTCTAAGCAAACATTGGGATTAGAAGATAATATTTATCAATATTTACTCTCAGTATCTATACGAGAGCCAGAGGTTTTAAAAAAATTACGTGAAGAAACCGCACAACATCCCAGAAGCATCATGCAAATTTCACCAGAACAAGGTCAATTTATGGCTTTACTGGTGCAATTAATTGGAGCCAAGAAAACTTTAGAAATCGGTGTATATACCGGTTATAGTTCCTTAGTAGTAGCTTTAGCATTACCACCAGAAGGTAAGATGGTTGCTTGCGATATTAGTGAAGAGTATACATCTATTGCAAATTATTACTGGGAAGAAGCAGGAGTAGCCGATAAAATCGATTTGCGTATAGCTCCAGCCATCGAAACTCTCGATCGATTACTAGCAGAAGGTGAAGCAGATACCTTTGATTTCGCCTTCATTGACGCAGATAAAAGCAATTACGATAACTATTACGAACAAGCATTAAAATTAGTACGTCCTGGTGGATTAATTGCCATTGATAACGTATTGTGGTTTGGACAAGTAGCAGATTCACAAGTGCAAGATAATAGAACCAAAAAAATACGCGCCTTAAACGAAAAAATTCATCAAGATGAACGAGTTAGCATCAGCCTAATACCCATTGGAGATGGTTTGACGTTAGCAAGAAAAATAAATTAGGAAATCGGGAATAATTAGAGGGGGAAGAGGAGCCACTGCGGCGTGCACGGAGGAACACGCACCGTTGAAGCAAGTGAAGCAGCGCGGTCTTGGGGGTCTCCCCCATGAGCGACTGCTGAACCCGAAGGGTGGCGTGGGGAAGAGGGGGAAGAAATAAATAATTATTCACTACTCCCTACTCATTACTCCCTATTCACTCCTCACTCCTAACTCCCAAGCCGCTGCCGGGCACCCATAGAAATTGTTTTAGAACAAAAAAATTCCTATGAGTGCCCTTGCCGCTTCTTCTCCTGCATCTTGGCTTTCTTTTCTTCGGTAAGATTATCAAAACAATGGGGACAGGAAATTCCTTCTTCGTATTTTGACGAAGCTTTGTCAATGTCGGAAATCGGATATCCGCAACTCGCACACATATCGTAGGAGCCTGGCTCTAAGCCGTGACGCACGGCAATACGCTCATCAAAAACGAAACATTCTCCTTCCCATAAACTTTCTTCTTTTGGTACTTCTTCTAAATATTTGAGAATGCCGCCTTTGAGGTGATAAACTTCTTGAAATCCTTGAGAAATTAGATAAGAAGTCGCTTTTTCACAGCGAATACCCCCGGTACAAAACATTGCTACCTTCTTATTTATATCCGGATTTAAGTTTTTACTGATATATTCGGGGAATTCACGAAATGATTCAGTTTGCGGGTTTTCCGCATTTTTAAAAGTACCAATATTTACTTCATAATTGTTGCGTGTGTCAATTACCGTTACTTCTGGATTAGAAATAATTTCGTTCCAGTCTTTGGGGTTAACATAAGTTCCCACTTGTTCGTTGGGATTGACTTCCGATAAACCCAAAGTGACAATTTCATTTTTTAATCGTACCTTCATCCGTTTAAATGGCGGAGATTCGACGGTAGATTCCTTGTATTCTAAATTTGTAAAACGGGAATCGGAATGTAAATAATCGATAATAGAATCAATACCTTGACGAGAACCTGCTATTGTCCCGTTAATACCTTCTCGAGCAAGTAAAATAGTTCCCTTTATCCCTTGTGCTTGGCAATGAGATAGTAAAGGTTGTTGTTTTTCGGCGTAATCTGGCAATTTGACAAATTTATATAATGCGGCAACTATTACAGACATAACAATTTTGGATTTTAGGTTTTAACAACAAATACATTTGTTTTAGATTTTGGATTTACAGCAGTATATTTCATTTCAATTAAGCATAATCGGAGGACTAAAAATGCCCATCCGATAAGATTTTTAATAATTTATTCTCCTACTTCCTTACCGTTGCAAAGTAAATTTCCAACGGATATTTTTTTCAAAACTGCTTTCGCAAATCGGTAATATCAGTTATAATAATTTTCGTTGCTAAGTTACTGTTAATTTAGTAGCTCTAAACGGGGATATAGCTCAGTTGGTAGAGCGCCTGCTTTGCAAGCAGGACGTCAGGAGTTCGAGTCTCCTTATCTCCATGTTTTTGAATAATTGGTAAAGTGAATCAGCTCTTACTAATAGTAAGGGGTGTTTTTTTTGCAGTCTTGTTTTCAACTTCCAAACTTAAAGACTCACCACTACGTCTAGCTTCCCAAGGGCCAAAATCCCAACTACTAATTTTCCATTGTCCTTGAATATAATCTTCATCTTCTGAAATTGTACCGACATATTCTACCGCATCAGGTGAACTCGTAAAATAACGCTTGGTAAAGCTGATACAACTACCTATCACATCTCCACTTAATTTAGCCTCTCCCAAATAGCCATCATCCAAAACGTTACCAGTCAAACTATTACCGCTTTGTACAAGTACAACTTCAAAGCGAGTCGGATTACCATTTTGCCAATAAGTTCCCAGCCAGGTACCATTTACATCAGCCATAATTCTAAATTTAGAGTTGAGAGTTGGGAGTTAGGAGTTGGGAGTTAGGAGTTAGGAGTTTGGAGTTAGGAGTTAGGAGTTAGGAGTTAGGAGTT
>ERZ1740059.873-NODE-873-length-15385-cov-3.767449_pt1 | contig 15385 bp, 15 predicted proteins | sample MGYA00581744_ERZ1740059 | MGnify/ENA primary metagenome ERZ1740059 (study PRJEB43018, sample SAMN04849738) | marine metagenome | isolation source: floating plastic debris | place: Pacific Ocean | collected 2008-08-28 | study: EMG produced TPA metagenomics assembly... | reverse complement strand
GCGGATCAACACGGTGGGTCGCGCCCGGGGCCCGCGTGCGGGCATGTTCAGTTCTTCACCCTGGACCGCCGAAGAGCGTGCGTTCGTCCGCGAACGGATCACCGATACCTACAACCTCTTCACCGATCGCGTTTCCGCCGGTCGCGACGGCATCGAGCTCGACAAGACAGCCGAGGGACGGCTCTTCACGGGCACCAAGGCGCTGGAGCTCAACATGGCCGACGAGATCGGTTCGCTGTCGGACACCATCGCGGCGATGGCGGACGAGCTAGACCTTCGGTCGTTTGACGTGCTCGACTACCCAGAGCCTCAATCGCTTGAGGACCTATTCGAGCAGCTCGTCCCGGGAGGCGTGCAGTCTCCGGCGTCGGGCGCTGTTCCCGCAGCATTGTCTCAGACCCTCGAAGCAATGGTGGGCCCGGCGTGGCCCGAGCTGCGCGAGCGGATCGATGCCGCAATTATGCTGCGATCGAGCCCAATCAACATGCTGGAGCACCGCGTGCTGCACATCCGGTGACGTGCTGAGGGCGTTCGGCCGATCGATCAGACTTCCATAATCTCGGTGCTCTTGTCCTTGAGCATGGCGTCGAGCATGGTCTCGTACTTCTTGAGCAGGTCCTGGATCTCGTCTTTGAGCGTCGAGACTTCGTCCTCGGAGATGTGGCCGTCGCCCTTGCCGAGCGCATCGGCGTGCTTGTTGGCATCCCGCCGGGCGTTGCGCATGACGACCTTGGAGTCCTCGGTCATCTTCTTGGCCTTGCCGACAAGCTGCTGACGCCGATCTGTCGAGAGCGGCGGCACGTTCAGCCGGATCTGCTTGCCGTCGACGTTGGGTGCGAGCCCGAGGTCCGACTCCTCGATTGCCTTGCGGATCTCACCGAGCGCGCCGGCGTCGAAGGGCTTGATAAGCACCTGTGTCGGTTCGGGCGTGCTGACCGCCGCGAGCGACTTGAGATCCGTCGGGGCGCCGTAGTAGTCGACCTTGATGAACTCGACCAGCGCCGTTGACGCGCGGCCGCCCCGGAGCCCCTTGAACTCCTGGGCCAGGTAGTCCACGGCCTTCTGCATCTGCTCTTCTGCCTCAAGCAGGATCGTGTCAGGATCACTCATCGCTCGTTCCTTGTGGTTCTCGGCCGCAGTGTCGTCACGCACCGCCGTCGGCGGTGACGATCGTTCCAATGGTCTCACCCGAGACCGCTCGGCGGATGTTGCCGGGCTCGTCGTATTTGAAGACTCTGATCGGGATCTCGCGTTCGCGGCAAATCGTGAACGCCGTGGCATCCATCACGGCGATCTCCCGCCGCAACGCCTCGCTGTAGCTCAGCCGGTCGAACGGCGTGGCGTCCGAGTGCTTCGCCGGATCGCGGTCGTAGATCGCATCGACCTTGGTCGCCTTGAGCAGCACGTCGCACCGCAGCTCTGTCGCTCGGAGCGCGGCGCACGTGTCGGTGGTGAAAAACGGGTTGCCGGTGCCGGCGCTGAGCACGACGACGCGCCCTTTCTCGTGATGCCGGATCGCTCGGTTGCGGATAAACGGTTCGGCAACTGATCGGATTTCGAGTGCCGACATCACCCGACTGTCGATGCCGAGTGATTGCAGCTTCTCCCGCAGAGCCAATCCATTGATAACCGTCCCGAGCATGCCCATGTAGTCGGCCGTGGCTTGCTCGATATCACCCGTCTCGGCCAGGCTGGCCCCGCGGATGATGTTCCCGCCGCCCACGACGACCGCGATCTCAACGCCGTCGGAGCGAGCCTGCGCGATCTCGCTCCCGATCTGGGCGAGGGCGCCGGCATTGATCCCGAAGTCGTCACTGCCGCTGAAGGCTTCGCCGCTGAGCTTGAGTAAGACGCGTGACACCGGACCGCCTCCATCGCACGAGCACCGGCTGCGATGCCGCCCCGGCCGGCGATACCATAGCCCGGCGGGCGTGTGCGGACGCATCCGCGGGGAACCTCTCGCAGGGTTGGGCGTCGGACACTCCTGATCGCCCGCGGGGCGAGCGCTATGAGCACGGACGAGCAGCGCCAATCCGATGATGCATCGTTCTGGGCGAGGTTTCGCCGCTGGGCACTGCGCCTCTCGGTCGCCGGGATCATCGTGTCGCTGGCCGTGCACATCGCGGTTCTGATCGGCGCAGCGCTCCTGCTCGTTGGTGGGGGCGGCGGAACGAGCGCTGCCCCGGATGGCAATGCTACGGCGGTCGAATTTGCGGTCATGCCCGAGAGCGAGTTCGAGGCCGTCGGGGAAGTCGACATCGAGATTCAGTCCCCGATCGTTGAATCGCTCCTCGACGATCAGGCGATCGATCTTGAGCTGACCGAACTCTCCGCGGAGTCGCTCACCGAGCGCGACCTTACAGTTGACATCTCGAGTTCTTCCGGCGGCGAACGGCTAGAGACTGACGGCACTTCTGGTAGCGGTGGTGCGAGCGGTGGGGCCGCGAGCTTCTTTGGCATCGAGGCACGAGGGAACCGGTTCGCTTATGTCGTCGATGTCTCCGGGTCCATGGGGCAGGACGGCCGGATGCAATCCATGCTCGCTGAACTGCGGCGTTCGATCACCGAACTCGGTGGTCATGTCCAGTTTTACGTCGTCTTCTACAGCGAGGACGCCTTCGCGCTGGGGAACCGCAAGGAGTGGACTGACGCAACAAGCACTGGCAAGCGCTGGGCAGGTCTGAAGCTCGAGAGTGTTGAGCCGCTCGGGGCGACCAAGCCAGTGCCCGGCTTCGATCTGGTGTCACGAATACGGCCGCGCGCGGATGCGATCTACTTCATGACTGACGGCCGGTTCGCCAACGGCGATGCAGACGTTGATGCCATCCTCGCTCTGAACCGCGAGCGCCCGACGCCGATCCACTGCATCACCTTTGTCACTCGTGAGGGCGAGGCCAGCATGCGTCGCATCGCCGAGGCAACCGGCGGTTCGTACACGCACGTCCCGGGCGGGGGCGGACCATGATTTTCTCCCGACGCGCCCGCTGGGCTATCGCTGCAATCGCCGTTGTCTCTCAAGCGTTGGCCGCGACCGGACAGGCGACGGCAACGCTCCGCGGGCGCGAAGCGCGCTCGAGTACTGTCTAGCGCGCTGATGTCTCGGGCGTCGTCGCGAACGTGGCAGATACTCCGGTGCTGCTGACATGGGATCGGGTCCGCTCCTTGGAAGGGGCCGATGATCCAGCCATCGGTGCGTACGCGGCCGCTGGTGAGGCTCTCTGGCGAGGAATCGAGCGGCTCGACCGCGGCGACCCTATCGCGGCGCTCGTTGTGCTCGAAACCGCGTTCGAGACGTTTGAGAACGAACCCGGCCCAACGGCTCGGCTCGCCGCCGATGCGTTGCTTACCGCTCGCCTGACACTCGGCGAAGCAGAGGCGAGCGTTGTCCCTTGGCTTCATGCCCTGGAGCGCGAGGCCACGGTCATCGGTCCCATCGCCCCACGGCGAACGCAGATCGACGATGAGTGGGGTTTGATCGCCGAGCTCGCGCCAGTGTTCGTTCCTTCCCGCATCGCCGCCCGCGTGGCCGCAGACGTGGCCGCCGACGTGGCCGCCGACGATTTCGAGCGATGGACAGACGGCCCCAATAAACGCCTCGCCGAGGTCTACGCGTCTGCGTTGCTGCTCGCCGCGGGTCAGTCGCCCCCGCCTTTGGATTGGGACCCACCGACCGAGGGCGTTCGTCTCGCTCGGGCGATGGTCGAGGCACGCAGCAACGACCCGCGTCGGCGAGCCGCGGCACGCGAGGAACTCCGCGCGTTCGTCTCCGATGCTGCCCGGCCTTGGGTCCGGGCTTGGAGCCATGCCGGCATCGGGCTGTCGCTGCTCGCCGAGTCGGAGGGCGAGCGGCTCGCCGGGATCGGTCACCTGCTCGTCGTTCCGAGTGTCTACGGCGAGGCTCAGCCCTACCTGGCGGGGGTGTGCCTTGCTGAAGCCGCCCAAGCTCTCGCCGATGCTGGACGGACGGACGACGCCGCTCGACTCCTCGATACACTCACGCGGATCGCCCCGCGGCATCCTGCGCTTGCACTCCCATCCCTTCGCGGCATCCGAGCGATCTCCGCGCCGACTCAAACGAACGGAATCGGATCATGAATCTCCCTTCCTTGCTCGTTCACACAGCCATCCTGGCGCAGGATGCTCCCGTCGGCCGGAAGTCGATTTTCGAACACATCGCTTCCGGTGGACCGATCGGCTTTGTCATCATCGTGATGTCGTTTGCCGCGGTCGCGCTGGTCGTCATCCAGCTCATTCAGCTCCGCCTGGAACGGCTGGCACCCGAAGATCATCTCCAGCGCCTCAGCGAGCTGCTCCTTAACCGGCAGCTCGACCAGGCGCGGGCGTACTGCCTCGACCATCAGAGCCCGAGCTTCCTGACGCACGTCATCGGCTCGGCACTCTCGCGGTGCGCACGATCGCCGTTCGGCCTGCTTGAGTTCCGGAGCGCACTCGAAGAGTCGGGGCAGGCCGAGGTCAGCAGGCTCATGCGATCGACCGAAGGCCGCGCGCTCATCGCTTCGGTCAGCCCCATGCTCGGTCTGCTCGGCACTGTTGTTGGCATGGTGGGTGCGTTCGATCGTCTCGGCACATCGGCGGGGGGCTTTGCGAGGCCCGATGAGCTCGCCGGCAGCATTTCTGTCGCGCTGATCACCACTGTGCTGGGCCTCGTCGTTGCGATCCCTGTCACGGCATCTGTCTCGCTCTTCCGGAACCGGATCGAGTCGCTCGCGGCGAGTGTTGCCGAACGAACGGAAGAGCTCCTGGGCTATGTCGAGAGTCATCAAGCGGCCAGTGATCGGGGCGGTGCGTGATCCCACGGCGGTCTCATGTCAACGCGTTCGACCTGACGCCGATGATCGATGTCGTGCTGCTGCTCATCATCTTCTTCCTCGTATCCGCACAGATCTCGCGTTCGATCCGCCAGCCGCTCGATCTTCCCAACCAGCCCGGCACGCCAGAAACTGAACAGTCAACTGACGGCGTGCTCGTCGTCGACCTGCTCCGAAGCGGCGAGCTCCGTGTCGACAACGCGCTTGTCTCGTTCGATACCTTCGCAGCGATGCTGGGCGCGGTCGCCGGAGACGATCAGGTTGTGCTCGTTCGTCCCGAGTACGACGCGAACGCCACCCACCTGAATCGCTTGACGCGTCTGCTCACCGACGGCGGCGCGACACGCTACAGGATCGCCACAGACCCTGCGGGAAGGGGCGGCGGATGAAGGTCACGCGCAAGACCGAACAAGACCGGGGCGCCCGGCTGCCACTGATCGGCATGATCGATGTCTTCTTTCTGTTGCTCGTTTACTTCCTGACGAGCGCGACGATCACGCCCGCCGAGGAGGAGCTCGCCGCGTCGCTCTCGGCTGAGCGAACCGATGCCTCTGCCGCCAACCTCGAGCCGCAGGTGGTGGTCGTCGGAGACCGGCGGACAGGCCCGGCCTTCACGGTGTCGGGTACGTCGATCCCGACCCAGGCCGATCTGACAGCGCTGCTGTCGGGTCTTCCGAAAGAGCCGGGGGTGTTCGTCCGTGCGGACGACGCGGCACAGGTCGCCGATGTCGCGGCGGCGCTTCAGGCATGCAACGACGCCGGCTTCGAGAGGATTACCTATGTCGCACCGGAGTAAACGCGTCGCGGTGGTAATGCTGGCGTCGCTGGTGATGTCTGCGGCCTCTGCCCAGCGGGGCGCTCACGCGGAGTTTCTGCGCGAGCAGCAGCTCGACGATGTGTACGCCGAGTTCTTGGTTGACCAGCTCGAGAGCGCGACGGGAACTGTGCGCGCCGAGATTGCGCAGGAACTCGCGCGGGTGTACCTCGATCTTCTCGACGGACAAGGCGGGGGCACAGGGAATCAGAACTGGGCCGAGCGGGCGGCGACGCGTCTGCGCTCGGTACCCGAAGCAGACTCACCCGAGCTGCGGCTCGGTCTCGCGCAGGCCGCCTATCTCAGAGCCGAAGAGACCGCCGAACGCCACCTTCTGCTTCTCGCAACCGAAAGAGAGGTCGCCGACGCGCTACGGATTCTGCGCGAAGTCGGCCCGACGTTCGTGTCGCTCGCGCAGCAGTCGCATCAGCTCGCGCAGCGGCTCGAACGCGAGATGGCGCGGCCGCTCGAGCGGGCCAAGGAAGACGAGATCGCTCAGCAGCTCGCCGACGCGCGACGCATGCGGTCGATCGCGTTTTACTACGCCGGCTGGTCCAGCCTGTACTCCGCAGAACTCCTGGAAGCCCAGCAAGGAGCGGATCAGGCGCTCCGGCACTTCGGCGGGATCCTGGGCGCTCGTGATGGTGAAGAGGCCTCGGTCGATCAGCTCCAACCCAGTCTTCTGCGGTTCGAGCATGTTGCACGGTCCGCGATTGGTGCCGCGATCGCGTGCTCGCTGTCGGGCCGATCGCTTGAAGCTCGCGCGTGGCTCGACGCCGTTGAGCGATCGACCGACGCCCCGCAGGCCATCCGCGACGGCGTCGCGTCGCGCAGGGTTCGCGTGCTCGCCGATGCAGAAGCCTGGCCCGATCTCGATACGATCTCACGCCGCAGACTTGCCGCAACGCTCGAGAGCCCCGACCCGACGTTTGCCCGGCTCGTGTGCATCCTCGCGATGGATCGGCTCTCGTCGCCGGGCGGTCGCCACGGACAGCTGATCGATCGGCTCGCTCAAGATGCGCTCGCGTACCTGGTCCGCGCGAGCGAGATCGGCCACGTCACCGATCTTGCTCGGCGGTTCGGCACAGATCTGCTCGGCTCCGATGGCTTCGTCTCGACGTACGTTCGGGCGGTCATGGCCCGTGACGCCGCCCTCGAACTTGCAGAGACCCACGGCGACGAGGACCCCCGGGCGGTGACCGCGCTGCTCGACGCGGCCGAAAAGCTGACGGCGGCGTCTTCGTCAGACGATGCGGAGCGGTTCCCGCTTGAGCGCGCTCGCTCGCTGTTCGATGCCGGTCAATCCCTGCTCGAGGCGGGCCGGCCCGCGGAGGCGTCGGAGGTCTTTGAGCGTTGCCAGTCCATCGCAACGGTGGAAGAGCAGCGGCGCCAGGCGGCGTGGATGCGAGTCGTGGCGCTCGAGCGCGCGCTCGGCGCGGGCGCTGCGTCGCTGGGAGATCAACGAGATCAGGCCGCGCTGCTCTACCTAGCGGCCAACCCCGATACCGGCGAGGCCGCGCAGCTCGCCCTGCGTGCGAACACCGCTCGTCTGCTCACGGAGGAGCAGGCGGCCGAGATCTTGCTCAGCGTTCCGCCGGATGCACCCACGTACGCGGCTGCACGTCGGCGGGCCTCGGCGCTGCTCTATCGGCAGTATCGCGCAGCAGACCCGCTGGAGCGACCGCTCTTCGCCGCCCAGTTTCTTTCGCTCGCCGAGTCGATCCTGGCGTACGACGGCCGGGTCCTTCGCGGGGAATCCTCGGGCGCGGCGGCCGAAGTGGGCCGAGCCATGGTGACGACCGCGCGCCGCCTCGCGGATGTTGCACTGGGCACCGATCCGCCGGAAGTCGATCGGGCGGAATACGCGCTCGGCGTCATCGATAGCGTCTCCGAGTACGCCGGCGCGGACGCCGAAACACTCCGCGACGAGATCAGCTTTCGCCGGCTTCAGATCGCATCACATCGGGGTGATCTGGATGACGCCGCCCGGCTCGCCGGCATGCTCGCGCAGGGTACGAGCGCGTTCGGACCGGTTGCTGCTCAGGTGATGTACCGCGACTCGGTCCGCGCGTGGATCGACGACCAGTCCAACGAACAAGCCGCCGAAACCGTCGTCCGCTTCGGTCGTCAGTCGCTCCCGTCGCTCGCGGACCGACCGGCAGCGCTTGGCAGCGAGCTCCAGACCGTCGCGAGCGCCGCCGACGTTCTCGCGGCCCGCCCGTCTGATGCGAGGTTCCTGGCGATTGCGGCGGAGATGCGCGAGCGGCTCGTTGAACTCGGGCTTGCCGATGACGAGCAGCTCCGAGCGCTGGCGATCGGCTACGCGGCGTTGGCGGAGCATTCGAAGTCTGCGGAAACATGGCTCACCGTGTTGCAACGTGTCGAGCCCAACTCACTCGATTGGTACGAGGCGCGGCTTGAATCACTGCGCCAGCTGGAGCGGACCGATCCTACTGCCGCCCGAGACGCCGCACGGCAGTTCCGATCGCTGCATCCCGATATGGGACCGCCTCGATACCGGGCGGCGTTCGAAGAGGTTGTCGATCGGCTGGTCGGCCCGTCGGGGGAAGAGCCGCGATGAGTGCGTCGCCCATCGTCATGATCCTCGGGGTAACCAACCCCGGGAACCCGTTCGAGGTCCTCGGGCTGCCGGTGGGCCCGGTGACCGAGTCGGACGTTATCGATGCGTTGGCCGAGCGGATGCGATTGGTGGCGGGGCACCCGCTCAGCGAGACGCCAGAAGGCAACGAGGTCAGGCTCGCCGTGCACGCGGCGGCGGCACAGCTTCTCGACTCTGCCATCCGTGCGGCGTTGCTTGAACGTGCGGGCATTGTCGAGGCACAGTCCCGCGCGCCGCGAAGACCGCGGGCTCCGGAGACGACGCTCGGGCCGCGAGCGATGATGGTCATCGCGAGCGAAGGCGGGTGGAACCCGCGGGCGATGCGGCGCATCGCGCTGCTCGCCCACGCGGCCGGTGTTTCGTCATCGACCGTCCCGCGTGTTGTGCGTGATCTCGCCGGCGAGAGCAGGCCCCGGCGATCGGATTCGTCCGAGAGGGACCGGCGCGGGACCACACCGGGCCGGCGAACGCCAGTGTCGACCGCGGAAACGCGCGCACCGGTCGGTGCGACAGCGGCTGCCTCGGCGGCCGCGGTTCTACTGCTCGGCCTGACATGGCTCACGCTGCAGTCCGTGCTTGAGCAAGACGCGGCACCTACGCCCAGCGGCCGGCCCGCTCAGGTCGCATCTGAAGCCGAGCCGTTGGACACGGAGGTTATCGATGCGATGGATACAGCGTCAGAGACCGACGCACCGATCGACCGATCAACACCTCCGAGTCTCGACGAGCCGGATTGGTCGCTCGCGCTGATCGGCATCCGTGACGCCAAAGAACAAGCCGATGCCGGCACTGTCGCACGAGTGATCGACGGCATTGCGGAAACGTGGCCCGGCCGGACGTGGAACGACCTCCGCCGCTTGACAACCGCTTTCGTCGACATCGTCTACCTCATGGAAGACGAGGACGCATCGCAGCTGATCGCGATGATGGCCAACCAGATCCGGCAACGTCGGCCCAGCGTCGCATCGTTCCACGCCGGACTACTCAATCGTTTATCGGTGGAACGCTCATTGTCAACCACCGTCGACAACGCGGTCGTCGCCGCGATGGTCTCGACGATCGGCGGGAGGCAGCGTCCGACAGATGGACTGTTCGAACGCGGGGCTGCTCGAGGATTGCAGTACGTCGCCCTCGGCTGGGCCGCATCCGCACCGACCCCCGAACAGCTTCAAGCGTGGCTCGCATGCCTCGACACGATCGCTCAGGAGAACAGCGAGATCGAACGGCGAGTCGTGCGGGACGCGGTGGAAGTGCTCTTGCGTGCGGACCGCGATCCGCTCGCCGATGCCGCATCGCTGCGAGCCGTCGAGGCGCTCGCGGACCGTATGGATCCCGTAAACGACGCGGAAGCCTCGGGCATGATTCTCCGCCTGCTCGCCGATCAGAGCGTCTCGACTCGTTCGGCGTCGGTCCTTGTCAACGCAATCGCCCGCCAGCGAGCAGCCGTGGACGCCGCGGTCGCTGTGCGCCTGGCACCCACCGCGTCGCAGTCCGAACGCTCAGAGGCACGCACGCTGCTTGCCGAGAGCTGGCTCCAAATCGGCCAGCCCGCGGACGGTCTCGACGAACTGAGTACCGCCATCGTGCGTCACCTGGGGACGGATGTCCCGTCGACGCCCCAAGGCCAGATCGCCGACGCCGTCGCGAGCGCCCGCCTCGGCGTCGCGTGCCAGTTGACACTGTGGGGTGCGTCAACGGAGGCCAGCACCATCGTGTCCGCGCTCCGCGGCGATCTCGATCGGGTTCTTGCCCAGCGATCAAACGGGCCGACGTCCAACTCGAACGCCGGCGACGCCTGGGCTGTCCGCTACCTCGAAGCCAAACGCAACATTCCGGTGCGGCTTTCGCTTCTCGGAGAGATGGTGCAGCGCCGAGGTCGGCTTGGCATGATCGCTTCGGAGATCGTGGTCGCCGAAGCACTCAACGGATCGCCCGCCCGCGTCCGACGCGAAGCGCAGAACGTCGTTCTCGTGAACGCCGACCAGCCCGCGGTGATCAACGCTGTTCTCGAGCAGCTGCCAACCGTTCCGCGCGTCCGGGCTGTACAAGAGATCGTGGAGAGAGTGGCAGGCACGTCGCTCCCTGCAATCAACGACGCGGACTGGCCGTTCGTTGCCCGGCGGGCGGTGGTCGATCGTCTGCTCGAGACCGAGAGCGGCACGCGCGAGGCCCAGGCGATCGACCAGACGGCGGATCTGCTGGCCGACGAATACGCTCGCATCGCAACGCGGGGCGCGTCTATGACCGAGCCGCTCGACGAATCCGCGAGCCGCATCATCGATGACAGATTCGATGAGATTCAGCGGATCGACCTGGCCGGCGCCGTGTCTGCAGATGTGGATCGAATTGCGCGCCTCCGCGCGGGCAGGGTTGCACTGGCAGAGGGCGACGCGACTCGATTCGCGGCCAGCCAGGTGACGGCCGTCGAGCTCCTCGCGCTGCTCGTCGAGCTTGAGAGCCCGCACCTCCGCGATCAGGTCAGAGAGATCGTCATGCGTCTCGCGAGCGGCCGCGCCGGTTCTCGGAGCGTTTTCGACCAGATCGCGCTGACCGAGCGTACGGGTGTTGAGCTTTGGGCGCTGCGTTTGGGAATTCAGCCATGATCCGAGTCGGTCTGCTTTTCCTGGCACTGCTCGCTCGTCCCGTCTGGGCCCAGTCCGTCGAGGAGTCTTTGACGCGCAGCCTCGAAGCGCTGTCGCCGGATCAGCCGCTCGCGTACTACACACTCGCGGAGACCATCGCCGATCAGGCCGGCTCCCCTCAAGACATCGAATTGGCGCGCCGGTTGTTCGTGTTGTCGTACGTTCTCGGAGAGGAGCCGTCTGCGCCGGTGTGGCTGCGTGCCAGCTCGTGTGTCGCCCTCGCGTCGCTCGAGCGTAACCCGTCGCGTCGACGGTGGCTCTTCGCGGTCGCGGCGATTCTTGATGATCGCTACGCCTCGATTGAACGGGACGCCCAGCCATTGGGCGAGTTCTCGCGGGATCTCCGTTTGGCATTTTCCGAGTATCTTGGCCTTGTTCGCGCGGGCCGCGGTGCGCTGGCGCGGGGCAGGCTCGAACAGCCTGGCATGGGCGCGATCATCGAAGCGGTGGGGGAGGCGGTGCTCGGTGTGCGCAATGCACCGTCGCTCGCGAGGATCAGAGGCGAAGCCGGGGTGTGGCCCTGCAAGCAGTGCAGCAACGCGCGATCGGTGCCCGATGCCTCGGATCCCGACACCAAGCGTGTGCTTTGCCCCAATTGCCGCGGCAACCCCGGTCCGCTGCTCACCGATGAAGACCGAATCGGTTTCGTCGCGTTGGAGGCCATCGCCCTGCGAGCCGACGGCCGCACGTGGTCAGCCGAGCACGCGATGCTCCGGACAGGGCCGCTGCTCGATCCGGATCCGGACGGCGTCGCGGCGTTCTATCAGATCGATGTCGAGCGCACCGTCTATAACTCGGGAGCGTGGCGGAAGCCGGGGCCGTAGCGTCCCGCGACACGACCGAACCACGCTCAGCTCACTCAAGATCCGTTCGCACAGGAACATCCCATGGACACCCTCCCGCTCAAGCCGGAAATCTCGTTCGACGAGTTCGCGAAGGTCGACCTCCGCATCGCGACGATCGTGGAAGCCGAGCCGCACCCGGATGCGGACCGGTTGCTTCGCCTGCAACTCGACGACGGGTCGGGCGAGCCCCGGCAGATCTGTGCTGGGGTAAAGGCCTATTACGACCCCGCCTCGCTCGTCGGCAAGCAGATCGTCATCGTTGCGAACCTCGCTGCTCGGAAGATCCGCGGTGAAGAGTCGCGGGGCATGCTGCTCGCCGCGAGCGATGCCCCGAAGGACGGCGAAGGTGAACGCAGTGTCGTGCTGCTCACACCGATGAGCGCGATCGAGAGCGGCTCGATCGTTTCGTAGCGCGGCCCAGCCTACTCACCGCCCTTGTCACGACGGGCGGACTTTCGGATCCGGTCGAGCACGCGTTCGGTATGCTCTTCGATGAGCGATGAACGCTTCGACTCGGCCTGATCGAACCGTCGGCGCATGCCCTCCGCACGCTCTTCAACGCGTTCGATTTCGACCCGTAGGACATCTCGCTTGGCGTCAAAGCCATTGGAAATCGCGGCCCGGAGCTCGGCGATGATCTGGTCGACGACTGCCGTGTCGGCCTGCTCGGCGATCGCGTCTCGCAGCGAGCCAGCAACCTTCAAGATCTGAAGGCCGGCCCTGATCTCCTGTCGCCTCGCCGCGAAAGCCTCCGGGTCACGGCCCCGCAGGTCGTTCATCTCGCGGAGCCGGCCGAACACCGGCAGCCCTCCGCCGTAACGTTTCTGCAGAGCGTCGCGGATCAATGCCGCGAGTTCGGGATCGGTTGTCTCAAGCGCGGCGAGCATCTCTGCCCGCGTTTCGGCGTCAACGCCCCCGCCGCGGTCGCGAGGCCCCCCACGTGCGGCCTCGCCGCCGCGATCGCCGAGCTGTGTCGGTGACGGCCTCATCGCATCAAGGCCGCCTCGGCCGAAGAGCCTGACGGTTCCCGGCGGGACATCCCCTGCGAGTTCAGCATCGATCTCAGCAAGCCGCGAGGCGAGCAACTCGCGGCGCTCCTCGAGCGCGGCACGCCGGGTGTCTTCAACCGTTTGAGCCGCCGCGGCCTGCGTTCCCATCCACACGGCAAAGGCAGCAGCCCTAAGAAGGTGCATCACAACGGCTCTCCTTCGGTGAACCACTCATCCAGCGAGGTCGGGTCGAAAGTGCTGCTGGTATCGTCGGCAAACGCGAGAGAATCTTCGAGCCCGAACGCATCATCAAAGAGCGTGAACGAGAGCTCAGCGATCGACTCGGCGGCCGCCTCGGTTCCATCGAGCTCACCTGGAGACACAGCCCTGGTTGCCGGCCAGAGCACAACACCAACGGCGACCGTCGCTGCGACCGCGCCAAGCCATACGGGAGCACGCCGGATGCGCCTGCGCCCGCTGATCGTTGGAACCGGCTGGCCGAGACTCTGCTCGACGCGTTGCTCGAAGCCGCCGTCCGGCTCGGCACGCGTGCGAGCACCGAGTTCATCGAGCATCGCCTCGATCTGTGGGTCGTTCGACTGATTCATCGCTGCGCCTCTGATACAAAAGGGTGGGATTCGAGCTGCGACTTGAGCTTGGCAACCGCCCGGTGATGCCGGGCGAGTACGGTGCCGACGGGCTGTCCGAGCATCTCGGCGATCGCCGCAAACCCGAGCTGCGCGTGGTGCCTGAGCGAGAGCACCTCTTGGTCGGCCTCGGGCAGCGACGCGATCGCCTCGCGGAGGGCCGACATCGGATCCGATGCTTCGTACCGCGAGACGGGCATCCGGTCATCGCTCGCCGCAAACGCCGCATCGCCGAGCGAGCGCGTCCGTTGGCGCTGCGATTTGCGGACAACGTCTCGCACGCGGTTCATCGCGATTCGGAACAGCCAGCTCTCGAACTGCCCGTTGTGGGCGTATCTGCCCGTTGAGATCTGCTCGTACACCGTGACCATGACCGACTGCGTGACCTCTTCCGCTGCTTCTGGGTCGTGCAGGCGGCTTTGGGCCGCCGCGTAGACCCGTCTCGACCAAAGTCCTATCAAATTCTTCCAGGCACCGGGCTCGCCCGCAATGACAGAACGAACGATCGCATCTGAAGCGTCGCTGTCCAGCGATGGATCGGACGGGGCCCGTTGCAAACTCGATCGCTCCCAATACGGGTCATGCCCCGTGGCCGATGACCGCACAACGTGCCACGAGGCCCGACATTGCAGCCAGCCATCGGATCCGGCTGATAAGAGGATCCGATAGTATCAGGAGAAGAATTCCGATCGGCCGGGTCGGGATTCGCGCAACCCAGCGAACGATGCACGCCCGCGACGCGTAATCAGGGCACGTGTCTTCCGCAGCCATTCCATCTCGACTCCGTCCACTTCTGGGCCCAAGCGGGACGATTGGCCGCGGGGAGCCGAGCCGAGGGCCGAGCGTCAGGAAGATCGCGACTGTGGCAGACTCCCAGCCAGCAGATTCCGGGCCAGCAGATTCCGAGCAAGCATCGGCGTCGGACGTTTCGGACGAGCAGCTGGTGCGGCAGTACGTCAAGGGCAACCGTGATGCCCTCCGCCAGATCATCGACCGCTACCAGACCGATCTCATGCGGTTCCTGATCCGGCTCACCGGCTCGCGGGACGCGGCCGAGGACGCCTTTCAGGAGACGTTCCTCCAGCTGCACCTCTCGGCGTCTCGGTTCGATACCTCGCGTCGGCTCAGGCCTTGGCTGTTCACCATCGCCGCCAACAAGGCGCGGGACGGCCTGCGTAAAAAGTCTCGCCAGCCGCTGCTCGTGCTCTCGAAGCCGGTCGGCGAGAGCGAGGGCACAGAAATGGTCGACCTGCTCGAGATCGATGTCCCAACGCCGAGCGACGGCATGCTTTCGGCGGAGCAGCAGCGGCTTGTCGATCGCGCGGTGTCGCAGCTCTCGCACCCGCTGCGAGAAGTCCTGCTTCTCGCGTATTTCCAGCGGCTCAGCTACGCCCAGATCGCCGATGAACTCGGCATCCCCCTGGGCACGGTCAAAAGCCGACTGCACGCCGCGGTCGCGTCGTTCGCCAAATTCTGGCAGCAGGTCGCATCAGGCGACAACTCCGAGGATCAGCACCGATGAAGGAATCAGCGAGCCCAGACGGTTCGTATCCGCGGCTCACCGCGGCCGATGAGCATGCCCTTGAGTGGCTGCTTGATCACCGGCTCGATCCTGCGGGCACACCGATAGAAATTGCCCCGCGTGTGCAGCAGCTCGCGCGTGTCCTGTCGATGGCGGGAGAGGCTGATGTTCCTCGCGACGAAGCACTCGCCGACGCGGTGCTTGATCGGCTGGCCGTGATCACGAGCAAGTCGTTCGTTCTCAGTGATGCCGATGAGGACGCTGTCGATGCCGCGGTGATGACGGGCATGGACCCGGCCCGCGTGCCGAGTGTGCTGCGGGATCGGGCGAAGCGAGTCACGTCGCTCGTCGCGCTGCTCGACGGCCCGGAGATCGGTCACGACGCGGCGCTCACAGACCGGGTTCTGGCGGCGATCGAGTCAACCGAAGCCCCCATCGAGACTGAGAAGCCCGTGCTCGCTCGACTCAGCGGCCGAC
>ERZ1740059.872-NODE-872-length-15394-cov-4.062977_pt1 | contig 15394 bp, 16 predicted proteins | sample MGYA00581744_ERZ1740059 | MGnify/ENA primary metagenome ERZ1740059 (study PRJEB43018, sample SAMN04849738) | marine metagenome | isolation source: floating plastic debris | place: Pacific Ocean | collected 2008-08-28 | study: EMG produced TPA metagenomics assembly... | reverse complement strand
TGTTCAACCGGATATGCATTCCAGAGGGCTTTACGCGCTGCAAGCCATCGCTGACGAGCCGTGCCATAATCTCGTTGGGCAATTAGGGTATCCCAATCATTTAAAGTTTGCTGCGCCGTCTCAAGGGCTGGATGGGTCAGCGGCGTTGTCAACCCACTACCTTCCAAACTAGCGCTCAGACTACCATCAGCCCTAAGCGAAGTCAGCGCTAACTCCGCAGGCTGAGTACTCGCATAGCCCTGGAGCAACGCCCCTTCAAATCGCCCCATCAAATTCTTTAGCTCTCGCTCCATCGCTAAGTTTAAGAATGGGCTAATCACCCCATTCCCAGACCGCACATCTAAGCCTGGAGGCTCAGTATTATTTGCTGGATCCATCGCATCTAGAGCAAGCTGTAGGCGATCGGCCTTTAACAACAGCTCGGAATCCACAGCAGTTTCATCCGTCATGGGCGGTGGCGAGCTAGCTGCCAAACCGGGAACAGCGGCAGCTACACCTCCAAATAAAACAGCCAAGACATAGGAGGTAATAGACAAAGGATGGAACATGGGCAAGCGGAACAGACAAATGAACGACAAATGTACGAATACTGACGCGACAAATCTACTACAGTGCCAACGCACTCTATGACGCTAAGGCGTTAAGCTAAAACAGTCTCTCAAAAAGAGTAAACCGAGGAGACTCCCGTAACCGAAAATAATTTGGCCACTTAAGTAGTAAACCCAAAGGATCTCAGCTAACTGTAGAGAACTTAACCTGTATTTCTTAAAATCAGACCAATAAGGATTAAATCCTTGAGATACAAATCCTTTAACAGAATAATCAGAAGATGTTCTCAATGTAGAACATTCAGATATAGATTCTACTCCCCTCTACATTCGTTAAAAGATTTCCCAGAAAATAAGCTAAGTTTTTACTGTTTGATTTGGTGAAGTTTCTGACTAGCCCCCCTGACTAGAACTCACCAGGTATCAACACACAGTGCTGGGGAAAATTTTTAAGCAAACGCATTATTTGATTAGACAAGTCGGACAATTTAGGGAAACACTGACGCCATGTAGCGTGCATAACCCATAGCAAATTAAGTTCTATATTTGTGGCGTCTGACCAGCATTGCTGTAGTAAAATACAAAATCCTGCCTTGAATAATGCGGGGTAGTTTCGCAAAATTAGTTTTCACAGACTGTAATCGGTAAGCTCTATGGCGCTCCTGCAAGAACAAAAGCAAGCAATTATTTCAGACCACCAAGTCCACGAAACAGACACTGGCTCTGTGGATGTTCAGGTGGCTATGCTAACTGAAAAAATCAACCGTCTGAGTAAGCATTTGCAGGCCAATAAAAAGGACCATTCGTCTCGACGTGGTCTACTCCGCATGATTGGTCGCCGCAAGCGCTTGTTGTCCTATCTGGTCAAGCAAGATGCTGAGCGGTATCGTGAGTTGATTAAAAAGCTAGGTATTCGTGGCTAACGCAGGTAGTGAAAGCGCTTGCCTGCGCTATGCAATCTAAGCCAGCACTCTAGGAGTCAGTTGTATGCCTTCCCAACCTCAGCGTGATTCGCTACCTTTTGAGCCTAAGTCAAACAAGCGCTCCAGTGATCAAACGACTTCACCCCAATCGGCAGCATCACCTACTCAAAAAGTAAGCTCAAAGGTTAAGGCACCGGACAAACAGGGTAAACGTTCAAACTCCCAAGAAGCAGATACAGGCAGCAACATTCCAGAAGTGGTCAGTCGTCGGATGATTCGCCGCATGGCCGTTTTTGCGGGAGTGCCGACAGCTCTGGGGATGTCTTCGTTTATAGTTGCTTACATTCTGCTAACTCGACACATTGCTGAGTTTCCCAACGTCGCTGTATTGCTTGTTTCCCTAGGCTTTTTTGGACTGGGGACAATAGGTCTTAGCTATGGGGTCCTGTCTGCATCTTGGCAAGAAGATGAAGTAGGAAGCTTATTAGGCATTGACGAATTTTCAGTCAATTTTCGACGTTTGATCCAGGGTTTGCGTAAATCAAAACAGCCATCAGCTTCTGAGGAGTCATAGCCCACAGTTAGAAACCGAGATCCCCATTCCCGATACTAATTTGACGATGGGTCCATAATGTCGGTAAGTTGCTGCTCCATCTGTCTAAGCATCGCCATAATGGCTGGAAATGTTTTTTGCGTTGTTGCGCCATCTTGAATATCAAGGTGGCGCTGTGCTTGGGTCCGCAGGTCGTCAATGCGCTGCTGCAGATCATGGGCTAGTTCTAAGGCATCACGTCCTAGGCTATCCATTTGCTGTTGCTGGTAAAACTTGAGCGCTGCTCCTCTTAATATTTGTAGCGTTGCCTCTTCACCATGCTCCCCTGGCATCACTCGAAATCTCAACAGAATACGCTTTTGGTTGTATACCCGCTCGATTTCAACTTGCTTAGGTTTACGTACAGGTATTAACGCAAGGCTCATCATCCGTTTGAGTTCATTGATAACTCCCTGAAAAAGCTGCGTGGAAATATTGGTTACAGCCGACTGTACGACACCGTCTTTGCTCCAAAGGATGCGACAGGCATCACTCTGACGTTCTAGATACAGTCGCCCAATACCTTCCTGGATGATAAGCCGTTTTAAGAGAATTTGAGTTAGTTCTTTAGGATTAGACTGACTGGGATTAAAGCTTACTTCAGAGACACTTTCTGAAGCTGATTGATCTTCAGAGGGTTCAGCTTCAGCTGTGGTTGTATTAAGTTCAACGTCGTCATCATTATCATCTTCTTCTAGCTCGATACTCAACGGGGCTGGCTTGGGTTCTTCATCAGCGGGAGAGGAGGGACTAGGGCTCTCGTCGGCCGCGACAGATGGCGGCGGGGATAATTCAGATGATTCTTGAGGAAGCGCTGGTTGCTGAGCTGGGGAGACGGTTGTTGACTGGGTGATTGCCACGCGGGGATTTTCAATGATTTCGGTGGGAGCACCGACTACCAAGGTTGGCTGTTCTTCAAATTGACCGGGGGTAGGGGTTGTTTTTGGTTGAGACTGCTGAGAAGCTTGCCGATTTTTGGCTGAATGACTCAAAAATTTTGATAATATCTCACGATGCCAGTCGGAGGATATCGGTCGCGATACGATAGAGCAGTTGATATACGACAATAGCCGTCTGACATAGTCGGCAGCTGACGTGTCGTCAGGGTTGACCATACCTAAATTTAGACTACTCCCTTCAATTGAGAGGGGGAGTACCTGATAATACAAACAGGCTTCAAATGGCAAAATACCCTCAATTAATAGGAACATTTGCTCTAGATTCGCCTTGGCTCCAGCCTGCTCTAGACTGTGAGACGGCGGTGACAACGCATGGTTTCTGGGGAAGGTTGACATGATGGCTGCCAAAAAAGAAATAACGAAAATAAGCGCACAGGCGTAACCATGGGAATGAGATAACCTGCCCATTAACACCCACGCCTGTTGTCAAAAGACAACCTTCAAGAGCCTGGGAATAGCTAGGTTCGTAAATTTTGGGCAGCTAGGTAAAGCTTAGCCCATTCACTCATGACTTGTTTAGATCGGCACCCTAGTTTTTGTGCGATCGCATCAATATCGCTACCCTGTCTAAGCTCACTTATCAGCAGCTGTTGAGATGGTTCCAACGTTTGCCAATAGGTCTGCCACTGGCTAGAGGTCAACCCCAGATCATGGTCTGTAAGTGTAGTCTTTAGCCAACTCAGCACCAGTTCTGGCTGCTCTTTAAGGGTAAAAATACGAATCGCGTGATAACTAATTTTTTCTCGAAGTCGATACACCTGATTGATCGACATCTTTAGCTGTTTAGCAATATTGTCTTGAGAATAGCCCTGCAGGTGCAGGTCAAGCCATTGAGTGGCCGTATCGCCTAAAGCCTCCTGCAAATAGTCAGTAAAACTATCCTTTACTGACTGACGAGCTCGCTGGGTTTCTTCAAACTCCTGTTGCTGTTCGTAGGTACTTACAGCCTGAACATCAAACAAACTAATAGTGCTATCGGCATCATCAGTACCGATTTCTTCTGAGATCAGCTGAATTAGCTGAGCCCCAGGCACTTGGGTCATCCCACCTCGTTGGGACCGGCGCAGATAATTGACAAACCGATAAACAATTAAAGGCTGATTACGAATTGGTCGCAGACAGTATTCCTCAATTGTTGCCATGGTGAGCAAATTACGAAGCTGAGCCCGCTGCGTACATTGAGCAATCCAGTTCATCTGCTGTTGGAGATGGCGATCGCTCCGCAACATCTCCTGGATAATTTCTTGCAGAACATCCTTGACCTGTCGTTGGCGATCTCGACTTAGGGCAATCCATGTGCGGATTTTACTCCGAACCAGAAATAAACCACCTAACTTTCTCATTAGGGTTTGATAGGCCCGATCCGGTGGCAGACCCCAGTAGGTTTTATAAAAGATCCGATACCGGTAGTCCATCGCCTGGGTAGCAATGGAGAGATCTTTACGAGAAAGCGTTTCAAATCGTTCGGTGTCTTCGCCGCAGAGCCACTGGGCAATTGCCACGTGGGTATCGTGGCTTTGATCGGACAAATCGGACTGAAGCCGCTGCCGCCATTCATTTACGATTGTGGTTGCCACTGCCATGCGCGCGCCTGCTGCTGATTAGAAAAGACCCCAAGCGAAATGCCATGGGAAGGGACTGATGAATGATTTGCTCATTCTAGTGCACTCAATCCCTCGATTTGTCGAGATATAACTACTTTGCCCTACTAGTGTATTTTCCCTTAAGGGCGCTGCTGGGTAAAGCACCCTAGGAAAGCGTGGGATAAGTAGTTAAATCACCGATCCCGATACTCTTTATCAGTACGGCCTGTGTAATTTTATTCCGGAAAGGTCAAATAAGATAACCATTCTTAACCATGTCGCTGTTGATGCCACTGCCACGCATGGCGAATAATCGTGTCCAGATCTGCGTATTTGGGCGTCCAACCTAACCGTTGGCGAGCATGTTCACTGCTGCCGATGAGACTGGGAGGATCGCCATGACGACGTTCACATTCCACGGCAGGAATCGGATGCCCAGTTACTTTACGCGCTGTCTCAATCACTTCTCGCACGGTAAATCCATTGCCATTACCTAAATTGATAAAGGCTGTTTCACCACCGTCGAGCAGATACTTCACTCCCTTGACATGGGCCTCGGCCAGATCGGCCACGTGTATATAGTCACGAATACAGGTACCGTCACGGGTAGCATAATCGGTACCATAGATGGAAATATGAGCACGTTTTCCAAGGGCCGTTTGTAATACCAATGGAATTAGATGAGTTTCGGGATTGTGATCCTCACCCAGACGACCTTGGGGGTCAGCACCAGCGGCATTGAAATAGCGAAAACACACTGACCGTAATCCATAAGCCTTTTGAAAGTCCTGAAGCATGGTTTCCACCATAAGCTTGCTACTGGCATAGGGACTGATGGGATTTTTAGGATGCTCCTCGGGAATCGGTACAGTCTTAGGTGGGCCGTAAATTGCACAAGTAGACGAAAAGACAAACTGCTTAATTCCTGCAGCTTCCATCGCCTGCAGCAGGTTTAGAGTACCGTAAACGTTGTTACGATAGTACTCTGCCGGTGCCGTAACAGACTCCCCCACCGCGATATAGGCTGCAAAGTGCATCACAGCCACAAAGTTATATTGTCTAAACAAGTGATCCAATAGGGGGCGATCGGCGGTGCTACCCTCCACTAGCTTGGCGTTTAGATGTTGCTCAACTAGTTCTTTATGACCATATTCAAGGCTATCCAAAATAACGACCTGATAACCGGCTTGCTCTAGAGCAAGTACAGTATGGGAGCCAATATAACCGGCACCACCAGTGACCAAAATCGATGGGGCTAAGGTGTTTACGCTAGTCATATAAATAATTGGTTAAGTAATTAGTAAAAAGTGAGTTAGATAGTAATAACTCCTTGGCAAAAAATAGACATCCTCTACCAAGGAGCGCTGTAGATGTATAAAGATTATGTTAGCGGGGGCTCCCCGTCCTCTGACTTAGATTTCATAGTAGAGTCCATAGCATCAGGGTTTAGCACTAAGTTATCGCGATGGACAACGGTATCAGCACCGTCATAGCCCAGGATCATAGAAATTTCACTAGAACGATGTCCGAGAATCTGCTGAAGTTCATGGTGATTATAGTTCACCAGACCACGGGCAATTTCTTGACCGTTGCGATCGCACAGCACCACCGCATCCTGAGATTGAAAGTTTCCTTCAATTGAGGCTACCCCTGCAGATAGCAACGATTTACCACCGTTGCCAATTGCCTGCACGGCTCCTGGGTCCAAATACAATCGTCCGCTCGGACGCAGCCCATTGGCAATCCAGCGTTTACGTGCATTATTGGGTTTAGGCTGAGGAGCAAATTGAGTCCCCAGCGGTTCACCCGCCAATATCCTAAGAATATTATCTGGAGATTGACCGTTCGTAATGGCCATACGAATACCGGCACTGGTGGCAATACGAGCGGCCTCTAATTTGGTAATCATCCCCCCTGTACCCCAGGCAGAGCCACGATCGCCCACATCAATATTTAGCTCGCCCAGATGCTGTACCCAGGTGATCGGTTCGGCATCTGGGTTATCTCGTGGATCGGCGGAATAGAGCCGATCCACATCGGTCAATAAAAATAGCCAGTCAGCCCCGACTAAACTAGCCACCAAAGCCGACAGGGTATCGTTATCTCCAAACTTCAGCTCATCCACGGCCACCGTGTCATTTTCATTCACAATGGGAATCACACTAAGCTGAAAAAGCTGTCGAAACGTGCGATAGCTGTTGACATAGCGCGACCGCTCCATCAAATCACTTCGGGTTAACAAGACCTGGGCAATGGGCTGATCTAGCACAGTGAACAAATCGTCATAAACCCGCATCAACCGTCCCTGTCCCACAGCGGCAACGGCTTGCTTTTGTTCAATTGCCTTCGGCCGCTCGCTCAGCCCTAAACGGGCACAGCCTACTCCCACCGCACCAGAAGAGACCAAGATTACTCGATGTCCCTGGCATTGCAAATGACTTAAGGTTTCCACCAAACGGGCAAGTACCGATAACGCCAACTGATTGTCAGCCCGTGTCAGGCTAGACGTGCCGATTTTGACCACAATGGTTTGCAGCTGAATAGACCGGTCTTGATTGGTCGAAGAAAACGGCATTACAGTCACAGAGCAGAACTAAAAAATAAGGACAAAAAAGAATAGGGATCTTAAGAGCCTAGGGGTCAAAATCAATGCGCTGCCAAATGTTATCTGAAGCGACTGCCATGAAACATCTCTTCAACCTTTATTTTGGAGAGGTATTGCTAGCTCTTTAGCGATCAAAATCACTGTGGGCCAGAACGACTCCTAAGCGTTTTGATATCCAGATTTCAGCATTGCGCAAACACTGCTTAGGCGAACTCGCCTCTATAGAATCAACCATAGGCTCCACCAAAACTGTAAACAATCCCAGACGAATGCCCCCTAAAACCTCAGTAAACAGGCGATCACCCAACATGGCAATCTCATGGTGGGGCAGCTGCATCAGATCGACGGCTTCCCGCAGTTTTCGACGAGACGGCTTACCAGCGGCAATGTAAAACGACTCAACATCCAAAGCGGCGGCAATCCGAGCAATCCGGCTATGGCTAACGTTATTACTGACTAAGACCACCTTGATGAATCTGGCTTGAATCTGCTTGAGCCACTGACAGACATCATCCACTGGCTGACTTTGCTTAAACGACACCAGGGTTTCATCCACGTCCAAAATCAGCCCCTTTAAACCGTGCTGAGCAATTAGCTCAGGGGTCAGGCTAAGAATAGAGCCTCCCAGAGCAAGATCGGGTTGTAACAGTCGGCCCCAGGAGGTCATAGATCGAAGAGTAGTGATTAGTTAAACGTGTCTGTCGTCTGTAAGGGTCTCTAAAGATCATCGCCCAATTGAGCATCTATGCGATCGCGAATTTGCCCCTGAGCCCGTTCATGCTCAGCCAGCGAACGGCTAAACACATGGGTGCCATCGTAGCGGGCTACAAAGTAGAGAAACTCAGTATTCGGTGGATTTAGGGAAGCCTCTAGACTAGCAATGCCAGGACTGGCAATCGGTGTGGGCGGCAATCCTAGATTTCGGTAAGTATTGTACGGGTTGGGCGTATTGACTTTGTCTAGAGTCAGCGGATTTTCTGGGGTTTGGGTAATCCCCAGACCATATTCCACGGTTGGATCAGCCCCCAGGCTAATGCCTTCGCGTAAACGACGGGCAAACACCCCAGCAATCGTATCCCGTTCTTCCGTCACCACCGTTTCTTTTTCGACAATACTGGCCAGGGTCACCCACTCTGACAGGGAATAGGCACTGGCTGTTTGCTGATATACGGGCAGCGCTACCTGTTCAAACCGCAGCAGCATCCCATCAACAATGTCATCAGCATTGATTTGTTCGCTGGGAAGCTGATAGGTATCTGGATAGAGAAACCCCTCTAGATGAGGCAGGTTTTGGGGCAGCCAGGGAAATTGAGCATAGGGAATTTCTTCGGTTGAGCGCAAAAAATCATCAGCGTCGACTAACCCTTGCGCTTCCAAAGCTGCCGCCATTTGAGACCGATTCCAGCCCTCTGGAATCGTAAAACTGGTTTGCACCACATCCCCGCTCCAGATTTGATCCGCAATCTCCGACATGGACTGGGTTGGAGATAGGGCATATGTACCTGCCTGGAGTCCACCGTCACGCTGCTTAAATCCTTGGAGTCGATGCCAAACTCTCCAGGCTGTAGTGGAGCGAATCAATCCGGCTGCTTCCAGGTCTTGACCAATCTGCTGAGCGGCAGTACCCGATGGAATTTGGATTTGCACCGGCTGCTCTACCTCGCTAGCCAACACAGGACCGGTAGCCCAGCTCCACCAGGACCATCCCTGCCAAGCAGCCACACCTAATGCAACCGGAAAAATACCAACGTAGAATAGTCGCTTTAAACAACCCATAATTTATTTAGACAGGCCATTGACCAGGTTCAGAATCGAGCAGTACGTTTAACTCAGCGTTAACGTGCGCTCAGCAATAGACACCTACCCTAAAGACACCTACTCTAAACCTTCAAAAAGCTGATCTTCAATTTGAGGCTGCAGTCGCTGAAACTCTTCAGGCGATAGCAACATCACCGTATCAGCATCAGTCCGATAGGCAAAAAACAGCAGTGGTTCTAGGGGCGTACAGGCAACATAGCGCTGCTCTTGGTGATAAAACTGCGCCAACATCTGAAAGTTGTCCGTGGCCCCATCATCGTCAACCTCTAATGCAAAACAACTCTCATCATCAGCATCAGGGATATTACCTACGGCTGTAAGCGTATAAGCACTCCGTTGCAAGGTCAAGTCTAACTCAGCCAAAACCGCACGGGCACTGGGAAAGAGCAAATCGGTCTCTTCATCCTCAATATCGGCCAAGGTATCATCGTCACTCTGCCAGCTAAAAATTTCGATCGGAGCTGAAACCGGTAAAAGCAGCAAATACTCCAGACCAGAATCACTGAGGGTAATCGACTTTTCAACGTAGCAAGCTAGGGTGTGGCCACCATCATCGGCCAGGGTCACGATGGGCTGGCCTTTTTGAAAGTCTGAAGACTGGTCGGAGTTGTGATTAGGGTCGTGATTCAAATTTGGCATGCGTTGTGGGGGTCATTAGAGAAGACCCTTGGGATATTTTGGCAAGGGTGAATTAGGACTGGCGCTCGGTCCGGGAACGGTCTAACCACTGCTGCAAAATAATAGCAGCCGCTCGACGGTCAATTAGCCCCTTATTTTTTGTAATGGGCTGGCGTTCAGCCTGAAGCTGTTGCTCAGCTTCTACCGCGGTCAGTCGTTCATCTACGTAAGTTACTGGCAGATCTAGGACTTTAGCCAAACGCTTGGTAATTTTTTGTACCCGACGAGCTTGGGGGCCAAGGGTCCCGTCCATCGTGTAGGGCAACCCCACCACCAACAGGGTAGCCTCTCGCTGACGAACGATCTGCCCCAACTGTTCAATTACATAGGCAAAGGACTTGTTGTCTATGGTGGTGAGGCCAGTAGCGATAAGACCGGTGCGATCACAACCAGCCACACCAATACGCTTACTACCAATATCTAAACCCAGGACAGAAATCATGGATTACCTGGCTGTCCCACCGGATGAATCATCTCTGGCGGAACGGTTCAACCCAGAATTCGCCGCGTCCCAAAAAAATCGGCTCGGAATCGCTTTACCAGAGGGCTGCAACCCCTGCAATACATCCTGTAACCCTTCAATTGATACGGCCTTAGTCTCCCGAACTTTATGCCATACCGAACGAGACATCATTACGGTGTGACTCACTTCTGTAGCATCAATTTCTCGTAGATAGCTTTCTCGTTCAGGCTGATAGTCTAAAGAGGCTAGCTGCAAGGTTTGATTAGATGCCCCCTGGAGTACCTGGGCCATTTGAGCCATCAGCTCTGGATATAACCACGTGTAGGCCGGATGCACTGTCAGCTTCGCCCGGTTTGGCTGATCAGCCGCTTGGGAAAGACGCAGACTAAAATAGCCGATGGCCGCCTTACGCTGGGGTTCAAACACATAGGCAGAGACTGACTCAGACTGCCCCAGCCACCGCCTTAGCTGATAGCGTAGACCAGCAATAGAACGGGTGCGAAAATCCTGAATTTGATGGTCAAAAACCTGACGGAGCTGTGGCGGCATGGAGGCCGTTTCAAGCTGATAGATCAGCTGGGCATCGGCGTTGCTGACCGGCAGTAAATTGGGCAAATCTGGCTCACTTTCAGCCAAAGTCGCTATCTGATCGGCATCTATCGACCAATAGGTCACATAGGCCAGCGGCTGAAACCCATTTTGGCGATAGAGCGCCAGGCCAAACTTATCGTGGATTGTGGTTTCGCTGATCCAGGTGTGAGCTTCAACAATCGTTTCAAAACAGTGTCGCAGTAGCAGGCTGGCTAGGTCCATGTTAAGCGTCAGGACCTGATGCTCCTGAGAGGCGTTTACCATTACCTGGTCGATCCGCCAGGTGCTGCGGGTAGAGTTAAACGGCGAAACCTGAATCACGCCTTGGGTCGTATGCTTATCGCCAGCAGCAAATGTGGTCGCCTTAGACTGCAGGGGATTTACCCAACGCGACAGACGCTGCCAGGAGGCCGGCCCAAACACGGGGCTAAAATCTGGTAAAGGCTGATGTTTTGTAAACTCACCACAGGTCACCACCTCTGAGCCACCATTGGGCATCAGTTTGTCTGAGTCGCGAAAATGCACGGGACGAACCGCAATGGATTCAGAGGGGGTCACAGAGGGCATAGGGCAAAAGTATAGAAGAATCCCTAGGACTTTGGATGAATCAAAACTACGGGAGTCTGCTCATCCGCGTTACCTGCCGGATTATCAAGTAAAGCACTTGTCACTAAGTCTACGTCAGTGCCAGGTGTAGCTGCTAGTATTTTAACTGCTTTCAAATCATTCACATCCACAATGGCCGCTTTCAGACCAGTTGCTGTGTAAATATCTTGAACAATCTGCTCCACATTTTGGGGCCCAAGCACAATGAACTGGTCATAGGGAGGCAAGGCGCCTGTAACATCGTCAATCAGACGGGCCTGATCGCCAGCCAACACATAGAACATACCGGCACGACCAAAGAATTTCTTTGCGATCGCACCCACCACAAAGGCATACACTACCCGGATCGGCCCCACCAGGTCTACCAGGGTTTGCATACCGCAGGCCGTTGCCAGACTCGATGTCGGCATAAAGAAATAGCAAAGTCGCTTGGCCACCCAGCCCGGTTTAACATCGCTAGGGTGGCGCCACCGTCCCTGCATAATAGCCACAGGCGTTTCACCAATCGTCACAATATCGCCTGGTTGTGCATAGGGTTGCACATAGCGTTTGACCGTATCAATCGGGCTATCTAAAGGCCCCAATAAGTGTGTAGGAATCGGCAAAACCTCGGCCTTGGGAGTAGTTCGCCAGTTTTGAGGAGCCCCAGGGTCAGGATATTTTAGGGGCACCACCACATTACCCAGCTTGGGAATACGGCCTTCAGGACCGTAGGTTAGATAGTGAACCTTAACCCACAAAGCCTTGAGCCTTGATAGATCAGGGCCTTGAATATCCACCTTGATCTTTAGCCCCGTGGATTGTCCTGTTTTGACAATGTACGCAAACCAGTAATTATCGGGTCTAGCCGGCGCATCCTCATGATCTGAAATCAGCTCCGTTGTGACCGTAATCCCCTCTAAGCTGGCCCCCGACAGCAACTCTGTCTCAACCGAGATTTCTGGCACCATAATCTCTAGGGTACGAGTGAGGTTCACCAGCGACGGCTCCCCCTCAATGACATAATGCTGGGGCTCTCGGGTAGTCATGGTCCACTTGCCAGACTCGAGTTCTAAGCGATTTCCAGGACGCCCCCGATATTGCCGTTCGATCCCTAGCCAGACTGCCAGAACCAGCAATATCAGTAAAACCACTAGCGTACCTAAAATCCCTGCCATCAACGGATTGCTCCTCTGCCATAAAAATGGCGATCAATATGAGTGATATAGCCATAAACTTCAGCCTTGGCTTATGGCTACCTCTGTAAGATTTGTTTGTATCGTACTCTCGGCCCTGAAGCAATCAATGGGGGTCTCCAGGTCGGTGCCAAGGCTTATCTTCGACTTATTTTCTCAAAAGCTCAAATAGACCGTCATCTAGCTCATACCCTAATGTCCGTACCATCAGCTTGAGTTTTTCAATCCCGTCAATTTGGTTTTCTTTTAGCCAGTAAGCAATGGTAAACACCTTGCCCATGACAAAAATTTCCAGGGCTTCTGGGTTATAGCGAATGCCATCTAGCGGACTGAACTGATGGGGAACCAGCATAGCCGCATAGCGTCCTAGCTCACCGGATTCTACATCTAGAAATAGCGGCAGCCAGGGATAGTAACTATCGAGACGAATAAACCACAGTCGAATCTCAGGAATTTCCGATAGCTCACGGGGGTCACTTTCATCTCGGGAATAGTTAATCGTAAAACTTAGCTTTAAATCGGCCCGCCAATCAGCTTGCCCCAGACTGGCATGGGCAGGGGTCATATCTAAGGTCTGGAGGTGTGTAGCATCGACAACAATGGATTGAGACATTGTGAGGCTGATGAAACAGACTAACAGTGTGCCTTGGTATGGAAGACTTTACTAGGGGTTAGCTCTGAGTTTTACCCTTGATGGTCTAGAGCACAATTGGGTCTGTAATATGGGTGACTTGTTGATCACTTGCTCAGCCACTCAAAGACTGGTTCAGGCTAATCATCGGCAACGCCAGTTTAGATAATCCTTGATGATCCTTTTAGCCTATACGTTCACGTTATACAAAATTTTATGTCCCCTATGACTTCTAAGCCTGCACATCCTATTCGCGTATGCATCACCCTAGGAACGCGTCCTGAGGCCATTAAGCTAGCTCCTGTAATCAAACAATTTCAGAAAACATCGGGGTTTGATACTAAATTGGTGCTCACAGGCCAGCATCGGGAGATGGTGGATCAGGTGATGCAGCTGTTTGAAATTCAAGCAGATCGAGATCTCAACATCATGCAGCCTAAGCAAACCTTGTCCGATATCACCTGTCGGAGTCTGCAGGGGTTGCAGACATTGTTTACAGAGCTGCAGCCACACATTGTGATTGTCCAGGGTGATACGACCACCGCTTTTGCGGCGGCCCTAGCCGCGTTTTATCAAAAAATTCCAGTCGGGCATGTGGAGGCCTGACTGCGCACCGATAATATCCTAGATCCCTTTCCCGAAGAGGCTAACCGGCGGTTAGTGTCTCAGATTACCACCCTTCACTTTCCCCCAACTGATAAATCGGTGGCCAATTTAGCCGCCTCCGGCGTGACTGGCACCGTGGTCAAAACGGGTAATACAGTAATTGATGCATTACAAACCGTGGCATCCAAAGCCCCAGTCTGTGATGTCCCTGGTCTAGATTGGGACCAATCCAGAGTTATCCTATCGACGGTCCATCGTCGTGAAAACTGGGGTGAACCGTTGCAGAACATTGCTAAGGGTTTTTTGCAAATTCTAGAAAAATTTGAGGATACAGCCTTGCTGCTGCCGTTGCACCGCAACCCGACTGTGCGTGACCCGCTAAAAGCGGCGCTAGAAGCCCATCCTCGTACTTTTTTGGTGGAGCCCCTCGACTATGGCCAGCTGGTAGGAGCCATGCGGCGGTGTTATCTGCTGTTGACAGATTCAGGTGGATTACAGGAAGAAGCCCCCGGACTGGGAAAACCCGTACTTGTGCTCAGAGAAACAACCGAACGACCAGAAGCAGCAGAAGCCGGTACTGCTAAGCTCGTAGGCACCGCTGCGGACATCATTGCGGCTGAAGCAAGCCAGCTGCTGAGTGACCCAGCTGCCTACGATGCCATGGCTCGAGCGATCAATCCATTTGGGGATGGTAGAGCCTCAGAACGTATCGTCAAAGCTGTACAGACTTATTTCAGCGCCTGACCCAACCGATCGATAAATAAACTCAAGCGGTAAAGTCTATTTGGAATCGCCCTTTGTGGTGTTTGTTTCATCGAGTAAGACTTTTTTCGAGGCTTTTAGGTCTTTCCAAAGTTTTTTGATCTGGCTGTAGGCATCTTCAGAGGTGATTTTTCCACCTGTTTCAAGATTACAAATGAGTGAAACTCGACTAGCAAATTCTTGCAAATTGGAGTTAAACACCATTCGCTCAGGCGTAAACTCACCACGATAGGACGCCCGGGGCGTGATGAAATTTTCTTTCTGTTGCTCAAAGTCTTTAGCCAAGGGACAGTCCTCTAATCGGTGGGTTGATGCTTTTGCTGACAATCTGATGCCTCTGTTGACATGGCTATTGCGATCATAGCAATGTCTTTAATTTCGGTAGAAATATCTCACGGAGCAACTGCTTGAATCAGCACCATGCTATCCACACGGTCAAGTTCACGGTGGGGCGGCAAAGTTTCTAGATGATGAACTTCTGCCAAAATATAGGGTTTATATTGCCAGCGGTCGAGCAGCGACTGACCAGAAAGGGCAGGAATGTTGCGATCGCAATAAAAATTCAAACTGGGCCGTCCATAGCTAAAGGTCGTCACCACCTCAGCGTCAGATGCAACATATTGATTAACCAGAGCAGCTACCGGTTTAACCGCATAGGCTTCATTTAACTCCCATAGCCAAAAATCAGCCCCCATTAACAGCAGCAGCGTCAGGTACAGCCCCACCATCAGAGTTAAACACCAGCCCATCTGACGCCGCCACAGCTGCCACGTCGTCCAGCCCACACTCAGTCCTAGCACAGTACCGATAGCAATCAATGTGGGTTGTTGATCAGCCATACCCAGATAGCCACC
>ERZ1740059.871-NODE-871-length-15395-cov-4.074250_pt1 | contig 15395 bp, 15 predicted proteins | sample MGYA00581744_ERZ1740059 | MGnify/ENA primary metagenome ERZ1740059 (study PRJEB43018, sample SAMN04849738) | marine metagenome | isolation source: floating plastic debris | place: Pacific Ocean | collected 2008-08-28 | study: EMG produced TPA metagenomics assembly... | reverse complement strand
GGCAAAACCTGTCGTCAGTATCGATTTACCGTCAGGAATAAATACTGATACTGGCGAAACTCTTGGTGGTGCGATCAAAGCCACCAACACTCTCTGCTTGGGTATGTGGAAACAAGCCTTTTTTCAAGATGTAGCCTTAAAATATCTAGGCAAAAGCGAAAGAATAGATTTTGGTATTTTGCCTCATCATATTTGGTCAGTTTTACCCAAACCTGCACTCCTTAAAAAGATGAGTAAGGCGATCGCCCTAAAACTACTTCCTTTACCTCGTCCTCTTACTGCCCATAAATATACTCAAGGACATCTATTGTTAGTGTGTGGCTCGAGGAGATATGCGGGGGCTGCTATTCTAGCGGCATTGGGAGCAAGGGCTAGTGGAGTAGGGATGTTATCTATAGCTGTGCCAGAATCCCTCAAAATGATGATGGTAAGTCAGATACCAGAAGCGTTGATTGTAGAATGTCCCGAAAATAAAGAAGGTGCAATTGCATCTCTACCTTTAGCTGCAAGTACTTTGAGTCAGTTTCAGGCGATCGCCTGTGGCTCTGGCATAACCAAAGATGCCAAATCGATAGTGGAAAAAGTATTGTCTGCTGAATGCCCAATTATTTTGGATGCAGATGCCTTAAATATTCTATCGGAACAAGATGTAATAGAAGCATTAACCGAAAGAGAATTTCCCACTGTTTTGACTCCCCACCCAGGAGAATTCAAACGTTTATTTCCCGAACTCAGCGAGCAAGAAAGCGATCGCTTAACCCTAGTGCAAACTGCAGCACAGCAAACTAATTCTACTATTTTATTAAAAGGAGCAAGAACTGCGATCGCCAATCAACAGGGATTGACTTGGCTAATTTCTGAAAGTACTCCCGCATTAGCCAGGGGTGGTAGTGGAGATGTTCTTACTGGTTTGATTGGAGGCTTCGTTGCCCAAGCAGAAAAAGGTAATTTGTCAAATACAGTAGCGGGTGCAGCCTGGTGGCACGCTCAAGCAGGAATTTTCGCAGCACAAGAACACACCGAATTGGGAGTAGATGGAGCAACTTTAGCAAAATATATTCAGTTGGCGATCGCCGATAGCTTTAATTGATCGCACACCCTAGTAGATGCAGGCTCAAATAAAGTAACTATAAAATAAAAAATAATCTGTAAAAGCTGATAAATCAAGACTTATTACTACATGCGGCTAACTATGCGCCTTTTTCGAAGAACCGAATCGCCTTTGTTACTTATTAGTTATGCGTAGCATTACTAGCTATTCTTAATTATTTTCCAGCCCATGAATTTAGGATCGAAGTCATAATCAAAATAAGTATGTTCGTCATAGTAAACATCATAAGAATAATGCAATGGTAAATTTGCCTGTTTTAAATGGGCTCCTGAAAAGTTAGCTTCAGCCAAATTTGCTCCGCGAAAATCTACTTTTTCTAACATGGCTGATTGAAAATTTGCTTTCTCTAAACAAGCATCCCGAAAATTTGCTTCGATCAAAAAAGAACCTGAAAAATCTACTTCTGTCAAAACTGCCTTTGCCAAATTAGCCATACTTAAATTGGCCTGCACCAAACTAGAATAACTAAGATTTGCCTTGGAAAGATCGGCTTTAATCATATTAGAACTATCCAATTTAACTCCTTTTAAACTAACATTCATTAGAGGTGCTTTGCGAAGTTCTAAACCCTTGAAATCTTTCTTTTCTTGAGCGTAACTTTCTAGCATTTTGTATATGCTGGCAAGGTTGGTATGATTTGATTCTTCAATCTTCAGAAGAGTCATGGCAAAAAAGTCTACAGTTATCTGTTTGAGATAGCCAAGCTCTACTACTAGGTGATGAAATCTGACTTTATTCTGTTTCTGTTTTTGCAGCTCAAGAACATTGTTTATCTGTTTTCGAGAAAGCAATCCAGCTTCTTGAAAATAGTAAGCCAAAGGTTTTTTTTCCTCTTGATGTATTCCAAACCATCGTTCGGCTAAAAAGTCTACAGTATGCTGCTGTATCCAACCATGTAGTACTAGTATTTCGCCAATTCTTAAATCGTTATACTTTTGTTCTTGTAAAGCTACTTCTATTTGATTAATAGAAATTAGTCCTGCTTCAATTAGTATTTGTCCTATGGGCTTTTTTACAGTATTTTGCTCTTCCATAGTTCTTTGTTTTAAGAATTTGAAATAAGGAATAGATAGTTCTCGGCAACATTCTACTCTTAATATTTTGCTTCTTCCACAAAGATAAAAAAATTGTATTTCTGAGAAAAATTTTAATCCTTGCAGTGATTAAAAAAAGTAATTAACACCAAAACCTAATGCGCGAGAATTATCTAGCTGTTGAGCTAATTTTAAGACAGCATTGCGACCTACTTTAGTTTCAAATACAGAAGAAAAAACTACGTCTAATGAGTATTGCTGACAGTATTCGATCAATCGGCTAGAAAAGCCCATAATAGGAGCTTTAATTACAAAAACTCCTTGCCATCCTTGTTGAGAGGCTTTTTGTAACTGATGGAAACTGGCAATAGATTCATCTAGTGCTAGGAGTGTTGAATATTCTTGGCTGAGTTGCTGCATTTGAGCAAAATTATCTGTTGATAGGGGTTGTTCGACAAATTCAATTTTGTTCAGACTATCTGTTACGGCTAATAGCTTTTGAGCCTGGGTTATATTCAATCCACCGTTAGCATCTAGTCGGAGTTTAACGTTGCTGGGAAGGACTTTAACTAGTTGCTGTAGTGTTTCTATTTCTGCTTCTAAAGATTCGACTCCAATCTTCCACTTGAAAGTAGTGTTGTGTTTCTCCTCATAAATTTTTTGCCACAGACTCAGCGCTGCTTTTCCCGCAGGTAATAGATAGCAATAGTCCAAATCACCTAGGATTGAGTCCGATTGAGACTGATTTAGGTTAAGTAATGCAGATTCAAAAGCAAATTGGCAACAAGGAAGACTGTCTTGGATCTGCGTAATTTCTTGTAGGCTGATGCTTTTTGGGCATTGCTGACAAAATTCTAATGCCTGGGACAAGGTTTCTGAGCCAAACCACGACAAAGGAGCAATTTCTCCTTGGGCAATATTTACTCCATCACTCAGGCTAATAATAATACCCTCGCGTGTGTGCCAAATTCCATGGCTAGTACGCAAGGGTTGTCTAAAACGATGTTGATAAGTATCAAATTGAAATTTAAACCTATCGTTCATTATTTATTTTTGAGATCTATATGTAAGATTTATACTCAAGCTTTTTATTGTTTAATGCTTTTTATGAAAACGAATACCGATTAAAATATCGTACAAAAAGTTAAGGAAATTTCGACCATCCAGAAGACCTAAAGATTGATCGCAACCTTTCGCATCCAGCAGGGGCTTAGTTTCATAATAAGCTGATTGATATTTATACCAGGATAGAAGGCCAAAGATGATGCACTAGGTGATAGTTTTGTCCCAAGATAAGTAAGTTTAAAATAGGACTAGGATATACCCTAGAACTTTTCCAGCGATCGCGCTCTTGAAAAGGACGATGGGGTAAATAATCGAAAAACAACCCCAATGCCATTCCTACTACCATCGCAGGTACAAACCAGAAATTCATTACATAACCAATAAAGTCATAGTGAATGCCCAACACGACAATTGAGATGAGGACTAGTCTGCTGAAAAACCACTCCAATAGCTCATATTTACGCCACAACTTTCTTTGGAAGAAGAAATATTCATGGTAGAAAAAACGAGCCGCAATTAGCCACAAAGGACCTCCAGTAGAGACAAAGTGGTCTGGATCGTTTTCTGGGTCGTTGACGTGGGCATGATGTTGCAAATGAACCCGCGTAAAAACAGGAAAAGCAAAGCCTAGCATTAAGGCACTGCAATGTCCCAATATAGAATTTATAATACGATTGCGGTGTGCGCTATTGTGAGAAGCGTCATGAATAACTGTTCCTGACAAATGTAATGCCAGAACGTTGGCGGTGAAACAACACCAAGCGGGGAATTCCCATCGGAAATAACCAGTTGTTGATACTGTCAGCAACGCGATCGCTGCGATCGTCATCAACACATTGGGATTGATTCCACCAGGAGCTTTTAAATACTCTCTTGGTACTGTTCGCAGTGTCTGAGCCGACTGCATTTTTTCGTTCGCTCCTCTTACTTTAGATATACGACTGTCCTCGGTTAGTTTACACTAATTCCTAGTTGAGGTAAAGAAATGTAACACAATAGTCCTCGTTTTCTCATTTAGTAATCAATATGATTTTAATTATTAATTATTAGAGTTGTTTATAGTTCAATATGCACGATTGACAAGGGGGAATTAATAGTATCTACATTTGATCTAAATATGCCCGATATCCCAATTTATCAAGCCGATCCTGTTTGTCAAGTACCATTTGTAATAAGTCTTGACGATATTGTTCTACTTTAGTTTGTAGATTGCCATTCCCTGTCGCCAAAATTTGCACGGCTAGCAAACCTGCATTTTGGGCATTTCCAATTGCTACTGTAGCCACAGGAATCCCACTAGGCATTTGCACTATAGAATACAAAGAGTCTACTCCGCTAAGGGTACTGGTTTTTACGGGGACACCGATTACAGGCAAAGGAGTTAATGAAGCCACCATTCCTGGTAAGTGTGCAGCCCCACCTGCACCTGCAACAATTACTTTAATGCCTTTATGATGAGCATTACGAGCGTAATCTACCATTTTTTCTGGAGTACGATGGGCAGAGATAATTGCTACTTCATGGGGAATATTAAAATCTTCACATACAGCGATCGCTTTTTCCATAGTGGGCAAATCAGAATCGCTGCCCATAATAATGCCAATTAAAGGATTAGTTTCACTCAAAGCATTTTGTTAAATAATTAATTTCGTATATTATCAGTTGTCGGGAGGGCAACGAAAGAAAATGCAACGAGACTTAAACACGAGTTTTGATTGTTGACCACAGGCAGTCGTTTTACTTTAGTAGTCTATTAGTAACAATGGTAAGTTTATTGATTGGCAATGCACGGGTTATCGGATATGAGGGTTTACAGCAGGTTGCAATTGAATCGGGCAAGATTGAGGCTATAGTACCTCAATTAGCTTCGACTGATGCTCAATCTACTATTGACCTAAATGGAGATTGGTTATCTTTGGGGGGAGTAGATTTACAAATTAATGGTGGCTTGGGTTTGGCTTTTCCCGATTTGGAGTTAAAAGACTTACCTCAATTGAGCAAGATATGCGATTTTCTTTATGCTCAAGGAATAGATGGCTTTTTACCGACTATAGTTACTACTTCTATTGATAAGATACAGCGATCGCTTTCTATTTTGTCTAAATTTATCTCCACCCAAGATAAAGCCAAAAATACGGCGCAAGTTTTAGGCGTTCATTTGGAAGGGCCTTTTTTAAACTACACCAAACGAGGCGCACACCCCAAACAATATTTATTACCTTTAACTGTTGCCAATATTAATAAGGTGTTGGGAAATTATGCAGAAATAGTAAAAGTTATTACCTTAGCACCCGAATTAGATAGCAGACAAGAAGCAGTTAAATATCTAAAAGATAAAAATATAGTCGTTAGCTTAGGACATTCTCTTGCTACAGCAGAAGAAGCCAAACAAGCTTTTGGGGAAGGTGCATCAATGGTGACTCATGCTTTCAATGCTATGCCCAGCCTTCACCACCGCCAGCCAGGATTATTGGGAGAAGCAATTGTTAATTCTAATGTCTACTGTGGCTTAATTGCTGATGGTAATCATGTTTGTTCAACTATGTTAGAAATTATTCTTAAGGCTAGTAATTATGATGAAGGTATTTTTATTGTTAGCGATGCTTTATCGCCGATGGGTTTACCTGATGGAATTTATCCCTGGGATGAAAGAGAAATTATTGTCACAGATAGTACAGCAAGATTAGCTGATGGCACATTATCGGGTACAACTCTACCTCTATTAGTCGGCGTACAAAATTTAGTAAAGTGGGGTTGCAAAATAGAAAAAGCGATCGCCATGGCAACAGAATCTCCCCGTAAAGCGATCGCTATTTCTAATCTTGGTATTGGGCAACCTGCTAATTTACTGCGTTGGCATTGGAATGAAACAAAACAGAGTTTATCTTGGAAAAGATTAAAATTATAATCAGAGATTTGACTGAGAACAACAATATTAAGAATATCAAGTTTCAGATTGTTCTAAAACCAATTTACTCCGCAAAATAATCAAGCCAGCCAGAACAATCAAAATAGCCCCAAACAATGAATTGATATCCAATATCTCTTCAAAAAATAACCAACCCAGAAATGTTCCAAATAGTACAGAGGTGTAGGTAAAAATTCCCACCCTAGACGCAGCAGCATTCTGGTATCCACGAGTAAGCAATAGTTGTCCGATAGTTGTGGTCAATCCAATCGCCATCAGCATAATACACTCAATTAACGTGGGAGTCTGCCAAGCCCAAATTAAAGGAATAGAAGAGATAGAAAGACCAAAAATAGCAAAATATGCCACAATCCGTAAAGGAGGTTCGGTTTTAGACAGCTTACGCACCGTTACAAAAGCTAGAGCTGCCATAATACTACTAATCAATGCTACCAGGCTTGCCCAATCAGTCTCTCCATTAGGTTCTAAAATTAGAAATACCCCAACAAAGCCTAATATTCCTGCCGCCATTACTTTTCCCGATAGACTTTCCTTGAGCCAAATCGTAGACACAAAAGGAATAATTAACGGAATAGTAGATTTGATTAGCATTGTATCCCCCAAAGAAATATGAGCTAGTGCGTAGAAAAAACAGTACATTGCGCCCATGCCAAAAATAGAGCGAGCTAAATGTAGTTTTAGATTATCTGTATGTAAAATGTTCCTACCACTCTGAATTAGTAACGGGGCTAGAATAATCAATCCAAATAGATTGCGGAAGAATACAATAGATTCATTGGGCAAAGAAATAGATACTTGTTTAATGATTGCTGCGCTGATAGCAAAGCTAAATTCTGAAGCAACAATAAAAAATGCCCCGCGTAGAATGCTTTGACTGGGTTTCATATTATATGGAATAAAAATTCTCTCTTTGAAGAGTACTGTTGATAATCTAACTAAGTTATAAAAAAACCTCCTTAAAAAGATAGGGAGATTTAAAATTTTGACAACAGAAAATTAGATAGGTATTGTCGCCTGGTTATTATTGGCATTCAAAATAGGGAATAGAGCTATACATCGGTGGAAACAGAAGGTTCGTGCGATGAAGTGCAGGCTGTCACTGAATTGCAACCATTAATGGCTTAAAAATGAGAAATATAAAATCAAAACTCTTTATTAAGTAACTCTAATTTTTCGTTTATTTGATAGTCTTTACGCAAATAAAAATATTCTGCTTCGCTATCTTTGGCTGTCAGTAATATAATAAAGTTATAGCCATTTGCTTTTAATTCATACTCAAGTCGATAAAGTAGTTTAGAGCCAATGCCTTGTTTTTGATATTTACGAGAAACGAAGAATTCTAGTATTTCAAATCCTTTTGCACCTTTAAAAGGAATAAAATGCCCTAATATTGCTCCAACTATTTCACCATTTATCGTAGCAAGATACCCACAAGAACTTTGAGAATTAAATATCCAAGTTAATCGCTCCTCTGCCCAATCACACTCCCAATATTCATTCCAAGGTGGAATACTAAATACCGATATATATAGCTCTGAAAGATATCTTAAATCTTTTGTTTCAATCTTTCTTATTTTCATCAAAACACAAATAGAAACTATAAGTAACAAAGGCGCATAGTTGAGGGCGCGATGTTTGGCTCGGCATCCGTGATAGAGAAACTACGGTTTTCTATGTAGACGAGGTTTATATTAATCCATCCAGAAATTCTCAAACCGTTGAGGTGACATCTGGGTATAGCGAACGCAAAAGAATATATAACTTTAGATATTATAAAAGTTTTATTGAAAAATAATTTAATCATTTAAAGCGAGTAATATAGTGTTAGCGATCGCAATCAAGACATAATATTAAATCGAGTAAAACATATATCAATCGGATATTTACCGAAAAACAAAAATTAAAATATAAGGCTGTATTTTGTATAAATCTAAACTAGAATATGTGTCTATTAATGAAATTCAGTTTATAGTCTTACTTTGTATATAGTTGTTTTTAAAATATATGTTTCAAGCTATTACTCACGTCATCTATGACATGGATGGATTGTTGTTGGATACAGAGTCTCTCAATGAACAAGTAAACGGGGAAATAGTGCAACGCTATGGCAAAACCTTTACCACAGAAATCAAAATTGCGATCGCTGGGACAACAGCCATTAATTCAGCTAAAACAATTATTGAGACATTGAAACTACCTCTCACTGTCGATGAGTATTTACAAGCAAGAAACAAGCTACTGTATCCCTTGTATTCGCATGCAAAAACCTTTCCAGGTACGGTGGAATTGATTCAACATCTAGCAAATCATAATATTCCCCAAGCGATCGCCACTAGCTCTTCTCGTCAAAACTTTGAGATGAAAACCGTCAATCATCAAGACTGGTTAAAACACTTTGAGTTGTTTACACTCGGAGACGATCCAGAGATTAGACAAGGAAAACCTGCGCCAGATATTTTTCTCTTGACTGCAAAAAGATTAAACGCCAAACCTCAAAACTGCCTGGTATTTGAAGATTCCTTGTCGGGAATGAAAGCTGCGATCGCCGCAGGCATGTCTGTAGTGGTTGTTCCCGATCCAGTATTTGACAAGCAAATCTTTTCCGCAGCAGATATCGTCCTCAACTCCATAACAGAATTTGAGCCAAACACAATTATCGATCTCTAGTAATTATTGATTGTCTAATAATTCTTTTTTAGATGTTTTCAATTGATGCCAAAGTTCTTTGATGCGATCGTAAGCTTGGTCTGCCGATATTTTGCCGTTGGTTTCTAAAGCGCAAATATAACCAACTTTCTGAGTAAACTCTTGTAAATTGGCATTGAATGCTAAGTTTTCTGGTGAAAAATCCCCACGGTAACGCGCTTGAGAATACAAAAAGTTATCTTTCCCGTTTTCAGGTTGCTGACTCATGATTTACTTAATTTTGGTTTGGGAGACTTTCTATTCCAATTCCCGCAGTGCATGGCTATAACCCTTCAAGCACCAAAGCTGTTAAAACAGCTGACTGTGTACTGGTAAAACTTTCAACCACACACCAAATTAATTCCTATGTTACCTTTTCTAAAACTGGGGCGCTAGGATTCGAACCTAGGAATGGCGATACCAAAAACCGCTGCCTTACCGCTTGGCGACGCCCCAACGTCTGCGACATAAACATAATAGCAATTATCTACCCTGAGTTGTCAAGTAATTTTGAAAATCAATTTTATCTGTAGAATTTTAAGAAATATTTTGTTTAACTTCGGCGATATCTTTGACTAGTTTGGCGATCGCTCTTCGTAATTTCCCACGTTGAATTAAACCGACATAGCCCGCATAAAGACACTGCTGATTGGTTTTTCCGACATAGACATGATTTACTCCTACAGAGTTAGTCCAGGTGCTAATTGTCGTACCATCAGCAAAATCTGCTATGGTTTGCGATCGCTCAAAGTTGCGATAGTCAGTGTCCGTCATGCCTGGTAAGGAGCGTAAACGATTGATACAGTAACTCTCATAGTCAATCTTGGGAGGCGATCCTAATTGGGGATTTGCCCAAAAGTTTTGAATAATAGGAATCATTTGGGGATGAGATCTCATTGCCGAATGGGGTATGTCTGAAACCAAAATCCAGTTGGCATAGTCGAACTTGGTATTTTCGACAGTAACCAGCCCATCCGTGCCCATATCGATATCGCTAGCGACGGAAAGAGTTGGTATTTGTTGGGCAATCTTTTCTGCTATCAGACGACGATCTTTACCCATACATTTGGCTGTACCAATACCAATTCCTAAAGGATCGATTATCCTAGCGATATTCGATCCTCCGACAGGAGAGCCTAACAAAATCAAAGAATGGACTTTACTCCACCACTGGGGATTACGGTTTAGCACCTCTAGCCACATCAAACCACCCATAGAATGTCCAATAATTTTTAGGGGTGTGTTGGGATATTTTTCGATTATTTCATTGGCAATCTGCTCTATTTTTTGTACTAGAGGTTCGATGCTAATAAAAGTTTTGATTAACCCCAAGCTGGGTACGGTAATTATTGTTTCTGGGTTAGCTACTGCTCTAGCCAGTCTACCAATGCTATTTCCCGTATCTGCCCAACCATGTTGCACAAACAGCAAGAATTCAGGATTATTATTGTTAGTCATCTAGATTAGATTAATTGATAACAATTTTTCTTTAGAGTAACTTATTTAATTGACGGTGGTTGTTGCAGTTTGAGAGTGGTGAAGATTGATTGCTTGCAACAATTCTTGAGGAGTGTCTGCTAAATAATCGGGATGATATTCTTGCAATATTTCTGCGGAATTAAAACCCCAACTAACTGCCACCACCCCAATGTTGCTTTTTCTAGAAGATCTAATATCTCTGGTTTCATCACCTACATAAATCACGTCAGCCTTGCGTAAGCTATTGTTTCTTATTGCTTGATTTATTACTCGATGTTTGCCAAAAATCGAAGTACTAGAATAGACATAGCTAAACAAGGAATCAAGCTTATTTTTACGCAAAAATATCTCTACGTTTTCTTTGTTGTTGGAAGTGACAATACCTAATGTATATCCTCTATTTTTTAGCTCAAATAAAATACTAGTCATTCCTTTTATGGGGGACAAGTCAGCAATCTCTTTACTTAATTCTGACCTTACTCTTCTAACTAGAAAGGGTATTTTAAAAATAGAAATTTCTGATAATTTAACTATTTCGCGAGAGCTTAAATTTTTAAGTAATAATAATTCTTCTTCGTTTAAAGCTTTATATCCAAATTCAGAAGATAATTGATTGGTAATTTTCGCGATCGCATTATACGTGTCCGCTATCGTGCCATCAAAATCAAACAGAACTACCTTAGCAGTCATTAAATCCTCGTTATATGATTATTATAGGGAGTGACTATATTTAATAATATTTTAAATATTTGTTTCCAAGCAACAATTATTTCTCTTTATTTAGATTAGCATGAGCATTACGCTGCCACATAGCTGGCTTAATTCTTCTCAGAGCAGACGCTCTAAATCGTCGATCCCAGTCAATTTCTGAAATAGTCGCTAGTTCCCTCAACTGTGGTCGAACATTGCCACTGTAAGGTTGAAAATCAGCGATATTTGTTTCTTGAGCGAAGCGTTTATTCCAAGGACAAACATCCTGACAGATATCACATCCTGCTACCCAACCTGATAAGTTATCAGCAATTGAACGCGGTAATTCTTTATCCCTATTTTCAATCGTGTGGTAGGCAATACAGCGATTCGCGTCAACAACATGAGGTTCGACGATGGCATTGGTGGGACAAGCCTCAATACAGCGAGTACAAGTCCCACAATGATTGGTATGAACTAAATCTGGAGTTAATTCTAAATTAGTGAGTATTTCGCCTAAAAATACCCAACTGCCGTATTTCGTGGTGATTACGTTGCCGTTTTTAGCTAGCCAGCCTATCCCCGCACGTTGCGCCCAAACTTTATCCTGCACTGGAGCGGTGTCCACACAGTAGCGAGTCATGATTGATTCATCTTGCGATCGCAACCAGTTGCTTAGAGCCTTGAGTTTTTTACCCATAACTTTGTGATAGTCTCTTCCCCAGCCATAGCGAGAAATTTTGCCTATATCTGGATCGTTTGAATGTTGATGAGGCGTATAGTAATTGAGGGCAACAGAGATCACAGATTGCACTTCAGGCATAAAAGCGCGAATATCTTCTCGTTGGGGATTATTCATCCATGCCATATCAGCTTGATATTCTGAGTCCAGCCATTTTTTGAGGTTTTCTGAGGCATTGTCTTGATAATCATCTATGGTTGCAACACCTACTAAATGAAATCCAATATCTAATGCTGCTGCCTTTATTTGAGATTTATCTATAGACATAGAATTGTTGTGAACTAAGGTATAAAAATTATTGCATATTCATCTCTTCGCTATTTTAGAGATTTTTCTCTACATTATATTGATAAAAAGAATAGTAATTATACCGCTTACACAGCTTTGATTAATTGATAAAATAGATTAGTTACACAAACACGCTAAACATCTATTGTCTGTATTTAAATCATAGATGCGAGCAATTTTGACATCCGATCTAACAGATAATTTTCTTAATTATCGACTTGCTATTTTGTGGTTTTTTACACAGTTCAAATATTTTAGATTTTACCATATCCTGATGTAGAGATAATGAATGCTTTTAATAACTATATTAAAGAAATAAAAACACATTTTCAGAACGCTACTGGTTTACATCAAAACTGCAAAATATATATTTCTACAGCTAATAATAATTGGAGCTTTTATTTTAAAAAAGGTAGTATAGTTTGGGCAAGCAGCAATAATCATAGATTTAGAAGAGTTTACCGTTTGATCAACAAGTTCTGCCCCGAACTTGATTGCTATAAAACTAGATTAAGAGAACAAGAAATTTCTGAGCTTTGGGAATTTTTGTTTATTAATGTTTTGTATAAGAGAAAGCAGATTGATAAAAGCCAAGCTAGTGAAATTATTCAAGCAATAATTAAGGAAGTATTATTTGATTGTTATATAGTTAAAGAGCAGAAGTGCCAGGTTAAAGTAATTTTTGAGATCAAAGGCAATCAAATGGGAGCAATTTTAAATAGTTCTTTATTTAATAATCCAATTACCAGTCTTGATTATTCTAAGGTTAGCTATCGCATAGAATCGTTAGTAAGTAACTGGGAAAATAGCAAAATTGCTGACTATTCGCCAAATTTAGCCCCTGTAATTCAAGATATCGACAAGCTTAAAAAAGCAGTTGATGATTTCGATCTTTATCAAAAAATATTTCTCTTTATTGATGGAGAAAAAACTATTAGAGATTTGGCTCTTAGCAGCAAACAAGATTTGGTTACTGTCGCAAATTACTTATCACCACATATCAAAAGTAAAGCGATCGCCCTGCAAGAAATTCCCGATCGACAGTTACCTAATTTATATTTTTCTCCTAGTAATCAAGAGGTGAATGCTGAATATGTACGTAAAGACAGAGAGTACATTAAAGAATTAGATTTACCTTTGATTATTTGTGTAGATGATAATCCCCAAGTTTGTCAGCAAATAACTCAAATTTTAAATCCGATTGGCTATCGTATAATTTCAGTTAAGGATACCGCCAAAACCTTGATTGTTTTACTAGAAAATAAACCCAAACTAATTTTTATTAATGCTAGTATGCCCGATGCTAATGGCTATGAACTATGCGCTCAAATCAAAAGAATGCCAGCATTGAAAGACATCCCTATTATTATCTTGAGCGAACAAGAAAACTTAGTTGATAAATTGAGAAGAAAAATGTCTGGAGCGATCGATGTTATTTGTAAACCAATTGATTCTAGAGAAATTTTAACTACAACTCAGAAGTACACGCAGCATTTTGTAGATCAAAAAGTTTCTCCTCTTGCCAACTAAAAGATTGATTAGCTGATATTACATATCAATTAACTTGTTGAGACTTGCGTAACTTTTCTCTTGCTAATTCTTTGACCTCCTTTTCCAAGAAAAAGTTCAGAAATGTTCTAATAGCAGAAATTGCCGCTAATTTGCCTAGAGCATCCCAACTGGGTGAAACTGCTGTAGCTACAATATCGGCAGCGAGAAGAAACTCCAGTGATAAAGCTAAAGCCACACCCAAATCTAATCTAACCTGAGCCAATTTTTCCTCTCGATCCTGGTGACGTTTACGAACAACCAATGCTCTTACTGCTTTAACGATCGCAAAGGTTAAGATTAACAAAGCGATCGCTTCGATAGTAATTTTTAATAGTGCAACTATTTCTAATAAGAAGCCTTCTGCTAAATGATTCAGACCTATAAAAGTACCGTCAAGATCTACTTCTTCGGCGTTAGAGATTTCTGTTTGAATTTCTAATAACAAATACCACATATGAATCGACCTTTTTCCCTAGTTTGCTCCTTAAATTACTATCTACTTATCTGAATATAGCCTTAGTTTTAGGAATATTTAATTCATAACACTGCATTTGGGGGAAATCTTGTTGAATAATTGCCATTGCTTTTAGCCGATCAAAGCGATCGTAAGCTATAAATTGTGCTGTACCGTCGCCTTGAGATCCAACTCCTTTTCCTCCGCAAATATACTCTTGTAACGGAGGATGATTGAGTAACCTCTGTAAAATAGGTGCGCTCAATTCGCTGCAAGCAGGAATCAAACAGCGATTAAACTCAGTTTGCGCCAGCTTCATTAAATGACCAATTTTAGCAGGACTACCTTCTCTGATGGCGAATATAGCCTGTCGGGTAATATCGGCATTAATTTCGCCCAAATAACTTTGCACTTGTGCTTGAATAGCATTGTCTGGTGTTGGATAACATTGATTGAGGCTAGCTAATATCTTCTGAGTATTTTTGTTTCCAGCCAAATCGACAATAATTAAATATAAATCTTGACCAACATTCAAAGGCTCCACCTTAATGCGATCGCCATCAAAAAGCATTAAGATAGGCTGACTACCATAGGCACAAGCCTGATCTAATCTGCCACATTGACTAAGGGTCATTCTTTCTCCCCAATAAGCCAAATCCATCTCTTCTTCTATACTCAAGCCCAATTTATAAAGTCTATTAAAAGCTCTAGCTACCAAAACACAAATTGCGGCACTAGAAGATAAGCCTTTTTTTAGAGGTAGGCTCATTTCATAATTATTTACGGCAATACCGCCAACTTTATAACGTCTTAGAGCTTCATAGGCTACCCCAGCCACATAACTGTAAAATCTATTTGTTTTTGCCGTCTCCAACAACAAGGTTTCATCCATATCCAGTTCAAGGATTTGAGGATGATTTACAGTTTCAAACCGCAAATTATGATGAAGTTGTACCAGGGCAGAAATTCCCTGATTTGTACCCACGACAATCGCGTAACCAGGGTCTATATTTGAATTTACTTGACGATATTGAGCCGCCCAATCACTATGTTCCCCAAACAGACACAGACGACCAGGAATGAAAAGATCCATAATTGAATTGAATAATTAGTATTCAATGATAAATAATTAATACTGCTAGAATGTGGACTCATTCAGACTGGATTAATCGCCAGTCAGCAAAATTAAAGATATGAAGCCAAGAATTGGATTAATCAATCGATTTTAATTTTTTGTTTAGTTAATTTAAGAGTTAAGTATAGGGTGGTATAGAGCATGGGTAGAGTTGGACAAAAATTAATTTGTTGGTCAAACAAAAAAAATTATTTTAGAAACCAACCCAAATAATAAAGCAACAATAAAAGGC
>ERZ1740059.870-NODE-870-length-15425-cov-12.076122_pt1 | contig 15425 bp, 6 predicted proteins | sample MGYA00581744_ERZ1740059 | MGnify/ENA primary metagenome ERZ1740059 (study PRJEB43018, sample SAMN04849738) | marine metagenome | isolation source: floating plastic debris | place: Pacific Ocean | collected 2008-08-28 | study: EMG produced TPA metagenomics assembly... | reverse complement strand
CCCAGGTGGAAATTCAGAGTCGGACGTCTGGACTCTATGAATATTTCATGTTGCATGAATGATAGGCTTACTGGCAGGAATACCTGAGTCATTATCTCTTTGGCTGGTTGAGTGTGAGCTAGTAAAACTTGAAGACTGTTGAGCGGAGTTAATCCTACTAGTGGAACACTCATTACCTAGTATCCCACCAATGCTATGCTTGTGCATCGAGTTTGTGGTATTGCTGGTGGAGGGAGCAGTGATTCTGTTGGTTGAGGGAGGCTCATGACTGACTGAAGAGGATGTTGTACCACACTCAGACCCGTAACCATTCTGAGAGGAGGAATCATCACTCTCACTTCCAGCAGCTCCTACACCGCTGGCGCTCATACTGTTGTTATTATCGGCGTCATCATCATCGTCATCATCCTCCTCCTTGTCTGTCTGTTCATCTGCGTCAGGGTCGCCTGTCATGAATCTAATGCATTTCTTCTTTCGTCTAAAACAGAGTTCAATATATTGATATCCTACCGCTAGATACAGACACACAAATGGTATGGAGAACTGCATCAGCATAACATACAACAAGGGTACAGCTTCTTAGTCATCATCTCTCTGAAAAAGCAGACTGAGCAATACAGATGAAAGAGTAGCATATAGGAAGCGTTGAGCATGCATGCATCTTTTGAAGACCAGAAAAGAGAAATGGTGATGTATTCAGAACCAGACGCAGTAGACACAATGATCAATTTCACCTTCAAAATGACGTATGGAAGCACAATTGCAACAACATACCAACACAGGAGGAGGCAAACTCATGCATGTATTTCGGACGACAAAAAATATTCAACAAAATTTCCTTGATCATCTTGGCACCACAACATGGAAGTCGCCCCAAGCAATGCCCTACTGCATTATGTTTGGCTGAGTATTTATGCTCCCAATCTGCTTGCAACTTCTTGCAACTTTAGTTAGCCTATCTGACCGCTGAAGCATTGGTTGTCGACAGACCGCTATACCAAGACTAAAGCTTTGTCAGCAGTGTAATGCTTATCCAGCCAGCATGGCACATTAGTACATTTCGACATCAGGTCCAAGCAAACCTGAATAACAATCCGCTTTATATCCCTCATCCAAAATTAGGTATTTTTCAGACAAAGCCAATTCCCAAAACCAGGCTAGACTAAAGACATCCATTGATTAAAATTGTGTGCCTCTTCATCCTTCACTCATCATCATTAGACAGGAGAGGCGCACATAGGCGTGTCAGAAGACTACTATACTAAAGTAGACTGTATATTTTAGGAGTTTCTCAACTAAACTGAATATCGATCTCCCTGTGCATGATAACAGTACCGCAAACTCCAGACAGTGAGGCTTCCATATCGCTGTTGATGAGATGTAGAAGAAGACAATTCTTCCCATCTCACCTGCAGGTCTTATATCAATGCAGACAAGGGTTACACATGCACAGACAGAGCGACAAACACTTGGGTTAGAAGGTAATAATGATAATAAACTCTAATGAGATGCGACTACGACTTGTAGTGTAGAGACTACAACACCCAGGTATACGGTAGTAATAATGCGATGACGGTTAGGGTTACTAGTAGTTTACTCAGTTTGGTTTGTAATCATGCAGCATGCAGCTTAGTACCTGGTGCAGATGAGCACACAGCCTCATTGCTAGCAGCAATAACTGCCGACAGATTCATAGACTGAGATGACTGTGTATTACTCTGGTCTATTTGAGTATGTGATGTGTTAGCCCCAGAGCTACCACCTTGGCCAGTAGTTGACCCCTCCGTCATCCCGCCCGCGGAGGCCATCGAATCATTAGACTCAGACTTTATTCTGAGGTCTGTTGGCATGTTGCAATGGTCGGGGACAGTGGGGGTACTTACTACTGGCATCATGTGGGGCTGAGAGGTGGGCATGTGGTCTATAGATCTGTAATAAATATATATTCAAGTGCCTGGCTAGTTACATTGATCAACATATGTGTGGTGCAAGTGCATGAGTGCAAATGAAATCAGCCACTAACACTGTGCAAAAATATAGCGTGTAGTCAAGGTGTAAACATGTTCACAGCACATAAAATGAAAATAGATATCCGGGAGAGAAGTTATCCCCTTTATAAACCTGATACAACACTAATACCCTTCCAAAATATTTGGCAATCGCCAATGTCAAACCTGTTCCATGGTGTGCACATAATTTGGAGAAGGTGTGATAATCGAAAATTGAGACTTTTGAGATTTTATGCAATTGCACAAAGAAATGAAGAAATAATTGGTAATTGCTGTTAAAGGTTCACAGGTTGAGTTGAATGTGGTATTTATTTGAACTACTCAATTTAGGTTTTCACAGGAATGGTGTTTCTTATGATTACTTTCAGATGAGACAACCTCCAGATTTACATCAGGTGGCGGTTGATGGTTAATTTGGAATTTTTGATTAACAGATGATGGAGGGGTTGGTGCTAAGTATTGAGCGCGTGGTGTGATAGGGATATATTATAATAATAGGCTATCACCCTCTCAACACTTCACACAACGACTAACAGCACAGTGAACCTAGTCATTATCGTACCTGCATGGTTTGCACCATTGGCTCTGCTGATCGAGGCCAAATCTTGCTCGGCACTTCTTTGGATTGGTACATTCTGCAAAAATAACAACAAAAATCCATTTATCAAAGCCTACTCTTTTAACATAAAATGATTAGCAAGTTAATTAATTTGATTTAATTGCTGTATGTTTTTAAATGGGTGGATCTAATCGGAGAATATTAACATTTCCACCCATTTTTTGTTCTGGAAATGAATAATGACGCAGTCATAACCAACACTACCAACACAGTTGCGCCAGCTAATCTGGTGCGGACGTTTTCCACCAATGCAAATGGAGCATCCATCGGTTTACGGCAAATATTCCTAGTGTAGAGACATCAAAGGGATAAAAGCCTATCAGTTGCTTACAAAAATATAGATCAAAGGGCAATGAAAGCTGTTTATCCAAATTGGTTCGCTTAGGTTCCATATGTGCACACTACAGCCTCGTAGAGGCAATGATGACTGCTGTCATGTTTGATTTTCATATCAACTTTCTCTGCAATGCTAAATTATTCTAATATTCAGCAGTAATACCTTGTCTCGAATATTAGCATTATGTCGAAAGTATTTTGAGCACAGACTCCCGATTCTAAATCACATGTGGGATTTTTGTAACAAAAACAAAAATAACTATAACAATTTTTTTCTTCCCTGCGGGCATTATAGCATAGGTCAATGCCCAAAGGGTTTTCATGGCATCTGTGCCATTCAGTGGAGGATTTTAAGATGCTCTGCCTTGAATAAAGTTTTGTGAGATACAATATAATTTGCATGAACTCTGTCGCTCATGCAATCGATGTAGGCTACTTCACTCAAAACAATGATAGTCTGCTGTCATTAGACTGGCTCATCACTACGGAGGGTAACACATCATCAAAATATCGGCTCTTTGGATCTCTCACTAAATGTGTGATGAAATATTTTAATGGGTTCCTTTGGTATGATTATAAATTATTTTATTTTTGACGCAGGTGATGCGCTCTTTAGAGCATAGCTCATAACCAACGACATAAAATAGCTCTCTGGTAAACAATTTTATAAACATCACAAGCAACTAAAACAGCTGAACCGGAAACCAGTACCTTTATTTTCTACAGAAGATTCCCTTCGACGCTTTTTCCTCTTCGAATGCATGGCATAATTGTCTCTTGCACTCCAGCCTGGATAGAGCTTTAAATGCAATTCTCGCTCCTTTTTGGCCATTTCATAATATTTATTCTGTTCAGTTCTGTCTAACGCATGCCACTGAAAGAAATAAAAAACAAGCACATTTTTAGTGTATCTTACTTATGAACGCCAAAAATCTGAGCATCACACGGCTTAATGACAGTAGTGAGTTATAATGGAGTGAAGAACCTGTAATTTGGGAAGATACACAGGCGCCAATCGCTCTACATGACTTCTTATGCACATCTAACAACAAGAAAGGGTTACAATAGGTATCCTGGAAATCACGGGAATTCAGTTGATAGTTGTGGGTTTGTTCCAAAGGCGGCTTCCTAGTTTCATGTTATAAGGATGTTTTGCCATGTGTTTATATGATAAACATGTACAGTTCTTTGTTCTCTCTAATCTCACACACTTCTCTAATGAATCTCAGTGGTTATGTCTGAACATCAAACGATTACGGCAGCTTTTAATTAATCATCTGCACTAGTCTTCACATGTTAACACGTGTTTTGTTCCGTATATGTCTATGTATGTACCTGTAACTCGGCATTCTGCGCTAGCTATGGTATAAGATAATGGAAGCCCAAGTTGCAGAGCTAATAGTCTGGTATGAATAATGTTTTGTCCCAGTAAAATGATACTCAGCTCGGTCAAAACGCACCAAAATCTCTTCAACAGCAAATCTGCCAATTCTCTCCTTACATTTTTATTACTAGCCATTTTTTCAAGTGCAAATATCTTTATACTCGAATTAATGACAGTAAAATTTGTCTAATGATGCAGAGATTATCCCATAGAATTTCTAATCCTCACCACCGACTCTTATTAGGCTGTAGAGCTCTTCTCTACTGATATACAGGTAAAGTATGAGCGCCTCGCAGTATCAACAGTAACAGTTACGTTTCATTGATGTGCAGTATTTGATGGTCAGATACAATTTAATGTCATTTATCTGCCTCATTAGACACACCCTAATTAGCCTCCCAGAATGCATTCTTCTCACTAAGTGGTGGTGTAAGAGGTGGCGAGTAGCGACAACTTAGAATCTCCAACAAATAATGTGATGCATACATGCATGCATACACTCACTAAAAATTAATATTTGGCAATACTTTGGACTTGGACCATATCTGCAATTCTGTTTCTTAGGCCAACGGTGAATCAAAGCTAAATTGCGCATGATGATGTGCTATGATCAAGCAGTAAATGATACCAACCTTCCTGCCTAGTATTTGGTTGATGGCCGCTGATTCTTTTAATGTACATTCAGCCACTACTTTGGCACGCATGTCTTTCATGAATAACATGAAAGCATTTAAAGGTTTTTTGATATGTGGCTTCTTTTTCTCTTTAGGTTCTTCATGATGGCCGTTTGAACCATTACCATATGGATGTGAGCTACAAACAGAAAAGGAATTATTAATGGTTCATAAAATACCATAACTATAAATATAATAATAATTCATAAAACAAAAGCACAGTGACAAGCCGGCAGTTAGGTATGAGTATTGTGTTAGCGGATCGTTTGATGATTGAATGCGGCACTGTCACTGCGCCTCGCTAGTATGACCTGTAAATAGTGCTTTCTAAACTTTCAAGTGCCCTCAACTCCATACTAAACCTACTTGAGTACAGATAAGAGACTCAATTTTCGTATCAATCATTCTTAAGTGCTCACAGCCAACAGTTTCCACAATCGAATCACCATAGTAATCAAAATAAAATTACAGGTCTCACATTTGAAATTTCATGCTTTGCAACCCCCCACTACTACTAGAGCAATACTCAAATCAGTGTAGACCCTCAAATTACCTAAAGTTAAATGCACAAAAATCTGGACAACTTTGCTACCAATATGGGTTTTTTTCACACATGTCATCAATAAAAGAGTTCATTGAAAACAATAGATTCTGAACTCACAGAAATCTGTTTTCTTGTAGCATACTAGAGTGAAGGTCATGTTTGTTTGCTTGAGATACTAACGATGGTTGTGACATTCCTGGTGATAGTGGAGAGTTGATAAGGGGAGGATAACCCCGAGCTGCTGCCAGTAAGCCTGAATACGGTGATCCCATACCAACAGATGTGACTGGATAACCACTACCGTGCCTAAAAAATCATAAATCAGACGTAATTAGTATAAATAGAAAGAGACGATGACTCTCAATAATTCCGGAGATCTCCTGTTTCTATTTTTCCATCACTAGAGAATTAATAATGGTTCTCATGTCATCCTGTGCCTTTCAGCACACCGCATAGGCGAAATAAAAGAAATATGATTATGATAATTTATTATAGAAAAATGCAGTGGCTCTTTTTATGTTTTCAGCACTACTTTGAGACACACTTTGCTAGCTTTGATGTGGTGAAGATGTTGGGACCTACAATCACAAATCAGGCTGCTTAGTGCCGCCGTTTCCTTTGATGTAATTTGAGTCACCATTTCCAAATATCAAAGCCAACTGGGAAAGAAGCTTTTTTCTAACACCTCTAATAAACATACTACACTTTGGTTGCACCTTTGCATCGCATCGCGAGCGCTTGTCAATTTTTAATGCGCCTCTTCATATATCTTTGAAAAAAATGCATATTCAGTGGATAAACCAGATTCAAAATTTTATGCCAGTATGGATTTATAAATAAATGGAAATTTGCAAGCAATATTGTGTATCGATAAATTATTTGGGCCCAATTTTACCCTGAAAAACTGTAGTAAATAATTTTGAGTGAATTGTCTTCTGTTGTAAAATTCGACCAAAAAATATTAATATTTAGTATTATAACAAGTTTTTATAATTAGTATTATAGTTGTTTTAGAGATATATTATACATTTTTAGCACATAAATTTCATTATGATAATTTACATATCTGAGATCGCTACTAAATACGTCACTCATTCAGTTTTTCATTCTTGCAATTTTCATTTTGACTGAATTCTGATCTTAGCTAAATGGTCAAAGCTACAAAGTAGTTTTAAATATAATTTTAAATTAACGGTTATTATTTTCTTCAAAGGGAGCAGCAGTTGCTTAGTGGATAGCACTTGCCGCTCATTGTCAATGGGCCATGGGTTATTGGTGGTGTCAGGAAGGTCTCCAATTACCCGCTCAGCAAAAAGCCAACGTCAGGGTTTCTAACAGGGTTTGGAAACTTTAAACAGACGTGAGTTTTTTTTATTATTTTCCTCAGTTACAGATTCTTACATACATGTCTGCTTCATGTTTATGCATCCCTATTGCAATGTCTTATTTAGCACAAGGTTTGTTAAAAAAATAATTTCATATAAAGAAGAACAGAATGATGTTTCATTCTATATGTATATTGATTTCAACTTCTCCCGGATTTTCTCTGTACTCTGGTAGATATTATGGTCTAAATTTCCATTAGCAATATTAATTTACCACGGCGTTACATGACGCTTTTGTTCCATTAAGTGAGTAAAATCATCAAGCCAGGTTTTCTAGATGAATTTCAAAAGTTCACTTAGGTCTATTTTAACATTTAAAGCTTCCATTTGGTCATCTAATTCTGCAAATTCCCAAAGTTAATTCTATAAGCTTTGCAGAGATGGAAAATTCTTTAGAGGAGTTAAGTTGTCAGAGTATTAACTGGCAGGATTACTCCGCATTCACACAACTCTGGCTCAAGGTGTGAACATAATCGGATTGAGTCAAAGTATCACACTATCGCAGTCAAATAAATTCATGCATGATAGAGTGAATTGAAAAGCTAATTTCAAGTGTATATACATATTAGTTCATTATTCACACATATCCTTTATACAGGACTCTTGGAATTTGTGAAATATAATGTGAATATTATAAGGTATTATCACACCATTACGCTGCCTATGATGTAACTGTTCTGCTCAGCTTTGTACATGGTTTATTTAACTATTGTAGTAAAAGAGTGAATTGACCCATGATCAGAAGGGATCAGGCCCAGATCACTTTTACAATTACAATGTCATGATGTTAAACCCTTCGTAGCCCCCAGCTAGTCTATTGCAGCTAATAGCGATAAAAGAGAATCCGGAATGGGAAAGTCTGGCTTAGCCCATGCACAAAAATTGCATTATACCCGAAAATTTTACTGATTGAATTTTCCTCAGCCTAAAGATTAAGTGAATTTCAGCATTTTAAATACTTCTAATTAAAATTCTACTAGTTGAAATTAAAACATTATTGCACAATAAGCATTTAGATTTCTCCTTTCCCAAAAAAATCTGCCAAGTGCAATGGTGAAATTTTCATGACTTTAACTGATTTATGACCCCAGTTCAAGACCACAGCATGTTATAAAGCGAACGATTAACGGATTAAGTTATTGAATCATCATTAATTCACTTATTAGTAATGTAATATCTATGGCGCCTTCCTTTTGGTGAGGCGCTGCAGATCTGGTGAGAGCGACTCGGAATGGTTGAATACCTACCATGATTGTACAGCTGCTAAGTCTGAATAAAATGATGGATATTGGCCGGAAGCACCAGGGAGAGAAAATAAAGATGGTCTGTGAAGCCCTGAAAAAGAGGAATCATAACTTGAGCAATAAGCATCTCAAAAAACAAAACACAATTCACTGCGCCTTAATACGAGGTGCTTTTTTCGAGGACCATAAAAATTTGAGCTGAGAAATTAAGAATTAAAAACCTTTGATGTTGTGGTTTTAGAAGGGAAGTGTAATAGCAGCTTCTGTTGTTTTTGAAACGTTTGATGTGTTATTGATATTAACCACATTCAGTTGCCATGGCAATAAGCAGTTGATGTATAAAGTATGAGACAGTTCATGTAGGGGTGGTGGTGAGGATGAGTAGTCCACTCATTTAAAGCTGGAGGACAGTCTAAAAATGGGCTCATTCAGTGATTACAGCAGCAATTCGCTCTTTTATAATACCACAATGTAGGAGATACATGTAAATGTGTCGCATAAACAAGAATTAGCCGTGTCCTCATAAGACACAAGAACAAAGACACAGTAATCCAAGAGAAGTATACACTGATGCAGCGTTACTTACAAGCAAAAGCCGGCGATATGCTACCAGGTCGGTGGTGGTCTACAAATAGGCACAGTTAATATGTATCAACTATTAGATTGCGCAGCCAGACACATAATATGTACAGTATCGCTACTGAGAATTGTAGCATGCATGCATCTGTAAACTGGGGATTCCTCCCCAGTAACCAGCCACCATATCACTTGACACAGACCACTTAAGTAGGTATGGAGTTATCATCCCATGTCATACTACTGACAGTTTCTCGTATTCAAAATGATACCAGCATTATGAAAGAAACAGTATGAGTATTGTCAATCGCCGTCGATAACGCTGTCGGCGTCTAACGGGGTGGCTGCCTACTCAATAGGAGTACCACAGTCCAACCCAGAAAGTCCATGTACTGTCTGCAGCAGGAGCACGGCAATGACAAGGAATGACAATGAGCAGCGCATGCTGGCTGTCATCGGCTATTTACAATGTTACAACACAGTTTTATAGCTGTCAGTCCCTCACCAAGTTGTTTCAGCAAGACAATGGTCCTTGTGACATAAATGGCTGACAAAAGCAACGGGGTGGATAGACCCCCAATCACTTTAGAGGAGCTTTGAAAAGCGACAAAGAATTAAGGCAATTAACCCCGTTAACGTTATTATTGCCAATATCTTACCAAGACCAAAAGCAACAGACTGTCAAGCTCACCTGATTTGTCTAATGAGAGTAATGGCAATCCAGGGATACCAGTATGTGCTGGTGGGGGAGCTAGGTGGTCAAAAGCTGACCCCAATCCTTTGAGTCCCGCCTAAAATCAAACAAACACACTTATAGTACTGATGACGGAGCAGTCTGACAAAAACATACACATATATTCCTACCTGGACTACGTCTACAAATTTCAAACATCAAAGCAATATAGCTGGAACGACGCAAGGGTTTTATTCACATCATAGCAAACGGTATCTCCATAAATTGCATGTATTTATAAAGGCACCATCATTATTTTTTCGTGGGTTGAATTACTAGACAGCACAATAGCTTCACAACCACGGCTTTCAGTAAATCAACATTTTGAGGTAGAAGTGTCATGGTTTTATAAATGAGGTGGTTATAGGAACTGTAAGCTACTCAACTAAATTAGAATACAAGGCACTGTTGATAAAAACTACCTGGCAAAACTGCTAATTTGTCAAATTCATTTCATGCCAAAAATTTCCCACTTGACATCTTAAATAGTTTATCACTTTTTACTAGTTGACATGTTGTTACTCAAGAAAATTGAATGCTCAGTTTATGGAAATTTGAAGTGAGTTTCAAACTAAGTTTGGGTGGCTAATCGCCCCTTCCAAAAATTAAATGCATAGCTACGAGAGAGGGTTATTATGATTCAGTGTGGATAATGAAGAATGGAGATTATCGAATTTATGGTTGTTTATGAGAGAGAGGGTAATGTGTGATAACAACACTCGCTTTCAGTGTTTCGTTGTTTGCTTGAGATCAGCAGGCCGGAGGACTGGAAACAGTGAGTGAAAGAATTCGTTGTAATAATGAACTGTCATTTAACTGAGACTGTCAAAACTGAGATAAGGTGTTCACTTCAAAAAGAACCTGCTAACCAAGCTGAAAAGGCCATATGATACCTCATATAATAAGTAATAAAGTCTAACAACAGAAGCACAGCTAGCATAGACAATAACTGATCAAACACACAATCACAATCGCTCAAAAGGCTGATTGTATTCCAGTAGATGTAGAGATTCAAATTTCCACATTCCTTTCACTCCCTAGCAGATTATTATAAAGCTTCGCATGGATCAACATGATATAATAATAAGTGTAAATTAAAATACAAGAGAGACAATAACCCAAAAACGACTCTTGGAAAAATAAACACTTGGACATTATCACAGAGCCAGGCCCTTGTTCCAGTTACAATGTTGTGAGTTTTTTGAACTTAACAAAACAACCAGCAGCAGGTTACATAAAGTATTAATAATTGTTGTGTGTTCCCCAACAACAAAACCAGCCTAGTAAACTTAATTGTATTTAATAACTTCAATGAGCCCATGAATAGGGTCTGATAAAACCTTGATAAAAATCATCATCGATACTCCTGCACAACCTGTATACGATATTTAAACTAACAGTATAGTGGTATTTTGAATGGCCACTCAATCATAGCTTGCTCGTTGTTCACTTCCTGAGTATGAGAAAGGTGTTTGCGTTTGGCAAAACAGTGGCCAAGCAAATCCCATACTATCTCACAGCATCACAACCTACAGATTACTAATGTCGCACAGATAATTATGGCTTTTCGCAGGACTACAAAGATCAAAGGAGCCGAACAAAACTTGAATATACTTAATGACCTAATCCCGCCCATATCATTCAGACCACAAATTGGGATATTGTAGCACATAAGCAAATATGAAATGGTTCCTATGAATTTTGATTGTCTAGTTCTCCCTGTTAGCACTGCCTAGAGTCGATTTGGTTGCAGGGGAGATAAGAACAGTTACTACAACTAGGCTTACCAATGTAGCGGCAACAAAAACTGATAGTTCAGGCAGCACAATTGAATAGCACATGTCCATGCAGAAAGAAGAGTTGACCTTTTGGTCATGACGGCTGGAAGGATATTTCGAGATAAATTTTGATAGTAAATGATGGCGCTGCATACCCCTATATCTCGGGACAGTCTTCAAACTGCTGTTATTCAATGACATGTTACTGGTAGGTCCTATGGTGCATCTGTATATAAAGCAGAGGATAATTTTTGGGTTCTCCCATACTTTGATTGCAGGTATGGATCTGCAGTAATAAATGTGATTCATCTCCTCCACAGCGGGGCCTGTGCACAGCGTGTCATCAACAATCATACAGCTGAAAGAATTGGTTGAAACTGAAATAGTATCTAAATTTGTTCAGAGCTTGCCAGGTCACCAAAAGTATGCCTTTGATCTTTAAAAGCCGCACAAATAATTATAGCCCCTGTAAATCAACAGTTTAATCTAACTGATGATCATTTTATACATGGTGAGAGGGGGTGGAGCACATCTACTGCTTCCCTCATTATACAGCAGCTCCAGGCTCTCAGCTTAGAGGTAATTGTGACAATTTGGAAACGATCAACTCAGCTTGAAATTTTGTACCAGCCCGTGGCCCAAAGATGATGTTGGTTCAGTTTGGCAAATCCAAAACCGTACATTAATATGCAGCTTTGGGATTTGTTACCAAATAGTATTGTTCATCATTATACCCCATAAGTATATGTATCCCCATGCTTTTTTACAGGGTTCATGTATTGAAGTGACGTGAACCTGTGATAGCGCATTCATCCTCTCCCTATATATTTGCTTGTTTATCCAAAGAGATATACCAGTACTGTGTATTTTCTAACTTCTTGGGTTCAATATGATGACCAACCGGGTACCTTGCAAATATGTCGTTAGGTCCATAATTTTATCAGTTATAATAATTTTATTGAATTAACAGCTAATGGTGTTTGAAATTAAGGTATTGAAATTGTAGGACTTTCGAAATCAGATGAAGTTGCATTGTTACATCTTGAATAGGTCGGCCAGCTAGACAGCATGATGATCGATGATAGCATTACTCACTAAGAAATCAAATTGATTTATCGTTATTAACTCTTCTCTAAATTGGTGTTCATTGGAACCATCAACTGAGTGACCATATTATATTATCGACAAGTGAGCAAAATAAATAGGATTGTCACACAAAGGCGTTGCTTTCTAGCCAGAAATTCGAAAGTGAATACTAATAATAAAACTCTGTTGGAGGTTACGGGATGAGGCTTTTAGCCCTTCTGATCCATTACTTCACTACAATGAGACAATATCGTTTGAGCTCTGGTTCATTGTCTCTTTGATTACTTCCTAACAAAAACATTCAAATTGACGAACTAAGATTGAATGATGGCCAGCGTTCTTGATTGTCACTGCTTGATCACATTGACCAGAGTACTGTCACTTCAGTTGAGATTGCCAACTGATGACAAAACACAAAACATTTTGCTGTATTCAAACTGTCTCTTGTTGATAACTTTATACCTGTGATTCATCTGATAGCAAACAATCAGGTTACAATACCATATTTCTTTGCTGAACAAAAGAAACTGAGTACATCTTTATTATCTTGATTTTTTGTAACGACAAGTTTTGAAGATGACCATGCAGTCACAGGTGGGGGAAGGCGTGAATGTCACTAGCTGCTGAGCAAACAGCAAAAGCATATTTGATTTGACCGAAGCCTTACCATTTCGTGAAGGGAAGGCGAGAAAATGCATTACAGGCGAAACCTTACAAAATAATATTTCGGAACAAAACGAAAACCAAAGAGTGAGATGATTGGTATGGAATTAATCAGGATAGACAAGATAAACAACTGATATCAGAGTTCCGCTATATGAAGCTGTGACACCGTTTTTATACCCTAATTGCTTGTTTCACCTACAAGTCAAACAGTGAAATCAAAGTTAAACAGCTGTGTAATAAAGAGAGCACAAAAGACAATGCTGATTATAATGTTAAATTTCCAGCTGATTAAAAGGTATCATAACTATTTTTGCGTGTTCGCCTAGCACCACCGCTCTTTATCCACTCCCAATTTCCCGATAACACTATGCACTAATATTGAAGAAGCCTAATCAACAGCAGAAACAACTTTTATCTGCATCGACAAAACCCAAAACCTGGCCATTCATAGAGATAGTGACACGCAACATACACAAATTAGGGCAGACTCAAACATAAAACTTGAGTTAGTAAAAACTCATTACCACTCCATACAAATGCTATTACCAGCCAAATAAAAGCTTTCTGACTACCATAGATGAGTGAGCATTTCAAGTGAATTGCATGTTTGAGTGAGATTTTGACAACATGAATAAAAGGTTGTTTTGTTTGTTTCAAATGCGCTTTTGTGTGACATATACCTGTTGGTTTTTAGTGAGTAACTCAATATTTGCTGAAGGAATCAACAGTGTTAGCACAGCTACACTACAGTGATACCACCTCATGGGTTGACTTTTTTATTGCTAGGGCAGTAATTAAATTACATTACATAGTTTGTTTCTATGTTTCCCATGCAAGGACTTCAAGCCATATCGAAGGGCGAGAAAGTTTCATGTTCATTCGAGCTATTTTGTAAGACGTGTACCCAGAGTATTATTTGTGTATTTCATCGAATTCGAGTGGAGAAAACTCTAGATCAGTAGTAGCTGGGGAATAATTGACCTACCTAGAACTTTGACTAACCATCTTCGGGAGATTCAAACAAAGCCGAGAAGAGACTAGAAGCCACCTCACCATCAGGTCCATGTTATTTTATGGTAATACTTGTCTCATTAATCAACAAACATGATTAAAATCTTATAATCGTGACCATTTAACAACCACAAACTAGATTGTGAGACAGTAAGGCTGTTTTATACATTATCTGGTGGTCAAACCATACAAAAATAGTATCTCTGTCTCACTCAATCAGCCAAATATATATAAGTGAAGGGCCTGTTTGGTAAGAGAACTATGAAAAGATGTCAGCTATCATACTACAATGTCATAATCATGTTGCGATCAAGTAGTTGCTGCTACTCATATCAATTTTACTGATTTTCGTGTTGTGACCTCACATTGAGTTGTTACACTACTCTCTGTTGATTCAAAATTCACACCGTTCAACACATACCTGTTATTATGTTGAACCAATTGAGCAAATTTTGACAACAATTTCCCAGGTACGAGACCAGAACTTTTCATGGCAACCCAATCATTAAAATTTGTATTGCGGGCTACGAACACATGGCCAGAGCCAAGGCCTACAATTTCAAATCAGGGGTCCAGAACTCATACAAGGATACAATTTGAATGAGACGTGCAGTGTGTTGATAGGTGGCATTAACACAAAAATGACAAAGGACTAAGTTTGTATGTCGGAGACAGTAGTCTGCGTCTCAGTCGTTATACAAGATTAACTGAGAAAAGTTAACTACATAATCCAAGCGAACCAGCATTTTAGTAATCAAACCTTTATTACATAATTTGGTGATAACCGCAGGGACATTGTTAAGTGTTTGATGTTAATTATAATTTTTAAAAGACTTTCTCATGCTAATCACACATTGTCTAATTTATTTTGACAATTAGTACAACATTGCCAGATGGTTTGCTAGACAACCAGTCAACATTGCAAGAAGTTGGGAGATGAAGACATGGAAAGTGGCAAGTTAAGATGGAACCACTATTACTCTTCCCACATAATTTCACAAAACCTGGCAGACGGTTCCTGGTACTCATGTAACCCAGCCACTTCCACAAATTAATTTGTTAAATCTTCTCCTTACAAGGGGATCAGAAGATGATCTTCTCTAATAACGCCCCTGATCTGCTATTTTTATAACATAATCCACAAAAGCCAAGATTGGTAATGTATCCAGGGGCACCCTCTCCACTGTTGCTTATGGGATTGTAAGACAATCCACCAGATATCGTCTCAAGGGGTGTACTGTTATATATTACAAGAGTCCCAACCCAATAATGTGAATGATCTCACCAGTCAGACAACTTACAATTACAACAATGACTCAACTCGCTATGTTTTTTATTCATTGGCAGAACTGAATTAGTACATGGGTTATAGTTCAACTT
>ERZ1740059.868-NODE-868-length-15434-cov-6.054620_pt1 | contig 15434 bp, 10 predicted proteins | sample MGYA00581744_ERZ1740059 | MGnify/ENA primary metagenome ERZ1740059 (study PRJEB43018, sample SAMN04849738) | marine metagenome | isolation source: floating plastic debris | place: Pacific Ocean | collected 2008-08-28 | study: EMG produced TPA metagenomics assembly... | reverse complement strand
AAGGCTAATAATTCTTTGTTCGGATATTCTTCCGAACCCATTTTCATTTAATCAATTTATTCGTGTGTTGTTTTATAGGCAGATAATGGCTGTTGAGGCTTTTCAACCTGGTTATTCATATGCTTTAGCGCTACAGATGACTAGCTCTGAATTAGCAGGATCTAGACCTTCTAGCACATACGAATATTATATCAAACTAAGCATAAAATATAATTATTCATGAAAAAACAAGAGGTTAGAAAGAGCCCGGAATTTTTAGCATACGTTTTGAAATTGAACGGAGACATAGAACTTAGTAAGGCATTACAAATAAGTCTGAATCGCATTAATGAATTAGAACATTGCTCAATTGAATCGAATTGGTTTAAAAACTTATAAAAGAGATAAATGGACAATTCACAATATATTACAACATCTCATTGACCGGGAAAGAATTTGGTGTTTCAGAGCCATAATTTTTGCTCGTGGTGAAGGAACCATCCCTGATGCACATGACCAGGAAATCATGGGTAAAAACTCAAATGCAGATGAACTATCAATCGAGCAATTAGTAAATGAGCTTCGAGTTGTACGTCAATCAACAATAATGCTGTTTGAATCTTTTAATAAAGAAATTCTTAACACAAATTGTCTGTTTTTTGAATATGAAATGCCTTTGCACACTATTGGATTGACAATAACGGCGCATCAAATCCATCATTTCAATGTAATAAAAGAAAGGTATTTACTATTAGATAAATAAAGTTTGAATTCACTAATACTATTAATCCGTTGCTAACCTATGATATAGCGCGTGCCTCCTCTGAGCGGTCTAATAGGGAATCTTAAACGAAACATTAACGATATTTGAAAGTCCAGAGGAACGTGCTATATCAAGACGTTAAAGTACATCTGGCCCTGGCCATCTTTAACCCCTACTCTTGCTTTCAACTGCGCTAAAGCTTCGTTGAATAAGCCACTCGTTCCCGGCCTTTAAGTGAAATGTGCTTCAATGACTCGCTAAAACTTGTCCGCCTAAGGCTTGCCTGGCGGGCAAATTGCCCAATACCGTGCACTTACCTAGCTCATAATCAAGACCTCCTGAGCGCATTTGACGCTTTTTTTTTGACCGTTGGTTTACGGTAAACTTACCATTTGAAAAAGAGGAAAGTTCAGATTTTTAGTTACCTGAATTTTGATTTTTGAAACGGATGACAACCTCAAAATCAAGGGCATGTCAGGAAATACATATCGTGGAAGCGACATTTGGAAAGATCTTATCATACAATTCCTAGTTAATCCATGATTTTGCTAAACAAATGGTTTGACCTTTCGTTTATCGGAAAAAAGAAAAAACTATGAGGTTATCACTTGTTTTAATTCTTAGCCTTGCATACATCTCTGGGGCCTGCCAGACAAAATCCAACTCAAAAATGGAAGATTACTCATATCCAATTCAAAAGACCGATGAAGAGTGGAAGAAAATTCTTTCTGATGAGCAATTTTACATACTCCGCCAGCAGGGTACAGAATATGCTTTTTCAGGAGCGTATTGGGATAATAAGAAAAAAGGAACATATTACTCCGCAGCTACCGGCCAGCCATTGTTCAGCTCGGAACATAAGTATAAATCAGGCACTGGATGGCCTAGCTTTTACAAACCAATTGATGAAAATGCTGTTAAAGAGATAGCTGACGGGAGTCACGGCATGGTTCGTACTGAAGTGGTCGATAGCGGAAGTGGTTCGCATCTTGGCCATGTATTTAATGATGGTCCTGCACCAACAGGGCTAAGGTATTGCATGAACTCTGCTTCTCTGATTTTTGTGGCGGTTGGAGAGGAGTTACCCGCAATAGTAAAAGAATGGAACGATAAATACGGTAAATAATTCTTGTCACATCCAACCACAAAAGCGAGCAAGGACTGATGGGAGTTTCCATCCGGTTTTAAGGATTATAGCCACTCTCCTTGCTGTCTACTATAAAATGTGACCGCAAGCCGCAGGTTTGAAAAGAGACCTATTTGTTTTTAACGTTAGTTTGCGACTAATAAAATTGGCTGCTACTCTTGTCCATCACACCGCCGAAAAAAATCAAGCTTCGCAACCTACTCGATTTTTTAAGTCGGCCCTTAAAGCACATCCGGCCCCACACTTTACCTGAGTAGACGTACTTCAACATAGACCCTAAAAGCAATTTGGTCCTGCTGCTCGCGCTCTACTTCCGAATCAAAAATACTTCGTATTTTTATCCTAACCGCGTTCGAAGCAGAACTTCGTTTAGCTCATCATTTTGTGTAAAAGACAGGTCAGAAATAATTTTAAATGAAAATAAACGGAGAACATTACCGCACAATTTGGGTAAATGAAACTGATGCAAAAGTAATCCAGATAATCGACCAGCGTTATTTGCCCCACAAGTTTGTCATTGAAGATTTAAAGTCGGTAGACGAGGTTGTAACCTCGATTAAAGACATGCACGTTAGAGGAGCAGGACTAATTGGTGCAACAGCCGGTTATGGTATGTATTTAGCAGCTTTAGAAGCTGCTAAAGAACCCTCTTTCGACGGATATTTATCCCGTACAAGTGAAAAATTACTTGCCTCAAGACCTACAGCAGTTAACCTGTCTTGGGCAGTTGAAAAGCAACTGGCTACTATCAAGCAAGGTGTAACAGTGGAAGACAAAATAGCTTTGGGTTTTAAAACAGCTCAGCATATTGCTGACAGTGATGCGAATTGCTGTCAAAAAATAGGACAACACGGATTGGAAGTTATTGAGGCCATAAACCAGAAAAAAAGGGGAGGTACTGTTAACATCCTCACTCACTGTAATGCAGGATGGCTGGCATTTGTAGATTATGGAAGCGCTCTTTCACCCATTTACGCAGCTTTTGATGCGGGAATTGATATTCATGTGTGGGTAGATGAAACCAGGCCCAGAAATCAGGGAGCCAGCCTTACGGCATGGGAATTAGGGCAACATCAGGTGCCACATACTATTATTGCCGATAATGTTGGAGGACACCTTATGCAGCATGGTATGGTGGATATGGTCATCGTGGGATCGGACAGAACCACATACACTGGTGATGTGGCTAATAAAATAGGTACGTACCTAAAAGCTTTGGCAGCAAAAGACAATAGCGTTCCTTTCTATGCGGCTCTTCCATCTTCTACCATCGATTGGGAAATGGAAGATGGAATTAAAGAAATTCCTATTGAAGAGCGCAGCGCAGAAGAGGTGAAATACATTAGTGGGTTTCATGAGGGCGAAATAAAAAAAGTGCTGTTGGCCCCGGAAAAGAGTAAGGCAATGAATTTCGGTTTTGACATTACTCCAGCAAGACTTGTCACCAATATCATTACGGAAAGGGGAATTTGCAATGCAAACAAAACAAGTATTTTAGAGATGTTTCCCGAAAAGAAAACGGATGGATGAAGGTTATATAAAATTTAACTGCCAATGGTTAAAGGAAAAGTCAGATGACGGGATCAATATCAGTGATATCAATTTATGGAGAAATCGACTACATGAGATTGGATTAATTGGGGTTTATGAAAATGGAATTGGCTTTGGAAACATCAGTTCCCGTTTAGAAAACAACCATTTTTTAATAAGTGGTTCGGCTACCGGAAGCATACCAAAACCGAATAAGGATCATTACACGGTTGTTACCGATTATAATCTGGAACAGAATAATCTGACATGTAAAGGGCCAATAAAGGCCTCTTCTGAATCACTCTCGCATGCGGTTATTTATGAATGTGATCCCTCGGTGAATGCTGTAATTCACGTTCACAGCATGAAGCTTTGGAGTGAATTATTGCATGTTCTACCGACCACAAATGCTTCGGTTGCTTATGGAACCCCCGAAATGGCCATGGAAATAAAACGCTTGTTTGAAGAATGCGCTGTTGAAAAACACAGCACCATTATTATGGGAGGTCATGAGGAAGGTATTCTTGTTTTTGGCAAATCGATGGACGAAGCAGGAGATAAAATATTAGAGTTGTTTTACGCACATGAAAAACTGCACGGAGCATTAAATAAACCGCATTAAAAACGACGGTTTATTAGGAGCGTTGTGTATAATCAGAACCTACCCCAAGAGAAGAGATGAATTTTTTAAAAAGGATATTTGGAGAAAAAGAACCAGCCAATCAAGAATTTATCCAAGAGGAACATGATAAGAATTACGAACTAAAATCAGAAGGTTTAGAAAATGTTCTCGGTAAAATGCATAATCTGGTCGGACACGCTATAGTCCCTTTTGAAATTGGAGGAGCAGTGGATATGTATTACTTTCCAAATCACACTAAGGGAACTGGCTTTGTGACAATGGAACTTTTGGACCCGCCTGGAAATGGGCCATTGAAAAATAGACTTGGAACTTACGAACTAATCGCTTTTACAAAGCACGATTATCAAAATAGCAAGAACGAAACAACTCCATTTAACCTCATTGAACACGATGTTTGTGGTTTCTTCACAACTATTGGGAACTACTCATTTCAAGCAATTCTGAATCCCAAAGAAACTATGGAGGTTCCTAATGGTGAAGGAGAAGAAAATACATGCATGGTTCTTGACTTGTACGAACCTCAGGGGAAGAAATTTAGAATCGGGAACAGAGAACATCATCTTTTGCTTTGCTTGCAGGTATTTCGAAACGAAATGGAATTCGCTCGAGAAAACGGGACAGATGAACTTATGAAACTTTTGAAGGAAAAGGGTCATTATCCTTATTCTGATCTTGATGGAGAATCTGTGGCTTAATGCGGGATACTTATTTATGCTGCATCGGAACTTGCCAGTCAAGTGCATTAGCCGAGTAAAATTTGAGCAGTTGGAGACTTTAATTGGGAGAGTTTTGTTTATGAGGCGCAGTGCATTCTACATATTTTGGAGGCGCCGCCAAGCCTATACTATTTAGCGCTGTCCATAAAGTGTGAGTACACCTCATAAAATGGATGTTGAAACAAGCCATATCAACAAAATATATTAACAGTCACCATATGAAGAGCTTTTTGGTTTTATTCCTTTCAATATTCACTTTATATTCTTTAGTAGCTCAGGATATTAAAGTTGTACAAAGACCTCAAGAACCAAAAAAGCCATACCCTTATTTCTCGGAAGATGTCATGTTTCAAAACCAGGAAGCAAAAATTAGCTTATCTGGCACATTGACTTTGCCAAAAAACAAAAACGATTTTCCGGTAGTGGTTTTGATTTCCGGAAGTAGTCCTTATAATAGAAATGAAGAAATAGCAGGACACAAACCATTTTTAGTAATTGCTGATCACCTAACCAGGAACGGAATAGGTGTTTTGAGATATGACGACCGGGGTGTTGGGCAGTCAGAAGGAAAATATGAAATGGCGGCTTACACTGACCGCACTGGTGATGTCGAAAGCGCAATTGCATACCTGAGAACCAGAAAAGACATCAGCAAAAGGAAAATTGGTTTGATCGGTCACAGTGAAGGAGGACTTATTGCTCCCCGAGTTGCTTCAAGACAAAAAGATATAAGCTTCATTGTTTTGTTGGCGGCTCCGGCGATCCCGGGTTACGACATGATTTTATTACAGACAGAAACACGTAATAAGGCTAGAGGCATCAGTGATGCTAAGATAAAGGTCGAATTAGCCTTCCTTAAAGGCATTTTTGATGTAGTAATAGCAGCCAGTGATTTAGAAAAAGCCAAGTCCCATCTGGCAGACTCATTAACAGCACATCCGGAGCATTTACCGGAAGGAATGAAAGCTGAGAATGTAGATGCCATTGTTGAGACATTTACAGCTCCCTGGTTTCAAAACATCTTACGGTATAACCCGGGCATTAGTTTAGAGAATGTCAAATGCCCTGTTTTGGCAATTAATGGAGGGAAAGATCTACAAATCCCTCCAAAAGAAAACTTAGACGCAATTAAAAAAGCTTTAAAAAAAGGTGGGAATGAAAAAGTAACGATTAAAAAATTACCAAATTTGAACCATTTGTTTCAAGAAGCCGAAACAGGTCTGCCAGATGAGTTCTCAACCATAGAGCAGACTTTCTCGCCAATTGCATTGAAAGAAATTACAAATTGGATAAGAAAAAGTGAATGAAACTTTGATAGCAAAATGGCTTCCATGAATATGAGAATATTTATTTTTTAGTAGCGCCATATCTGGTGTTACATATCAATCCACATTATTCACCGGAGGTGGGCCATCCGGCACAATACCTTTGTACACGTAATCACCTTTGCGCTCTTTATACTCTAATTTGACTTCTTCACGCAATTTTGCATTTTCAAAAAGATCGATCATCGTCATAGATAGCGCCTTCGTAGCATAGAGCATACCTTTATGACCTATCGACATACCGCTGCAAGCTACTACTGCCCAACTGTGCCAGGGCGTAGCTTTAGGCGCTACTGTCGCACCTAAGCGAATCGTAGGTACTACCCAGCTCACGTCTCCCACATCGGTAGAACCACCACGTGGATGTTCCAACGTCTCCTCTAAGTGATTGATTTTTGTATCAAAGCCTACTTGTGGCTTTCCGGTAGCTTCCTGGATCTTTTTCGCAAACACCACCTCTTCATCTGTGAATTGAAGCTCACCCAAATATTCCAGGTTCTTTTGCAAGGCAGCTGCCCCTGTTCTGTTTACCAGCACTTCATGCACCCCGGAGATCAACGTGATCTTGTAGTCTACATCAGCCATTATGGCTGCACCTTCGGCAATTTTCTCCACGCGCTTCCATACCTTCTCCATGCCAGCTCGCTTTGTATCCCTTACCCTTGTCCAGATCTTGGAATAGTCGGGCACCACATTCACTACTTTACCAGCATCCATAATATGGTAATGGATACGTACGCTGGGAAGTACGTGCTCTCTGTAGTAGTTAATACCTGTGGTATACAACTCCAAAGCGTCTGACGCACTTCGTCCGTTCCATGGATCCGAGGAAGCATGGGCGGCTTGGCCTTCGAATTCGACCATAAAATCTACTAACGCCAAACCGGCCTGTACATTTGCTTTGGTGGAAGCACTGGGGTGCCAGTCCATCATAATATCCACATCATCAAAAGCTCCAGCCCGTACCATCCACAGCTTCCCAAAGAACTTCTCTTCTGCCGGAGTACCATAGAAGCGCACCGTTCCCTTTAGCTTACCACTTTCAATTTGTTCTTTAATAACCGTGGCAGCTCCTAAAGAAGCTACACCAAACAAATTATGACCGCAGCCATGACCGGCACCGCCTTCATTCACCGGGTCTTTATAAGGCACTGGCTTTTGTGAAAGCCCTGGTAATGCATCAAATTCTCCCATAATACCAATGATGGGCCTTCCGGAACCATACTCCGCCGTAAAGGCTGTAGCAATATCTCCTATGTTCTTGGTTATTTTAAAACCTTGCTTTTCTGCATAATCCATTAAAGCTGCAGCTGACTGCTTCTCCTGGAAAGCCACCTCTTCAAATGACCAAATCTTATCTGAAAGGGTGGTCAGCTCTTTTGCTTTGGCATCAACGCCGGCGATCGCTACCTTTTTGTTGGCATTGATCTTGGGTTTCTTTTGAGCCGTTACAGCAATGTTGGCAAAGAGTAATAGGACAATAATATTTCGTTTCATATGTTTTGGGGTTCTACAGTTTAGGGTTCTACGGTGATACCGAATTTAGTGTGTCATGTGTTTTAATCAAAATAGATAAGAAGCTCCTTGAATGTCTTGGTTATTATCAAAAAAAGTTGATCATTGTAAAACCCAATTTAAAAGCAATTTATGTCAAGGTTTATAGTCTTTCTATTTTTCATCATATTTTTTCAAAACGCTCTTTCTCAATCCTATTCTGAGACAGACATAGGAATCCCGCAACTTGACTTTGAAAGCTACGACTTTGCAGATTTCGATGACGATGGAGATATTGATATCCTGACAACAGAGCGCGGCAATGGAGCTATCGGACGTATGTCAATATATATCAATGATAACGGCACCTACTCAAACTCAGGTATCTTTTTACCAAATATAGAAGGGGATGCAAAGTGGGGTGATTTTAATAATGATGGTTTCTTAGATATTGCGGCGGCCGGGTATTTAGATGGCTTTATGACTACGACTACGATAATTCTTATCAATAATACAGACAATACATTTGACACTTTCCTCGAATACACTGACATTAATGTTGTTCTACCCTTTATCTCGTGGATTGATCTAAACAATGATAATTATCTTGACCTCACAATTTTTGGCGAAGGTCAAGACATGAGTTTAATTTATTATGCCGAAGTATTATCAAATAACAATGGACTAGGGTTTTCCCGTCAGGCGAATCCTGGCATTGCACCAGTAGGACAACCTTCGGTAAATTGGGGCGATTATGACAATGACGGTGATCCTGATTTAGTCATTGGTGGATTCAACTTTAGTACTGAAATTGATTATTCTACTTCGATCTTTACTAACAACGGTGATTTTACATTCACAGAATTATCAAGCAATCTCCTTGGACTAGTTAATGGAACAACGCTATGGTTCGACTATGACCGGGATAATGATCTAGATATTTTATCCACGGGTAGAAATATTGAAAATATTGCATTTACTAAACTTTATGAAAATGAAAATGGAAGTTTCACAGACAATGGACTTGCTGACAGCTTAAACCTTACCCCTGTAGGAGATAATTTTCCTGCAGGTGTGGTCTTAACAGACTTTGATAACGATTCAGATCTTGACATTTTTCTATCTGGTAGAGGTGGATCCGTAAGGGGAGTGGTTCAAGTAACTGAGATTTACGAAAATACCAGTGACACCAACTTCATAGAGGCTGATAATCTAAATCTTGAACAAGAGATTCTTAACAATGTATTCTTTTTTGATCAAGATAACGACGGAGACAAAGATTACTTTTACGCGGCTAAATTTCGATTTGCGAAGTTCAATCAAAATACAAATGGCTCTAACGCTTTCTCTACCAATACCGACCCAACTCCACCTTCAATTCTGATCAATGAGACAAGTCCAGATGGAGTTAAATTATCGTGGAATCGAGGGGAGGACAATGAAACAAATGCTTCTGGATTATCATATAACTATTATTTAGGAACTGGTCCTGGTAGTACAGACATAGTTTCTCCCATGTCTGATTTGTCCGATGGCCTCAGAACTGTATTTAATCGAGGAAACGCTCGTGATACTAGCGTATTTGTTGAATTAAACCAGGAGGGCTTTATTTATTGGGGTGTACAAAGTATTGACGATGGCTTGGCCGGATCAATATTTTCAAATGAACAAGAATTCTATTTCATAAATGGGACTGTAGCAGAGACAGAGGTTTTAAATGAACCTCTCCAAATTCAAATTAACTGGTCAGATAACTCAGATTTAGAAGACGAATACATAGTAGAAAAATCCACTAACAATATAGACTTTGAAACTCTTGCTAATTTGCCCGCAAATTCGACCTCCTATTTAGACGATGAGATACTTCCTGATACAGGGTACTTTTACAGAATCCTGGCTAAAAATACTATTACAACTTCGACTGTAGCTGCCGCATATGTTGTTACGTTAATCGCTCCGACCGATTTAGAACTAGATTTTGATAATGGTAATTCAGTCCTTAGTTGGTCCGACAATTCTCAGTTGGAAGATTTCTATACCATACAGCGAAAGAGGTCGACAGTTGCTTCATTCAGCACATTACCTTCAATCGCACCAAACTCCTCAAATTATACTGATTCAGTTTTTACTTCAGAGGGATTTTTTGACTACAGAGTTTTCGCTGAAAATGAATTTGGTAGAAGTAACACTTCAGATACAGTTAGGTCTGAGTACATTTTTAAGCCTGAACTTATAGATATTAGTATTGAAGAAGAGGCTACCGCTTTTGCAATTACCTGGATAGACAATAGCGATAATGAGCTTGGATATAGCATAAGAGAATCTTTTGATAACGAAAATTTTACGGAAGTTAGCACTACCGCAGCCAACACGACTGAATTTCTTTATTCCTCCGTCCAACCAGAAAGACAGTATTATTTTACTATCGAAGCACTTGGGGTAATAAATAATTCGACCAAGGACTCCATAACAGCCGTAATACCGGAGTCTCCATCAGTCCTTGAAGTTAACTTTGACAAAAATCAAAACTTTGTTCTTGAATGGCAAGACAACTCAAATTTAGAGTTAAGTTATGTCATTGAAAGACGCTATGAATCAGAATCTGCGTTTATGTCTATTGATACCGTTGATCAAAATATGACACAGTTCATAGATTCAGAAGCGTTACAAGAAGGCACATACTTTTATAGAATATATGCATTAAATCAGTTCGGTAGGAGTGATTATTCAAACACAACAGAAGTCATAAAACTATTTAAACCCAATATCAATATTGCAGAAATCGGTAATAATCCCCTAGCCATTGCCATCAGTTGGACGGATGAATCAACTATTGAAGATAGTTATGTTCTGGAGAGATACATGGCAAATGGTTCTCTTGAAGAAACATTTAGTTTAGAAGCTAACTCATCTGAATATTTGGATGAGGCCGTTGCTCCTGAAAATGAGTATTTATATGTTTTGTATGGTTTGAAGGAAAACCAATCCTCTCTAGCTGACTCTATCATAGTATCTATTCCCTCAACTCCAACGGATTTAAGAATTTCGATCCAGGAAGAGGATCAAATACGCCTCAGTTGGAATGACAATAGTCAATTTGAAACTGGATATCAAATAGAACGTAGAGACCCCGGGAATAGTAGTTTTCAAGTTATTGATATCGTAGATTCAAGTGCAACAGCGTTCATTGAAAAACTAAGTATTATAAATCAGAGTTATTCATACAGAATAGCGGCAATCAATCACTTTGGCCGAAGTGATTATAGTGAAAACCTTTCAATCATTGTTACGTCTCTCACACATGATAATGATCGCGATTTAACCATATTTCCGAATCCTGTAGCTGATGGAGTTCTAAAGGTGGGACCTATAGCATTCAACGATAACATTGAAGTATCCATAATTGATTACAGCGGAAAGACTGTGATAAACGATAGTTTGTTGTTAACGAATGATATTCTTCAAATTGATGTAAAAGAAATTGCTGAGGGCAATTACATACTTAAGCTAACTTCGGATGACCAAACATGGAACCTGTTTTTTATTAAGAAGTAGCAAGCCGTTTAAATTTTTAATTTTCCAATCCCTGATAATCCATTAAAAGTCTCGGTGACGAAAGATTAACCTACATTAAGAGTAGTTATCATTTTAATTGGACAGCCCCTACTCCGCCCTGCCAAAGCTTCCTATTGTATTCCGGTAATTCTTTACTCAACCAGTCATCCGCTTGAGACTTTAACTGCTGCCACTGTTTATCCAACTCTTTCTTGCGATCAATGGAAGACCGGTTCACTCTTGGAATGCTGCTTTCAGTTTGGTTGATAAGAAACAGATATTCGGCGGTAAATTTGTTGAGAAAGTTCTCCACATCATCATAAGCCTTGGACTTGCGTTGTACCATTTCGCTATCCCAGCCTTTTAACGCAGTAACCAGAGTCTCTCCTTCGCTTTTAAGCGCTTCGTTTTCAAGGTCAGTCAAGATCTTACCAAGCTGCCCTTGAATACTCATAAGCCGGTTAGTAAGGTCATGCATTCGAGTAAGCTTCCCCTCCATTTCTGACATGAACTCATCATACTTCTCGTATTGTTTCGCAGATACATTGTATTGTGGGTTGTCAATAATCTTGGCATTAGCAGTATATTCATTCGCTCCCACATAGAGTCTAATGCTATAATCACCCGGTGAGACTCGATGCCCCCGATAGCTACCTTCGATGTAAACACCCAGGACTCCAGGCATGGTTTCCTTTCGCATGTCCCATACAAAACGATTCAGGCCTTTGCTCTTAGGTAAGGTAGCGGCAGGTGGAGGACCTCCATCATATCTTTTGTATTCAGGGTCTTTCTCTGAGGTCAGACTCCTAATTACATTTCCCTGACTGTCTGAAATTTCCAGCTTTATATGAACGCTATCGGCAATATCAGGCAACTCATAATAAATCACCACTCCATTGGCAGGGTTCACCCCGGCAAAAGCTAATGACCCTGTGAACGACTCGTTAGTACCATTTAACGGGCTCCCCCAAAAGCCATACACCGCGTCCTCCGGTTGGTACAGCCGAGTGGCGCCGTTGGATTTATACTGTGCCAGCGCTCCCAAGTCATCAAGCACCCAAAAAGACCTCCCTGAAGTGGCCACCACAAGGTCGCCCTTATGTACGTTCAAATCTGTAATGGGAGTAACCGGTAGATTCAATTGCAAAGGTTCCCAGTTTGCACCTCCATTCCAGGAAATATATACACCCGTCTCTGTTCCTGTGTAAAGGAGATTCTTTCGAGTTTCATCCTCCCTAACAACCCTTGTAAAAGCCCCATAAGGAATTCCGGAACTGATGTTCTTCCATGATTTGCCATAGTTGGTGGTTTTATAGATCGCCGGAGTATAGTCATTGAACTTGTACCGTGTAGTTGCAATATAGGCTGTGGCGGGATCGTGAGGAGAAACTTCGATGGCGTTTACTAAACATTCCTGCAAGCCCTTAGGCGTTACATTCTCCCAGTTGGCACCACCATCCCTGGTGATATGAACCAGTCCGTCATCACTCCCGGTCCAAAACACGCCTTTCTCCTGAGGGGATTCCATAATATAACTTACAGTACCATAGTTCTCAGCGCCTACCGCTTCATTCGTGTAGGGCCCTCCCCCCTTACCTTGCTTATCATCCATGTTTCTGGTAAGGTCAGGAGATACTTCTTCCCAGGTCACTCCATTATCACGGGTACGAAGCACAAACTGCGCGCAATGATAAAATGTACCAGGCTCATGTTTAGACCAGATCGTGGGCGCATTCCAGTTGTACAAGTACTTCATATCTCTGGCTTCACGCCCTAAATACTGAATAGGGGCAGCCATCACCTTAGTACTGGCCTTCGATTCCATATCCATAAGCCCTATGGTTCCAAGATAACTGCCACCCATGACGTACTTAGGGTTGTCAGGGTCAAAAGCCAGGAAGGCACTTTCCCCACCAGCCGAAAACGTCCAGTCGTGCTCAGAGATACTGCCTACACCTAGAGAAAGGCTTGGGATTTTTACGGAAGAATTGTCCTGCTGGCCACCATAGATGTTATAAGGAAATAGGTTGTCAACGCTAATCCTGTAAAACTGTGCTGTCGGCATATTCGACTGAGTAGACCAGCTCTTTCCGTAGTTGAATGATATAGCCGCGCCACCGTCATTAGCAATTACCATATTCCTGTTGTTTTCAGGGTTGATCCATAGGTCATGGTAATCTCCATGGGTTCCGGAAAGCCGTTCCCAACTCCTTCCACCGTCTATTGATCGTAGCGCCGGTGCACTCAATACATAAACGGTCTGTTCATCTAGTGGGTCAGTAAAAACTTCCGTATAATACCAGGAACGTTGTGTTAGTCTATTATCATCACTTACTCTTCTCCAGGCCCTACCTGCATTATTAGAGACAAAAAGTCCTCCCAGGTCTTTATTAGAGTCACTTTCGATCAGCACATAAACTTTATCGGGGTTCGACCGGCTAACGGTTATAGCCATCTTACCTTTCTCTTTAGGTAGACCCTTTTCAATCTTTGACCAGGTTTCGCCCCCATCCATACTCTTGTAAACTCCACTCCCCTCACCACCACTGATGACTTTCCAAGGTTTTCTTTGGTGCTCCCACATGGTTGCATATAGAATATCAGGGTAGTTCATATCCATCGATAATTCACTACAGCCAGTAAGGTTGTTCACGAACAATACTTTCTTCCAGGTATCACCGCCATCGATAGATTTATAAATACCTCGCTCGGGATTTGGCCCGTACAGAGCCCCTTGAGCTGCTACAAAAACAATATCAGGATTGCTTGGATGAATTACAATACGTGCTATATGCTGTGTCTTTTCAAGGCCAATCTTCTCCCAGGTTTTGCCGGCATCCGTAGACTTATACATTCCATCTCCATACGAGGTCATTACACCTCGTGGCGCATGTTCACCCATACCACAGTAAACCACATACGGATGTGATTCTGATACAGCCACAGCTCCCACCGATCCTGTTTTAAAAAACCCATCGGAGATATTCCTCCATCGTTGGCCAGCATCTTCGGTTTTCCAAAGCCCTCCTCCTGTTGTGCCCATGTAATAAGTCAATGGATCACCCACAACTCCAGCGGCCGATACTGATCGCCCACCCCTAAAGGGGCCAATGTTTCTATACTTCAGAGGTTTGAAGTATTCCTGCGCCGTTTGGGCAGATACTACTATTGAGAGTAAAGTGAAAAATCCGGAAAGCAGTTTCCTATTCATATTTCAGGTTTTGGGTAATCCGCTAAATATACTGAATTTGGCAGGCCTGATACCATAAGTTCTATATGATATGAATAATCTCGGTGTTATATTCTTTCTCGTGTTGACGCTGCCCCGGGCTATTGCAGGACAGAAAATTATAAATGATACAGGGGAGATACCCTTTGAAATGGTTAAGAACACCATCGTGATCGAAGTCAATATTCAGGGGGAGCAGCGTAAGTTTGTTGTAGATACCGGCGGTGTTCTCATAGTCTCGCAGGAACTTCAAAATACTTACAACTTTGAAATTATTAACAAAACCCGTGTTTCGGACATCAATAAGAAAGAAATAGCCTTTAAAACGGTACTAGTCCCGGATATCACCATTGGAAACTGGAAGTTCGATAACAGTAAAGCCCTGGTGGAATATTTGCCTGACACATATCCCAATAATTGTTATGGTACTGATGGTATAATTGGGCGTGATTTTTTCAAGGATGTTCTTATGCAATTCGATTTTAAAAGAAAGGTGATGCGCTTAACAAAAAATCCCGGGGTACTTGTACTCGACCCGTCCCAAAGAACAAGAATGGATTTAAGCGACCGAGGTCTTCCCGAAATTGAGCTCTTTATTGATGGGAAAAAACAAAGAATAGAATTCGACTCGGGATCAGGCGACCTGTTTAGCTATAAAACCAAGACGGCTAAAAAACTCAAGAGTAAAACGAAGGATCACAAGCTCAAGTTTGAGGGAATATTCTCGTTTGGAGTAAGCAGTAAAGAACCTTCCTCTTCAGAACGATACATGATAAAAGTTAAAGAACTTGAAATAGCCGGGACCAAAATTGTTGACTTTTACAGTAACCTTTCTAAACCGTCCGCTCCCAGGATTGGAGCAGGCATCCTATACTATGGTGTGGTAACGTTGGATTATCAAAATAACTGGTTTTACCTTGACCCGTATGAGACTGAGCCGGATAAAACTTTCGAGAGTTTTGGATTTGATATTGCAAAAATAAATGATGTGTATGTAATAAACCTTGATTATGCAATAGGATTTGACGGAGGGTTGAAAAGAGTTGTTTTCTT
>ERZ1740059.867-NODE-867-length-15435-cov-4.336281_pt1 | contig 15435 bp, 14 predicted proteins | sample MGYA00581744_ERZ1740059 | MGnify/ENA primary metagenome ERZ1740059 (study PRJEB43018, sample SAMN04849738) | marine metagenome | isolation source: floating plastic debris | place: Pacific Ocean | collected 2008-08-28 | study: EMG produced TPA metagenomics assembly... | reverse complement strand
AGCACTTTAATGAGCTTGCTGTAAGCCAGGACTGCCGGGGCTTGGTGCCATTGTGTGGCAAGACCCTTGATATTGGTTGGCTGCTTGCTAATGGCTATCGTGTTGCAGGTGCTGAACTGGTCGAACTTGCCATCGAGCAGTTGTTTATGGAGCTGGGGGTAGAGCCAAAAATTTCAGTAGTTGATAATCTCAAACACTACAGCGCCTCAAATATCGATATTTTTGTGGGTGATATCTTTAATGTGTCTGGCAAAATCCTTGGCTCTGTCGATGCAGTTTATGACCGAGCTGCTTTGGTAGCCTTGCCTGCACAGGTGCGTAATCGATATACGGCCCACTTAACAGAGATTACGGATAAAGCCCCGCAGCTGCTTATTAGCTACGACTACGACCAAACCTTGATGGATGGCCCTCCTTTTTCGGTTAGTGATGAGGAAGTGAATCGACACTATGGAGAAAGTTATAAGTTAACTTTGCTAGAAAGCAAAAATCTTCCCGGTGGATTGAAAGGAAAATGTGCGGCAACGGAGAATGTTTGGTTGCTGCAAAACAGCTAATAATTAAGCACGAGTTGGAACAAGCGCGATGTCTGACTGGTTCTTTACTGCCCGAAAACGGTTTATTCCCTCTCAGGTTAAAGACTGGGATAGCTATATCCGATTCTCAGGGTTTACCCACGTTGCCGAAGTAGTTACCTTAGATAATATTCTCTGTCCCGACCTGATCGACAATCTCACTAATGAAGACTGGTCACATAATGTTCAGTCGGATTATCGGATTACCTGGTTTACCAATCTTTCCTATCTCCGTCAGCGGATCCTCTGGCGTATGGGCTATCAGCTACTTGCTATACGCGTAAATCCTACCTGTGTACATAACTTATCTCCTGTCTTTGAATTTTGTGGTTTCGACATCCTGGATAACCAGGATAGCAACAGCCTATTGACTAACTGTGGACAGTTTACAGCTCGCGATGCTGGCTTTACCCCATCCGATGTGAATCAATTTGGCCTGTTGTCAGATTTGGCTCATGCAAATGCTGTCGCTGAAAAGCTGCGTTCATCATTTCCGGATGAGCCTCACTGTTGCAACTGTCGTGTTTGGCAGATCTCTCGCGATATAGAACTGATTGCACATTCTTGATATGTTTGAGATGGAATTTGTTTGAATAGCACTGAGGTCACTGTGATGCAAAAGAGCTGTGTATTTCTGGCGACTGCCTTGTTAGTTGGGGCTTTTGCACCTCAAAAAGCTGTGGCTGATGAACGGTGGTCTACAGAAGAATATGATGTTGTCTATCAAGATGAGCGTAATAGAACGGCCATTTGGACCTATGGTGATAACACGGGCACAATCTTTATCGATGGGCTAGCGGGGGTCTACACTGGCCGAGGGGCTTATTCTGGCTACTGGGTGCAGGAATCGTCTTCTCTGCGCTGTGATACTTTCAGAGAAGATGCTAATGGTGAACCTACCTATTATTGGGGCCAATTTGAAATTACGTTTATTGATCCAGACTTTCCCTCTCGCTGGGAAGCAATGATTGGGCTTTGCGATCGCAAACCGACCATTTCTCTAACCGGCACTCCCATCACTTCCCTATTCCAACCCTAACGGGTATAACAGATCTAGGTGCTGGAACTACCCATATCAATGCATTAGGGGCTTCTCCCGTGGATATTGTTACTATTCATACCAGTGTGTTAAGGCTCAATCTTTTTTCAACACCCCTGCTATGGATAATTCCGTAGACAATACCAAAATCACATCATATCTTTACAAACCGACTCCTGTCTTTGTTGTCCTTTTATTGAATGCTTACTTAAGCACTTAGCATTCTTCCAGCTCTATTATGAAAGCCCCCACTGTTCTTGGTTCATTACTAGCACTAGCTGGCACCGTTGCGACTGCTGAAAGTGCCGATGCTTCGGTATTAGATGTAGAAATTCCAGATGATTTACGAGAAGCTGTTTGCTACCAAGATTGGTATAAGGCTATTGAAGTATCTAGCACACTGATTGTCTCTTCAAACAACACCCCTGACGAGCGTCAGACACTGCTTGATTTACGACGTAAGTTTTATACCTATGTCAAGGGTGGCGACAAATCTGAGCAGTTCACTAGCTGTGACGAGAAACAGCCATCTTCTATCAATGCCAAAACCAATAGAGAGCAAAGTGCTGCACCTCGATTTTCTAATAGCGCTGCCGGTGTTCCAGGGCGTTACTGTTATCAAATCGAAGCTAGGGGATATGTGCAAGAAATCGATCCTCGTTGTAGTGAGGAGATTATTGAATCAACCAAATCGTTGTCGACCCCTTCTGCTCAGACAAACGACTCTTCTAGTGTGTGGACAGTGGGTACTCGAGTTGAAGGCAATAGCATTAAAGGTAAATTGCTCAATAATGGGCTCACTACAGCCAATGATGTCAAATTGACGATCCGTTCACAGAAAGACGATCGGTCAGAGACTGTCAAAACTGTGGCGATTGATGCGGTTAGCGCCTGGAGTGAGACTGAATTTGTGGCGACGTTTAATCAATCGCCTAGAAATTGGATGATTGAACAGATATCCTTTAACTATTAAGGGGACAAATAAGCAGGCAAAATTAATAACGTCCAAGATATCGATGTATAACCGTTCCATGGAATGTCTTTTCAAGGACAGACGTTCCATGGAGTGTCTCTTTGGTACTTACGCTTGAAATTTGGTGATGTGTTGTTTTATTGAGTCGGATTGTCACTGATAAACTTGTTTTTAAGGCTGGGACCTATATATTTCTCGGCACCCAAAACCATGATGACACCCAGGCTGTAGGCTATAAAGTCTTTCCAGCTAAACGATGTGCCAATGATAGTTCTGGCCAGTGAAGAAGAGCCCAGCCCAATTCTATCTACGATATTAAAACGCTGCAATATCTCAACTAAAAAGGAAAATGCCAAAACGCCAACGGCTGTTGTGCTAACTGAATATTTAAAGAATGTTCGAACACATGTATAAATCAAGATAACAACTAAAAAGTCACCTACGTAGGGGCGAATAAAGGCGTCATCAACAAAAATGGCAATGTAGACCTCGGTGATAAATAAAAAAATAGTCCAGTAAAAGTAATACAGATTGAATCTCATTGGAGGGATGGTATTTAAGGAATTAACAACACCAGGCTGAGCGGCACTGTCCTTGGTGTAGATACGATAACTGGGGCAGTGATTCCAGAAGCATCGGTATGTGCCGACTGGCTTTTGTATGGTTATTGGATAAATTTTGGGGTGCTGCTGATCCTCGAGATGATTCTATTTTAGCGGTGCTGATCGATCGCATCGCTAGTTGATCGGTTTATCTCTTAAATCAGCAACGGCAATTTTTCTGTTGGTTTTTGGTAGGGCCTTCTTCAAGTGGTGTAAGGTTGTGGGCAATTCTCCTATTAGGAAGCTGTGTTAACCCACTCTGCAACCTTGTTGCGATCTCATTTATCTAAACCTCAGCCATGTCAGCCGTTTACTATTCCTTTTGGTTAATCCCTCAAGAACGCGACCTAGCTTATTTTCAGGGCATTATCAATACGCTGGCCAAACAATTTGATACTGTCCCATTTTCTCCCCATGTGACCCTCTATAGTGGGTCTTTGCCCGCTTCTTTAGCCGTGGAGTCTGTGCTCAGCGCGCTGTCCTCATCACCTGTAGAGCTGGAGGTGATCACACTTAACCATGAGCTTCAATTTTCTAAAACGCTATATGTTCAGCTCAGCCAGAATGTGTGGTTGAACCAGCTGGTCAATGATTTAGCGGCGGCTATTCCCGATGCGCAGCCGCCCAAGCTAGATCCTCATCTTAGTTTGCTATACCATCAGCGCTTAGACGCTGCGACCAAGCAAACTCTGATAGAGACCCTTGTATTGCCCCGGCCCACTATCCGATTTGATCAGGTCCAAGCGATTGCTGCATCGGAGAACTTTGAGACTCAAGACCACGTCGTAAGTTTACGCTGTGTCCATAGGCAATTGTTAACCGCACCATGAGCGCACCTTCTCCAAGAATTATTGGCTTAATCCCTGCAGCGGGTCAGGGTAGTCGAATTAGTCCGCTACCTATGAGTAAAGAGCTGTTTCCCATTGGTTTTCAAGACCTGGCTGACAAAGGTCTGCGACCCAAGGTTGTTTGTCAATATTTATTGGAGGCAATGGGACAAGCGGGCGTGCAGGAATCTTTTCTCATCTTGCGACCGGGTAAGTGGGATATTCCAGCCTATCTGGGGGATGGTTCCCAGTTAAATATGCGGCTGGCCTACCTGACGGTTCATGTGCCGTTTGGGGTGCCCTTTAGTCTTAACCAGGCCTATCCTTTTGTCAAAGATGCCATTGTCGCCATGGGTTTTCCCGATCTTTTGTTTAGCCCGGCTGATGCCTATGCTCAGCTAATAGACCGTTTACAGACAACCCAGGCCGATGTGGTGTTGGGGCTGTTTCCGACCGACCAGCCTGACAAGGTGGGGGTAGTCGATTTTGACCAAGATGGTGTGGTTTCGGGTATCTATGAAAAGTCCAATCTGACTCATCTGTCTTACATGTGGGCTATGGCTGTGTGGCGGCCTAGCTTTACGGAGTTTTTGCATCAATTTGTTGAGACCAAGTGTAAAGCATTGCTGGGTGATCGGTCGCCTATGTTACTCAAAGAGTTCCCAGACTACACAGAAACACCGATTGGGGATGTGATGGTGGGTGCGATCGCAAACAATCTTCGCGTAGAAGCCATTCCCTTCGAAACCGGCCACTATCTAGATATCGGCACCCCCGAAAACCTGCTTAAAGCCGTTTATCATTACGGCAAGCCATGAGATGCTCCTCTGCTGTTTTGGTCTGGGTAGTCATCCTCAGGTAGATTGTGCATCAATGCTACCCTAAGATCACATTCATCAATCAAGGCAGCCATGCCATGGTTCAGCTCAAACCACGATTTCAAACCTTTGAGGACTATCTTGCCTACGACGACAACAGCGATAAGCTGTATGAACTTTTTAATGGAGAATTAATTGAGGTGCCGCCGGAATCCGGTTTCAATGTCGAAATTGCCACCTTTTTACTGATTCAGTTAGCTACAAAAGTTGGTCATCGCAGAGTACGAGGCCATGGACTGGAACTAGAGGTACAGGGAGAGCCCAGAAACCGGTACCCTGATCTGACTGTGATTCGAGAAGAGCATATTGAACAGCTCAAGCAGCGTAATACAATTCGGTTATCCATGGCTCCGCCTGAACTGGTAATTGAGGTGGTTAGCCCTGGAGCACTTCAGCGCGACCGAGATTACATCGCCAAACGAAACCAATATGAAGATATCGGTATTCCTGAATATTGGATTGTGAACCCTCAAGAGCAGACTACCCTGGTGTTGGAATGGATCGATGGAGGGTATGGTGAAGGGATAATATTCAGGGGGTGCGATCGTCTCTCCTCATCTAATTTTGGTGACTTGCCGTTGACGGTTGAGCAACTCTTTAGTCTGGACTCTGATGAGTAGAGGCTGTACAGATTATGGCTATTGATTGCACTGCTGTAGAACAATACCTGCATAAACACATTCCTATGTCCAAAGCCATGGGGGTTGCAGTCTCTTCCATCAATGCACAGGGTGTTATCTTATCGGCACCAATAGCACCCAATATTAACCATCGCAATACCGTCTTTGGTGGCAGTATTTCCACATTGGCTATTCTCTCTGCGTGGACGTTTGTCCATGTGCGGCTTGAGGCATTAAGTATGACTAGCCGCATTGTCATTCAAAGTAATAGCCTGGACTACACGAATCCCGCTAACGGAGATTTTCATGCCCGTTGTTTAGCGCCTGCTCCAAAAGTCTGGCAACGTTTTATCACTACACTGTCTAAACGTGGAAAAGGTCGCATAGCCCTCTCATCCGAGGTATATTCAAATGAACTGCTAGTCGGCAAATTTCAAGGTAAATATGTTGCTCTGAGACCACAAAAATCAGCTTAAATTGATGCTAATGCCGTATTTAATGTCTCACTGGGTCGCATCGCCTGACTTACTTTCTTCGCATCAGCAAGATAGTAACCCCCAACATCCACGGAATCACCCTGGGCTGCGCTAAGCTCATGGATAATTTTCTCTTCATTCTCACCTAGATACTGAGCCAGCTTCGCAAACTTAGTCTTGAGTGCTACATTTTTATCCTGTTCTGCCAGGGCCTGAGCCCAATACATTGCCAGGTAAAAATGACTACCGCGATTATCTAACTCATGAACTTTGCGAGATGGAGATTTTGCATTTCCCAAGTATTGACTGTTTGCTTTATTCAGCGCCTCAGCCAGAATCAGGGCATTCTCGTTGTTGGTTTTGTGTCCCACATCCTCTAAGGTGACCGCCAACGCTAAAAATTCACCCAGCGAGTCCCACCGCAAATGACCTTCTTTTAAAAACTGTTGCACATGTTTAGGGGCCGATCCTCCAGCCCCGGTCTCAAACAAACCGCCACCCGCCAGCAGTGGCACAATCGAGAGCATTTTGGCACTGGTGCCCAACTCAAGAATCGGAAAGAGATCGGTAAGATAATCACGTAAAACATTACCAGTGACCGAGATAACGTCTTTTCCAACTTTGATCCGTTCACAGGTAAAGCGCATGGCATCTGCGGAAGACAAAATCTGGATATCCAGGCCTGTGGTGTCGTGATCGGGTAGATACTGGTTGATTTTTTTGATGAGATTAGCGTCGTGGGCGCGGTTTTTATCTAGCCAAAAAACAGCGGGTGCTCCGGTTGCTCTGGCCCGACTAACCGCCAGCTTAATCCAATCTTGAATGGGAATATCTTTGGTTTGGCACATCCGCCAGATGTCCCCTTTCTGGACGCTGTGCTGCATCAGGGTATGGCCGTTAGCATCGACCACACGCACTGTCCCATCTGCAGGAATCTCAAAAGTTTTATCGTGGGAGCCATACTCCTCAGCTTTTTGGGCCATGAGACCGACATTGGAGACATTGCCCATGGTGGTAACATCAAAGGCCCCATTTTCTTGACAAAACTGGATACAAGCTTGATACATAGTGGCATAACACCGATCGGGAATTAATGCCTTGGTGTCGTGGAGCTGACCGTCAGCCCCCCACATTTTGCCCGACGAACGAATGGCGGCCGCCATGGAGGCATCGATGATGACATCGCTGGGAACGTGGAGATTGGTAATGCCCCGATCTGAGTTGACCATAGCCAACTGAGGACGATGGTCATAGGTTAGTTTTAGGTCGGTTTCAATAGCGCTGCGCTGGTCGTCAGGGAGAGTTTGAAGTTTGGCATACACATCTCCCAAACCGTTGTTTGGGTTGATGCCTAATTCAGCAAATGTGTCGGCATACTTGGTAAAGACCTCTTTGAAATAGACGGTGACAGCATGACCAAACAGAATGGGGTCAGACACCTTCATCATGGTCGCTTTTACATGGAGCGATAGCAGAATGTCTTCAGTCTGAGCGGCATCAATCTCTTTTTCATAGAAAGCTCGTAGCGCCCTAATGCTCATAACAGCAGCATCAAGCACTTCTCCGGCTAGCACTGCTGTTTTCTCTTTTAGTACTGTGACGTCACCATCTTCTTTAATTAGCTCAATGGTGACATTACCAGCCGTCTCAATGACAACAGATTGTTCACTCTCGTAAAAATCTCCGCTGTCCATATGGGCCACGTGGGATTTAGAATCGAGTGCCCATGCACCGACTCTGTGGGGATTTTTTTGAGCATATTGTTTGACGGCGGCGGCGACCCGCCGGTCGGAGTTGCCTTCACGCAGAACGGGGTTAACGGCACTGCCTAACACTTTGGCATACCGAGCTTTAATCTCGGCTTCGGTCTCATTCTTTGGCTCAGCTGGATAGTCTGGAACGTCATAGCCTTTTTCCTGCAGCTCCTTAATGGCCGCGATTAACTGTGGAATTGAGGCACTGATGTTAGGCAGTTTAATGATCATGGCTGCTGGCGTTTGTGCCAGTTTGCCTAATTCGGTTAGTGCATCGGGGAGCTGCTGCTCTTTTGTCAGGGTTTCTGGGAAGTTGGCAATAATGCGCCCCGCCAGGGAGATGTCACTGGTTTCTACGGTGACATTAGCTGCGTGGGTAAAGGCTTTGACAATGGGCAAAAATGAATAAGTAGCTAACGCAGGGGCTTCGTCAGTGAGTGTGTAGATAATCTTGGTGATATCAGCCATTCATCCCCTGTCCGCTTGTTTAAATACTGTGTTTAAGGATCTCTGAGTTAAGCCAGGTCAGTAATGTAATAAAAAATACATTCTGCTCTCAAAAAAAGCAGCAGTCTATACATTCCGCCATATCTGACGCGGCTAAACTCAGTTAGATATCTTCGCATCTAGGGTTGTTTCAGCCAAGAGGTGGAAGCAGCCTCTCAATGATGCTTAAAATGAGGAGTCTTGCTTGGACAACTTGGACAAAATTACGCAAGGACGGCCGCCTAGACTCCAGTGCCAGCTGGGACTGCCATTCGCTGAGGATGGAGTGAATCTCCGGTTTGAGTGGAGCCATAAAGTCGATTTAAGGCCTGCATATAGGCATGGGCTGAGGCGACAACAATGTCTGTATTGGCTGCATGACCCGAGTAAATACGCTGATTGTGTCGGAGCCGAATCGTGACTTCGCCGATGGCGTCAATACCCGCTGTCACGGACTGTACTGAGTATTCAATCAGGTCATTGGGCAAATCAACCACCCGATTAATAGCTTTGTAGATTGCATCCACCGGGCCGGTGCCAATGGCGGCATCCATCAGCTCTTCTCCGGATGGGGTCAAAATGGTTACGGTGGCTGTGGGGCGAGCATTGCTGCCACAGGAGACTTGGACAAGTTCTAATTTGAAGTGCTCGGCGACCTGCTGAGTTTCGTCGTTGACAATGGCTTCTAGATCGCGATCGCTAATTTCTTTTTTCTTATCTGCCAGTTCTTTAAACCGCAAAAATGCTTTGTTTAGCTCCTGGTCTGAGAGTTCATAGCCTAGTTCCTGCAGCCGACTACGAAAGGCATTGCGCCCTGACAGCTTACCCAAGACGATGAGATTATCGGTGAGACCAATGGTTTGGGCATCCATAATCTCGTAGGTCAGCTTATTTTTTAAGACACCGTCCTGGTGAATGCCAGACTCGTGGGCAAAGGCGTTTGCACCGACGATGGCCTTATTGGGCTGTACCAGCATTCCCGTCACATTGGAGAGCAGCCGTGATGTTTTGTAAATTTCGGTGGTGTTGATATTGGTCAGGGGAGCTTCGGAGTTCGCCGGACGGCCAAAGAAGGGATTGTAATACTGACGCCGCACATGCATGGCCATCACAAGCTCTTCAAGGGCAGCGTTTCCGGCCCGCTCACCGATGCCGTTGATGGTGCACTCTAGCTGTCGAGCTCCGTTTTTGACAGCTTCTAAAAAGTTGGCCACGGCTAAACCCAGGTCATTGTGTCCGTGGACCGAAATGACGGCCTGGTCAACGTTGGGGACGTTTTGGGTGATGCCCTTGATCAAATTACCAAATTCGCTCGGGGTGAGGTAGCCAACGGTGTCAGGAATATTGATGGTGGTAGCTCCAGCTGCGATCGCAGCTTCCAATACCTGATACAAAAACTCAGGCTCTGAGCGGCCTGCATCTTCGGGTGAAAACTCCACATCGTCGGTAAAGCCTTTGGCAAAGCGCACCATTTCATCGGTGATAGCCAGCACCTGTTCCCGCGACTTTTTGAGCTTATATTTCATGTGAATATCGGACGTGGCCAGAAACGTATGAATACGTCCGCTTACCGCTGGCTCAATCGCTCGCGCCGCCGCTTCGATATCTTGTTTGGTGGCTCGAGCCAAGCCGCAAATCGTAGGGCCACCGGCAACACCGACTTCTTTAGCAATACGCTGCACCGCTTCAAAATCGCCAGGGCTGGCGTAGGGAAACCCGGCTTCAATAATATCGACACCCAGTCGAGCCAGCTGACGGGCAACCGTTAGCTTTTCTCCAACATTCATCGTTGCACCGGGAGATTGCTCACCATCCCGGAGCGTAGTGTCAAAAATTAGGACTCGATCAGGCTGTGTACTCATCAGAGGCAACTGCTATGGGTGAATTACCCCATTGTAAAGTTCCTCTTGCCGCTTGCTACCGATTTGGTTATCAACGCATAACAAGTTTGCGCATGGGAGTTGATAAGTCTACATCTGACGACCTTTGTGGTGATCTTTATATAGCTTGGCCAACATCCGATCAATGGCTTCGAGCATGGCATCAGGCTGATCAACCCAGACAAAGTGGCTGCTTTGGGCAGGCAGGCTCAGACTCTGGGTTGAGAGCCGCATCAGACTGTGGTGCATTTGAGTCCATAGATTATCAGCGGTTTCTAAGGGTAGGGGTTTAAGTAAGGGGGCTGGGGTAAAAAAATTGCTGGCCTTGATATTAATCACCGGCAGCGAGCCTAGGCTGCCGGTCTGACGCAGCTGTTCGCTACTGGTGTTGAGGCTAACCATTTCACGGGCCATGGTAAACCAGTGTTTGGGGCGCATAAAGGAGCGTAGAACAGGGGCTAGTTGAGCTTGACCATACTGTCTGAGTTTGGGGCTAACCACCTGAAAGATGCCTAGCTGCTGCAGAATACGAATAAAGCCCAGGGCTGAGCCGGCGATGGACATCACAAAGCCTGCCGTAAAAACGGCCTTCATCAATTGCAAACTTACAGGCAGTCTGGCCATACCATCTTCGTGTAAGCCATCGGTGAGAATAAGCCCTGCCACATTCTCAGGATAGGTATGGGCATAGAGACGCATGGTATAGCTACCCAAGGAATCGCCTACCAGGACGTAGGGTGGCTGGATCTGGGCCTGACGCATAAGGGCTTCAAATTCCTGCATCATCTCGCCGCTGTTACGTGGATTAGGGCTAGAAGAACTCCAACCATACCCGGCTCGATCATAAATACAGACGTCGGCAAACTCAGCAATCTCCTCGATCAGCAAATAGCCTTCTAGTCCCCCCAGGCTGTGGTCCAAAATTACTGTTGGCTGGTTAGGGCGTGATCGGCCTCGTCGATAGAGATGGAGTTTACAGTCGCCAATGTCGTAGATCTTTCCTGGCGGCGGCGTTTGGTTTTCTTGGCGACAGCACCAGATGTGGTAAGCCGTCGTGCAGATGAGGATTAGATTACGTAGCCACATAGGTTCTTAAGCAGTGGTCAGAGTGGTTGTTCAGGGCAGTGGTCAGGGCGGTGGTCAGGGGGAAAAACGGAGCAGGTGCTAGCACCTGTTAACGACGACACTACTTTACCCAAGGGCTGCATGCTAACGCCAAATCTTATTGCCGCTGCTACTCTGCTTGGTCTTTGGCTGATTATTAGCATCCCGCGCTCGGGTCGCTGGCGCTGATAAAAAGAATCCTCTTTCATCACAGCCAGACTTGAGGCTACAGTAGTTGTATACGGGATTTGTATGCAGGATCACTACACAGTGTTGATAGGCTAGGATCTGTATAGCCATTTGTATTGGTTCAACCGTTTCTCTCGCCATATTCTAGGTTTGGGCATAGATAAGTACAGAGCCCGACCATCGCTATTCCTTATTCGCCAGCTACCTTTCAGATTGTTTTTTACACCACACACGCGTGACCGTTCTCATTTTTGATTTTGACGGTACGATCGCTGACACATTGGAGACGATCGTCACTATTACCAACCGCTTAGCCAGTCACTATGGTTATCCGCAGACGACACCGGAGCGATTAAAGTATTTGCGAGCGTTGAGTACGGCTGAGCTGCTGGCTCAGTCCCATGTTCCTTTATTTCAGGTGCCGTTTTTGATGCGGCGAGTACGACGTGAGCTACAGCGCGACATTGACTCGATTCAAACCTTTAAGCGTTTGGGTGACGTATTACAGGCACTTGCCGCTGACGGCCACGGCATCATGATTGCAAGTTCTAATGCGCCTTCGACGATTTCCCCATTCTTAGAACGTCATGGTCTCAGCCAGATATTTAGCCAGGTTTATGGCAATATCGGCCTTCTAGGCAAAGCCCGTAGCCTCCGACGTATCATGCGTCGTCATCGGCTGCTGCCCGAAGAGATTCTTTATGTTGGGGATGAGACTCGGGATGTGGAGGCTGCCCATTCCCAGGGGTTAGCCGTGGCTGCTGTGAGTTGGGGATTTAGCGATCGCACCGCCCTCGAAGCCCAGGGACCCACCTTTCTGGTCGATACTCCAGAGGAGCTATATCGAATCGTAGGTGAATTTCACAGAAGTCAGCGACGTCCGTTTCTTATGGGGTCCAAGCCGGGTGAGAGAGTAGAAACTCCATCATACGTACCCCACGTAGCTGATTAGAGAGCGGTAAGTGACCAACGGGGGCAGATACATTCCAAACAAATTCACCTGGATAGCGAGTCCAGATATTGCCTGATTTCCAGGCCAGCTTCTCCCAGAGCCGGTTCCAATCTTGGTTAAGACCAAGCCACAGTTCCCGCTGTTTTGAAAACCCAAAGCGATCCTCTGAGTACACACGCCACAGCTGGTCGATGGTGCGCAGGTCGCTTACTGGAAAACTATCGACCTCAGTAAAATAGACCCACTTACGCTGAACCGCTGCCGGGCCTGCAAGCTCACAAAGCTTTTGCAGCGTCAGACGGTCGGCTTCTTCAAACTTTTCAGCAATCAGCAATGTCTGCAACGGCTGATAGTCAATCCCCTGGTCAGAGTTGGGGGTAACCACGCCGTTGGGACATGTCTCTGCCAGAAAAGTTTGAGCTTCAAGCACATCACATGTACTCAGCAGCTGATAGGCCTTACCAGCGGCAACCGACGGCTCGGTCGCATTCTTAAGAAAGTTGAGTAATACAAAAATACCGGACTCGCCAGCATTGGCTAATTCTGTAGCGGCGCTTAGCTGGCGCTTTATATTGTTAGAAAGGAGCTGTTCGGTGAGCTTAGCGGTGTTATCCGTGTCTAGCGGAAGAGCTGTTGAGGAGTCAGCGGAGGCATTAGTCATATTAGGCAGGTACAATACCAGCTGCTGGCATTGATTTAAGCATTATTTTATTAAGCAGCCAGCTCTCAGGCTACCTCACAATGTCTGGGCAACACAAGATAATACAGGCTAGCAACAGTCCTTTATTTGGATTCACCCGAGGTCGGTCGATATCCATTCTCAAAGGCGTAACGTATTAGCTGAGAGCGGTTTTCTAGCGATAGCTTGCTGAGAATATTGCTTAAATGAGTTTGCACAGTTCTGGGACTAATAAACAAATGCTCACCAATTTGCTTATTGGTAAATCCTTGAATAACTTCCCAAAACACCTTTTCTTCGGCGGGGGTCAACGGTAGCGGCTCTGGTGGTGACGGTTGAGCCGATTCTGGAGCAGGCATTTGCTGTACCAGACGAATGATTTCCGCATGCATACGCCGAGAGCGCTCTAGCTGAGCCTCAATTTTGGCGATCAGCTCCTTGGGATGAAACGGCTTGACGATATAGTCGTCAGCCCCTTTAGAATGTCCCTGAATTCGATCATCCAATTCTCCCCGACCCGATAGGAAAAGAAAGGGCACCAGCTGGCCTGAACGAATTTCTCTTAGTTTGGTACAAAATTCATACCCATCCATCTCAGGCATCATCACATCTGAGACCACTAAATCTGGCTGATCTTGCTCAAATAGAGCCAGCCCTTCAGTGCCAGAGGACGCATGGCTAACCTGAAACCCTCGCTCTCGTAGGTAGCGGGTCAATGCTGTCCGCAGGGTGATGTCATCATCAACAATAAGGATCTTTTTCATCCCGATGTCAGCTGCCTCAGAATATTAGTTGAATTCTTCAATTGGACTCCCATGGGCATGTATAGCACAATTTGATTTTATCAATCCTACAGCCCTAACCCTGACCCCAGACGTTCTAGATAACAGATGCTACGATACGGCAGCCTTGTCAGTAGGATGCTGACAACAGGCCCGATAGGCCTTAACCCATGGTGCAACTGTGGAGTTAAAAGACCCACATAGTTTATGTATTTACACTATGGCCATGTAACCTGCGGCTATTTAAGCTGCGGCTACTTAACCTGCGGCTACGAAGGTATCCAATGCGATTGGTGACACCAAAGTTAAGTTTCCCTAAGTATGAAGTAAAGTCCTTACTTTTAGTCTATCTACTGAGATGGTCTTTAAATTGGACTCCGTTATCTCTATTTGCCTGGTAGAGTGTCGACACCAATCTAAAACTTGGGTATAAGCAGGGTATGACTTCGTGATGAAGATCTTTCGTCAAGGCTTAAGTAAGCCAACAGGTATCGCAATTGACGACTGGCGTCACAGGCGAAGCATATATAAGAGGGAGCAACATGGGTGAGTCGGATAGCCAAGGCAGGAATGACCCACTACTGCAGTCACTGGATGATGACTTTCAAGCATTGCAGCGGCACTTTGCCGATCAGCTAGCCAAAGATATTGAATATCTACAGACCCAGAAGCAACGACTGCTCGGTGAGCTTGAGGCGCTGCGTGTAGAGTACGATCAGCTTTATCTGGACTATCAGTCCCTCAAAAATGAGGCGGATGCCACCCTATCTAAACGGGAGCTGGCTCAGCAAAATGTCTGGGCAAAGCGATTGGCCCAAGTGCTGGCTCAAAACCTCCGAGAGGATCTTCACGCCTATGTGCACAACTCAGTGGAGCTGCCCACACCGACTCAAGACTGGCTGCATTCCCTAGATGACACCCTCAATCGCAGTGTCAAGGTAATTCAGCAAGACCTTAGCAGTTATCAAAGTGCCATTTCTCAGCAGCTGACCCGTATGCAAACAATGGAGCAGCAGGGGGAGGTGATTTTAGCGAATCTTGTCAATCGATTAAGTGATCAGCTGAGTGCCCAGCAATTAGGGGAAGCTCCGATTGGTGATGGTTTACCCAATGCTGTCGACAATCGCCCCCTCATAGACGGCAGCACTGTGGCCAGTAGTTATTATCCTCAAAGTCAGGTTAGTCGCACTTATGTGGAGCGCCCTCGTCCTGACCAGTTAACTGGGTCGACTCGCCGGGTGATACCGCCCTATGGGGGCAAAACCGTGGAGCCGTCGCCGGTATTGGTCAGTGAACCCAAACGAGAGCGTACCCTAAAAAAAGGGATGATCCTCTGTGCGATCGCAACCCTTGGCTTTAGTGCAGTCACCATTTTGGTAGGAGGTCTTAGTCTAGGGGGGAATCTATTGGGCACCGCTCTAACCGGTCTCAATAGCTTTGGCTTTTTCAATGCCAACATGCTGCTGTGGCTGCAGCTTATCGTCCTCATCCCGACGCTGGCCATTATGGCACCTCAGCTTTATCAGCCGGTATGGCGCGATATTGGCCAATCGCTGCGCTCAGTATCGCGGCTGTTGGCGCTAATCGGCGGTGGGGTCTTTTACTTTTTTGCTCTGGTG
>ERZ1740059.865-NODE-865-length-15446-cov-6.509843_pt1 | contig 15446 bp, 11 predicted proteins | sample MGYA00581744_ERZ1740059 | MGnify/ENA primary metagenome ERZ1740059 (study PRJEB43018, sample SAMN04849738) | marine metagenome | isolation source: floating plastic debris | place: Pacific Ocean | collected 2008-08-28 | study: EMG produced TPA metagenomics assembly... | reverse complement strand
GGCGGCCGGGACGGCCGAAGCGCCGCTCGCCACCCTTCGCGAGGCGGCCCGCCGCGCGACGCCGGGGACGCGCGTGCGCGTCGCGGCCGGCGAGTATGGAATCACCCGGACCGACGTGCAGGGCGAGGCCGGGGCGCCCATCGCCTTCGTCGCCGACGGCGAGGTCGTGATCGCCGCCCGCGAGGGCACGGGGTGGTCCATGAGCGACGGGGCCTTCGTGGTCATCGAAGGGTTCACCATTCGCGACGCCGCCATCCACGGCATGAACCTCGACGACGGCGGGGACTACGCGACGCCCGCGCACCACATCGTGCTCCGGAACCTGACGATCCGCGACGCCGGCAGCGGCGGGAACAACGACTGCATCAAGATGAGCGGCGTCGACGACTTCTGGATCGAGGGCAGCGACGTCGCCGGCTGCGACCGGGGCGAAATCGTCGACATGGTGGGCTGCCACCGCGGCGTCATCCGAGGCAACACCTTCGCGGATGCCGTGCGCAACGGCGTGCAGACCAAGGGAGGCAGCGCCGACGTACGGATTCACGGTAACCGCTTCCGCCGCATCCCCGGGCGGGCCGTGAACGCCGGAGGCTCGACGGGGCTCGAGTTCTTCCGGCCCCTCGACGCGCCCTACGAGGCGGCGCGCATCGCCGTCGTGGCCAACGTCATCGAGGACGGCGGCGAAGAGAGTGGCGCCGCCGTGGCCTTCGTCGGCTGCGATGCGTGCCTGGCAGCCCACAACGTGATCCTCCGACCCCGCGGCTGGGTGGCCCGCATCCTCCAGGAGTCGACGCAGGACCGCTTCGTCCCCTCGCGCGACGGGCGCTTCGTGAACAACCTCGTCGTCCTCGACACGACGCAGCTCCGCTCCTTCCTCAACGTGGGCACGGGCACGGCGCCCGAGACCTTCGTCTTCGGTCACAACCTCTGGTTCGCCACGAACGAGGGTGCGAGCTGGGGCGGGCCCACGCTCGGTGGCGGCGTCCCGGCGGAAGAGGGCTCGCTCGTGCAGGTGGATCCCGCCCTCGACGCCGAGGCGCGCCCCGGCGCCGGCAACGCCGCCTACGGTGCGGGTCGGGCGCTCTCCGAGACCTTCCCGGACCTCGCGGGCCGATGCTACGCGACGCCGCCCTCCATCGGTGCCTTCGCCGCGCCCTGACGCCCGGGTTCGTGCCCCACCGGGGCCGAGCCGCCGAGGGTACCTGGTAGTCTCCCCCCGATCGCGGCCGGCGGGCCCCCTCGACGAGACCTCCCTGCGAATGGACGAAGCCAACGAAGCATGGCGCCGCTGGGCGCTGCCGCGCGCCATCGATACCGCGCTCGTGCTCGGCGTCGGCGTGGCTTGCGTGGCCCTCGTCGTGACGTTGAGGAGCGACCCGGCGGACCTGGCCTCGCCGCTCTTCCTCGCCATGAACGGCGTGTTCGTGGCGCTCGTGCTGCTGCGCATCGGCCGGCTTCCCCATCCGCTTCGCGCCGGCGGGTTCGTGCTGGGGATGCTGCTCCTCGGCGGACTCGCGGTCGCCAACTATGGCCTCTCGGCGGGCCCCATTCTCTGCCTCTTCCTCGCGTCGCTCGCCGCGGGGCTCTTCCTGCGCCGCGCGATGATCGGCGTGGTGCTCGGCGCATCGGTGGTCCTCGTCGTGGCCATCGGTCACGCGGTCGCCGCGGGGGTGCTCGAGCCCATCTCGTCGACCTTCGCGCCCGACGACGTCGGCTACTGGTACCGGGCCGCCATCCAGCTCGGGCTCATCGGCGGCATCATCGCCACCATGATCTCGCTGCTCCTCTCGGAGATGCAGCGGCGGGAGGAGCGTCGCGCGGAGGCCTTGCGCCTCGAGGCCCTCGGCCGCTTTGCCGGCGCGGTGGCGCACGACGTGAACAACGCGCTGCAGGTCGTCCTGGCCTGGTCGGAGCTGCTCGCGAAGAGCGAGGATCCGGAGGCGCGCCTCGCGGCCGAGCATCTCGCCGACAATGCCGGCCGCACGAAGGGGATCACGCGGCGCCTGCTGGGCGTGACCAAGGCTGACGACTGGTCGCCCCATCCGCTCGCCCTGGCGACGGAGGTTCGCCGCTGGCGCGACGCCATGGGTCGCCTGGTCCCGGCGGACATCGAGCTCGTTCTCGAGGCCAAAGACGATCCCGTGGTCGATTTCGACCCCATCTACCTCGACCGCGTGCTCCTCAACCTCGTGGCCAACGCTCGCGATGCGCTGGACGGGAAGGGGCGCATCACGCTCGGCGTCGTCGCCCTCGAGGGTCGCGCGCAGCTGACGGTGACCGACGACGGTCCCGGCATCTCCGAGGAGGTACGAGGGCGGATCTTCGAGCCCTTCGTCAGCTCGAAGGGCGAGGGTGGGACGGGGCTCGGCCTGGCCGTCGTCCAGACCGCGCTCGACCGCGCGCGAGGGCGGATCCGCGTCGAGAGCGAGCCCGGGCAGGGCACCGCCTTCGTGCTCGAGCTGCCCTTCTCCGCGACTCCCGAGCGCGCGACGAAGACCGTGCGCGCGCCCGACGCGCTCGCCACGCCGGGCACGCTTCTCCTCGTCGACGACGACGACGGCGTCCGTCGGACCCTCGCGCGGGCCCTGTCTCGGGCGGGCTGGACCGTCGTGCAGGCACGCGATGGAGACGAGGCCAACGACGCATTGACGGCCGGATGCGATCGCTTCGATGCGCTCTGCACCGACGCCGTGATGCCCGGCGCGCCGACCCGCGAGCTCATCGATCGCTTTCGCGCGGGGCGCCCCGACGGGCGGGTGCTCCTGCTTTCGGGTCACGTCCCCAGCGAGCTCGAGCTGCGGGGGCTCGCCGACGTCACCCGGCTGGAGAAACCCTGCGCGCTGCAGGATCTTCTCGGGGCCTTGGGCGGCGCGCCGGGCCGAGAGCCGCCCCGGGACTGACCGGGAAGGACGACGACCGCATGGGCTATCTCTATCTCGCCATCGCCATCGCCGCGGAGGTCGTGGCGACGGGCGCGCTCAAGGCGTCGGACGGCTTCAGCAAGCTGGGGCCGAGCATCGTCGTCGTCGTGGGCTACGGCATCGCCTTCTTCCTCTTCTCGCTCGCGCTCAAGACGCTCACGGTCGGTGTCGCCTACGCCATCTGGGCCGGCATGGGCATCGTGCTCACGGCCATCGTGGGCGTGATCGTCTTCAAGGAGATCCCGGACACGCCCGCCGTCCTCGGCATGGCGCTGATCGTCGTGGGCGTCCTCGTCATCAACGTCTTCTCGAAGACGGCAACGCAGTAGCGTCGGGATCCGGCGCGCTGCCGCGCGTGGCGAGCCCGCGTCGTGGCACGCTCTCCCCATGCCCGACGAGAGCACGACCATCGAGAACCGCGTCTACCTCTTCAAGGACCTGGCGGCCGCCTGGCTCGCCGCGAACCCGGGTCAGCTCGGCGCGGCGGATCCGGCGACGCGTACACGCGCGCTTCGGGCGCTGGCGGACCTCGCCTATGTGAGCTGTGTGGTCGCCGACGGGGAGGACGAAGCGCCGGCGGCGGTCTCCGGCAAGGTGCGCCAGGCGCCCTGAGGGCTCGGCGTGACGCCGAACTCGCCGGCGGCGGCCGGAAGCGCGCCAGAACCACCTTTCCGGTCCCCCTTTCGGGCTCTAGGCTGATCGCATGCGGGGGATGGCGCTCGTTTCGGGCTTGCTCCTCGGCGTCGCCTCCCCGGCGGCGGCGCAGGAGATGGCGCCCTTCGACGCCTGGATGCCGCCGGCGCCGGAAGCCGCGCGCGATGCCGAATCCGACGGCGCCCGTCCGACGTTGGACGAGGTCCCGCCGCCTCCGGCCGCCGACACGGGAAGCGCCCGACACCCGCGGGCCGCGACGCCCTCGTCGCCCTACGTGCTTCCCGGCGCGGAGGAGACGCGGGGGCGCTCGAGCGTCGGCGCCTTCCGGGCGGCGCGTAACCGCGACGGGGCGCCCACCGCCGTGCAGCTCGGCTTCACCTTCGGGGCGAGCGATTGGGCCCGGACTCCCTTCCGCCAGCGCAACACGACGCTCCGGCTGCAGGGCGAAGAGCTCGAGCTCGGCCGCCTCGACGCCACGGGCTTCGACGTGCTCTTCCACTACCTCGGCCGGCGCCCCTGGGTGCTCGGCGTCGGCATGACCTACGGCACGCCCGCGGGCGGCGGCGCGCGGAACGTCGAGGTGCTGGGGCCGAGCGCGCGTATCGACCGGCTGCACCTGTTCCGCTGGTACGCGGAGGTTGGCGCGGCGCACCGCTTCGGTGACCTCGAGGTCTTCGCCGTCGGCCACCTCGGGGTACAGCGCGCCGTCGTCGAGGTGAGCGCTCCGGAGAAGCTCCTCATCGCGTCCCGGCCGCCGCTCGGGCCGCGCGCGGGGTTTCGTGCGCGGGTACACCGCGTGCTCTTTCTTCACGCCTCCGTCTACATGGACACGCTCGTGTGGCCGGGCTCTCTCGTGACCGTCGGTCTCGCCGTCGGGCCTACGGGCCGGCTCCTCGCGGCGCGCTAGCGTCGACGGTCCACGTCGATGGCCAGCGTCGCGGCGCCGGCCATCGCGCTCTCCCGCGGGCTCTGGGCCTTCAGCGTCGCGTCATGTCGGGTCCACCAGGACGCCGCGTCGTGGCGGGTCCAGGCCTCGACCTCGACCTCGGCCAGCGCGTCGAGCAGCGCGAGCGCCGCGGCCGGCCGGTCGCCGGCCGCCTTCGCGAGGCAGCGGAGCACCAGGGCCTCGAGCGCGTCGGGGAGCGCGGCACCGAGGCGATCGGAGGGCGGCTCCGGCGCGGAGTGCAGGTGGTGACTGCACATCTCCACCACGGTGCTGGCCGCGAAGAGATGGGTGCCCGTGAGGCAGTAGTAGGCCACGGCGCCGAGCGCGTAGAGATCCGCGCGCTCGTCGATGGCGTCTCCGCGGATGGCCTCGGGGGACATGTACTGCGGCGTCCCGGTGATCTCCCCGGTATGCGAGACGCCCACGTCGGGGCTCTCCCCACCGCCGAGCTCCTTCACCAGCCCGAAGTCCAGCACCTTCACCACGTCCGGCGAGCCGGGGACGCGTTGGAGCATCACGTTGGCAGGCTTCACGTCGCGGTGGATGAGGCCGACGCCGTGCGCCTCCGCGAGGGCCGCCGCGACTTCCCGAAGCACGTGCACCACCCGCCCCGGCGGCATGGGCCCGCCGACGGCCACGGCGTCCTCGAGCGTCGCGCCTTCGACGTATTCCATGGCGTAGTAGAAGACGTCGTCCGGGGTGCGGCCGTAGTCGAAGACCGTGATGACGTTCGGATGCGAGAGGCTCGCCGTGCGCTGCACCTCGCGCTCGAAGCGGCTCAGGCTGCGGGCGCCGAGGCGGTCCGGCGGCAGCATCTTCACGGCGGCCGGCCGCCGTAGCATCGCGTGGGAGGCGAGGTAGACGACGCCCATGCCGCCTTCGCCGAGCTTCTTCTCGAGCTGGTACTGGCCGAGCTTCGTCACCTTCGAGGCTTCGCGCCGAAGCCCGTAGAAGACGTGGCTCGCGATGGTCCCGATGAGGACCGAGAAGAGCCACCAGAAGGCGCCCTGGATGGCCATGGCGATGGAGAAGGCCTCGACCGAGGCCTCCGAGAATCGCGCTGCGGGCAACACGATGCGGCCGTTCTGGGAGGCCAGCTCGAGCAGCCCCGCCGTCGCGGGCGCCCAGCGATACATCGCGTAGACCCCGGGCAGAAAGACCACGGCGATGGCGAGGCCGATCCAGAAGGTGCGCTTCGCGGTGCTGGGCACGAAGACCGAGCGCCCGAAGTAGTTGTAGGTGAGCACGATGGCCACGATGCCCATGGGGTCCGCGTAGGGAGGAATGGCCACGCCCATCGCCACGTAGCCCGCGGCGCCAATGACGGTTCCGAGGGCCTCCGTGGTGAGCACGAAGCGGCGCGAGCGCTCGCGTTGGCAGAGCGCCCACACGGCGAGGTAGACGCTGGCGGCCAGGAAGTGGGCCACGACGCTCGGGTGAAGCGGGTTCCGCCCGTTCGGGTCGGCGACGACCGTGGCCACGAGCGCACGGACCAGCAGCGCCGCGAAGCCGATGCCGGCGTTGACGAGGCCGAACTGGCCGACACGTCGGCGGAGGAAGGTCAGGGCCTCCGGGTCGTCGAAGGTGCTGCTGCGCCCGCGCGCGAGCGCGCCGAGGGCCGCCGGCGTGGGCGCAGTCACGCCGGCAGCCTACGCCTCCGGTGCTCTCCCGGTCCACGTGCGGGGCGGGAAAGCGCCATTCCGCGCGCGGAATCCCCGGCCGCCGGAGACGGCGTGGGCTGGATTCGGCCACCAGAAGCACGGAGAGGTGGCCGTCCGCGTGCCGGGACCCGGCGCTCTGCTACCTTGCCGCCGCTTCGGAGGACCGCGTGCAGGACGACGAGGGCAAGGACAACGACGTTTCCGAGACGCCGGAGGCGGAGGACGCCCCCGCGGAGGACGCGGCGGCGGCGGCGGATTCGTCGCAGCAGTCGGCGTCCGACGACGGGCTCGCCGAGGCGGCGCCGGAGGGCTCCCTCGGCGAGACCGCGGAGGCCCCCGCGGGCGCTCCGGTGCCGCGGGCACGCCGCCTTCGCGGCGCGGCGATCTTCCTCGCCGGCGCGCTCGGCGCGTTCTTGCTCATGGCAAACGTCGAGCAGCTCGGGAGCGGCGGGTTCCTCGGGCTGATCTCGCTCCTCGTCGCCGCCTTCGGTCTCCTCGAGGCCTTCGGTCTCTTCATGGTGCCGAGCGGCGAGGAGGCCGCGCGCTCCTGGCGCGATACCTCCCTCGGGCGCTTCGAGGGTGAGCCCTTCGTCTTCCAGCCCCTCGTGGCGGGGCCGGCGGCGCTCGCGGTGCTCGTGGTGGGCAGCCTGACGGCCGGCTACGAGGGTGCGGCCGCGACCCTCCTGGCGAGCCTCGCGCTGCTCGTACCGGCCGCGCTGAGGCGATCGGGGCTCCTCGTCTTCGTCGTCTTGAGCGCGCTTTACCTGCCGCTGCTCGGCGTGCCCGGGCTGTGGGATCCCTGGGAGACGCACTACGGCGAGGTCGCCCGCGAGATCATCGCCCGGGACGATTGGATCAGCCTGTGGTGGGCCCAGGAGAACTGGTTCTGGTCGAAGCCCATCCTCATCTTCTGGAGCGAGGCTCTCTCGCTGAAGCTCCTCGGCGTCGACTGCTCGCCCGACGCGAATCCGCTCTTCAGCGAATGGGCCATTCGCCTGCCCGCCTGCCTCTTCGCGCTCGCGGCGGCGCTCGTGGTGCGCGGCACCGTCGCGCGCCGCTTCAACCGCCGAGCTGGGGCCCTGGCGGGGCTCGTGCTTGGCACCAGCCCGCACTTCTTCCTCCTCGCGCACCAGGCCATCACGGACATGTTCCTGGTGGCCAACGTGACGATGGCCGTGTGCTTCCTGCTCCTGGCCCTCGCCGCGGACGGCGAGGAGACCGTGGGCGTGGTGCGCTTCGGCCGGCTCCGCTTCGGGCCACAGCACGCGGCCATCCTCGGCCTCGTGATGCTGGCGCTGCCCCAGGCGCTCTACCTCGTCAGCCGCAACGTCACCTTCTACCCGGGGGAGGGCTTCGCGGTGCACGCCGACGAGTTCCTCCACGGCTCCGGAGGCAACGACGGCGTCCCGGGCAACAGCCCGCACTCGCTCCAGCAGCCGCAGTTCCCGGGCTTCCAGCCTTGGCTCCAGGGGCTGCTCTGGCTGGCGGCGCTCGCCGGGGTGATCGGCCTCTGGCTACGCAAGGAGCGTCGCCGCCGCGCGCTCTGCATGGTGGGCTTCTATCTCTTCTGCGCCCTCGCGTTCATGGGCAAGGGCATCCCGGGCATCGCGATCCCGGGCCTCGTGGCGCTCCTCTACCTGGTGGCGTCGCGGCGCTGGAACCTGCTCACGGATGGTGAGCTCCGCGTGCTTCCCGGCGTGGTCATCGGCATCGCCGGCGGCTTCCCCTGGTTCGTCGCCATGTTCGTGCGTCACGGCGCCGGCTTCACGGACCGGCTGCTCGTGCACGACCACATCAACCGCCTCGCCCAGGGCGTGCACGGCGACAAGGGGAGCATCGCCTACTTCCTCGAACAGCTCGGCGTGGGCCTCTTTCCCTGGGTCGGCCTCGTGCCCGCGGCGGTGCTCGGGTGGCTCTGGTACCAGCAGCGTCCTGCGGAGCCGAGCCCGGGTGGTGGGCCCTACCGCGAGGGCGGCGGCGAAGGCGGCGCCGCGCTCCCGGCGGCGCAGCGGGAGAGCCTGCTGGTGCTGGGCCTCTGGTTCTTCGCGACCTTCACGCTCTTCAGCGCGATGATCACGAAGTTCCACCACTACATCTTCCCCGCGGTCCCGCCCGCGGCGATGCTCGTGGGCATCCTCCTCGACCGGCTCTGGGGCGAGACCGAAGGGAGCGCGCGGAGCCGCGGTGTGGCCACGCTCGCCGCCATCGCCGCGCCCCTGCTCCTCGTGGTGGGCATCGGCGCGAGCTTCGGCGACCTCCGCGGCATCGTGCCCGAGGAAGTCGAAGGCTCGGCCGTGCAGGACTGGGTGCTGACGCAGGCCTGGCCGACCTGGCAGTGCGCGCTCCTGGTGGGCTTCGGCGCGGTGCTTCTGGTGCTCAGCGGTCGCTTCCTCTGGCGGCAGCGCGCCGGGGTGGGGGCGCCGCTCTCCGCGTTGGCGCGTCGCGAGGACCTCAGCCTGGCCGTGGCCGTGGCCGGTGGCGCCATGCTGACCATCTTCGTCGGCCGCGACCTGAGCTGGGAGACGGTGAACCGGCCGCAGGGCTACGAGCGGCTGATTCACCTCTTCGTCTACAACTACGACCGGCCCTGGCCCGACTTCTTCGACTACCGGGCCGTGCTCACGGGCATCGCCGTCACCGGCGGGGTGCTCATGTCGCTCCTGGTGATCCGGGCCGCGCGACCCGTGGCGGCGCGGGGGCTCCTCGGCCTGGCGCTCGTGCTCACGGGCTGGGCCATCAACGTCTACTTCGTCGACCTCTCGCCCCACTGGAGCATGGGCCCGACCTTCCGCGAGTACTACGAGATGCGGGAGGGGCGCCGACCCTGCGCCGAAGGCGAGACGCCGACCTTCGGCGAGCGCTGCGGCGAGATCGAGCCGGTCATCGCCTGGCAGATGAACTGGAAGGGCGAGAACTTCTACACGGGCAACCGCGTCCACGCCTTCGTCGGTCTCGACAACGAGAAGATCAAGGAGTGGTTCGAGGAGCACCGCGGCGAGAGCGCATACTTCGTGCTCGAGCACGGCCGCTACGGCAGCTTCCGCGGCCTCCTCTCCGGCAAGGAAATGGAGGTCTTCCGCAACGACCGCTGGAACAACAAGTTCCGCATGGTCTACGTCCCGGAGCTGTAGCAGCGCATCTCCGTCGCTCCGGTGCGCCGCCCTAGCGGGCCGGACGGCGCATGGGGACGACCAGGGGCGCGGACCCGAGCCGGATTTCGCTGGCGACCTCGAAGCCGAAGCGCTGGTAGAGCGGCACGTTCCGGGGATTGCTCGCCTCGAGGTAGGCGATCTCGTGCCGCGCGTCGCACGCCTCGAGGGAGCGATGCAGCAGCGCCGACCCGACGCCTGCGCCCTGACGCCGCGGGTCCACGCCGATGGCGGGGAGGAACCAATGAAGCTTCTCCGGGTTTGCCGCTCCGACCGCCTCGAGCACGTCGAAGACCTCGCCCAGCCGCTCAGGGTCGACGGCCTCCTCCATGACCGCGCCGAGCGCCTCTTCGTCGGGGCCGATGCCGGGGGGCAACCAGAGCGCGCTGCCCGAGTAGTCCGTCGTACGGTACGCGGTTCCGTGCTCGAAGGCGCGTCCGCCGTAGTGCGCGAGCACGCGCGGGAAGAAGGTCAGGAAGCGCCCCGGGTCGGGGAGCATCCAGCGCAGAAGCGGGTCGCTGGCGAAGGCCAAGACCTGCGCCTCGATGCACCGCGCGCTCTCTGTGGCCTCCGCCCGCTGAACGTCGATCGTCGTCATCGCTCACCTCCTCGGGCCTCGCCCGTGCACGCGCGGGAGATGGAGGAGCACGCCCTCGCGATCGAGCGGAGGGTCACGGGCCCAGGACGCGCGCGTCGCCGGGTCGGTGCGCGTGACCGCGCTCGACCCCTTCATCAACGACGTCCTCCTGCCCAACCTGGGAGAGCTCCGCAGGCGGCATCCCGACCTGGTCGTGCTCGCCGCGGCCAACATGCGCTTCCAGAGCCTCACGCGGCGCGAGGCCGACATCGCGATTCGCTACGCGGCGCCGGAGCACCCGGATCACGTGGGACGCCGCCTCTGCCGCGTGGGGAGCGCGCTCTACGCCTCGCGCGACTATGTGGCTCGGCGAGGGGCGCCGCGGCACGCGAAGGACCTCGCAGGCCATGACCTCGTCGGGCTCGTCCCCGAGTACGCCGGCGCCACCGCAGAGCAGTGGATTGCGCAGCACGGCCGGGATGCCCGCGTCGTGGTCCGCGCTTCGTCGCCCGTCGTGCAACTCGAGGCCATCCGCCTCGGGCACGGCGTCGGCGTCCACGCGTGCCACGCCGCGGAGCGGACGGAGGGCGTGCTTCGCCTCTCCGAGGCGCTCCTCCTCTCCGAGGAGTACTGGGCGATCGTGCACGCGGACATGGCCCGGGCGGCGCGGGTGCGGGCCGTCCTCGACTTCCTCTCCGAGCGTACGGCGACGGAGGCGGAGCGCCTCTCCGGCGTGGTCTTGCCCAGCTGCCGTCGGTGCCATCGTACAGCCGCCACGGGGTCCCAGGACAGGGGCCCAGGAAGGGTGCTTGCCTGGTTCTCATCATGACGCGCGCATCCGAGCCCATGACCCGCCGGGTCATCGTCGCGACCCCGGAGATCAGCCTCGACGACGCGTGGTCGATCATGGAGCGCGAGCGCTTCCGGCACCTGCCCGTGGTGCGCAACGGCGTCCTGCTGGGCATGCTCTCCGACCGCGACATCCTGCTGCGCTCCGAGCTGCGGGAAGACCAGATCGTCACGCCGGGCCTCGTCGGCGAAGCGATGACCCCGGCGCCCTACGTTTGCGGTCCCGACACCGACGTGGTGGACCTCGTGCGCGTGATGACGGAGAAGAAGATCGACGCGGTGCCCGTCGTGGACGACGCCACCAAGCTCATCGGCCTGGTCACGTCGACGGACATCATGCTCCTGCTTATCAGGCTCGACGAAGCGATGCTGCCCATCCCCTTCGACTTCGAGCTGGAGCAGGTGACGGCAGGTTTCTCCGCGTAGCGGCCCCCGGCGTCGGAGGACGTAGCTCCGTACCCGACGCTCGAAGCGCAGCGCGGAAGGCCTCGAAGGCCTCGTCCCTCAGCTCGTCGTCGGGCACGGATCAGCCGTCCGGAGGGCGGAGGTCGTCGGACGCCAACGCGTCCAGGTCGTGCAGCATCGCGTCGACCTCGTCGCGGCTGATGCGCGTCGTCGTCTCCTCTTCGTCCTCCGCGGGGAGCACGAGCGCCGCGGCGCTCAGGTCGAGGGCGATGGCGGCGTCGCTCGGCGGCCGGGGGGCGCGGCGCGAGCGGAGCGCCGCCAGCGGAGGCGGCGGCGGGAGCGTGGTACCGCTGCGCGGCGGTGGCTTCGGGGTGGGCGCGGGCGTGGGCTCGAGCGGGAGCTCCTCGGCGAGCGTGAGGCTCTCCTCCTCGGCGCCCTGGGGCGGCATCGGCGGCTCGAGGGTCGCCATGCGGGCGTCCGTGGTCTCCGGCGCCGGCGGGAAGGACGAGAAGAACACCTCGGGCTTCGGCGCCGGCGGTTCGCTCGCGTACGCCTCGGCCTCCGCTTCGGCCTCGGTCAGCGTGGGACGCGCGGGGAAGTGCGCATCGACGAAGCGCGCCACCGCCTCCTCGGGCTGCGCCGGCGCCTCCGGGAGCGAGCGAAGCCGCGCCCGCACCTCCGCCGCCGACTCGGGCCGCTGCGCCGGGTGCTTGGCCAGGAGCTCCATGACCAGGTCGTCGAGCGCCTCGGAGATCTCCGCCCGACGTTCTCGCGGTCGCGGTGGGTCCTGCTCGACGACCGCATTCACGAAGGCCACGCCGCCCTCGGGGAAGGGCCTTTCGCCCGTCAGCAGCTCGAAGAGCACGACCCCGAGCGAGAAGAGATCGGCCCGGTGGTCGACGAGCTCTCGGGCGCTTCGCACGCCCTCCGGCGCGATGTAGCCGAGCGTGCCCCTGAGCCCCTCCACCGTCGGCTGCCGCGTCTCCCGATAGGCCGCGCTCCCGGCGATGCCGAAGTCGAGCAGCGACACGCGCCCCTCGGGACCGAGGAGCACGTTGTCCGGCGTCACGTCGCCGTGGACGATGTGCAGGCACTGGCCCGTCGCCGAGTCCATGAGCCGGTGCACGTGCGCGAGGAGCTCGGCGATGCCCGCGCCCGCCGCGAGCACCAGCTCGATGGGCGCGGGCCGCTCCGCCTCGAGGGCCGCGGCGAGCGTCGGACCCTGCACGCGCTCCATCACCACGTAGGGCCGGCCGTCGGGCCCCTCGCTGAACTCGTAGACGTGGGGGATGCCGGGACGCGCGAGAATCGCGAGGAGCGTCGCCTCGTTCTCGAAGTCCGCGCGCGGTCCGGGCTGCTCGGCGAGGTGCGGGTGCAGGCGCTTCACCACCACGTCGCGGCGGAACTCTCCGGAGCCCCACTGCCGCGCGAGCCACACGTCGGCCATACCGCCGGTGGCGAGCTTCTCCACGAGCTCGTAGCGACCGAGATTCTCTCCCACGGGGCCTGGACGGTAGCAGGCCGCGGGTCCGCCGTAGCCCTCCCCGGAGCGGGAAACGCGTTACCAGCTGCCGACGCTTTGCATCGACGCCCAGGGCTCCGCCGGCGCCAGCGCCTCGCCGCGCTGCAGTAGCTCCACGCTGATGCCGTCCGGGCTCTTCACGAAGGCCATGCGGCCATCCCGCGGCGGGCGGTGAATCGTCACACCCGCTTCCTGAAGCCGGGTGCAGAGCCCGTAGATGTCCTCGACGGCGAAGGCGAGATGCCCGAAGTTCCGCCCGCCGTCGTAGGGCTCGTCCTGGTCCCAGTTGTGGGTGAGCTCGATCTGCGCGCGGTCCTCCGGGTCTCCCGTCTCCAGGAAGACGAGCGTGAAGCGTCCGCGCTCGCTGTCGCGGCGGCGCACCGCGCGGAGCCCCAGCAGCCCGCAGAAGAAGTGAAGCGCGGCGTCCAGATCCCGCACGCGCACCATGGAGTGGAGGAACTTCACCAGCCGGAAGGTAGCCCGGTCCCGCGCCGCCGTCCTGGCCCCGATGGTACTACCATGGCGGCCGATGCGCTGGATGCTGCTCTCGCTCCTCGTCGTCGGTTGCGGTGACGCGCCGGCCGCGCGCAGGCCCACCGAGGAGATCGGCGGTCGCCTCGCGCTGGGAAGCCGCTGCGTGAGCATCGAGCTCGCCGCCCCCGGCGAGGCGCCGCGCTGGCTCGCTCGACGCGGCGAGGGCTACGCCTTCGTCACGGCTCCCGCGGCTGCCGCGCCGCTCCATCTACGCGCCGCCGACCTCGGCACCTACCTGCTCTACGACGCCGAGGGCGGCTACGTGGTCGCCGACGATGCCGGCGTCGTGGAGCGGGCGGCGACGCTCTTCTCCGACGTGCTGCTCATCGACGACGACTTCCTGAGCCCGGCGGAGTGGGATCTCGAAGACGCCCCAGATGACCCGGGGCGCTTCGTGCTTCGCCACCGGCGCACCGGCGCGACGCTCGCCACGGAAGGGCTCGTCGCCTCGGGACCCGTGAGCACGGCGGGGCTCTTTGCCGCGGAGGGCTGCGCCGACTTCCCCGAGCTCAGCCTCGATGCCGAGGTCGACGCGGCGGGCGTCCGCAGCGAGCGCTTCGACGACGGCTCGGTCTTCGGCATCGTCGAGACCCACGCGCACCTGATGACCAACTTCGCCTTCGGCGGCGGCGGCCTCTTTCATGGCGCGCCCTTTCATCGGCTCGGCGTCGAGCACGCGCTCTCGGACTGCGCCGTCTACCACGGCGAGGAGGGGCGTCAGGACATCCTAGGTTTCACCTTCGACGCCACCGGAGCCGACGTCGACACGACGACGCTTCTGACGAGCCTCGTGGCCGGCGGCCTCCCGGAGCCGAACCACGCGACGGACGGCTGGCCCACCTTCACCGACTGGCCCAATGCGCCCACGAGCTCCACGCACCAGGCGCAATACTGGCGCTGGATCGAGCGCGCCTACCTCGGTGGGCTGCGCCTGCTCGTGCAGCACGCCACGAGCAACCAGGTGCTCTGCGACCTCGTCGTCGGCTCGGGCATCCAGGACGTCCGCTACGGCTGCGAGGACATGGTCGCCGTCGATCGCATCCTCGAGGAGACCTACAACCTCGAGCGCTACATCGACGCGCAGTCCGGCGGGCCCGGCCAGGGCTTCTTCCGCATCGTGCAGAGCCCCGCCGAGGCGCGCCGGGTCATCGACGAGGGCAAGCTCGCCGTGGTGCTGGGCATCGAGGTCTCGAACCTCTTCGAGTGTCGGCTGACGCCGCGGCCCGGCGAGGCGCGCTGCGACGACGCGCGCGTGCTCGCCGAGCTCGACCGCTACCGGGATCTCGGCGTGCGCGCCGTCTTCCCCATTCACAAGTACGACAACGCCTTCGGGAGCGGCGACGGCGACCGGGACGTCATCGAGGTCGGCAACTTCGTGAGCTCCGGGCACTTCTCCAACTACGTGGAGACCTGCCCGGACATCGAGATCAACTTCGATCGCGGCGACCTCGGCTTCGCGGGCTTGAACATGCCCCGCGAGGACTTCCTGGCGGAGCCCTCGCACGACTTCGCCGACTTCAGCGACGACCCCGTGGGGGCGCTGACGCCCTTCCTCGGCGCGCTCACCAGCGGGCCGCTGGAGGGTGACTTCTGCCTCAACGCGGGCATGACCGAGCTCGGCATGAACCTCGTCGAGGCGATGATGGACCGGGGTATGATCCTCGAAATCGACCACCTCGGACGTCAGTCCTACGCGGAGGTCTTCGCGCGCCTCGAAGAGGTGGGCTACCCGGCCGCGGGCACGCACGGCATCAACCAGCGCGGCCGCCTCTACGCGCTGGGGGGCATCTCTAAAACCGATCTGGCCGATTGCGCCGATCCCGCCGCGCCGGGCGCCATCATCGCGCCCGTTCTCGCGCGCGCCGCGGCGCGGGAGGCCGAGGGTGCGCTCGGTGCCGAGGGTTTTGGCTTCGACTTCAACGGCTTCTCCAGCTACCGCGGCCCGCGCTTCGGACCGGACTCACGCTGCGCGCCAGGGCAGGCGAACCCGACCCGCTACCCCTTCACGTCCTACGGCGGCCGGGTGACCTTCACGCCGCCCTTCGTCGGCGAGCGCGCCCTCGACTTCGACACCGAGGGCTTCGTGCACCTCGGCCTGCTCCCCGAGCTCATCGACGACGCGCGCCGCGACGGGGCGAGCGACGAGGACCTCGAGGTGCTCTTCAAGAGCGCCGAGGCCTATCTGCGCATGTGGGAACGCGCCGAACGCCTGGCCTCGGAACGAACCT
>ERZ1740059.864-NODE-864-length-15453-cov-9.899338_pt1 | contig 15453 bp, 7 predicted proteins | sample MGYA00581744_ERZ1740059 | MGnify/ENA primary metagenome ERZ1740059 (study PRJEB43018, sample SAMN04849738) | marine metagenome | isolation source: floating plastic debris | place: Pacific Ocean | collected 2008-08-28 | study: EMG produced TPA metagenomics assembly... | reverse complement strand
GTAAGGATCCTGTGATTCCAATAATATTACCATTGGCTATCGTATTTTGAATATTACACTATTAAAACCCTGGCATAGTTTGAGTATATATATGTGACAAATTTCCAATACAAACAAGCGGGAGGGTTACCGCTAAAGCTTCCTTGCTACTAAACTTCACAGGACATCAGAGTTAAGCACTGAAAAGTTGTGCACCTACACACAGAGGGGGCACAATTCTGAGAAGTTACCTATTTGTCATTGTGCGATATAGCACAAGAGAAGACGTGAAACTCAGACATTTATGTAGATATGAACACTATCTAGAGAAAAATCTCAGCATTTCAGATACAAGATTGTTGAGCAGCTGTCATCCAATCACTGTTACTATGGACCTCAGACAAACTAGTGCTCAGAATATACTGGTACTACACTTTAATTCTAATTGTGATAAGAAAGTCCTAAGAGGTTGGTGTTTATGCTGGAGTCGTGCATTTGTAACTGTAGCATACATACATCAGTCAAAGCTGTGCTGGGTGAAGCTAAATAGTCGTTTCCAGACCGCATGTCATAGTATTTCTGTAGCTCGGTATAATCTGAGGGATTGTCAAGCAAGCACCTAAAATAAATTTTATATACATAATTCACGAGTGTTGAATGTATCCACATACCATAGCCTTTTTTAGCCCATGTGGAATTTTTTATGTGTATGAGTTGATCATGCAATCCTAAGTAAGAGTTGATCGATAGCGACCACGGTGGGTCTAAGTTCATTGCAAAAGCTTGACAAATGTCTCCTCATACAAGTAGCAAGCAGGCATCGTAATCAATTGAGTGTTGGGCACTAAACCCATAGTCACATTGTTACTATCAGATTTACATGGACATGAAATCCAACAACCAGAGTCAGGTTAAGTGTTGATTGGATGCATACACACTTGAACTGTCTCTGCTAAAATCAAAGTCCTTGAATAAAACAGCGATTTTAAAAAGATGGTTTCCCAAACATTGAACACAGGGATGAGAGGAGTTGTCTCACTGTTTGAGTAGGCCTTCAAATATTTAACACGGAGAAGATAGGCAAACCCTGAGTGATCAAGTGGGGCTATCTCTGGAACCACTTACCAAAATAGCAAAAATCTGTCTCATTCAGCGTCAGAACAACTGAAAACTAGTGGCTCAAAGTTCCTCAGTCTTTGATTTAGAAAACCATTTTATATACAAAGTTGAGATATTCCACTGAAAAGCATTGTACATTACAAAATCGTTACAAAAACTCTCTGCACCCTCACCTGACCATTTTAACCAGTGACGGCTTATGTATGTGCAGCAGATCATAGAACTGAGATAAAACACCAACAGATTTCATTCTCGCTCCTCTCTCTTGCTCATTAGTGACAGAGCGTTTTGCATAGGCAGCTACTCCATATAAGTCAGCATCAAATAGATACCTAAAAGCATTACCTGATTACAGTTTATCATATCTTCTGTCTATGGCAATGGTATGCAAGTAGGTGATCGCATACATTTATAGCCCTTATCATGACTAAAACAAATACTTATATCTTGCTTACAATCTGATAATTTAAAAACAGGTGGACTTATACCAGCATAAACAAGCAAGACCTCAGACCGAATGTCAAGACAGATACCATTGACTTACTTGTTATACTATGTATATGTACCATGTCAGGGTGATAGTGGTACCTGTGTATATTTTATCAAGGGATTCATCACCACTATGACCACTGAGCATAATGCGCTGTTACAACCACAACCAGGTTTAACGGGTAAAACTCGGTTTGAACCCGTTGTAAAATAAGAAATGTTTCTTGATGCTCTAGTGGAGTTTAAACATTTGCTAGATGGTGTGTATTTGTTGGTGGGCGCCACATAGCCTATTAACAGTCGGTAACAAACACTGTGGGCCCACTTCTCTATAGTCATAACTTCTGAAGCTGACAAAAATCCACATTCCTCATTCCTCTTACTATCACTGATTCCTCAGTCTGCAAATCCTCATTTTTAAGAAGACTGCAGTCCCCAATCCTCAAATTTCAGACCTGCCAATCTTTTTTTTTCAAAAAAAGGGGTATTACCCCCAACATAGCGTACAACGGTCATAGAAATGGCATAGAGAAAGCATATTTACACCATATCCTCTTGTAAAGTGTGTGCTCCACTGGGCATCGCTTTAAATTCCAAACCAGCCAGTTGATCTTTCATGAACTCTGGTTTGCACCACTCTATGATATTACCTGCAATTATGAGAATAGACCAGAGAAGGATTAGTTTGATGCATCATCCTGTAGCAGGAGCGAGTAGGATAAAACAAACACACAACTAGATAGATGGCTTTCAAACGCCCAAATGAATCCAACAGTTCTGCTCAATGATTGCAGTTTGCAGTGCTGAGTACTACATGTTGCAAAGAACCGTTCTTAATCTGCAAAGCGCCTTCATTTCCAGGGGCATTGGGATGATAGTAAGGACATGGGAGTTTGCAAGACGTCCGCTTGCCTAAGACAGTGTTGATACTACATGTATGGGCCAATTAGCCATCTTACAACCTCTCCCAAGCTAATGATAGGAGGAAAGTGCCAGGTATAGAGGATACACAATCCAGCTGCCAATATGCCCAGGAAGCAGGCTTGCATGTCATTATGGTACTGTCACAGTATCCAGAAACACTTGTAAAGAGTAGTTATAGCAAGTAGTGGACATAGGTGTTCCCTATGCTATGTATGTCAAGTATTGAGTAAAAGGTTTGGGTGTTACTTGGTGGGGGTTGGGGGGACTGGGGTCTCTTCAACTCATGGAACCCACAGCACACTACAACCAGAGCCCTCTTTTCTGTCTGTATAGTCTATATATATATATTTATATATTATTTAAATACTCACCATGATTGGTGTCAAAAGCCACTACAAATATAGCTTTTATGCCAAGTCTCTCCTTGTGTTTTGGCACATGCTTTGCTTTAACTTGAAAAGCATATCTTGAAAAACTTGACCTGACATCATCAGCAGCAACTATTAGAGGCTCACTCTCAGTAGAATAGTCTGAATCTCCCATCTTTGATCAGCTCTCATTTCATTTTACAACAGCTGTTGCTTGTGTTTTGGTTCTTCCTTATGTGTATCCGGTCTTAGACCGCACCCACTTTTGTCAAAGAGGGTGGTCCTATATCATTTCAAAATTGAGGTGGGCGTGGCCAGCACTGGAGGGGCACCTGTTGCACACAGTCAGTTTCAATCTTCAAGATCCATTATTGGCCATTATTGGACACGGATATATGAATAGAGTGTTGAGTGTGTGACTGATTTAGGGTGCTTGAAGACAGCAGCAGCAAGAGGATTGACAGAGATGATTCTTTCAATAAGACTAACAAGTCAAATAAGGATATAGAGGTAAAGATTAAGTATGTTATTGTGTTGTGCATGATACGTTACTTTGATTTCTCATGTACATGTTGTTAAACATAATCCATTTTTGTTGTCATTCAACTCAACTCTGTAACACTAGCTCAGCTTGTAAAACGACCTATTGACAAACATCTCGTGGCAGTTTGTTGCTAGTTTGAGACCCCTTTGGGACATGGTAGTCTGCTCACTACCTCCCCCTTGCGAGCGGAGTGAGTCGAAGTGGAACATTGAATTCATCTAGAACAAGAGAGTCACCATTAATAACGAAAACATTATTGTCTTGTTATTACATCAATAATAGCCTATAGGAAGAATCGGGTCGTTGAAAGTTAGGTCATGGACGAACACAAATGCACCACTATGATTCCGTGCATACTTTGCTGTGTTTTTATTCTTATGACACATATTTAGTGGGGTCTAAAGAAGCCAGTTATCTTATCAAGACCAAGGAGTAATAGAATACTTGTCAAGACAGACAGGTGCTAAATTCGTCCCACTGACAGCTAAGGGCTCCAATCAGATAATCACTGTAATTTGCTGCTTGATTCTGTTTCTTCTCATTCTCAAAATTTCTATACAATGCAGATTCCTCAGATGCGTACTGCACCAACAGTTTGCAACAGCGTGGTGCTCCAAGAAAAAACTTAGAACTGTAGTTCCACTATCAAACCAACTCCTTGCTCAAACTAGAATCGACAGTTTTAGACATTTCTGTCACTGCTTTAGACGAGTTTCAGCATGAAAACCAAACGAGTGGGGTTACAGGGCCTGACAATAGGATTTCAAGGTTGGACGGCGTAGTTCATAAAGTTTTAGAATTTCCCATTGTTTTCATGTGTATAAGGATACATCGTATACATACTTCTATGTCAAGGCTTTACATGTTGTTAGGTTAGCTAGAGATTTGTGCATGTGTAAAGCCTGTACACGTATTTCACGCCAAGAGACATCAGAGCAGCTCTTTTTGTATCGCTGATGCTCTTTGTACTTGTCAACATTATAAGCTCCATGGCAACTAGCCCACAAAAGATTTGAAGGAATGCAATTCAATTGTTATCAAAGCAGACTACTGTGTGTGAATAAGGTATTTAATTATACAGTGTCATCATTGGTGTCATCACACATCTATGTCATGTACACTATACAGACAAGCTGATGTATCTGTGCCAATTGAGCGCACATAAACACTGTTTGCAGTTGTTTGCTGGTACCGTTAATTTTACTTGTTAACAACGTGGTGTGGTTGATAACAGCCTGAATTTTAAAGTGATTCGTCCCAATTTTATCAGTATCAACTGTGTGTTCAATCAACCCACTTGCTAGACTACGACCTAGATAAGGATTTTACTCACAGTCTGACATTGACACTAGTGATAATAGGAAAGTTTTTAGAAGCAAAAGCTGCAGTTTGAATGCAGGCAGGTGCACAAACCAGCTCTCCTGGTTTTAAATCAGACATATATATATATTATGTTCAAAACAGTTCACATACGATCTTAGAGTATGTGTGTCATAGGTTCAAGTCAAATTTAAAATCCTGATCAAATTCCTTATAGTCAAACCAATTGTCATTTTTTAATTTAGTTTAATAAAACCGAATGGCAAAGTCCAAGATAGCAAGATATTTCTATAATATAGGTCCTGTCAAGAAGTTCACTGGTCCTATGCATCCGTAATAAATGTGCAAGTGATATGAATTGTTTGTGTAGGAGAGCGAGCAGCTCTAAATTTTTCATACGTTAATAGCTCAGTACCTGGTGTATCAGACTTTTGTCAGCATACTATAACAGCGAAGTACAATAAGCATGGAGAAAGCTTTATATATTTGCAGCCATACCACTTCTCAGGCATATTATTGTTTACAAAAACACTTTAAAATGGACTGTCAGACAAAAGATGATTGAAAACTGATACAGACTGACCAGTGTTGCGGTTAATTTTAAGCAAGGCATTTATGAGATTGTAAAAGTCACTGCCTTATTTTATCAGCCATTAGACACTGAGGCTCAGCTAATCTTCAGTTTTCATTTTTGTCGCAGTTTTTATAACAGCTTTGATAGTGAAATTTTAATGTGCTTATTTTTTAGGAATTGATGCGTAAAAGATCTTGGGGAGAACCTTTTCATAGTCCACAAAACTAAGTTGATCTCAGTCGTAATAAAGTTCATGATGAAGGAACTAACAATCTTGACACTAGGATTATTCTTGGCATCCATCATTGACTATGTGAACACAGCCTGTGCACAAATTAACTTGGAGAAATGTTCGTGTGATCACCCGACTAGTCGTAAATACTTCATCTACTGTCAAGATCGAGGACTGACAGCAATGCCTCCACGGATAAATCGATCATTGTCTGATGGTGAGGCTTCAGGAGACTTCTCGATGAATGCCATAACCTCCATCCCGGGCAATTACTTTGAAAACATGAAATATTTTGAAATCTTAGATTTCAGCTCAAACAAGATATCGTCTATCGGAGCAGACTCTCTGAAACAACTGGACAATTCTTTAGCTTCTTTGTATATGAGAAATAACAAGATCAAAAGCATAGCTCCCAATACATTTGCAGGTATGACCCGTCTGAACACCTTAGATCTGAGCGGTAATTCCATCAGCTCACCTTGTGGCATTAAGACAAAAGATGTAACAGATTACTCGCTGGCTGCAAACGGTATCACACGTCTCAATGACAACTGCTTCCCTGATTCAGTCAAAGTCGTCAAACTAAATCTTTCTCGCAACCGAATCAGTCACATAGGTCGCAAAGCATTCGATGGACTGACTGCGATGGAAGAGCTCGATTTAGGTTACAATTCTCTATCTGATTTCAGTGATGGAATATTATCACTTATTGACCTCTCCTCTGTTCACACATTATCACTTCGTGGCAACGACTTCCAATACCTCGAATCCATCTGTGGACACAGATTACCAAACTTGAAGTCTCTTGATTTAGGACACAATAACCTGGTCGACTTACAGAAGTATTGTTTCAACATTTACTTCACTGGAGGGGATAACACGGATATTACACTTAATTTCGAACATAACTTTATACCATCATTGGCCGGGTCAACATTCCTGGGTTTGGATAAGAGATTGGTCCGTTTACTGCTGAATAATAACCGGATAACTGAGATCGATGTCTCCACATTCACCAAGCTCACCCGTTTAACCTATCTGAATCTGAATCATAACAGCATCACCAGCCTGGAATTTCTCAGAGATTGGCAGGACAATGACCTGCTGGAACTCTCATTAGCTAATAATCAGATTCATACACTTTTGCCTGGTGTGTTCCTTAACCTCGACAAACTAACCAAACTAAATCTTGACAGCAACTATTTGTTGTACATAGAGTCAAATGCCTTCAGTGGCATGTCTAGCCTAAGTGATCTGTCGATTGAATACAACCTGATGACCAATCTGGCTGACGGTGCATTTGCAGGTCTCTCCCGACTTCAGAAGCTGAAGGTTACCGGAAACGGTCTCGTTACACTTAAAAACTGTACATTCGCTAACCTTGATAACCTGGTTCAGTTCCATTTCGATGATAACCTACTGCACTGTGATTGTGACCTCATGTGGCTGTTACCATTCATGAATAGAGTAAACAATGACGGGATCTCCTCTGGTGTAGAGGAACCAGTACTAGAAGACAAGTGCCACTATCCTCTAACCTCTACAGGCCTCATTATGGCTAACCAAGTATCAGGTAACTGTAGAGACTCGCATGTCACTACTAATGCCTGTGTAGGACTGGAGGTACAGTTCGGCGAGCCTATAGAAGAAGAGATGAACATCACCTGGTCATACGACCCACAATCCCCCGGCAAAGTAGAGCAGATAACTCTTACTCAGCTCGATATTGAGTCTAATACACTGATGGCTGAAGAGGATGTCACTGAGAAAGCAATGCCTATCACACTGCAAGATGTAAAAGATGACAAGATATATAAGGTATGAAATGATGCCGTCATGTTATAGGTCTAGTTTGAGGTGGTTTATAAAACCGGTCGGTTGACACGGACTACGTACTCTTGCAGGGTTCTTTGTGAACAATACCTGCATGTCTCGGCTCTCCTTGATACAAAACTAATATAACCCGTTTCAATCAAAGCCATTAGCTGGAGAGCAATTAGATTGAGTACAGATGTTACCTTACCCTAATAAAATTCTGGTAAACCTATTAATATTGTGCTGTCAAAGCACATGTTTGCCAAAGTGTCGGCAATCGTAGTTAAATCCAATTTTTAACTTCTATGAAATGTTTTACAAGATTTGATTTAAAATGTGTTACCAATATATATCCCAATACCGGCAGTAAGATTTATGGTAAGCATCATTCACATCTTGGCGAAGACCCATCAGTATGGAACTATATCACACAGTTGATGATTAGGTTTGATATTGACTTCCTATGGTTTCAATATCGGGCAGAGATATTACCTGGGAAGTATGTTTATGAGTGTTATATAGGCAATCACAACATTTATATATACACACATGTAGCCTGCTTCATTTTATCTTCTAGATTTGTGTTACTATGACATTTGAGAGTATGGAAAAGGAGACAGATTGTGCGATCTATCCTCGTATGATTCGTAAGCCAACCACAACAATGGCACCGACCACTGCAGAGATGGAAGCTGAGACTGGACTGAGGGCCGGTGATATCGCTGCTATCATACTGGCTGTTATACTTATCATCCTCATCATACTTATTATACTGTTCGCTGTCTATCTGTGGAAAACCAAGAAAATGAGGCATGTAGCTCCAATATCACTTTATACCAGTTGGGTTTTCTTGTTGCATGACTTTCTTTGTGAAGACAAGCGAAAACAGGGCGACAACTTGCAGCGATTGTAAGACAGCAGCCAATCTAAACATCATTCATAGATGAGGTCATCCCAACTCGGATATGATGTGCATAACACTCTTTCGCAAAACACATTTTTATTGAGTTTAGTATGACTTTTCCTCACAAGGTTCACATGATATATTAACCCCTGAGGCTGCCTAATTAACCTCATGATTGCGGTAATGCTTTTATTTCACTACGATGACTTAAAAAAGTCAAAAAGCTTGGAGATACAGTTTACTGCTGCGGTAATCGGATACCGGTTGGCAGATGGCCATGTCGGGCACTGACAGTTTTCTTATCTGCTCAATTAGTTTGTAATGACATTTCGATATTTGAATTTGTTACAGGGACGTCATGCCTAACAAGAGATACAGACAGCAAACTTCACATGAAGACAGCGATGGTAGGAGCTCCAGTCAGAGCCCCAGCAGTAACGGAAAACACGACGACCCTCTGGACTTCCGTCCAGCCGAGAACTCACCCATGATGGGACACGGCGGTCGGACTTATGAAGAGCATGATTTATGACTATACGATTATCAAATCGAGGAGCGTAGAAGTGTGTGAAATACAGGCTTCATCAATGCCAGGCTAGGATCTTCATATGCTGTATACTACAGTTCTATTATTCGCTCACCTAATGTACAGCCAATCTCTTCTATTCATAGCTCAGTCACTGTAGTAGGAGGCAATGATTAGTTTATTTTTGCTGTTTTTGCTGTTTTTTTTCTGATTATGAGTGAACCCAATCAAAATACTACCCAAATAGACCATGCAAGTTGATCCCTGCCGAACTAAGCTTTAATGATGTCCAAATGGAGAATCCGTAATAACATCACATATCCCATCCATATGTCATGCTCTGGATTTACATTATACATCAGATCAGTGAGGTGACACTTATTACCAGTATCTATTCCTTATTCTGATCATTAATGCCAGCTATACCACCATGGTGATAGCAGATGCCACAGAATGTCTGACACTTCATTTCATATGCACATATGTAATAAGGCTGTTTTACCTCCAAACGGATGAACATTACATTTATGTATTTTCATCTGCTTTAGCACACAGTATCTGAGCTGTCAAACAGGCTCCTGTGACGACCGATCGGGAAGGAGAAGGTATTGCTATTAGCTATTCACTGGCTGAACCACAAAGTTGGTGATAGTCTAATAGCATATATCTATCTCAACTCAACCCACGATTGTGTCCTCCAATCCGCTTATGATTCTCCATTGATTTCTGCGCTCCTTGCTTTGATAATGATTTGCAATGTTATTAGCTAGTTTCAATCTAGTAATGTGGAAGTATGCAATGTTTCCAGTAATTTCTTTCGTAGATTTAGAAATGCATCATCCTATTATTGATGTCCTGTCATGTACAGATTTATATTATAGCAAAATAATTATCAATGCACCAGTAATTTACATTTTGTACCAGTAACTCACAATTTGTACAATGCCAAAAGGTAGTTTGTTTTTACATCAAATTAATCCAAAGCTTTTTCATTCTTTTCTATAACCATTTACAATACGTTATTGCCATTACAGCGTTAATAAAATGTATAAACTATAAATTAGTAATTAATCATGACCGTTTCATCCCATTCCACCTGATGAATCAGTGCTAGAGAAGTTTTGATGAAGAAAATTTCCACAACTGACCCAAAGATAAACCAAAACTTGTAAAACAACAGAGAAACCCTACATCACTACTATACATCACCACTGTCAAATGTCCATACCTTGTGGAGTCTCTTTTTATGACAATCTTTGGTGTACTTGTGACGCAACAGCTACTGAATTGATATGCAGTATGAACACTGTCACACCTCTGTTTTTGGTGCTGATGTTACCTCTGTGACAGCAGCTGCAATAAAAGCATAGAGCAGATTCAAAGTTCGTTTGTTTCGGGTAGGAAAAAGGGAGACGCAGCAAAACAAGAGCTTCCGACAGTAACTACATCCACTAACGCTGTCATGTCCACGTTTTTTATGAATATACAGACTTCATGCAATCTCCAGAAGATTGATAAGTAAATTTGGCATGTTATAATGATAGAGCTGTCTCAAATGTCTGTGAATACGATTGATAGATGATGAAAAAATGAAGATTCAGCTACATGTACGATTATCGTGATAGCACATTTAGAAACCACAGAATGCAAAGCTAGTAAAGTGGGTCATGGTCGTTGATGGTTATACAATTACTTTGCGAAGTTCATGAGGGTTTAGTAACACTAAAGATTATGTATAATCGGTAGTCCGGTAGCCTAGTAATACGTTCCAAACCCAGCATACACAACGGTGCCCTGCGATTTACCTTTTCCAAATCAATCAGTAATTCAAGATTACATAAAATTTGTAAGACTTCCTGAATTAAATGATAATATAGGGTAGGATATTTCCAGTAATTGAAAGTAAATCATTGCCAAAAAAGTTAATAGACCATCAATGTTGTCTGAGCAGTTTCCAGGGAAAAGAGTAATCCTACTTGAAGGTTGATTAGAGAGTTTGCTTCCATACACATCGAGGCCACTTACAAAGACAATATTGAGATGTTGAGATACAGGGAATTATAACAAGTTATGGCATACGACAGTGTACTTAGCGTGTCTGAGACATTCAGTACACTATTATTAACCTTGTACGCTCTAGATGCATATTGTATCATTATGGATAAACGCAAGTTTGGTGACAGCATAGGCATATACACTGTAATATAGTTATTATATGCTTATGGGTGTCACTAGCAAGAAGCAAACCATAAACCACACAATGTGCAGGTCATTTTGGCTCCAAAAAGCAAGGTCCTAGGCGGCTGCTTTGGCTAAACCAATCCTATCCTGGCATGACTGTAAAACTATACACCGAAGTGAGGCTATCATGTACAAAAAGTCAGCAACCAATCAGCTCCGATAATCACAAAAATCCACTAAAAGATACCGTCATTCTATAAAGAAGATACTCTGGGAAGATATGTTTTGCCACAAGTTGCAACCATGCAAATGGTTAATTTGGATGCCGACATTATGTCCAACCTTTTTATGATCATTGTTAAAAGGAAAATCATCCCAATGACGCTACAATATACATACATTAATTATGTATTCTAGCACTGGTTACCTTTTTCTTTTGAGTGATGGTGGACATGATTGTCTTGATGTTCGACTCCATGAGTTTAAGTTGTACTTTTAGATCGGTGAGGGATTGTGATATTTCAGGCGCAGTGAGGGATTGGACATTAGACACGCCAGCAGGTGTGACCGTTAATTCTCTGAGGCATGCATCACTGGATTCTTTCCTAAAGACAAAGACAGATAAATAACGACTATGTGTGAGGCAGATAGGATGGTATTAGCATACCAGGATATGAGTCAGAGTGATATCCAGTCCATACCAGCAACTCATCCATAAAATTATAATGTGCCTGAAGAGAAGGATAACAAAACAACACATTTTGTTATGTGACAAAAATCAAGAGTAATTGGAATGATTTAGGAAAAAGCACCACAAGAAATGTCGCAAACATTATATCAATATTTGAGGATGTTTGTGTGAGCCACAACCACAATATAGTGATATAAGATTTGAAGTTTTTAACGTAATCACAGATGGCTGGTGATTTTATGCTGTATATATGTAGATAATTACACCAGGACATTATCAAAGTCAATCCACATCACTATAACGATATAAATGCAGCGCAGGGACAAAAATGGGGAAGAACTGTTGTGATTGATTCCTTTGCTCGAACCGAACCGTTATTTGCACATAAATCATTTAGCATCAATATGCTGGTACCTGCAAGCCCAATAGGGCAGCTTTTTTAAATATGTTAAGTCATCATATCATCACAATATTTAGTATTCACCACAGTTACATGTATGATTTTGCTTCAATGGAATGAAGTATATTGCTCTTTTCCTGCCAATGAACTAACAGTAAACTGTGCGAGCATTTTGACAACCTAACCACAAAATTTTAGAATAATTACATTTTCTGTATGTGGTATTGTGGTGATTGATCACTGGTGGTTTTCTGCTCGTGTGTCGAGAAGAGACTAGCAGCATGAGATACCAACTCCTTGTATGAAGTGAATACTTTTGATTTTTCACCAGCAGCACCTTGGTCTAAAAAAAGACACATGCAAACCATAACCACTAACAATATGGGTAAATGTAGGCCAAGGGGTCGTATATTACATCAGTGCTTATGTACATCCATCCGATCGCTACATTATAAAAGTGGTTGATATTCAAAGCAGAGTGAACAGTCTCAGAGAAAACAGGAGATTTTTGGGAATGGCTTCAAATCTAACATATAAACTGAAACTATCTCAAAGTGCAACTATACCTACCACTGGTTCACTTTTCAGATACACTTTCGTATTCCCAGCTACATGTATTTGCAAAAGGCCAAAGTTTATCTCAGGAATGCAAATTTGCTCCCTTGTTTATGCATGATTAAACATTTTATTTAGCAGTTTGGCCACACATTTGAATACCAGGCGTTGTTTTTCAAAAGATAAAAATACAGTATCGTTGAATTGAATGGTTCATGATCAACTTCATGTCCTGATAGCGATCTTATATTGCAAAAAGTCACTTGAATTTCAATGAGATTGATCAAATTCCACGAATACACAATGCGTATTCACTGTCAAAAACCCAACGACATTAGGATTTAGTATGTTACCTACATGAGCGATATGAGCGCATCAATTTGAAAAATGTTTGTTCATGGAAGGTGTCACCCTCCAAACTTTTTTGATCCTAATGGAATTAAGAGCAATTTTCGCCCATTTCTTAATTTGAAATTGGAAATTGATTGCTGTGAAATTATTGAGGATTGGAATGTCCACCGAAAATGCACCATATTTGTGGAGTAAGGAAATTTATGACGTTCCGCGATGAGCTGTCACAAATGTGCTGGATTGTCACCGGCTGTCAAATAGTACTGGAAAAATCATGTGTAATTAATGTTATGTGGTTGTTGCCAAACTACTCAAGACCATGGGTCAAGACAGGCTTATTGCTTTGGAAACTCTGAATTACCTGAACATCCTTAGTAGTGGACTTAAGATTCAAAGTACATCTTGAAATTGTGCCCTCCTGAACGAAGAGAAGAAAACTGTTGAAGGCTTGTAAGGAATGGAATTTATTGCAATTTGTCTGTTACTGCAAACTGAAAAAATCCCTGATTTCTGAGAAATTAATGCAAAACTTACCGATCATTTTGTCCAGAGTATTAAGTAGGACGTCTCTTGAATCGATCACAGTTCGGTTGAATTTGTCAGCAATCATTTCTGCATCTTCAAGGGCAGACTGTGAATAAAACAGGATAATGTATGTGAAAACCTGGTGGCGGCCCATAAGACGTTGATTTTTCAACCTTCTATGTTAAACCACATCTAATCATGTCAAACAGATGCATGAGACAAAGTTACAATGCTCTTACATTGACATCACACTAGTTAAAATACCAAATCTCATGACTAGTCTATGCATGATAGACTGACCTGTCTTCGATTGTTGTTTGATACACTTACCAGTCTGTGCTTGCTGTTAGAGACTAGTTGTTGAAGGTGAGCAGTAACTGAAGCGAGTATGTGACGAGTCTGTTGAATGTCATCCATCTCGACCTCAAACATTAGAGTTATCATCTCATTCCTGGCTCTCTGCTCCACTAATTTGTCTATGACCTTCGTATACAACATAATGCATAAGAGTAACACATATATGTAATACAGTCTGTGTGATAGCTCACACATGCTGACTATGCACTAAATATTCTTTTATACTTCAGACTATTGTAAAGCATATCTACACCATTTTCGTTGATTTCAGTTCGTTCTTGTTTTTACTGTTCTGTACTCCTATTAATGACGTTGTTGTCCATGCACATTCAGACAATTTAACAGCATTATATATCACTGCACAAGTTTATTTATTATTATTATTATTACTTATTATTATTATTTATAGTGTACCTGTTGCTGACAATCAAGGAAGTACTGCTGTCTAGCTATCTTCAGGTTATAATCACCAGTTAGTATATAAGCCTCCTTCATTAAGGTCGTCTGTTCTATCAAAGATTTGAGGTCTGTATCACGAGCTGATGTGAGCTCACGCATGTAAATAGCGGACTTCCCTTTAACTCTCTCCAAATTATTTCTACAGACAGAACACATAATACAAAAACGCTGGCATACCACATGTACATGCATAAGAGGATGCCACTGTATTTCACTCAGTCATATTAATTAAAAAAACTTTGCTGGTGCTCTAAAATTTGAGCATAGGGATGGGGTACTGAAAAAGGAGGTGAGGAAACAGTGCAAAGATCTACAAATGGTCTCCATGTGTCTTCAATCTCAGAAAAAAAAATTGAAGGAAAGCATACAAGGGGCAAGGAGAGGGGAGAGATGGTCCATTGGGCAAACATCTTACCATAAACGCAATGGTTTGAGACCCTATCAATTGTAGAAAAGCTGAAGAGTCAATAATAAATGTTGTGGAATCACCAACTCTGTTAATTCTCACAGCAAAATGAAGCATTTACATGGCATATGATACAAGCTTATATAAAATCCACCATGAAAAAACAAGCTACCACAAAAAATATAGAATATCCTTCATTACCTTAATTGCTCCAGGCTTAGTTTGGACAGTTCATCAAGCAGATCAGGAGCTTCATTTAGTGACTTACAAGCAGCTTCACATTGAGCTACATTAACCTGAGCATCAATACTCTGCTGAACACTAACTGAATGGCTACAATATATCACAAGACAGCAAGAGGTAAAATCTAATATGGCCAAACAAAACTAAACTGGGTCAGCGACAAAGCCTATCCAAAGTCATTCCAAATTTATTCATAGGTCAAGGTAGCTTTTCTGCGTTTTGTCTTGGAGAGGGCTGATGCACTTCATTTTTAATAATATGTTTTGCTAGCGTTAGATGAGGGATAAATTACATTAATTTATTTCCATGAGTAAATTCTTGTCAAGGTTGTAGCATTTTAGTTGATAGATGCACAGCACACCAGAGGAGGAAAGGAGCGTTCATTTTATATTTCCATCTCAAAAAATTCATATGTAGCTACCTTTCATTTTGATACTCTAAAAATATCTCTAGCGCAAAGCATTTTAATTTTCTGGGCTGTTTTTGGAATC
>ERZ1740059.863-NODE-863-length-15457-cov-5.597585_pt1 | contig 15457 bp, 11 predicted proteins | sample MGYA00581744_ERZ1740059 | MGnify/ENA primary metagenome ERZ1740059 (study PRJEB43018, sample SAMN04849738) | marine metagenome | isolation source: floating plastic debris | place: Pacific Ocean | collected 2008-08-28 | study: EMG produced TPA metagenomics assembly... | reverse complement strand
CCGCGCCGGCGCCTTCGGGCGCGGCGTCGTCGACCTCGCGGACGTCGCGCGCTTCCCCGGCGCGGCGGCGGCGCTCGCCCGGCTGCGAGGGCTGGCGCGCGAGCATCGCGCCCATGTCGTCCTGCTCGTCGAGGCCGCGGCCGACGCCCCCAGCCTCGGGGCTCCCGTGAGCCGCCGCCTCGCGCCGCGACGGGGCTCCAGCGCGGTCGATGGGACGGTCGCGCTGGAGCTGAGGCCCACCAAGGACCGGCTTCGGCGGCCGCTTTCCCTGCGCGCGGCGCTCCCCGAAGACCTGCAGAGTCGCTCCGCGACGGCCCGCGAGGCGCCGACCGCCGAGGTACTCCCTTTCCCCACGGCCACGCACGCGCGACGCGAGGCGTTGGACGCGCCTTCGCCGCGGGCGGTGCAGGCGTGATCGGCGGTGAAGGCGTGACCGGCGGAGCCGGCGTGAGGGAGGTGCCGAGGTGAAGGGCGCAGGCACGAGGGAAAGCGCGGTCGTCCTTCTTCCCGCATTCGCGCTCCAGCTGCTTTGTAAGTCGCGCGACTGGTGGGGAGCTCCGGTCGCCCTCGTCGCGGAGGCGTCGCCGGACGCGCCGCTGCTGGCGATCACCCGCGAGGCGCGGCGCGCGGGGCTGCGGCCGGGTCTGCGGCAGGGACCCGCGCGCAACCTCGTGCCCGGCCTGCGCACCGGCGTCGTGCGCCACGAGGATCGAGAGGCCGTGCTGGGCGAGCTCGTCGCAGCGCTCCAGACCTTCTCGCCGCGTGTGGCCCGCTGGGCCCCCGCGCACCCTTCGGGCGAGGGGGCCGAGGGCTCCTTTCGCCTGGATCCAACGGGCCTCGGGGGGCTCTACGGAGGGGAGCGCAACTGGGCAGAGACGGTGCACCGCTACCTCCGGGGCCGCGGTTTCCGGGCGACGGTCGGCGTGGGCTTTCACGCCGCGAGCCTTCACGCCGCGGCGCTCGCCGCGGGCCGGCCGGTCCAGGTGAGCGCCTCCGAGGAAGCCGAGCGCGAGGCGGCGGCGGACGTCCAGCTGCGTGCCCTCGGCGTGCCCGAGCGGCTATGCGCGCCCCTCGAGCGGCTGGGCGTGATGACGCTCGGGGAGCTGCTCGCGCTTCCCCACGGCGAGCTGACCCAGCGCTTCGGAGCGGAAGCGTCGGCCCTGCACGATGCCTACGCGGCGCCGGGCAGCCCGGGAGCCCGCGGGGGGCAGCTTCCGCTTCAGCCCGCGGAGCTCGTGGCGCCGCGGCGCATCGCCGAGGAGCTCGACCCGCCCAGCGCTCATCTCGACCGCCTGCTCTTCGCCGCCAAGCGAGGGCTCGACCCGCTCCTGGCCGAGCTGAGCGAGGCCGGTGAGACGGCACGGAGCCTTCTGGTCGAGCTGCAGCTCGAGAGCGCGTCGGGCGCGGGCGAACCTCGCGAGCTCGTGCTGGAGCCGGCCGAGGCCACGCTGGACGCGGGCACCTGGCTCGAGCTTCTTCGCCTGAAGCTCGCGCGCCTCGCTCTGCCCCGGCCCGTGGAGCGGCTGGTGCTCGAGGCCGAGGCCGCCCCTGCCGAGGGCACGCAGCTCGAGGTGGCCTCGGGGGAAGCGCCCCCGCGGGACGTCGCTGCGGCGGGTCGCGCCCTGGCGCGGCTCCGTGCGTCGCTCGGCGCCGATGCGGTGCTCGCTCCCACGGTCGCGTCCGCGCATCTTCCGGAGGCCCGTTCGCGCTGGCGCCCGACTCGCGAGGTGAAGCGCCCGGGGGAAGTGGCCGCGGAGGGCCCGGTTCCGCTTCAGCGCCGCTTCCTTCGGCCGCGAGCGGTCGGGAATGCGCGCGACGGAGGCCCGCGGCTGCCTGGAAGCGAAGGGGCCGTCGTCCTGCGTGGTCCCCAGCGCGTGAGCGGGGGGTGGTGGGGCTTCGCGCCACCCGACGACGAGCGCGGCGACGCGCGGGAGGTGGGGCGCGACTACTACTACGCTGAGACCGCGAGCGGCGGACTGCACCTCGTCTATTACGACGTCGCGCGGGACCGGTGGTTCACCCAGGGCGCCGTGGACTGAGCGCTGCCGGCGCGCAGACCATGAGTAAGTCGGACGACTGGGTGCCGCTCTGGTGCAAGAGCCACTACTCGTTTCGCGAGGGGGCGAGCAGTCCCGAGGAGCTGGTGGGTCGCGCAGCGGAGCGCGGCTTCCGGGCGCTCGCCCTGACGGACCGCGTGGGCCTCTACGGGATGGTCCGCGCCCACGTCGCCGCCAAGGCGGCGGGGCTGAAGCTCCTCCACGGCGCCGAGCTGGCCATGCTCCCCTCGAGCGCGGCGTCCCGCGAGGTGCCGCTCGGGCCGGCGCCCATCGCTGCGTCGGAGGCTGCCCGGGTCGTGGTGCTGGCGCGCAACGCCCGTGGCTATGCCGGGCTCTGCCGCGTCCTCACGGCGGCGCACGCGCGGGGCGATAAGGGCGAGGCGTGGACGCACCCCGAGGACCTCGACGCGCTCGCCGGCGATGCCTTCGTGCTGGCGACCTCCACCGAAGGGCTCGCCCGGCTCCGGCCCGTGATGCCGAGGGAGAGCCTACGCGCGCTCGTCGCGCGGCAGCGCGCGCCCGGGGAGGCGCCCGCCGAGCGCGCCCTTCGCGCCTTGGCGGCGGATGCGGGCGTGGACTGCGTGGCCGGGCGGGAGGTCCTCTACCACCAGCGGGCGCGGCGACCGCTCCAGGACGTGCTCACGTGCGTGCGCCACGGCGTGCCGCTGACCGCCGCCGGTCGTTTGCTGCGACCGAACGACGAGCACGACCTCCTCGATCCAGGGGCCTTCCGATCGCTCTTCGAGGACGACCCGCGTGCCGTGGCCCGGACGGCGGAGATCGCCGACGCCTGCGACTTCGACCTCGGCGCGCTTCGCTACGTCTACCCCTCGGAGCGACTGCCGGCGGGCGAATCCGAGGAGAGCTGGCTTCGGCACCTCGCCTTTCGGGGCGCCGCGCGGCGCTACCCGGAGGGTCTTCCCGACGACGTCCGCGCCCAGCTCGAGCGGGAGCTCGCCGTCATCGAGGACCTGGCCTACGGCGGCTACTTCCTGACGATGCACGAGATCGTCGAGCACTGCGCCGCCGAGGGCATCCTCGCGCAGGGGCGCGGGAGCGCGGCCAACAGCGCGGTGTGCTTCTGCCTCGGCATCACGGCCATCGATCCCGTGCGCATGGATCTGCTCTTCGAGCGCTTCCTCAGCCGGGAGCGCGCGGAGCCGCCGGACATCGACCTCGACATCGAGCACGAGCGCCGGGAGGAGGTCATTCAGCACGTCTACGCGCGCTACGGCCGGCGCCATTCCGCCATGGTGGCGAACGCGATTCGCTACCGGCCGCGCTCCGCCGTCCGCGAGGTCGGCAAGGTGCTGGGCCTCACCGCGACGGACCTCGACGGCCTGGCGCGTCTCGTGCGGCACCGCGACGACGCGCTGGACGCCTCCGTGCTCCGCGACGCGGGGCTGGACCCCGCGGCGCCGGTGCATCGGCACCTGCTTCGCTTGAGCGGGATGCTGCTCGACACGCCGCGGCATCTCGGCATCCACCCGGGGGGCTTCTTGCTCGGGCACCTCCCGGTGGACGAGCTCGTGCCCGTGGAGCCGGCGACCATGGAAGGGCGCACGGTCATCCAGTGGGACAAATACGACGTCGAGGCGCTCGGGCTCTTCAAGGTCGACCTGCTGGGCCTCGGAGCGCTCACCTGCATTCGAAAGGCCTTCGGGCTCATCGAAGAGGCGGGGGGCCCGGCGTTGAGCATCGCGACGGTGCCGCAGGAGGACCCGGAGACCTACGCGATGTGCAGCCGTGGCGACACGGTCGGGGTCTTCCAGATCGAGAGCCGGGCGCAGATGGCCATGCTCCCGCGCATGAAGCCGCGCACCTTCTACGACCTGGTCATCGAGGTCGCGATCGTGCGACCGGGACCCATCCAGGGCGACATGGTGCACCCCTACCTCCGGCGGCGGCACGGCGAGGAGCCCGTCGTCGTACCGCACCCGAAGCTCGCGGAGGTGCTCGCCAAGACCCTCGGCGTGCCGATCTTCCAGGAGCAGGTGATGAAGCTGGCCGTCGTGGCGGCGGGCTACACACCGGGCGAAGCCGATCAGCTACGCCGCGACATGGCGGCCTGGCGGAGCCAGGGGAAGATCGAGCAGCACCGCGAACGCATGCTCCGCCGCATGGTCGACGGCGGGATTCCCGCGGACTTTGCCGAGCGCGTCTTCTCGCAGATTCGCGGCTTCGGCGAATACGGCTTCCCGGAGAGCCACGCGGCGAGCTTCGCGCTCCTCGCCTACGTCACGTCCTGGCTCAAATGCCATCACCCGGCGGCCTTCACCTGCGCGCTGCTCAACGCGCAGCCCATGGGCTTCTACTCGCCGGCGACGATCATCGAGGCCGCGAAGCGCCGCCGCGTCGACGTGCTGCCCATCGACGTACGGCGCTCCGGCTGGGAGTCGACGCTCGAGGCCACGGGGCCGGGCGACGGCCCGCGCGCCGTGCGTATCGGCTTGGGCATGGTGAAGGGTTTCGGCGTGCAGGAACGCGACGCCATGGCGTCCTGGGAGCAGCCGATGGAGGGCCTGGAAGATCTCGTGCGCCGCTCGGGCTTCGACGAGGGCGCGCTGCTCGCGCTCGCGGAAGCGGGCGCGCTCGAGGGCTTCGGCGTGAACCGTCGCGACGCGCTCTGGCGTCTCCGGGGGCTCGTGCGCGCGAAGGGCGATGCGCTCGCCCTGGGCGACACCTCGCAGCTCTCCTTTCCTTCACTCGGCGAGGAGGAGGCCGTGCTCTGGGACTACCGCGCGAGCGGCCACAGCACCCGGGGCCATCCGTTGGGACGCTTCCGCGCGGCGCTGGAGGCGCAGCGCATGCCCGACGCGCGGCGCTTGAACGCGCTCGAGGATGGCGCGCGCGTGCGCTTCGTGGGCCAGGTGATCTGCCGGCAGCGGCCGCAGACGGCGAGCGGCGTGAACTTCTACACGCTCGAGGACGAGACCGGGCTGGTGAACCTCGTGCTCTGGAAGCAGGTCGCGGCGCGGCACCGCACGGTCGCGAAGACCGCGGTCTTCCTCGGCGTCGCCGGCCGCATCCAGCGCGCGCACGGCGTGGTGCATCTCGTCGCCGAACGCCTCTTCGCCGGCTCCGAGGTGCTCGAGACGGCGCCCGCGGCGCAAAGCCGGGGCCTCGTCGAAACGGCGCGCGAGCTCGGCCGCCGCTCCCGGGACTTCCACTAGCCCGCGGACCTGACGGCAGGCAGGGCCGCCGCGATCAGAACGACTCCGGCCCCTCCACGTTCCGCGACCGCCTTCCGAGGCGGTGTCGGAGCACCAGATAGAAAAGGCTCATCACCAGCGCGTTCGGAATGCAATGGAGGGGGAAAAAAGCCATTCCGGGCGGCGAGAGGACGGTCCCGATAGGGAAGTCGAGGGCGTAGGCGGCCACGTACGCGAAGCCGCAGTAGAACTGCGACCAGTTCGCGTCGTCGCACCCCAAGACGAGCAGGGCGGTCGGCGCGGCCAGAGCGACGTAGGCCAAAACGAAGAGCACGACGGTGAGGAGGTCGCGCGCAATGGGGGGTAGCCGAGGCTTCGTCATCGGTGTGCCAGCCGAACCGCGCCGGGTCCGGTCGAGAGCATGCGCCCAACTCGCGGGTGCCGCCCGCCGCGGCGACCGATGTGCTGCGACTGCACGCTGTGCGAAGCACCCTCGCTCCCTTCGCAGCGGCGAGATACGCATGGTCCATGGCGGTACGGCGTACACGGGTGCTCACGCGGGGCGTGCTCGAAGAGATCCTCGACATGAAGGTGGCCGTCGAGGCGGTGGAAGAGGCCTTCGGGGCCTTTGGGCGTGGCGAGGCGGTGATGCCCGCGAAGGTCTACGTCGACATGCCCGACATGGGCGGCGACTTTCGGGCCATGCCGGCGCGCGTGGGGGATGCCGCCGGCGTGAAGTGGGTGAACTCGCACCCCGGAAACCCCGCGCAGTTCGGGCTGCCGTCGGTCATGGGCGTGTACGTGCTCTCCGACCCGGCGACGGCGTTTCCGCGCGCGCTCATGGACGCGACGCTCCTCACGGCCGCGCGCACGGGCGCCGCCGGCGCCGTGGCGACGAAGTTCCTTCACGGGCCCCCGACGAGCCGCGGCTACGTCGGCTGCGGGGTACAGGCCCGCACGCTTCATGCTGCCCTTCGGGCGGCCTTCGGCCAGCTGCCGGCGCCGGTCTGCGCGGACGCGCGGCCGGACGCGGCCGCGGCCTTCGCCGAGGAGACCGGTGGCCTCGTGGGCACGCTCGAAGAGGCGGCGGGCCAGGACGTGGTGAACACCTCGACGCCGGTGAAGGAGCCGCTCCTCCGCGCGGCGTGGCTCGCCGAAGGCGCGCACGTGAACGCCATGGGTGCCGACGGTCCGGGCAAGCAGGAGCTCGACGCGGACGTGCTCTCGCAGGTGGCGGTCTTCGTCGACGATTGGGAGCAGGCCTCGCACAGCGGCGAGATTCACCGCTCCGTCGAGGCCGGGAGCTTCACGCGCGAGGACCTCGCCGGGAACCTGGGCGACGTGGTCGCCGGCACGCAGGAGCGGCCCGCGCCGGGCACGCGCACGCTCTTCGATTCGACGGGCCTGGCCATTCAGGACCTGCTCCTCGCCGACCGCCTCGTGGCCGTCGCAGAGGCGAGGAACGCCGGCTTGAACATCGATCTCGTCGGCCTTCGCGCGGCGGCGGATTGATTGGCGATTGGACCGGCTTAGCCGGTCCCGGAGCGTTTTCGGCGGGGAGGGCGGTCTTCCGTGGGCTCCCCAACCCACGGGTTGATTGGCGGATGGACCGGCTTAGCCGGCCCGGTTGCGTGGTCAGGGCGTTTGCGGGGCGAGCGGGACGATCCAGCTCGAGGCCGCCACGACGAGCACGACCAGCAGCAGCACCAGCGCCAGCGCCATCCAGGTCGACCACCCGGGACCGAGCTCGGCGAAGCGGTCGCGGTAGTAGCGCCCCCGGCTTCGCTCCCGGAGCTTCCGCTGCACGCTCGGCAGCAGGTCCGGCGCCGGCTCGGCCGCGAGCGAGCGCGCGCCGGCGAAGAGCGCGACGAAGGCTTCGTACTCCTCGCGGAGCGTGGCGTCGGCGGCAAGGGCGGCGTCGAAGCGCGCGCGAAGCGCCGGGTCGAGCTCGTCCTCGAAGGCTTCGCTGAAGAGGTCGCGCGCGGCGTCCGCCGCGAGCGCGCCTGCCCCTTCGGCGGCCGCCCTCGTCTCGTCCCCGTGCTCCTCGTCGCTCATCCCAGCGTCCCCTTCTGCAGCTTCCGCACGTGAGTCGCCATGGCGAGGCGCGCCCGGTGCAGCCGGCTCTTCACCGTCCCCGCGGGCAGCCCGGTGATGTGCTGAATCTCTTCGTAGGCCAGGTTCTCGAGGTCCCGAAGCACGACGAGCTGCCGCTGCTCGTCGGGCAGCGCGTCGAGGGCCACACGGACGAAGGCCTCGAGCTTCCGCCCCTCGGCCAGCTCGTCGGGACGCGCGATGCGCGCGGAGGTCGTGAGCGTCGCGCTCTCGCTGGCCTGGCCGTCGGTGAGCTCGTCGAGCTCCTTCTTCTTCCCGGCGCCGCGACGGCCGAGGTACTTGAGGCGGTTCTTCGCGTGGTTCGTCGCCACCCGATAGAGCCAGGTGCTCAGCTTCGCGTCGCCGCGGAACGAGTCGATGCGTTTGAAGACGGTGACGAAGATCTCCTGGCTGAGGTCTTCGGCCTCGGCGCGGTCGCCCAGCAGGCGGTAGACGACCGAGAAGACGCGCCCCTGGTAGAGGCGGACGAGCTCGTTGAAGGCGGCCTCGTCGCGGCGCTTGAGCCGGGCAACGAGCGCTACTTCATCCGACTTCGAGATGGCCACGGGGAATCGGTCGCGCCGCGCCCGCGCCTCGAGCTCGCACGCGGCGTCGACGCTGCCGGCCATACCCCGGAGACACCGGGAACGGAAGAAGGTTCTCGCCCCGAGCGGGCGCCCTGGGCTCGCGCGGGACCTCTACGACGCGTGGGGATGTCGGCCTCCCCGCTGCGCTTGCGGTGGTCGCGGGTCGCGCGTCGCGGGGACGGAATAAATGCGGCCGCGTCGTGGGGGGTACGACGCGGCCACCAGAGAGCAACGAGCGGGAGGGGGGATGGTTGCCCGCTGCTCGGGCTCGCCTTTAGCAAGCCTGGTGCCATGACCTTCTCGATCGGTCTCCCCCGTAATTACACGCATTTCACCGTGCGCTTTGGGAGCGGCGACCGGCGAGTCCTTCATTCGCGAAACGGCGCTTTTCAGCCTTGCGACGCCGCGCCCACCAGACGAGGACACCGAAGAGCGCCGCGCCGGCCCAGGGCGCCGTGCGCGCCAGCGCCTCGACCCAGCGCCCCGTGCGAAGGCGGGGTGGTCGTGGCGGGAGCACCCAGGGCGCGGGCGCGGCGGGCCCCTCGGGAGGGGGGAGCGCCGTGGGGGTGGCCGTGGCCGCGCCGGCGGTGCGAAGGCCAAGGTGGTTCATCACCTCTCGCTCGACGCCGCGCACGTAGACCTGCGTCTCGCCGCCGCGTCGCCGCCGCTGAAGCACCTCGCCCTGAAGTCGCTCCGGTCCGAGCCCGAGGGCGTGTTCCCAGCGGCTCCCGCTCGGTGCGTTCACGACGCCGCCGAGGCGCTCGATGAAAAGCGTGGACGAGCCCCCGCCGTCGAGGTTGAGCGCCGCGTCGGCGCCAAGCTCTTCGAGCGCGCGGGCAAGCTGATAAAGCGTCATGCCGCGGCTGTGCTCTTGCCGTCCATCCGTCACGGCGAGCAGCAGCCGGCGTCCCCGGCGCCCGACGCCCGCGGCCGTGCGCGGCTGGAGCCGGTTGCTCGACTCGGCCCCGTCGATGGCGCTCGTCGCCACCTGGCCTCCCTCGACGAGCATGGGGCGGCCGCTCAACGCCGCCCGAATGCCCTCGGCGCTCTCCCGCACGAGCTCCGGCGGGTCGATGAAGGCGCGGAGGCGCCCACGCCTCCGGCGCAGCCCGACGAGCCCATAGCGCGCGTCGTCGGCGCTGTTCGGCCAGGCCCCTCCCGCACCTACCTGGAGCCCGCCCGGCGTGGCCATGGACTCCCAGAAGCCGCCATTGATCGCGTAGCCGTGGCCCGCGGCGCGGGCCAGCTCACGCACGCTGTCCCAGCGCTGGTCGTAAGGCGTCGCGTCGACCTCGAGGCCGTCGGTATCGAGGTCGACGTCCAGAACATGGAGCACGGCGGGCGCCGTGGAGGTCCGCCGCAGATAGCGGATGCCCGGCTCGAGCTCGGTCCAGAGGTCCGTGGTCTCCACCGGCGGGCGCGGTCGCTCCTGCGCGCGCACCGGGGCGGCGAGGGCGAGGACCGGGAGCGGGATCAGGAGCCAGGAAGGGGGCCGGAGCACGCGGCGCCTCGGTGCAAAGGGCTGGCCCCGCGGAAAGGCCAACGATCTTCGGAAAGCACCGCGGAAGAGGGTGGCTCCCGCGAGACGCCAGCGCGGCAGGAGGCACACGCGTCCGCCGCGGGTGCGGCCCGCTTGTCTCGCGCGGTGGGTCCCGCATGGTCCTCGCGTGAGCGCTGGCCAGGTCGTCGTCCCCGCGGAGCACGCGCCGCACGCGGGCTGTTGGATGGCGCTCCCCCACCTCGCGGAGGAGTGGCCCGATCTCGGCGCCGCGCGCCGTGAGGTCCTTCAGCTCGCGGCCGCCATCGCGCGGACAGAGCCCGTGCTGCTCCTCGTGCCGCAAGGCGAGACCGACGAGACGGCGCTCCCGCCGGGCGTGCGCGCGCTGCCGGCGACCTACGGCGACGCCTGGACCCGCGACACGGCGCCCCTCGTCGCCAGCGAAGACGGCCGCCCCATCGCGCTCGCCTTCACCTTCGACGGATGGGGCGGTCGCTACCTCATGGAGGGCGACGCCGAGGTCGCGGCGCAGCTCGCGCGGGCCCACGCCCTGCCGCTTCGCCGGAGCGCGCTCGTGGGCGAAGGCGGCGGTGTCGAGCTCGATGGCGCGGGCACCCTGCTGGTCACGCGCGACTCGTGGCTCCGCTCGCCGCGCGCGAACCCGCCGGACGAAGCGACGGTTGGCGCTGCCCTGGCGGAGCTCCTCGGCGTGCGCCGCGTGCTCTGGGGCGAGGGCGCGCTCCGCAACGACCACACGGACGGTCATGTCGACACGCTCGTGCGCTTCGTCCGGCCGGGCGAGGTGGTGGTGATGGAGCCGGGGCCGGAGGATCCCAACGCCCCGATGCTCCTCGACCTCCGCCGGCAGCTCGAGGGCCACCAGGACGCCGCCGGCCGCCGCCTCGAGGTGCATCGCATCCCGAGCCCCGGCGCCGTACACGACGCGGAGGGCGCGCTCCTGCCGGCGAGCTACGTCAACTACTACCTCGCCAACGCGCAGGTGCTCGTTCCCGCGTACGGCGTCCCGGCCGATGAGGCCGCGCAGCGCGCGCTGGCCCGGCTCTTCCCCGCGCGCCGGGTCACTCCCATCCCGGCCCGCGCCATCCTCGGCGGCGGCGGCGCCGTACACTGCGTGACCCATCAGATCCCGCGCCTGCCCGGCCTCACGCTACCGGGCTGAGCGGCCGCGACCGTACCAGCCGGTGGGCCGAAGGCGCGCGAGAGGCCGTCCGGCGCCTAGGCTCGTCAGGCCATGATGTTCCTCGCCGCCGAGCTCGGCCGTAAGGTCAAGAAGAAGAAGTTCGACGCGCTCGAACCGGACCTGCACACGCAGTTGCTCACGGCACAGCGCGAGGCCCGCGCGAAGCGCGTGCCGCTCGTCGTGCTCGTCTCCGGGGTCGAAGGCGCCGGCAAGGGGGAGGTCGTCAACCGGCTTCACCGCTGGTTCGATACCCGCTGGGTCCGCACGCACGCCTTCTGGGATGAAAACGACATGGAGCGTGAGCGGCCGCGCTTCTGGCGCTTTTGGCAGAAGCTGCCTCCCGCGGGCACCACCGCGGTGCTCTTTGGCTCCTGGTACACGCGCCCCATCGTCGACCGCGCTTTTCGCCGCGTCGGCCAGGCGCGCTTCGAGCAGGAGCTCCGCCGCATCGCGGAGTTCGAGCGCCTCCTCTCCGACGACGGCGCGCTCATCGTCAAGTTCTGGTTCCACCTCTCCAAGGAGGAGCAGCAGAAGCGTCTCCGCGATGACGTGAAGCAGGGACGCATCACGTCCCCGCTGCTCAAGAAGTACGCGCGCCGCTACGACGACTTCCTCGCCGTGTCCGAGCGCGCGATCCGCCTCACCGACGTCGGCGCCTGCCCCTGGCACATCGTCGACGCCCACGATCGCCGATACCGCGACCTGACCGTGGGCCGCACGTTGCTCTCCGCCCTCCGCGCCCGGTTGGCGGCGGAGCCAGCGGCCGCGCCCTCCGCCGAGGCGGAAGCGTCCGGCGACGCGGCCGCCACGGCCGACGTCGCGCCCGCCCGGACCAACGACGCCTCCGCGGTGGAGACGCCGGCTTCGACGCTGGCGGAGGGCGCCGCCGCGCGCACCGTCCTCGATACCGTGGACCTCGAAGCCGTGCTCGCGCCCGAGCGCTACCGCAAGGAGCTCCGCCGTCATCAGCGCCGGCTCAACGAGCTGGCCTGGCGCGCGCATACGGCCGGGCGCCACACCATCGCCCTTTTCGAGGGCTGGGACGCCGCCGGAAAGGGCGGCGCGATCCGCCGCATCACCCAGGCCGTCGACGCGCGCCTCTACCAGGTCATCTCGGTCGCCGCCCCGACGGAGGAAGAGCGTGCCCAGCACTACCTCTGGCGCTTCTGGCGTCACCTGCCGCGCGCCGGCGCGATGACCTTCTACGACCGGTCATGGTACGGCCGCGTGCTCGTTGAGCGGGTGGAGCGCTTTGCCCACGAGACCGACTGGCGCCGCGCCTACCACGAGATCAACGACTTCGAGGAGCAGCTCGTGGACCACGGCGTCGTGCTCCTCAAGTTCTGGCTGCACATCAGCCCGGAGGAGCAGCTCCGCCGCTTCGAGGAGCGTGAGCGCACCGCCTGGAAGAAGCACAAGATCACGCAGGAGGACTGGCGCAACCGCGAGAAGTGGGATGCCTACCGCGCCGCCGTCGACGAGATGGTCGCGCGCACGCACACGAACTTCGCGCCCTGGAGCCTGATCGGCGCCAACGACGCCCGGCACGCGCGCGTCGAGGTGCTCCGCACGGTCTGCGATCGCCTCGACGCGGCCCTGAGCTGATCACGACGACGGCGGCGCCCGCCGCGCGATACCGTCGGGGCATGTCCCCGTCGGTTCCCCCACCCCTCGACGAGTCGCCGCTCCGGCAGGCGCTGCGCGAGGAGGTGAACCGGGCCGTCGAGAAGGGAGCGCGACACACCTTCACGCTGCCGGCCCTCGCCGGCATCGGCGCGGGCCTCGCGGCGCTGATCACGCGCCAGCACATCTGGCGCCTCGGGGCGCTCTTCAGCCTCTTCTGCGCGCTCTATGCGCTCGTGCTCTGGCGCGCCGGGCGGCAGCGAAAGGTGCAGGGCAAGGCGCGCTACGTCTACGCATTGCCCCTCGCTCTCCTGCCGAGCCTCTACTTCCTCGTGGCGGAGTGGACGTACGTTGACGGCGCCGCGGCCTTCATCACCGGGCCGGTCTCCTACGCCTACCTCTTCTTCGTCGTCATCACCGGCTTCCTCTTCAGCTTCCGGCTCTCCATGGCCGCGGGGGTCCTGGCGGCCGCCGGCTTCATCGGCTGCTTCCTCGTGGCCCGGTCCGGCCTTTCGGAGGTGCAGACGTCGAACGTCCTCCTCTACGAGGACCTGACCAGCCCTGCGGTGGCGGGCTTCAAGGCCCTCGTCTTCGTAGCCACGGGCGCCGCGGTCGGGGCCATCGGCCGCATGGCCCAGCGCCTTCTCCTCCGCACCCTCGTCGAGGAGCGGCAGCGCTCGCGGCTCCAGCGACTCTTCGGCCAGTACGTCACGGGCGTGGTCAGCGACCGGCTCCTCGAGCGCGCCGCGGAGGGCTCCGGGGAGCGGGTCGAGGTGGTGATCCTCTTCTCCGACCTTCGGGGCTTTTCGAGCTTCGCCGAGGGCCGCGACCCCGCCGAGGTGGTCCAGCGCCTCAACGCCTACCTCGAGCACATGGTCGCCGCGATCCAGGCCCAGGGCGGCGTCGTGGACAAGTTCATCGGCGACGCCGTCATGGCGGTCTTCGGGGGCCTCGTGGCCCTCGACGAGCCGTGCCGGAACGCCGTGCGGGCGGCCCACGACATGCGAGCGCGCCTCGCCACGCTCAACGAGGGCTGGGCCGCGGCGGGCATCGAGCGCTTCGAAAACGGCATCGGCCTTCACGTGGGCGAGGTCATCCAGGGGCCCATCGGAAGCCACGACCGGAAGGAGTTCACGGCCATCGGCGATACCGTGAACACGGCCGCGCGGCTCGAGGATCTGACCAAACGCCTGCCGAGCCGCATCCTGATGACCGACGCGGTCTTCGGGCGCCTCGACGACGACACCAAGCGTTCCTTCGTGCCCCTCGGCGACATCCGCGTGAAGGGGAAGGAGGAGCGCCTCACGGTCTTCGGTCTGGAGGCCCGGGAGAGTGGCGAAGCCTCCGACGGGAGACCTCCCCGCGCCCGCGAGCGCCCCGTCAGCGGTCCACCCAATAGTTGAGGACCTCGGAGGAGCGAATGCCGACGCATTGCGACCTGCACCCAGGCGTGCGGGAGGGGTGCGTCGTCGGGAGGGCCCTGCGGCTCGTGGGCACGACCAATGGCGTCCGGCCGACCCGGTGCGCGGAGAGGCGGCGGCGTGACGCCGATGCCGCCGCGGGCCACTCTGCGCCTCGAAGATGCGAGGCGAGCAGACGTCGACCGTCGCGCCGGTGGCGCGGACCGCGAGGGGCGCCGAATCATGAGCGAGCAGCGGGCTCGGTCGACGTCGCGGGGTGGTGATGAGCTCGCCGTCGGCGTCGTCCAGTGCGGCCTCGGCGACACGCGGGAGGCGAACGTGGCGCGCGTCGAAGCGTTCGTTCGCGAGGCCGCTTCGGCGGGAGCGAGGCTCGTGCTCCCGCCGGAGCTCTTCGAGGGGCCCTACTTCCCGCAGGAGGAGCGCGAGGAGGCCTTCGCCCTCGCCCACCCCGTGGCGGGGCATCCGACGCTGGAGCGATTCGCCGCGCTCGCCCGGGAGCTCGGTATCATCCTCCCCGTCTCCTTCTTCGAGCGGGCGGGTCAGGCGCACTTCAATAGCGTCGGCGTCGTCGACGCGGACGGCGCGCTGCTGGGCGTCTACCGGAAGAGCCACATCCCCGACGGCCCCGGGTACGAGGAGAAGTTCTACTTCCGGCCGGGCGCCCAGGGCTTTCGCGTGTTCGAGACGGCGGTCGGTCGCATCGGGGTCGGCATCTGCTGGGACCAGTGGTTCCCGGAAGCGGCACGGGCGATGGCGCTCGGCGGCGCGGAAATCCTGCTCTACCCCACGGCCATCGGGAGCGAGCCGGCCGAGCCCGACAACGATACGCGGGACCCGTGGTGGCGCGTCATGGCGGGCCACGCCGTTGCCAACGCCATGCCCGTCGCCGCTGCAAATCGTGTCGGAACCGAGGACGCGATCACCTTCTACGGCTCCTCCTTCGTCTGCGACGGTCGGGGCGAGCGGGTGGCGGCGCTGGACCGCCGTGAAGAGGGCGTCGCCATCGCGCGCTTCAGCCGCGCGGCGCTGGCCGAGGAGCGCGCCGGCTGGGGCTTCTTCCGCGACCGGCGACCGGAGCTCTACGGGGCGCTCGTCGCTCCCGACGGCGACGCCTGAGGTCCGGCGCGGTTCCGGTGCACGCGCACCGGGAGCCAGTGCGGGTCGGAGGGCTCCGGCCGCGCCCCACTCGAGCGTAGGAGCCCGAGCGCCACCTCGCCCTCGAGGCCCGTGATGGCGTGCGCCGAGCGGACGCGGTCGCCTCGCCGGAGGTGGGCCGGGCTCAACACGCCGTCGAAGAGCAGGTCGACGCGGCGCGGCCCGCGCAGCGCGCGCTCGCTCCCTCGCGCCGGGACGGCGCCCAGCCTCAGCGCCAGGTCGTTGGGACAGGGACCGAGCACGCGGAAGTCCACGGCCACACCGGTCGGTGAGGCCACGACGCGCTCGACCTGTAGGCAGGCCGAGAGCGGCACCAAGGTCGCCGGCATCGGCGCCGGCGGAAGGAAATGGCGCGCGGCGAGCTCCCCGCGCGGGTCCTTGCCGCGCTCGAGGAGCAGGAAGGGCCCCTCGTGAAGCACGACCCCGTGGTCCGGTCGGGCGAGCCAGGCGCGAAGCGGCTCCTCCTCCTCGGTCCGGAGCAGCGTCTCTTGCCCTGCCCAGCGCAGCCGGTGCGTGAGGTCGAAGGCGACGAAGCGGTCGCCGCGCTCCGGCGGCGGGCCGCGATGCACTCGGCGCCGCGCCGCCAGGTGCGGGAGCAAGGCGTCGGGGCCCTGGAAGCCCGTGAGGGACCCGCTCGCAGCATCCGCTGCCCGCACGTGGGCGACCAGCGCC
>ERZ1740059.862-NODE-862-length-15485-cov-6.675697_pt1 | contig 15485 bp, 14 predicted proteins | sample MGYA00581744_ERZ1740059 | MGnify/ENA primary metagenome ERZ1740059 (study PRJEB43018, sample SAMN04849738) | marine metagenome | isolation source: floating plastic debris | place: Pacific Ocean | collected 2008-08-28 | study: EMG produced TPA metagenomics assembly... | reverse complement strand
GCTGCCGCGAGGGCCGGAGACTCGGTGTCTCCGCGGCGCGCGGCGTAAGGGAGCCCGAAGCTCGCGCTGGTCAGCGCGCCGGCGCCAGCTGCCCGCTGATCGCGATGAATGGCCCGGAGGTGCTCCGGCGCCTCGAGCGGCGCGCGATGGAGCGCCGCGGCGGGAAGCCCCGCCGCGAGAAGTGCCGTCCCCGTGGCGCCGTCGAGCAGCGGCGGGAGCGGGGCCTCAGTTCGCGAGCGCGCCCTCCATGATCCACTGGCGGATGGGCGGCAGGAAGGTCGTGGGCACGGCGCTGCCCCCGAGGGGCATGCGGTCGCCGCAGGAGAGGTCCCCGTCGAAGCCGAACTTCTCCACGAAGAGCGAGGCGGACGGGTCGCCCGGAACGATGAGCACGCCCTCGCCCCCGTCGCATTCGGAGCCCCGCGCCGGCCGATCCAGCATCTCCGCGAGGGCCGTCGCCTCGTCGGAGTAGTCGATGACCGCGTCGCCGAAGAAGGCGCTCTCGGGCACGTGGCAGCCCTGACAGCCGCCGTTCACGATGACCGTCTCGAAGATGGAGCTCCAGGTGGGATCGGGCGGCGTCACGGGACCCCGGACGATGCACTGGCCGACGGTGTCGGCGCCGCACTCCGGCGCGGCCTCGAGGGCCTCCCACTGCTCCGGCGTCTCGAAGACGGGCTCCTCGAGGCGTTCGACGACGGGGGCCCCGCACGCGAGCCAGTCGCGGACGAGGCTCCGCGCCTCGGCACGCTCGTCCGCGTCCTCGGCGAAGAGCTGGGGCAGCGGATCCGCGTAACGAATCTCGAACGTGTCCGCGTCGATCTCCACGTCGCGGAAATAGCCGCCCTGGGGCAAGACGGTTCCCGGGCCGGGCGCCGGGAGCCCGGCCGGCGGCATGGTGCCGTCCCGGATCTCCTGGAAGGCGAGCTCGCTCCAGCGGAAGAGCGTCGCCTGGTTTCGGCGAAGCCGGTCGACGTCATCGTCGGGGCAGGCCCCGTCGCTCGTGCACGCCGGCGCGACGTTGAAGTCGAGACCCGCGGGGGCGAGGTTGCGCGCCGAACGCGAGATGCCGGGGCTGTGGCAGAAGCCGCCGTTGCCGCAGCTCTGTTGGATGATGGCCTGGCCCGCGTACATGGCGATGCCGTCGCCGCTCGAGCCGTCGTTCGAGAAGTAGACGATGTCGGCCCGGACCGCGTTGTCGCGCGGGCCGAAGGGCGGGCACTCCCCGAGGTCGGTGGCGCAGGCGCCGAGGAGAAGGGCGAGGAGGGCGAGGCGAAGGGTCGTGGTCATCGGGGGACGCGCGGGTGGCATCGGAAATGCGAGGGGAGCTTACCCGGAAGCCAGCGTAGGGCCACGTACGGACGTTCCGAAGGTCCGGGGATCCATGAAGCAGCCTTCTCGTCAGCCCGGCCTAGACCTGGTAGTCAGGCACGTCATGGGAGAGGTTCGCTGGGGACCGCCCGCGGGCGCGCTTCGCTTCGGGCTCCGGGAGCCGTCGGGGGAGCTGGAGGCGGGCGGGACCGTCGCCCTCGAGCTCCTGGTCCGCAACCAGGGGGGCGCCCCCGTGCGCGTTTTCGGGTTCCAGCAGTCCTACCCGCGCACGCTGCGCGTGTCACCGCCCAAGGCGCATCGGCCGTGGATCCGCGTGAGCTTCGGAGACGTGAACGTGCTCCACGGGCCCGACGCCTTCACCACGCTCGGCCCGGGCGAGGAGGCCAGCACCTTTCTCGACCTGAGCTTCGCCTTCGACCGGCGCGGGGCCGGTCGCTGGCCCGTGGCCTTCGCCTACGACGCCGTGCGTGCCGGCGGGCGCGTGGTGCCCTGGTCCGCCCCGAGCGGCGAAGCGCCGCGGACGGAGATCGTCGAGCTCATCGTCACCGCCCCGCGGGCCCTGGCCGTCGCGGGCATCGACGCCGCCGCCGAAGCGGAGCTCGACGCGGCGCTCCTCGGCAACGCGCCCGACCTGATCGCCCGGCTCCGGCGCTATGGCGACGGCGGCGTGGCCTTCGCCGCGCGTCGCGTCGCCCGCGTCCTGGGTCCCGGCGCGGAGAGCACGGTGGGGTGGCGTGCCTTCGACGCGCTGGCGCGGCTCGGGGACGGGGCGGAGGAGGCCCTCGCGGACGCGCGGACGGGCATGCCCCACGCGGACGCGGCGCTCCGCTACGCCGACGAGTGGCTCAAGCACCGGCGCGGTGCCGAGCCGAGCGCCGCGCACCTCCCTTTCGTCACCCGCCTCGATGCGCTCATCCGGCAACCGGACCAGCGCGGCAACTTCCTCCTCAGCTGGACGTCCGTCGACTCGCCGATTCACGGCTGGAAGCGCGTGCAGATTCTCGGCAACGGGGAGCGGACCGTCGCCTCCCGTGCGCCGGGTGACGTCACCTCCCACACGCGCCGCGCCGTGCTCGGCGCCGTGAGGATGCGGGCGCTGCTGGAGAGCCTGCGCGCATGCGCCGTGTGGCTGCTTCGGCCGCTGCGGGAGCGCGCCCTTCCCGACGAGCCGCGGCCCGAGCTCGAGGTGCAGCTGGCGCTCGGCGTACCCTTCAGCCGCACGGTCCGCCTGTGGAATGGCGAGTGGCGACTCGGTCCGAGCGCGCCGCTCGCCGACCTGCTCGACCAGCTAGGCGAGGAGGCGACGCCGTCCGTGCCTCCATCGATGCCGCCACGCGGCTGAGCGTCCCGTGGCGCGGGATCAGGCGGCGGACTCGAACTGCGCGAGCTGCACGCGGAGCTTTTGACGCGCGCGCACCTCGAGCTGCCGGACGCGCTCCTTCGAGACGCCCATTTCGCGCCCGAGGGACTCGAGCGTGCAGGGGTCGTCGCTGAGCAGGCGCGCCTGCACGATGCGTCGCTCCCGGTCCGTGAGCGACGCGAGCGCGTCGTCGAGGGCCTCGCGAACGCCGCTGATCGTGTGGTCGCGCGCGACGGTCTCTTCGGGCGTGGTGGCGTACTCGTCCTCGAGGCGCTCGATGGCCGGGGCGCGGTCGTCGTAGGTGACGTCGAGGGAGACGTCGCCCTGCTGGAGGAGCGGCCAGAGCTTCTCCGCCCGGGCGCGCGGCATGCCGCTCTCTTCGGCGAGCTGCGCCGCGTCTTCGACACCCTTCCGTCGGAAGGCGCGCATGGCGCGTCGCTCCGTACGCGTCGTCCCCAGCCGGACGATGCGGTAGCAGCGGACGACGTAGTCGCGGATTTCGGCGCGGATCCAATAGGCGGCGTAGGTGATGAGCCGGCAGCCCTTCTCGGGGTCGAACTTGGCCGCCGCCTTGAGGAGCCCGAGGTTGCCCTGCTGGATGAGGTCCTCGAGCGGCACGCCCCAGCGCCGGTACTCGCGGGCGATGCGAATGACGAAGGGGAGGCTGGACTCCACGAGGATGCGGCCGGCGCGCGCGTCGTCCTCTTCCCGCCAGCGGCGGGCGTATTCCTTCTCCGTGTCCGGGTCGAGCGGCGCGACGTGGCTGAGCGACGCGCGGTAGCGGTCGATGGCGGTGACGGGGAAGGCGGGCATGCCCACCCGCTTTGCAGTACCCGTGCCGGCCGTCTGGCGGGCGATTTGTCGAGACTTTGCGGTGTTGGGAGCCCAAAGACCTCGCGCGGGCTCGCCCGGCCCGCCACATCGCCGCGGCAAGATGCCGCAACCCCGCCTTAGGGAGGGACTGGGGTCGGGTCCCGTGGAGAGCAAGGACCGAGGCACTGGCGACCGGCCCGAGGCGATGGGAGGTTGCGCCCGTGCGCTCCGCCTTCGCCGACGCCCCGCCGCCGCTCCTCGTCGCGGGCGCCGCCCTCGCCGGTCTGACGCTCGGCCTCGTCGCGGTCCGCGCGAGCCTGACGGAGGCCCGCCCTTCCCCGGCCGCCGCGCCCCCGCCCAGGGAGTCCGCGCGCGTCGCCGGCGACGAAGAACCCGCCCCGGCACCCGCCTCCCCCGCCGCAGGGGAGGAGGAAGGCAGCCCGGTCGCGACGAACGGAGACGGAGACGGAGACGGGAACGGAGACGGAGACGGGAACGGAGACGGAGACGGGAACGGAGACGGAGACGGAGACGGAGACGCCGTCGCGCCGGCCACCCCGCCTACCGCGCGATCGAGCCCCGTCAACCCGCCCGACGAAGCCCGCCTGCAGCGCGGCCGCGTGGCCTACCTCCGGTGCCGCGGCCTCGAAGACCCTGCGGGCCGTTGCCCGCGCGACCGCGAGCTGGAGGCGCGCGCCTGGGAAGCGCTCGCGCAAGCCGTGAGGACCTGTCCGGCGCTTCGTGGCCTCGAGGGCGCCGCGGACGTCCGGCTGCGCTTCCACGGCGACGCTCCGCAGCTGCGGTTCCGCGAATGGGGAGACTCGCCGCTCCCGGTCGCTGCCCTGTCGACGTGTGTCACGCCTGCCATCGGAGGCCTCCGCACGACCCTCGCCAGCCCCGACCTCGTGCTCAGCCTTCGGCTGACGCGCAGCCTCCCATGAGCGATTGATTTATCAATGATTTCATGATGCGAGGGGGTGGCTTCTCGAGTCGCCACTTTGGCTTTTGCCCGCTTCCGTCGCTGTGCTAGCTTCGTGGCTGTGGAGGTGGTGCTCCGGAAGTTGGGGAGGAAACCCGGGAGGGCGGTCGTCGGCCGTCTGCTCCGGCCCCCGCGCAAGGGCTCCGTCGTCGTGATCGAGTTCCCCGATGGGCTCCACGAGTACGTGACCACTCCCGTGAAGCGCGTCCTCAAGGTCTCGGGGCGCGACGTCTACTACATCCAGACCGCCAACAGCCGCTACCGCCTCGAGGTGCAGAGCGGCGAAGCCATCGCGGCCGAAGCCGCACGCTGAAGCGTTCGCGCCGGGGGGAGCCCGCGCGCCGGGTCGCTCTCAGCGCGGCGGGAGTCGCAGCTCGCCCGCGGCACGAACGAGGCCGTCGAGGATCCCCTTGAGGGCCTCGAGCTCCTTGCTCTTCGGGCGTCCGGTCCGCTCGTCGACGTAGAGCGCGCGGTTCAGCTCGATCTGGACGACGTGCACGTCGTCCGCGGGCTTTCCGTAGTGCGCCGTCGTGTAGCCGCCCCGGTAGGGGTCGTCGTGGCGCACGGAGAGACCGGCTCGCCGGAAGTGTTGGTCCACGAGCTCGATGAGCTGCGGGTGCGCCGTGGTGCCGCCCCGCGTGCCGGGGACCACGTCGGCGCGACGCACCAGCCGGTCGCTCCGCAGGCCCCGCCCCATGCTCGGCATCGAGTGCGCCGCCAGCGCCATGACGAAGCCCCACTTCGCGCGCAGCCGGTCGAGCTCCCGGCGGAGCGCCGCGTGATAGGGCGTGTGGAAGCGGGCGAGGCGCCGCTGGAAGTCCTCGTAGCGAAGCGGACGTCGAAGCAGCGGCCGCCCATCCGTCGCGAGGCGCCACACCACGCCTCGCGGCTGCACGGAGCGCGGCGACGGGTGGTCGGGCACCGTTTGCAGGTCCACGTCGTCGGCCGAGCGGTTGAGGTCGACGACGTAGCGCGAGGCGCGCGCCACGAGCAGCGACGCCCCCTCCCGCGCCGCGTTCGCATAGAGCTTGTCGACGTAGATGTCCGCGTCGCGCAGCAGCCCCTCGGGCGGCGCCGCGAGCTCCGGGCGCACCTCGTCCGGGATGGCGAGCCCCGCGTGCGGCACCTCGACCAGAAGCGGGCCCCGCGGCGTCTCGGGATGCTCGAGGCGGTAGAAGGCATCGGCCGGCGGCTCGAGCGACTCTCGGAGTCGGCCCGGCGCGGTTTCGAGGCTTTCGGAGCGTACGGGTGTGCCGGGAGTGCGCGGAGACATCGGAGAGCGGGCCACGGGTGGCCCCGAGCGCTGGAGCCTACCAGTCGGGCTGGCAACGCGCCGGTCGGAGATCCGCGGGGCGCCTCAGCGCAGCACCACGAGCTCGCACGAGAGGCCCAGATGCAACGTCCGGTAGGTCGCTTCGAGGTCGTGCGCGCCACCGGACGCGGCGACGAGGAGGGAACCGAGCGTCTTGTCTGTGTGAAGGCCCGTCAGGAGCGCGTGGGCGCGCGGATCGAGCGCGAAGCGGTCGACGCTCACGGGCGCATCGAGCCGCGTGCTCACGACCCGCTCCCAATGCGGCGCGAGCGCCGTCTCGAGCTCGTCGAGGTGGGCCTCCCCCGCGGCGTCACGAAGTAACTCGAACCCGTCCGCGCCGATGGGAAAGGTCTCCTCGTGCGAGCGGAGGTCGCGCACGAAGGCCCAGCGTCCCTGGCGCCAGCGGAAGGCCTCGAGGAGCCGGGCGCGGACCTGGTCCGTGATGGCGCGGAAGAGCTCCACGGGCCGGAGCACGCCCAGGCCCACCAGCGCGTCCCCCAGCCGGCCGCTGTAGCGAGGCAGGAGCGCGAGGGCCATCTCCACCTCCATGCGGAGGCAGTGGCCGTGGTCCACGAGGTACTCACCGAGGAGCTCGTTCCGATCCGTCGACGCGACGAACTCCGGCCGACCCTCGACGAAGTAGATCTTCTTGCGCCGATCGTCGTGCCAGAGGTGCAGCACGCCCGTCGCCCGGTCGCGCATGATGGAGTAGACGGGCTGGAGGAGGGCCGCGCGAGCGACCTGACCGCGGCGTTCGGCGCCGCTGAGCTCGTCGAGGCGCCACTGGAGCGCCGGCGAGGTCATGAAGCGTGTGAGCTCCGGGAGGCCGCGCGCCGCTTCGAAGGCGCCGTCGGCTTTCTGGATGAGCGTCCGCGCGGAGACCTTGCCGCTGGTGATGAGCTGCACGAGCTTCGGGAAGCTCATCGGTCCGACCACGGTGCCGTCGCTCCGCTGCACGCTGTAGACCGCGGGGCTCGTGGTGGTGGAGTGGAGCTTCGAGGGGCGCGGTGGTCCGCCGGAGTCGAGGAGGCTCGTGTCGATGGCGCTCGTCAGGTCGCCGCCGAGCTCCGCCGGGCGCATCTCCGGCGCCTCGATGAGCCCGAGACGCGCCAGGAGCCGTGCGAGGCGGCCGGCGCCGTGGCCGAAGCCGCGGCGCCGAGCAACCTCGTCGACGAGGCCGCCGAGCTCCGCGGCGCTGGGTCGCTCGTGCGGGCGCCGCGAGAGACCGCGCTCGAGGAGCGCCATCACGTCCCGCGGGATCTGCCGCTCCGTGGCCCCGAGCGCGCTGAGGTTCGCGTCGCGGATGCGGAGGAGCACGTCGAGCTCCTGCCCCTTGCCGAAGAGCGGCTTCCCGATGAGGAGCTCGGCGAGCACGGTCATCAGCGTGAACACGTCGGAGCGGCCGTCGAGGGACTTACCCATCACCTGCTCCGGCGACATGTAGCCGAGCTTCCCGCGCACGTGGCCGTCGCGCGTGCGGCGCGAGCGATGGCCCACCTTCGCGATGCCGAAGTCCGTGAGCTTCACGTGACCGTCGGCCGTGAGAAGCAGGTTGGCGGGGCTCACGTCGCGATGGACGAAGTCGAGGGGCTGGCCGTCGGGATCGCGATGCCGGTGCGCATAGGCCAGCGCCCGCGCCGCCTGCGAGATGATGTGGAGCGCCACGTCGACGGGGACCTCCACGCCGCGCCCGGACGACGCCCGGAGGAGCCGGTTCACGTTGGAGCCCTCGACGAGCTCCATGGCGAGGAAGAGCGTCCCCTCGGCCTCCCCGAAGTCGAAGACCTGCACGATGTTCGGGTGGTCGAGCGTGGCCGCGAGCTTCGCCTCGTCGATGAACATGCCGACGAAGTCCGGCTCCGACGCATGCTGCGGAAGGATCCGCTTGAGGGCCACGCGCTTGGTGAACCCGTGGGGGCCGCCGCGCTCGGCGACGTAGACCTCGGCCATGCCGCCGGTGGCCAGCCGGCGTCGGATGACGTAGGGGCCGATCGCGACGTCGGGACCCATGCGGGGGCAGGCGTTCCTTCCTTCGCGGGAGCGTAAGGCGCACGCGCGCGACCGCCAAGAACGCGCCGGTCGCAGCAAGGTCTCGCAAGAGGGGTCCAGCGGAGCCGGGGCACCGCCGTTCGAGGGTCCTACGGCCTTTTTTAGAGGAACGGAGGGTCGTGTATGCTGTCCGTAGAGGCCGGAGCCGGCCACGCGAGGGCGAACAGGAACCGCATGGCACGAGGTCAATCCGCGACCCGCACGCGCAGCCGTGACCCGCTGCTGAACAAGGTCATTGCCGGTCGATACCGGCTCGAGACGCGCCTCGGTGAGGGCGGCATGGGCGTGGTCTACCGCGCCCGGCACGTGCTCATCGACCGGGTCGTCGCGCTCAAGCTCATCCGTCCGGATCTGCGCGGCGAGACGCACCTGCGCGCGTGGATGCTCCGGGAGGCACGCGCCGCGAACCGCGTCGACCACGCCCATATCGTGGACATCCACGACGTCGGGGAGACCGAGGAGGGCGAGCTCTACCTGGTCATGGAGTACCTGACCGGGGTCGCGCTCAGCTCCGAGATCGCCAAGGGGCAGATGCCCATCGCGCGGGCCGTCGACATCCTCGAGCAGATGTGTGCGGCGCTCGCGCGTGCGCACGACCTCGGCGTGGTCCACCGCGACCTCAAGAGCGACAACATCATGCTCACGGTGCGCGGCGGCCGACAGGATTACGTGAAGATCCTGGACTTCGGCCTCGCGGCGCTCGCCCGGGACCCTCGGCTGGCGCCCAAGGGCGCCGTCTTCGGGACACCGGAGTACATGTCGCCAGAGCAAGCGCGGGGCGAGGACGCCATCGCCGCCAGCGACCTCTACGCCCTCGGCATCCTCTTTTACGAGATGGTCACGGGGCAGCTGCCCTATCGCTCGAGCGATCGGGACACGCTCCTCGAGATGCAGCGCACGGCGGCCTCTCCACGGCCGACGCGCCTACGGCAGGACCTGCCGGAGCTGGCCGAGCAGATCTGCCTCAAGCTCCTCGAGAAGACGTCGGAGAACCGCTTCCGGGACGGCCACCACCTCCAGGAGGAGCTCAAGAAGCTCCAGCGCTCGCTCCCGTCGAACGTGTGGGAGGTGCGCAAGGGCTCGGACGTACCGATGGCGCCGCCGCCGCCGCCGCCCGCGCCCTCGCCGGGCGTCGTGGAGTGGAGCCGGCGCGCCGCCAACTTCCTCCGGGCGACGAGCCGCGCCTACCCGAACGGCAAGGCGCCGGACGCGGTGGCGAAGGCCTCGGACCACATCTGGGAGGTGGCGGCCCGGGCCGCGCGCCTCGAGGGCGAGCTCGCCAGCCACTCGCGGAAGCTGGAGGCCATCGAGAAGCGGGGCCGTGCGCTTCGCGCGGAGATCGGCCGTAAGGTCGAGGAGCTCGCCGGCGAGGAGTCCCGCGCCATGCGCGAGGCTGCCGCCGAGCGGGAGCGCGGCGCTCGGCTCACGGCGCTCCGCTCACGCGCCGAGCAGGATCTCCGCTCCGCCCAGGAGCAGGCCAGCCGCACCCGCGGTCCCGAGCTCGCCAAGGCCTACCAGGCAATGGGCGGCGCCCAGGCCCGGAGCGAAACGCTGCAGACGGTCATCGGCGACTACGAGCGCCGCGCCAAGGACCGGGAGCAGTACGCGACGAGCCTGCGGAAGCAGATCGACGATCTGAAGGCCCAGCTCCAGCGCTACAGCGAGGCCCTCGAGAACGACCTTCAGTCGGGGCGCGATCGTATCGCCTCGCGGGTGCGCGAAGCCCTCGGCTACGAGCAGGCCTTCCAGGACGCCTCGGCGACGCTCCTCGAGCATCTCCGCGGGCGCCCGGAGTGTCGGGAGCTGCTCGAAGACGTGGCCAAGGAGATGGCCGAGGAGCACGAGGCCCGGGCCATGATGACGCAGGGCGGCGGCGACGCGGCCCATCCGCGCTGAGCCCGGCCTGCCCGGCCGCGGCCATCACCGGGTCCGCGCGCGGCGCGAATCACTGCGCGGCGGTGACCTCGCCTGGGCTGGACGCGTCCGGCAGCTTCACGCGGAGCTCGCGATCGAAGGTCTGGCGGAAGAGGTCGGCCTTGCGGTCAGCGGTCCAGGCCTCGAGGTTGAGGTCCTCCTGGCTCTCGGGCTCGAGCACCAGCTCCCGGCGCTTGAGGCGCGGGTTCAGTGCCTTGACCTTGCTGCGGTGACCGCGGTCGAAGGCATCGGCGATGCGCAGCAGCCCGGCGAGCGCGTCGACGCGGCGCCGGTCCGCGTCCCCCAGGGCGCGGTAGGGCTCGTGACGCGTCGTCGGGAGCGCCCGCCGGTGGTAGCGCGCGATCTGGGCGACGAGGCTGCGCTTCTCGGGCGAGAGGCCCACCAGGTCGCTGTGCTCGATGAGGTACTGGCTGTGCTTGTGGTGCGACTGGGGGCTCACGAAGTCGCCGATGTCGTGAAGCAGCCCGGCCAGCCGGAGCAGCCCGCGCTCCTCTTCACCGTAGCCGTGGAGCTTGGCCGTCCCCTCGAAGAGCTCGAGCGCGAGGCTGGCGACCTGCGTCGCGTGGCGCTCGTCGAAGTGGTAGCGGCGACCGAGCTGGAGCGCGGCGGCGAGCAGCACGTCCCGTTCGCGGCTCTCGTCCCAGACGCGGTAGTGCTTGTCCACGAGCTCGCGGACGATGCCCTCCTTCATGCCGACGCCGGGGCAGGCCACGCGGCGCACCTTCGCGAGGTCGGCCATCGCCGTGATCACGTAGAGCGCCGGCACCAGCACGTCGGCGCGGTCGGGCCGGAGGTCGTAGCGCGCGATGCGTTCCTCCGCGGGGAGCGCCTTGAGCTCGTCGAGGAGCGCCCGCGCCTTCGTCACGTCGATGGTGGGCACCGGGTGGAGCTCCGGCGCCGGCGCCAGCTCCGCGGCCGCGTTCAGGTTCCCGCCGGTGCCGACCATCACGGACCACTCGCGGGCGCGGAGGTCCCGGCGGTGCGGCGCGAGGAGCCGGTCGATGTACTCGCGGAGCAGCCGGTCCTGCCGCGGGGTGACGGGCTCGCCGTGCTCGAGGAAGGCCTCGAGGAGCCGCACGGTGCCGATGGCGAGCGACACGGTGAAGTTGCCGCCCGGCGTCAGGTCCGTGATTTCCAGGCTCCCGCCGCCGAGGTCCATGAGCACGGCCGGTCCCGGCAGGCTCATGGCGTCGCGCACGGCGAGGCCGACGATGCGGGCCTCCTCCGTGCCGTCGATGCTGTCGAGGGCGATGCCCGCCTCTTCCCGCACCCGCTCGAGGAGGACCTTGCCGTTGCGCGCGCTCCGGGCGCTGGCCGTCACGATGGCGCGGTAGTCGTCGACGCGCGCGTCCTCCATGGCCTCCGCGAACTCGCGGAGCGTGGCGACGCACTGGTCGATGGTCCCCGGGTGTAGCTCACCGGTCTGGAAGACCTCGTGGCCGAGGCGCACGGGCACGCGCAGGGAGCGCACCTCGCGCACGCGCTTCGGCTCCTTCGCCTGCACGATGAGCAGGCGGGAGGCGTTCGAACCGACGTCGATGGCAGCGAAGCGGGGCACAGGTGTGCTCGAAGTGTAGGGGCAGTCTCCATGGACGCCGCGTCGTCACGTGCTCGTCACCGGCGCGGGCGTTCTCATCGGGGCGTGCCGCAGGTCCGGCATGCGATCAAGAGGCCCGGGCGTTCCCGTCGCGTTCTTCGAAGGCGTGGCACATGGAGCGGGCGCTTTGCGCCGGTGTCGCGAGATCGCGGAGCACTACGCGAGGCTGCGCTTGTAGCGCGCTTTGCGCACCGCCGCGGCGACGCCCTGACCGTTCAGCTCCACGTCGAGCCGCAGCAGATCCCACACCTCCGGAGCGTCGAGCTCGGCTTCGCGCAGCATGTCCGTGAAGATGGCCTTCGAGCCGGCGGCGCAACGCGCGTCGAGGGCCTCGCCCTCATCGCCGCTGGCGTCGGCCTCGTCGAGGAGCGCGCCGTAGCGCACGAGCTGAGCATCCACGGTCTGCGCGATGCCCGGCAGGTCGTCCCACCCGTCGAAGTGCGTCGGGTAGACGGTGCTCGCGCCCACGGCGAGGAGGCGCGTCAGCGTCGCGCGCGCCGCGGCGGGGTCGAAGTCCGTCGGCGTCGTCGACGCCACGGCGAAGGGGCCGCGCCCGGGACGCTGAAGATCGGGGTAGACGAGGCCGAAGGAGTCTCCGGTGAAGATGGCGTCCGCCGCCGCGTCGTGAACGCAGAAGTGGTGGTTCGCGTGGCCCCGCGTGTGCAGGAAGGTCCAGGTCGCGCCCTGCCAGTCCAGCGTCTCCTCGTCGGCCATGGCGCGCACGCGCTCCGCGGGCACGGGAACGATGGCGCCGTAGAGCTCGGCGAAGGCGTCGGCGCCGTAGACCGCCGTGGCGCCCTTCACGATCTTGCTCGGGTCGATGGCGTGCTTGGCCGCGCGCGGATGCGCGAGCAGCGTCGCGTGGGGGCAGGCCTGCATGAGCGTGCCCGCGCCGCCGGCGTGGTCGAGGTGGATGTGCGTGATGATCACGTAGTCCACGTCCTCGGGCCGGCGCCCCGCCGCCTCGAGGGCCGCGAGCAGCGTCGGGACGGCCGCGTTCGTGTTGGTCTCGACGAACGCCGCCCGCTCGCCATCCGTGACGAGATAGGCCGCGGTGTGCCGGGCTTCGCCAGCGTAGTGCGTATCGATGGTGTGAACGGTTCGCCCAGCCATGCGGCGACGCTACGCAATCCCCCGCCGGCGCGCACCCCCGGCTGCCCCCGACGAGGCGGAGCGGGCCTCGTCGAGAAGCTACGCTGACGCGCTCCAGCGCGCGCGCGTCGCCTCGGCGGCGTCGCGCAGCAGCCGGAGGGAGCGCTCCACGCGCGGCCGCTCCTTGGCGGGAAGCTCGGCGAGGAGCTGGGCGACGCTCTCCTCGAAGAGACCGCCGAGCCGCTTCGCCTCGGCCCGGCCCGCGGGCGCGAGGGAGACGGCGAGGCGGCGCCGGTCGCCGGCATCCCGGCTTCGCACGATCCACCCGCGCCCGTCCATGCCGTCGAGGAGCCGGGTGATGGCGCCGCGCGTCACGCCCAGGGCGTCGGCGAGCTCGGTGTTGGTGTGCGGACGGCTGGCGAGCGCCTGGAGCGCGACGCACTGCGGGAGCGAGACCGTCCCGCAGCACACCACCTGACGCTCGAGCAGTCCGAAGAGGCGCACGAAGGCGAGGATGTCGTCGGCCGCGCTCAAGGCGCTCCCGTGGCTTTGCGTGCCTCGACGTTCGCCGTGCCGACGCCGGCCGCGAGCGCGACGGCGCGGGGCATGCCGAGGGCGTCGATGAGCGCCTTCATCACCGGGTCGTCCTTCACCGTGGCCAGCATACAGGCCGCGGGAGCCACGGTGACGCGAACCTCCTCGAAGCCGGCGGCGCCGAGGCCCTCGCGGTAGGCCTCCGGCGTCAGCGCGCCGGTGATGCAGGCCGCCCGGCCGGCTGCCAGCGCGCGCACGTCGTCGGGCAACGGCGCCGTGAGCACGAGGTCGCTGATGGCCACGCGACCGCCGGGCTTGAGCACGCGGTGCATCTCGCGGAAGACCGCCGCCTTGTCCGGGCTGAGGTTCACGACGCAGTTGGAGATGACGACGTCGACGGTCGCCGAGGCGACGGGCAGCGCTTCGATGAGGCCCTCGCGAAACTCGACGGTGCGCGCGTGCCCGGCGTCGACGGCGTTGCGGCGCGCGCGCTCGAGCATGGCCGGCGTCATGTCCACGCCGATGAAGCGTCCGGCCTCGCCGAGCACGGGCGCCGCGTGGATCGCGTCCAGACCCGCTCCGGAGCCGAGGTCGAGCACGACCTCGCCGGGCTGGAGCGCGGCGAGCGCCGTGGGGTTGCCGCAGCCGAGCAGTGACGAGGCGACGACGGCGTCCTCGCCGTAGGCCTGCTGCACGAGGCGATGCACGTCGTCGTGCGCTTCGGTGATGGTGGGGATCGTCATGGCGAGGCTCCTTTGTTGAGTTGCTCAACAATTGAGTGGCTCAATCAATTAAGTCAAGGCCCTCCGGGAAGCTGCCGTCGACGGCGCGCTCAACCGCGGCGCACGGGGCCGTGAGCGCGGAACCAGGCGATGGTCCGCGCCCGGGCTTCGTCGCCGGTGAAGGCCGCGGCGTAGCCGAGCTCGCGGCGGGCGCGCGCGTCGGTGAAGGCGAAGTGACGGCAGACCATGTTCACGCTCTCGGGCGTGAGCGTGGGCGCGCGGCCGACGAGCCGCGAGAGCCGGGTGCCGATGTGCGCGGCGAGCATCGCCGGGCCGTAGGGGATCGCGCGTCCAGGCGGCGGGAAGCGCTCCCCCAGGCCCTCCAGGATCGGCGCCATGAAGTCGAAGAAGTTGTTCGGCTCTTCGTCGTCGCAGACGAAGAAAACGCGGCCGTGAAGCGGCGTCTCGCCCGCGAGGAGCCGGGCGGCGGCGAGCAGGATGCCGTGGGCGACGTTCCCCACGTAGACGTGGCTGAAGTTGGCGTGGCCGTCGCCGAGGCGCGCGACGAGGCGGCCGCTCCGCGCCTGCAGGAGCGTCTCGGTGACGTGGTAGGGGTCGCCCTCCCCGTAGATGCCGACGGGGCGGACCACCGCGAGGCGCGGCGAGGCCTCGGCGGCGGCGAAGGCCAGCGCGCGCTGCTCGCCGAGCGCCTTGGTGGCGCAGTAGTCCGTCTCGAAGCGCGTGGGATAGGGAAGCGTCTCGTCGCCGCGCGGGATGGCCTCGCCCTGGTAGACGACGTCCATGGTCGACGTGTGCACCAGCGCCTTCACCCCGGCGTCGCGACTGGCCGCGAGCACGTTCTCGGTACCTTCGACGTTGACGCGCTCGAGCTCCGCGCGACGCCCGCGGCCCCAGTCGACGAGGGCCGCGCAGTGCAGCACGACGTCGGCGTCGCGAAAGGAGGGCGCGAGCGTCGCGGAGTCCGTCACGTCGCCGCGCCGCCAGCGGACACGCGGGTCCTGCGTCGCCCGCCCCGGCGTCGCCCCGCGAAGGTCGAGCTGCACGACCTCGTCGGCCAGGAGCGCCGGCGCCCCCTCCCGCCCGAGCAGCTGCCGCGTGAGGGCCTGGCCGAGGAAGCCGGAGCCTCCCGTGATGACGACCTTGGCCACTCGCTCCGGCACGACGCCGGAGCCTACACGCCCCGGCCGCGACGTGCGGCGCCGGCGTCGTTCCCGTCAGCCTCGCCGCGTCACGGGCACCACGGCCCCGCAGCGCCGGCACGTGCTCGGTGCGCGGGCGGCCCGGCCGAGCGGCCCCCCGCCGATCAAGATCAGCAGCGCGAGCGGCGTCAGGAAGCAGGCGTCGGCGGCGAAGACCGGCGCGAAGATGACGAAGACCGGCAGCGTCGCGTACCAGAGGACGCGCAGGACCCTGTAGCCCGGCCAGGGCCGGATCACCTCGACCTCCCGGTCGCAACGTCCGCAGTCGCCCCGATGAGGCACGCCGGCAGCCTAGGGCGAGTGGCAGGACGCGGCGACCGAAGACGCGCAGCGACCACGCCGCGGCACGACGCCTCAGCCCGTCAGCGCGACGAGGAGCACGAAGGTGAGCGCGTTGGCCGCCACCATCGTCCACCCCACGCGGCGAAGCTCCCGCGGCGTGGTGCCCCGCAGCACGAGCCAGGTGACGGCCAGGGCCGGCGGCGCGACGGCGAGGGCGGTGGCGTGGCCCGCGAGCGCGAGCCACCCCGCGAGCGCCAT
>ERZ1740059.861-NODE-861-length-15499-cov-5.564167_pt1 | contig 15499 bp, 11 predicted proteins | sample MGYA00581744_ERZ1740059 | MGnify/ENA primary metagenome ERZ1740059 (study PRJEB43018, sample SAMN04849738) | marine metagenome | isolation source: floating plastic debris | place: Pacific Ocean | collected 2008-08-28 | study: EMG produced TPA metagenomics assembly... | reverse complement strand
CCGCACCAGCACTGGATAAGTCACTAACAACTATAGAAACTTTTAGTTGTTTTTTATTTTGCATACTTCTCCACAACAATTAAGTTCTGCTAATTTGCAATAAAAATATTTCTAGAAGCCCCCCAGCCAATTTAAGCAAAGTTTTAAAACTTCGTATAAAACGGCATTTACACAATGCTTATTGTATAAAAATACGAGTCATAGTCTAACTCTGTATCTACTACTTATCCTAGAGCGAATTTACTGATAGTTATAGAAAAACCTAAATTATCATATTTTTAGTTGAGTATTCTTACGGTTAGATTGAATACATAAACAGTAATATGACAGTTCTATATAAGCTATGGCATTTTCAAGTGCTGAGAAACTGGGTTTACTAACTCTCACTAATTATCTTCGAGTGCTAAAAGATGTTGCTATACCTGCATACAAAGTTTGTTGACTAGCAAAGCAATATAGATAACCTGCGTATTTAACTGCAATAAAAGTATTTTTAATTACTAATACTACTGATAAGTCAGATAGTATTCAAATAAATTACGTAATATTTACAATCTTTATATGCGTTTTTCATATATGGTCTGTTAGAAATGATTCATTAGACAAGCATCTACTAATAGAATTACATATGAAAGCTTTTGGTATTTACACTCTTGCCAATGATGTAGTATTCGACCAATTAGTTGCGAGCATTGAAGCTAATATTGGTTGCGATATCCCAGTTTGTATCATTCCTTTTGACAATAATCTAGGTCGAGTTAAGCAAGAAATTACTTTGCATCCTAACGTCACTTTATTTGAGGATGAGTCCTTAATTGACCCTTGGGAAAAATTTGCTCGTCAGCTTGCTAAGGCACTTATAAGTAATAAAATATCCAGCTTTTGGTTCTACCTGAAAGGCAGAACCGCTATCACTTTAGGTTTTCTCCGAAATTTATTTGATAAAGCTGGATATTTTATTTTTTGGATCTCCCTAACGCTCATCCAGAAGCGCTACAAACCCAGCAATTGCATCCCCGTTGGTATGGAGGAAAATTGCATCGTAAGTTTGTAGCCTTTGATGGGCCTTTTGAGCAGTTTATATTTTTTGATGCAGACAGTTTAGGGATGAAACCGATTAAGGATGTTCAAGAAAAGTTGCAGACTTATGACTTTGTTTTTGATGATTGGGAATATACTAAATCTCAAGCTAATGCAGCGTTAAATATTCCTTGCAAATATAAAGAGTAAATTAACAACTTATTTCCCTGCTTAGGTGCAATTGAAGACTATAAAGGTAATAGCTAATGAATCTCATGCAACGAGATGATTAGTGAGAGAGTTGTAACAGATTAAGAACTATATGGCGGTATGATTTTGTATTGTAAATTCTGATTAAGTTAAGTCAAACAGTAAATAGCAAATCCTGTTTTACATTAATCTTTCATAGATGCATCAACCTTAAAGTAAAGGTAAGATGAAAAAAATTTTAATCAGATTTTATTGTTCTAAATTTAACATTCATTTCATATAAATTATATACATGAATGTTTTGTGTGTGTTATTCTCGGTTCATAAGTCAGTATAATCACTAGGCTTCTATAGATTTTATAGAAAATTTATAGAAATACTTGATTCGATTACTAGGTTGCATTCTATCGACGCGGTAAATCAAGCTACAAATATCAAATAGTGATAGAAGCAGTATAGCTGAGCGCCTTTTATGTGTTAGTTTTAAGCTTCGGCACAAAAACTATTAATAAAAGTCGTAGATTATCGTTATGTATCTACTTGTTATTATGCTCAAAATGCTAAATAAACAGTTTTTCAACTTTAATTTAGCTATATAAGTTCTTTATATTAACTTTATATTTTGGCATATTAGATAAGAACAAATAAAAATTATTTCTTATCAATTAGATTTTATCTTAATCGCAGGCTAATTATTTTACTTAGTTTTTAATTGATTAGTAATTATGAAGGCTTGATTCAAGATGGGAACTTTATAAAAGAAATCTTTTTCTTCTATTTATGTTCATTTTATTAACATCTTACACACTTTTTTAGTTGCATTATTATACTGGACTGAAATACATTTTAGGACTCATGAATTTTAGTATAGTTTGGCGTTAGTAAGCTAAAAGATACTGAAACCTTTAAGAATACGAGTTTATCCGATAGTTTGGGTTGCAATTGCTGTAGGGTGCCAGTTTATTAAGCTTCGTTAGCAGTATATTTTTACAGGTAATAAGGAAAAAATAGATTTTTTAACTCCTATTTACACAAAAAAGGATTTTTAATATTGCCGTTTTTTCTTTTATTTCCTATTTCTGAAAAAGACAAGTAATTTTAGGAATAAAAAAAATATTCCTATCTATCTATCTTTCTTTCATTTCACGTCTTTGACAATCAATGAATCAAATTATAAACGCATTTTTTTGATATTTAGTTTTTAGTTTATCGAGAACCGTTTAATTATTAGGCACACAGAGCTTTGATATAGGTCACTAGAAAATTATTTCTAGTCCAACGCTCTAATAATTTCGCCACTGAAATAATACATCGCTATTCAACAATTATGTTGAATATAATCGGATGTTTTTATGGCAATGAAAAAATAATTCAATCTATATTTACAATCTTTCTGAATTCATTAGAGGACAAAATGGCAGACAACACAAACAATAGCAATACTGCAAAAGCTTCATTCATAATCAACCCCAGCGGAAGTAATATCAATAACAGTACTTATCGTAGTAGTAGTTTTGTTATTACTAATAATTCAACTAATGGTGAAAAGATAGAGAAAGTTACTATCGATTTGAGTACTAGTATTTTTCCAGATTTAGTATTCGACCCCGATGGTGTTGCTGGAGACCCGGTTGGTAAAGGATTTACTCCCGACCAACTCGGTGAAACGGGACTAGTTGAAGGTAATTTTATTAAGCTTCGTGATGATGGTTATGATGCATTAGAAATATACTTCAATGATTTTGACCCTGGTGAAACATTTGCTTTTTCTGCTGATGTAGATCCAACGAGTGTCAGGGGTTTACCTCAACCAGGTCCTCAAGATTCTGGAAGTGTTTCGGGATTAGAATTGATTGGGTCAGAAGTAACCGTAAATTTCGATAACAACGCTACATATACCGGACAGACTTATAGAATTCCTGGTTCTTTGGATGGTTCAGAAGCTGTAGTTAAATCTAATTTACCTCCCAAACTTGCAGTCGAAGTTTTAGGTTTATCTCCTCTACCTGCAGTAGTTTCAGAGTTAAATCAAACAGTCAGAATCTCAGGTACACCAGGTCAAGAGGTTGCATTACTAGCTGTTGAAGGAGGTTTATTCCTTGATGATTACAATGGCTTTGATATTGACCCTTTTGAAGCAAACTCAGCGATAAAAGTTGACGAGAACTCCGCAACTATCGGTTCTGAAGGTTATGTCGATATCCCCATCTCCTTGAGCGATTCATTGCAAGACTCTAAAAATAATGGAGGAATAAATCATTTAGTTGCAGTTGCTAAAGATTCTGAAGGTACTACAGGTTTACTTTCTGATGTGAAGATTATAGATATTGAATCTGTTTCAAATCCAAATCCAACTCCAAACCCAGATCCAACTCCAAACCCAAATCCCAATCCCAATCCAAATCCCAATCCCAATCCTAATCACAATCCAACTCCAAATCCCAATCCAAATCCAACATCAAATATTATTCGTATTAACGCTGGTGGGAATGCTTATACAGATGTAAATGGAAATTTGTGGAGTGCTGACCAATATTCGACTGGAGGTCAGCAATATTTTAATAATGTTGATATAACCAATACCCAGGACGATAATCTATATCAAACAGAGCGCTGGGCTAAGGATTTAGCTTATGTGATTCCAGTCTCTAATGGTGACTATAAAGTAAATCTTAAATTTGCAGAAATTTACTGGAATGATTCGGGTAAGAGAAGCTTTGATTTGTCTGCTGAAGGTCAATTAGTGATTGATGACCTGGATATTTTTGCAGAATCAGGTGGTAAAAACCTTGCTCTGGATAAGTCTTTTGATGTTACCGTTAGCGATGGAAATTTAAATTTAGATTTTCTAACTAATATTGATAATGCGAAATTAGCAGCAATTGAAATTATTGGTGATTCAGCATCAAATCCAAATCCCAATCCAAATCCAAATCCAAATCCCAATCCCAATCCAAACCCAAATCCAACTCCAACTCCAACAGCAAAAAATATTCGCATCAACGCTGGTGGTGATACTTATACCGATACTGCAGGTAATGTATGGAGTGAAGACAAGTATTTTGATGGAGGTAAGGAATTTAATACTGATGCAGAGATTTTCAAAACTGAAGAAGATAAACTGTATCAGACAGAGCGCTGGGCTAAAAATTTGGGGTATGACATACCTGTAAGCAATGGTAATTACAGAGTTAATCTACATTTTGCAGAAAATTATTTCAATGACTTCAACAAGCGGATATTTGATGTATCTGTAGAAGGAGAAAAAGCTATTAATGATTTAGATATTTTCGCTGAATCTAAGAATGCTTTTTTCCCTGGGAAAGATTCCGCTTATATTTATTCAGTTGATAATGTCAATGTTACTGATGGTGTTTTAAATCTAGACTTTGACGCTAGTGTAGATAATGCGAAAATTTCTGCGATTGAAATTCTTTCTCTCACTGGACCGCAGGTTATCTTTAAGCAAACAGATGGTAATACCTCGGTTATTGAGGGTCAAGCTACGGGAGATAGTTATTCAATTGTTTTAAACAGTCAACCAACTGCGAATGTAACTGTTAACTTAAATCCTGACAGTGAAATTAATACAAGCAAGAACAGTATTACTTTTACTCCAAGTAATTGGAATGTACCTCAAAGCATCACGGTTAATGCAGTAGACGATAATCTTGCAGATGGTAATCAGACTGTAAATATTACACACACTGTCAGTAGCTCTGATAACAATTATGACAACTTAATATTGCCTAACATTCCAGTTTCTGTAATTGATAATGATAGTGTTGCAATCAACTTTGATAAAAAGACAGTTGCAACTATGTTCATGCCAACAGCAGCAGCTTGGGGTCCCGACCATAGACTGTATGTCGGCTCTTATTCTGGTGAAATAAAAGCATATACTTTTGATAATAATTACAATGTCATCGACACTCAAACCATTACCACAATTCAGGGAGAATCTAATCCTAATATCTTAGGTATAGCCTTTAATCCATACGATACTTCTGATTCTCCGACAATCTATGTATCTCACAACAAGCTAAATGCTAATGGTGGCAAAACAATCCAAGAAACCGAATTATCTCCCTATAGCGGACAGATATCAACTTTAGAAGGTCCTGACTTCTCAATTGTTACACCATTAATAACCGGACTACCAGTTTCCAATCACGACCACGGTGTTAATAGCATGACCTTCGACAATGAAGGTAATCTATATCTTGCAGTGGGTGGAAATACAAATGCAGGTATATCAGCATCTAAAATTGGTGGAATTCCTGAATCTCCCTTTGCTGCTGCTATTCTGAAAGCAGAAATTACAAAGCCTGATTTCAATGGTCAGATTGAATATGAATTACCTGCTGATTTTGTCCCTCCCCAAGGATTAACATTCGACCCAGCAAAAAGTCAAGTATTTGGTGATGTCGCTAAAGTTGTAGATGGAGTAGATGTATCTGTGTACGCAAGCGGTCTACGTAATAGTTACGATTTGGTTTGGACTACAGAAAACTTACTATATGCAACCGACAATGGTCCAAACGGTGGATTTGGCGATGTCTCGACCTCCGCTACAACTCAAAAGCCAGTTAAAAACGCCCCTGATGAATTAAATTTAATCATAGAAGATGGATACTACGGTCATCCTAACCGAAATCGCGGAGAAGAAGACCCCCGTCAAAACGTTTACTACAGCAACGATGACGCTAGTATTCCAGGAGTTCATACTGCACCATTAACAAGTTTTCCCGCATCTACTAACGGTATTGATGAATATCGTGCTAACACATTTGCTGGACAAATGCGAGGTAACTTAATTACTCAAAAGTGGAATGGAGCATCGTTTAATGTTTCTCTATCTACAGATGGTAGTCAAGTTACAAATCAGGAAACTTTAGACCCTGATTCTGATGCTTTAGACTTATTAACTGCTCCTGGAGGAGCGATAGTAGGTATCAACCTTAGTGGAAATACAATCGATGTTGCAACTCCCAATGATGTTTCCGTAAGTGGTGCCACTGTTTATGATATCTTCCCTTGGAGAGCGCCATCGACTGGAGGTAACTTGTTTATTATTGGTGGTGACGAGTTTGGAGACTTAAGCAATACTAGCGTTACTATCGGTGATGAAGTTGTACAATTAACTTCTGTTTCAGATAACCAAATTATGGGAATTTTGCCATCATTTGATGATGTTTCAGGTGATTTATTAGATATTTCTGTAACAAGTGAAGGTCAAACTTCTTTGCTTACCGATGCATTTTTACCGTTGACTGGTACTGCTAATTTTGTTTAATTAGCTAAAGCTAATCGCCCTCACTTTGGAAGATTGGGGCTATAATTACAAAGCCTGACCTTCGTCAGGCTATTTTATTCAGTTTTTGTAGGTTGTGTTACGGCTCAAATAAATTTATCATAATAATGATATTTAAAACTGCCATAACGCACCGTGGTTTTAGAATAATAACGGCGTGAATAAAAATACGGCAACGTGATTTCACATTGAAGGAGACGTAGCAGTGCTACGTCTCTACATAAGTTTCATATTCAGCCTTTAATTTCGCTAAACTAGTTTTTGGGTGAATAAATTAAAATTAGGAAAGCTATTTTTATGCAGGTGTTTCGTTTACCAGTACTTTCAGATAATTATATATTTCTGCTGTACGACGAGAAAAAAAATATTGCTGCTGTGGTTGACCCAGCCGCTTCAGAACCTGTTTTAACAAAACTCCAAGAACTCAATGCGGAATTAGTCGCAATTTTTAATACTCATCATCATTTCGACCATGTAGGTGGTAATCAAGCTTTAATTGATAAATTTCCACAAGTAACAGTTTATGGTGGAAGCTCTGATAAAGGCAGAATTCCCGGACAAAAAGTATTTTTAAAAGATGGCGATCGCGTTTCTTTTTCTCATCATACGGCTGAGGTTTTGTTTGTTCCCGGACATACTCGCGCTCACATAGCTTACTACTTTCCTCCCGAAGATTCTACGGAGACGGGAGAATTATTCTGTGGAGATACTTTATTTGCTGGTGGCTGCGGTCGTCTGTTTGAAGGAACACCAGGACAAATGGTAAATTCACTGACTAAAATTCGCACTTTACCTGATAGTACAAGGATTTGGTGCGCTCACGAATATACTTTGAAAAATTTGAAATTTGCTATGACTGTGGATGGTAATAATTCTGAACTGAAAAAGCGATTTGAGGAAGTTAAAGCATATCGCAGTCGCAATCAAGCTACCGTTCCTTCGTTGTTGGGAATAGAAAAAAATACAAATCCGTTTCTCAGATGGGAAGAACCAGCTTTACAATCGGCTACAAATAGTCAAGATTCGGTGGAAACTTTTGGTCGGTTGCGGGGAATGAAAGATAATTTTTAAAAAAAGGCTGAAGGCAAAAGGCTGAAGGCTGAAGGCTGGAATTGGGAAGGGGCTGTTACCCCAACCCAATTCTTCCACCGTAGGTTGCCGGGGAATTAAACCCATATGTTTTGTTAAATGGAATTCAAAATCAAATCATTTATCAAATTAGTTAACAGTGTTAACTTTTAGTTAATGCTGTTAACCAATTAATTCCTTTGATATCGCATTCCCGGAAGCTGCGAAACTAAACCCATTAATTCTAACTGCAATAAAGCACTAGAAACTTCTGAAGCTGGCATTTTGGTTTGTTGAATTATAAAATCTAATGGCAAAGACTCCGAGGAAATAGTTTTCATCACTTGGTGTAATTCTGTTGGTAAATCTGGTAATGGTTTTTCGACATCAGATGTGGAATTATTAACATTAGTAACTTGAGGAATCGCACCCAACATTTTTAATAATTCATCCAGTTCCTTAAGAATTGGAGTCGCACCTTGAGAAACTAATTTTAAGCATCCTTGAGACGAAAAATCATCGAGTCTTCCAGGTAATGCGTAAACATCTCGACCAAATTCATTAGCGTAATCGGCTGTAATTAAAGCACCAGATTTTTGAGGTGCTTCCATCACCATTACAGCACTAGATAAACCTGCAATAATCCGATTCCGTCGAGGAAAATGAGTGCGATGAGGTTGGGTTTTTGTCGGATATTCGCTGACAACAAAACCTTGATTCAAAATCTGTTCGTATAGTTTGCGGTTTTTCGCGGGATAAACCATATCTACACCAGTACCCAAAGCAGCGATGGTACGACCTCCAGCTTTAATTGCAGCGGAATGTGAAGCAGTATCGATTCCTTCCGCTAAACCAGAAACTACCGTAAAACCATTTTGTACCAAAGCAGCACTAATGCGTCGCGTCCAGCGGATACCATATTCTGTAGGTTGTCGCGTCCCTACTATTGCAACCAGGGGTTTTTGCGCCAAATTTTCTGCTAGTTCGACCTTTCCACAGTAGTAAAGCACCGGTGGGGGACTGGGGATTTCCAGCAATAAACGAGGATAATCTGCATCTGCTGGAGTCCAGAAATTAGGATTTTCTAGTTCGAGCTGTTTAAGTAGTTGTTCTGGGTTAATTTGGGAGCGTTGTTTGATTACCTTTTGCAAAGTTTGTAAACCGAAACCCCCGACCTCTCCTAACTGGGAAGAATTTGCTTCCCAAGAAACTTTTGGGGAACCAAAGTGTTGGTTTAATCTTTGCAACAATACTGGTCCCACCCCCGAAACTCGCGACCAAGCCAACCAGTACGCACGTTCTTCCCTCAATTTTCTATCCTCATCGTTACTGGTTTATTGTTCCCAATTTTTAGGTAATGGTTCGTTTTCTTGCAAACGTAGGGAGACGTAGCAATGCTACGTCTCTACATCCAGTCGGAATAAATGAAAAGTTCACTGTTCACTATTCACTGTTCGCTGGTCGCTGTTCGTTGATTTTTCAAATATTCAAATACCGATTTATCTCCGATATCTGGAGGAATTGCTTGTATTGCTTTACGAATTGCGAAAATTATAAAAAATACTGACCAAGTTGCTAATAAAACTTTTTCAACTTCTACGGAAAGAATTCCGGTCATATGTCCTAAAAGCAGTAGCGGAACTATGGGAGTTAGGAATTTGGTTTCTAAACGATTGAAACAAAAAGCTTCTTTAAAATAAATACCTGTCAAAGCTGCAAAGGTGAAACCAATTCCGAATATAGTTACGGGATAATAGTAAATTGTTTCTGCTAGAGTTTGGCTGTTAGAGAAAGCAAAAACAATTGCGGAAATACTACCGATTGCCCAAAAAACTTGTAATACTCGGTGCAACTCTACCATATAAATATGAATAGTTAACAAGCTGACTCCAAGAGCAATACTAAATCCAGCGTACAAGAAGGTTATTAGTTGTAAATTGAAATTATCAGTTAATAAAATTAAACCCGTACCAATAGCAAAGCAAATTGCAGCTATCATTAAACCCGCACGGTAGATAATTACGCCGAATCGGTCATCTTTAGTAACTGTAAATTCACCAAATTGACCTTGATATATTTCTGGTATCGGTGCTGTTTGTGTTGTCATAGGATTTTAGATTTTAGGTTTTAGGTTTTAGATTTTAGATTTATAAACCCGGTTTCTTGCTCGTATAATAACGAATTAATCATGTTTTCACCAAAATAAATCTGATTTCTGATATTGATACAATTCCTAATTAATCGTTACTAATTACCTCTTCCCTCTTCCCCGTCAATAAATAAGTAGTCATCAAACCTCTTCCTTTAATAGAAATTTCTCCACGTTTTTCTAAAATAAATTTATTCTGTAATCTTTTGTAAGTTTCTTCAGTTACTTGAATTTTTCCTGATATACCGTGAGATTCCATTCTACTGGCAATGTTAACCGTATTACCCCATAAATCGTATGTAAATTTTTGTAGCCCGATTACTCCTGCGACGACAGAACCAGTATGAATCCCAATACGAATACTCAAGTTTAAATTATTTCTTTTGTTAAAAGTTTTAATCGCATTTTGCATCTCTAATGCCATTAAAGCAACTGTTTGGGGATGATTTGAAGACCTTGTAGGTAAACCACCAACAAGCATATAAGCATCACCGATGGTTTTGATTTTTTCTAAACCGTATTTTAATGAAAGACGGTCAAATACTGAAAAAATTTGATTTAATAAGTGGACTAAAGTTGTAGCGCTAACTGAAGTTGCAATTTGCGTAAAGCCGACAATATCTGCGAATAACACCGTCACATCATCAAAATGCTCGGCTATGGTACCGGGTTACTGTTTTAAGCGATTGACTATACTCGCTGGTAATATGTTGAGTAACAAACGCTCTGTTTGCTCTTGCTGATTTTGTAACGCTTTTTCTGCGGATATTCTAGCAGTAACATCGCGAAAAATGGCGCGTGTTGCTGCGGGTTTATCTTCAATAAATTTACAGTTAAGGTTTCCTTCTAAAAAGATTGTTCGACCATCTTTAGTTATAAATGCAGCTTGAAGCTGTTCAAAATTACCGCTAGACATGACCCGATAAAATACTTCCCGACAGCGCATTGTAAAATCTGGATGCACAATATCAAAAATGGTTTTGCTTTCAAGGTCGGTTTCGCTATATCCTAAAGTTTGTTGCCATGCACGATTAACATATAAAAAACGTCCGTAGGGATTAACTGACTGAATCAAATCATTTGCATTTTCAAATAAGTCGCGATATCTTTCCTCACTTTCTAAAAGTGCTGATTCGGCTTCTTTTCGTTGCAAAAACTGCGCGATTTGACTACCAATAGAAACCATCATTTGTAGTAAATCTTCGTCTCTGAATAAGACCTCTCGACAAAAGAAAATCATTACTCCCAAAATTTTATTATCATCGAGAATAGGAAAACCAAAACCTGCGTGTAATTGTGTTTTTTCTACACGCTGAAAGCGCGGAGAAATATCATCATTCGCCATATCTTCAGACCAAAAAGGCAAAAGAGTTTTCCATATTTTTCCTGCCAAACCAACTCCAGGATTTAAGGTTGTTAACCAAGTAATTGCTTCAAATTCTCGCACGTCAACTCTTCGAGATGACCATAATTCTACACACCTTAAAACAGGATTGCTCGAAGATTTTGGGTTTACAGTTAGATATTGATTCGGAGTCCATAATTCTCCTAAATCCCATCCCAAGCTTTCACAAATTGCTTGCAAAATTTGTGGCATTGCTTCTTTAAGTGTAATTGATTCTGATAAAATATTCGTAATTGCGTATTGAGCGCTTTTTCGCTGTTGACGGCGCTTTTTCGCAGTAATATCTCTACCAATGTAAACAATATCTTCTACACCATTAATCTTCTTACTAATTACCGAACAAGAAAAAGCAATTAGTTTTCTTTCTTTTGATTTAGTCCGACACACTACTTCTACATTTTGAAAATATTTTTTGTATAATGAGCGTTGTTGAATGGCTTTTTGCAATAGCTTGTTATCATCGATAATTAGAGAAATTTGTCTATCAACTAATTCTTCTTCTGTATAGCCTAATAATTCTACCGTCGCTTTATTTATTTTCTTAATTTTTCCTGTTTTAGTCGTCACAATCAAAGCATCTGCCATTGAAGTGATAACCTTATCCATATAATTTTTATAAGCAACCAAAGTACTTGAGAGCAAATTCGTTTCATTAACTCTTTGATTTAACTTTTGCTCTAACAGCATTCTATCAGTTACATCTTCGATTAAAATAATTAATCTATTATCAACAGGTTCTCCGACAATATATATGTCAATATAAAAATCACCTTTTTCTTCATTGAAGCGGTGAATACCTTCTAACTCAAATAATTCCTGCTTCCCTTCTAATATAGATATCATTACGTCTTCAAGTCCGACCAACTCCGGAAACCCAAAACGGACATCTTTTTGTAAAATTACCTCTTGAGGATAATAGCCAAAACGCTGCACCTGCTTAGAAATACGTAAAATAGAAAAGTCGCTATCTAACTCCAAGCTTTCAAATTTGCGTGGTGCATTGTGTTTATTTAAAATTTTCTCTAACACATTATATTTCATCGTGGCGTTTTAAAATAATTAAAAAAGATAAACGAGTTAAAATAAATCAAATTAGCTCAATTCAAATTAATTTGATTTAATTTAATCTAAGTCAAATCAATTTAAATCAATATAATAATTTGAATTGACTTTGTTACCTCGTCTTCCTACTCTTAACTTTTCAGTTAGATGTAGACACCACTGATAATTGTATATGTATGCGATTTATTAAAGCATTAACCCCGAAATTAAAATTAGTATTGCATTAATAATTCGCGTTTTGGTGATTTTGACTTAATTGGCAACTGGTAGGTAGATATACTATACGGGTATAATTACTGGCAAAATACCCAATTTATAAAGTATTCTTTTAGATTTTACCGTAAACAGGAATAGCTGCTCCTCGAATATCCTTTGCAGCTTCAGAAGCTAGAAAACAGATAACTTCTGCTAAGGATTGTGGTTTTACCCATTTCTCGACTTCTTCGGTACCCATTGCTTCACGGTTAGCTTCGGTATCAATAACACTAGGAAGGACTGTATTAGCAGTAATATTAGTATCTTTTGTTTCGTCTGCAATCGCTTTAGTTAAAGCCACAACACCAGCCTTAGAAGCGCAATAAGCAGCTAATCCACCTGCAGGTTCCACTGCTCCACGAGAACCTATAGTAACAATACGTCCATAATTATTACGTAACATACTTATCAGACAATATTTACAAGTTAGAAAAGTAGTATTGAGATTTAAATCAAAATCTATTTTCCAATCTTCAAAGAAGTATTCATCAGTTTTACCCATAGAAAAACCACCCACAAGGTGAATTAATACATCAACTTTCACCATCGAATTAACCAGATTTTTTACCGAACTTTCCGACTTTAAATCCGCTGAAATAAACTGAACCCGATGTAAATCAGAAGATGGAATAATTTGCTTCAAACGCTCAACATCTTCTGATTTACGGTAAGGAATTGTAACGAAAGCACCTTGAGCTAAAACTATTGGTGTCACACCCCAACCTAGTCCACCAGTAGCACCAGTAAGTAAAACTTGTTTATCTTTCATGAATCAAATCATCCTCTGCCAAAAGTCTATCTTTCAAGATATCGTCTTTTATGACTCTTCTGTACAAGATAAGCTTAAATAAATTCAAAACTAGGTAGCAGGGAATAGGGAATAGGGGAAATTTTCAATCAGCGAAAATAAATCGGGTTTATTCTTTTGAGAGTTTAGCCATTTACAAAAAACCTAAAGTTTACTGGTCACTGCTAACTGGTAATTGTCCAAAAATAACCATCTGGTGCTGTAAACGAAAAGCTATTTTCCCCAAATTCATTCTTTTCGACTGCTGTAATATTGTTTGCGGAAGTTGACTTAATTATTTCAAAATAATGATTTATAGAAGATACGCGATAAGTATATAAACACATTCCCAAACATCCCGGTCGCGCTTTCTCAAATTCCGCTTTGAGTTTGATAGATTCGGGAAAACGAATAATATAAAGTCTACCAGAGCGTGCTGCAAATAAATCAGTTAAAGAAGAGCGTGGTTCGTCAAATGATGTAACAATAAACTTTTCACCGGGTTCTAAATCAAATATTTCTCTACCTGCTAAAGATGACTCATAACTAGTTTCTACATCGTCACGAACCCGCAATAAACCCAAAGCTGATTCGTAAAAATTCAAAATCTCTTTACTATCATCTTGAACAATTATTCCCATGTGAGTAAACTGACTGGTTTTGAAAAAAGAATTTTCGTTGATGTTTCCATAATTGGGTAAATTGTAACCAAATCTTTGAAATAAAACCTGTCGAGTTAAAGGTTGGAGCAACATCATTTCTCGTACTCCTACAGTTTCACTTATAAAAGGACGACTTTTTCTTTCTTTATTATAAATAACTTCCCAACGGGGATTCGTATACTTAATAGTTTCACCTGCGGCTTCTGCTAGCTCGGCATGATTTAAAATATTTAAAGAATCATTTGTTAAAGTAGTAGCCCAACGATTCCCTTTAACTTTCATTGAACTAATACCCAATCCTTCATTATCTGCTTTTTCCCAAATCATCAAACGAATTAAACCGTGGTCGGAATTTTGGTGATAAAGTCGAATGGAGCTTAAAGCGGAATTTACGTTATATAATTTGTCCGATTTTTCAGCGTTTAATTTACCAGTATCGCCGATACGATAACCGAATTGCTGCCAATATTGAATTGCTGATATTGGCTCGGTTACTCCTATACAGACTTCGTAAATGCCTTGAATATTAGCTTGTTGTTTATCGCTCATCATGATTAAAAAATATCGCTTATATTAAATATAAATTGAATTAAGAATTATTCGTAAGTGAATATCATTAAGTATAAATTATTAAATCCTATTTTAAACTTGATTGTCAGCAGTATAGTTTCATTTTTACCTTTCGATGTAAAAGCTGAAGCTGGTAATCCTAACGGTGTAGAGAATAAGGCAGAACCTAGCTGGAGTTTGTAGTTAGAAAAAGTTTTTCTAGTGAAGGGAATTTGAGGTTATGTAATCGATTTCAAACTGATAATACAATTTTTATACCTAATCTACTCACAAAGCAAGATAAACTGAGATAGGAATTAATGATTTAATTCTTATTGCAAATATATCTGTTTATAAATAGTTTTGTGATTGATAAAATTATACCTTTACAAAAAAATGATGTTCAGGAATGGCAACAGAAGCTTATTTCCTCTCTGCCTGAAATAACGACAATTATCTTTCAGTTAATTCTAGGAATCTGCGTCGCTTTTCTATTTGTCTGGTTTCAAATCCCTGTAGCTTGGTTGTTAGGTTCGATGATTGGAGGAATTATTTATTCAGTTATTCAAGGTAATCCTCAGCCATTGCCCAAGTTTTTCATTACTGTGGGAAAATCATTTATCGCTATTGCTACAGCAGCACGTTTTTCTTGGGAAACAATAAATGTTGCTGCAACTTATGCGGTACCGTTGTTATTGTGCGTGTTGATTTCTGGAAGTTTGAGCTTGTTTCATGGATATCTATTATCTCGGTGGTCTCAGTATCATTAAATAACAGGATTAGTTGCGTTTATCGCCGGTGCAGCTTCGAGTATTGTCCCCATAGCAGAAGAAATGGGAGCAGATGCCGTTGCCGTGGCTGTGTTTCAATATTTACGTTTGCTATTAGTAGTACTGCTGATACCTAGTGCTGCCGGTTTCTTTTTCCCAGCCGATTTAAGTCATTACATGACTGTTGCGAGCGCATCAACATCAGCTGATAATTCTTCAATTCCTGTGTGGTTGAATTTAATCGTATT